>Ga0070730_10002589_pt1 | contig 16403 bp, 14 predicted proteins | sample Coa_R1_3_FD_66447 | JGI IMG/M metagenome (GOLD analysis project Ga0070730, IMG submission 66447) | Surface soil microbial communities from Centralia Pennsylvania, which are recovering from an underground coalmine fire - Coalmine... | ecosystem: Environmental > Terrestrial > Soil > Unclassified ...
CTAACCAGAAACATAGTAACTATTTAGTTCACATGTCGAATATTTCCTGGTAAAATGCCTTAACGAGCTGTTTTTGAATTTTGGCAGTTTGCAGTTAAGAAGAAGCGCCCCTCCTTAACCAAAGCTGTAGCTTAGGAAGTGGCAGAGTGACAGCAATACCTCCGTTTAAGGAATCCTCCCGCAGGCTGGTGGTGGAAGTGGCCCGCGCGCTGGGTCCGTACCTGGCGGACATCACCAATCAATGGCGGGGAAAACTCGCTTCCGAGTTCAACTTCGACGGCCGCCTGTTAGCGGCCTTAGAACGTATTACGCTTACCGCCGGATGCTCTCATCTGTTTCACGACGATCTGGCCACCTTTCTCGACGATCTGCATTACTTCGGCACCAGGCTGGCCAAGATGCAGGTGGATACTCGTGCCGTGGCGCGTGCTCTCGAGCTGTTCCAGGCTTCCTGCGATCCGTATCTTCCTGGGTTGTTTCCGGAGCGGGAAATCGAGGCCCGGGCCGTGCTGGAGATGCTCTCTTCGTTCACGTTCGTGATTGTTTCCGGCGCGTATTTTGACGCGAAGACCACGGAATCGAACGCCCTGCTGGCCGTTCTGGATGCAGAGCTGGCCGCCGGCGACCTTTCCGCGCTGCTCAAAAAAGTGCTGGATATCGGCTGCGCCACCTTCGGAGCCTCAGTAGGCGCAATCCTGCTCTGCGAATACGAGACCACGCAGCTCAGCATTGCGTGTTCGTCGGGGCTGGAGTCGGAGCTGCCGGCGGATTTCCGCATTGAGAGCGGGACCGGCTTTGCCGGAGACATTGCTTCCAGCGGCGAATCCAGCATGATTCTGGATACCAGCAGTGACGGCGATGCCGTGCTCATGCCCATTCTGCGCAGCCGCGCGCGCTCACTGTGGGGCGTTCCGCTTAAGGCCAACAGTGAGATCATCGGCGTGCTGATTATCGGTTTTCCCCGGCCGTATGAATGGATGCCCACGGAGCGCGAACTGATGCGCGCCATGGGCGACCGCACCGCCCTGGCCATTGAGCGCGCCCGCATGACCGAAGCCCTGCGCGAGCGCGAACAGCGCATTGCCGAGCTTTCCACGCATCTGCTGCGGGTGCAGGAAGACGAGCGAAAGCGCATCAGCCGCGAACTGCATGATGAGACCGGCCAGGCGCTCATGGTAATTCGCCTGTACCTGGGAATGATGGAAAGCGGCACGTCCAGCCGTCCGCAGCGCGCCAAAATTCGCGAAACGCTGCAGGTGGTGGACCGGACGATTGAAGGCCTGCGGCGGATCATCGGCAAGCTTTCGCCTCTGGTATTGCAGGAGCTGGGATTGTTTGCTGCCCTGCGCAAAGAGGCCAAAGACCTGCAAAAGAATACCGGGGTAAAGGCGCGCGTGGTGATTTCAGACGAAGTGGGCCGCCTCGCTCCCAACACCGAGCAAACCATCTATCGCGTGGTGCAGGAGGCGCTGCACAACGTGGCCAAGCATGCCCATGCCAGCAATGTTTTGGTGCAGATGGAGCGCGAAGGTGAGACCGTCCATGTGGCGGTGGAGGACGACGGAACAGGAATTCAGACAAGGAACAACTCTCGTGGCCACTCATTTGGCCTGGCTGGAATCAAAGAACGTGTAACCATGCTGGGAGGAGTGTCCCGAGTGATCTCCGCCAAAGGCAAGGGGACAAGGGTTGAGATTACGATTCCCGTGGGCGTACCGGCAATTGTAGGAGAACTTCCGCCACCGCTGCAGCCGGCGGTGCGGGCCGCAAGGTCAAATTGAAGTCGAGGATTATCCGATGCCAAAAATCAAATGTCTGCTGGTCGATGATCATACGCTCTTTCGCCAGGGAGTCCGGCGTCTTCTGGAGAGCGAGAGCGATTTCGAGGTGATCGCGGAGGCCTCCGATGGCGGCGAAGCGGTCGAAAAGGCGAGGGAAACACGGCCGGATATTGTGCTGATGGACATCGGTATGCCGGGCCTTTCCTCGTTTGAATCCGCGCGGCAAATCAAAAAGAACCGCCCGGAAACCAAGATTCTTTTTCTCACCATGTATGAAGATGAAGACTACCTGGTGCAGTGTCTTGAGGTTGGCGCTTCCGGTTACGTGCTCAAAGATACGCCGGCGCCACAGCTTCTCACCGCGGTGCGCGACGTCTATCGCGGCGGCAAGTATCTGAGTTCGCAGGTACTGGGCAAGCTGGTGGAAGACTTCCGCTCCCGCGTGCGCGACACTCGAATGCGCCCGCGCATGTCCACACTGACGCCGCGCGAGCGGGAAATCCTGAAGCTGCTGGCGGAAGGAAACTCAGTGAAGGAAATCGCCGTGATTCTCGGCCTGAGCGTGAAAACAGTGGAGGCGCACAAGTTCAATCTGATGCGCAAGCTCGATATCCACAACAAAGCCCAGCTGGTGACATACGCGATCCAAAAAAAGATCATCAAGATTCCGGTGAATCAGTAGGCGCGTGTCAACCAGGGCCGCCGTGAGCGAGCGCAGTTCTCAGGCGGCCATTGCCATCCGTGTGACTTTTTCGAGCACGCGCACTGGTGCGACCTCCGGAGTGACAAAAGCCTCTGGCGGCACAATAAAGGTCTGCTCCACGGCAAACTGACCGGACATCACGGCATGGGGAACGCCATCGGTGTAAACCATCCAGGCACTGCCGGGAGGGAATGCCAGTTCCTGCTTCGGAGCGTTGGTCTGAAAATTTGCGCTCTCCTTGAGCCAGTCGTGGAAGTAGAGCATGAACTCGTCATAGCGCGAACGATCAGCTACCGGCAAACCCATGCTGACCGCCCAATGGGCCAAAGTGCGTATGGTAGCGCCGCGATAGGGCGGCACAAGCTTTTCCGACTCAGCCAGCCTAGGAACAAAGACGTGAAACGGCTCGCCTACGTTCCAGATTCGCGGCTGCTCGGGATTGATATTCACGAAAATGCGCAGAATCCGGCCGCCATGCGTGGGCCGAGTGGGAAATGCGTCCACGTGCAGCAGATCATTGCGCTTGTGCAGCGGGAGATCGCGTCCGCGTTCTTCGAGCGGACGAAAGCTGGCAAAGTCGAGGCTGAGTTTACCGGCATAAGGCGCGAGCAGGGTATTCACAAAACCCACAACCTCGCGGGAAAAATGCCGCATGATGTCGTGCATCCGCGCCCGGTCCGGGGAATCCGCGGAGGCGCCCTTCAGCAGGTCGCGAGCGGGACGATACGAGATGTTCTTATGAAAGGGCGATCCGGTCTGACGCTGCGCCAGCAGAAACGCGCGATCTTCCTGGGGGAAATCGAAGGGTGCGGCGCCGAAAAACAGCACACGTCCGCGCTCCAGCTGGTCACACGCCCACCTGGAGCGTTCAGCAGGCCAGTTGTCCGGCTGATAACCGGAAACCTGCACCAAAACTGGTTCCATTGTGGGCATGGGGATCACCTCGACTTAACGATTTGATCTTGTCCAAAGGCCACGCGCCTGGATTCCCAAGCTGCTTTAATGAATGATTTAGCTCAGGACCTTGTTCAGCGCGGTTTCAATCTTTTCGCGGGCCACGAAACCAACAATCTGCTCCTGGACCTGCCCGTTCTTGAAAACAAGCAGGGTAGGAATGCCGCGAACACCATAGCGCTGGGGAGTGACAGGGTTGCTGTCCACGTCCATTTTGCCGACCTTGATCTTGCCGGAGTAGGCAGCGGCAACCTCGTCCACAACGGGCGCCAGGGCTTTACACGGACCACACCAGATCGCCCAAAAATCAATCAGTACCGGCTGATCGCTCTTAAGCACTGCCTGATCAAAATTAGCATCGGTGATCTCTGTAATAAACTCCGTTGTTTTGCCGGCCATAAAGATTACTTCCCTTCTCCAAAAAGCCAAAGTTGGTGGACCTGGAATTCGTCCAATATCGTACCAGACGATTAGATGTTTTCGTGCAGATAAAGATTCAGTGCCGAACTTTGCCCGCCCCGCGATCCCGTTATCTACTCATTAGAGATTACCAAAGTGATATGGACGAATCGGCCACTCGGCCATACACTCAGTCTCGGTGGTATGGCAGTTCTGGGGGAGGGCTGCCCGGGCGTCCTGCGGCGTAACAGTTGCAGGGCGCTTGCTTTTTGGGAGCACATAATGGCAGGCAGTCAAGGGCCATGCCAGAAGTTCTCGGTACCTGTTCTTCGCCATGATTGTGTAGTCGTTTTCTACGGCTGGCAACAACTTCCCTGGCAGAGAAAACAGCAGATGATCATTGATCGAGCCAGGTGCGGGGCACGAGTTTAGCCCGATGCGCGCCATACTCTTCCAGATGTTATTCTTATAAGGTTGTCATCATCACGGACTGCTACCAGCAGCCGTCCTGCATTCTGGACATTAAAGAATGAGTATTCACAGCGCCGAATTGCCAATCACTGAATCACAGTCTCTGGAGCGTGAGCGGGTATTCGATCTATTCCGCCACTGGGGCTATCTTGATGCCGAACTTTATCCTTTCGGCGGGCCTGTTGCCGGCGGTTTTCCCGATTTGCGACTGGATGGCTCTTTTGCCGAAGAAGCGCGGCGGATTTACTGTGGAACGATTGGCGCGGAGTTCATGCACCTGCCGCGGCGCGAGCAGCGGGAGTGGGTCCAGGAAAAAATGGAAAGCGCCCGTCCCCCGGCCGTCGATCGCCGCTGGCTGGCGCAGCGCCTTTTGCAGGCCGATGTTTTTGAACAGGTCCTGCAGACACGGTATCTCGGCACCAAGCGCTACTCCGGCGAGGGCGCAACGTCGCAGATTCCTCTGCTCGATATGGTGCTCGAAACCGGCGCCGATTTGGGCGCGAACACCTCTGTTATGGCCATGAGCCATCGCGGACGGCTTACCGTAATGACGCTCATCGTAGGCGTGCAGCCGCAAAACATATTCGCGGGATTTGAAGATGTTGATCCGCGCAGCTTCCTCGGCGGCGGAGACGTCAAATACCATCACGGCGCCACCGGCGACTACCGCACCAGAAACGGCAAGACTGTCCGAATGCATCTGGTCTCTAATCCCAGCCATCTGGAAGCGGTTGACCCGGTCGCTTTGGGCCGCACGCGTGCCAAGCAAATCCATGCCGGAAAAGAGGGCATGCGCCAGATTCTGCCCATTATTCTGCACGGTGACGCGGCCTTTGCCGGTCAGGGAATCTGGGCGGAGACTCTGAATTTCTCCGGCCTGAGAGGTTACAGCGTCGGCGGCTGCATTCACGTGATCGTCAACAACATGATTGGCTTCACCACTAATCCCACGGAGCTGCACACCGCGCGTTTTTCTTCCGACCTGGCCAAGCGCCAGGCTATTCCCGTGTTTCACGTCAACGCGGAAGATCCGGAAGCGGTGCTGCGCACGGCACAGATGGCGGTTGAATTCCGCTATCGCTTCGGCAGCGACGTGGTGATTGACCTCATTGGCTACCGCCGCCATGGCCACAGTGAAGTGGATGATCCCACCATCACCCAGCCACTGCTTTATCGCAAAATCAACGCCCATCCGCCGTTGTTCCAGATTTACGCAAAGAAAAACAAGATTGATATTGCGGAAATGGAAGCCGGCTTCCGTGCGGAGATCGATGCCGATTACGACAAAGCCGCCAAAATGCAGAAGGCCCCCGTATTGCGCACTCTCCCGGCCTACTGGGACAAATATTCGGGCGGCCGCTACAATCCGGCCTTTGAAGTCGAAACTGCGCTGCCCGAAGATGCATTGCAGCAGATCGCGCAGCGGCTGGTGAGATATCCTTCTGATTTCGCCATCCATCCGAAGATCAAGAAACTTCTGGAACAACGCGAAAAAATGGGCGGTGGCAAGCTGCCGCTGGATTACGGCATGGCCGAGGCTCTGGCTTTTGGTTCGCTGGTCAAAGAGGGCATTCCGGTGCGCCTTTCGGGGCAGGATAGCCGCCGTGGAACGTTCAATCACCGCCATTCCGTTCTAATCGATACGGAAAACGAGCAGGAATATGTTCCCCTGAACCATATTGCGCAAAAGCAGGCCGGCTTTGAGGCTTACAACTCCATCCTGTCGTAAGCCGCCGTTCTGGGCTTTGAATATGGATACAGCCGCGATTATCCCGATGGCCTGGTGCTGTGGGAAGCCCAGTTTGGCGATTTTGCCAATGGCGCGCAGATCATCATCGACCAGTTCCTGGTGGCCGGTGAAGACAAATGGGGGCTGCTCTCCGGCCTGGTCATGCTGCTGCCCCACGGTTATGAAGGTCAGGGTCCGGAGCACTCCAGTGCGCGCATTGAGCGCTATCTGCAGCTCTCCGCCAAGGACAATATTCAGGTTTGCCAGCCCACCACTGCGGCCCAGTATTTCCATCTGCTGCGGCGGCAGGCAGTGCGCAAATGGCGCAAACCGCTGATCGTGTTCACGCCCAAAGGCATGTTGCGGAATCCGGCGGCGGCCAGTCCGCTTAGCCAGCTCAGCAGCGGCGGCTTCCAGAACGTGATTCCCGACCGCGAAGTTTCCTCCGCCAGCCGCGTGCTGGTATGCACGGGAAAGATCGGGCACGAACTGAAAGCGGAACGGCAGAAGCGCGGCGATAGCCGCACGGCCATTATTTTTGTGGAACAGCTCCACCCTCTGCCGGAAGCAGCACTGGAAGCAGCCTTGATCCAGCACCAGGGCGCGCGCGAGATTGTCTGGGTACAGGAAGAGCCGGCCAATATGGGCGCGCTCAGTTACATGGCGCCGCATCTTGAGCGTCTGGCGCACGGCGTTCGTGTTCGCTCGGTAAAACGCTCGGCCTCGGCCAGCCCCTCTACCGGTTCGCATACCGCGCATGAGATGGAGCAGAAAACGCTGATGGATCTGGCCTTTGCGTCTGTATAACGCGCACTGAATCGCGTAAATGGACCTGGGCATCCAAACAGAACGAATTTTAGAAAAATCGATTAAGGAAGGTGATGGAAATGGCCCAAGCAACTGTAACCGCCCATGAAGTCCCGGCGCTCCCGTACGCTTACAACGCGCTGGAACCGTTTATTGACGAGCAGACCATGCATCTGCATCATGACAAACACCATGCTGCTTATGTCACCAAGCTGAATGGCGCAATCGAAAAGCACCCAGAACTCAGCGGCAAAAGCGCGGAGGAGCTGATTCGCAATCTCAATTCTCTGCCCGAAGATATTCGTGGCGTGGTCCGCAATAATGGCGGCGGTCACGTGAACCACACCATGTTCTGGCAGATCATGGGGCCGAGCAAGGGTGGAGCTCCCACCGGAGCCATCGCCGACGCCATCAACAAGACCTTTGGCAGCTTCGATGCTTTCAAGGAAAAATTCGAAGCCGCCGGCGTGAACCAGTTTGGCAGCGGCTGGGCCTGGCTGGTGCGCACCAAAGCAGGCGCGTTCGAAGTGAAATCCACGCCCAACCAGGACAACCCGATGATGAACGGCGAATTCCCGGTTTTCGGCAATGACGTGTGGGAGCATGCCTATTACCTCAAATATCAGAACCGCCGCCCCGACTATCTCAAGGCCTGGTGGAACGTAATCAACTGGGACGAAATCAACAAGCGCCTGGCCCAGGCGGACAGCTTCTTCAAATAATTTTTTCTGCAGGTAAAAGCCGTCCCGCCCGGGGCGGCTTTTTGTGCCGCAAAGCCGATATTGCGGCAATTCCGCCAGGCTGGCGAAAAGATTTTCCGGCGATTACTGATCTGACAACATTACCTTCCTGATCATCATCTATTTCAACACTGCTGCCAGTCACGAACGGCGGTAAGCCGCCGTACCCGCCAGGAGAATATCCATGGCGAATGTGTTTGCGGCATTTGAAATTTTTGCCGACTGCCGGGCACCGTCAGGTCCGTCCACGCAGGGTGGCAAAGCCAGGGGACCCATGATTTTCGGTACCGAACCCAGGGGTAGTTTCCGCGATTGTCCAGGCCGTTCTTCAGGAAAAATTTCTCCTGAGCCTTTCCATTCATTTTCCCGGAGTTCCCTTAGGTGAAAGCCATGGATATTCGCGGTCTTATTCTTGTCCCGGCGGCTGACCAGGAGCAAAACAAAGGGTTGCCCTGCTCTCCTGCCCTGCTGGACGTTGCGGGTAGAACTCCGGCGGAGCGCATGGCCAGCCGGATGCAGCAGGCGGGCGTTTCCGCTGTTTCCATCGTTCATGCAGCCGATTCCCCGCAGTGGCCTGCTGGTGTTTTCTCCGGAATTGAATACCAGCACGTGGGCTCCAAAAATTTGTGGCCGGCTGCCGAGGCCATTTTTAACCACATGGGTAACAGCGGCGCGGAGCTGGTGCTGGTATGCGCTCTCAATTCATATTCTGAAATTCATTTTGAAAAACTCGTTCAGTTCCACCTGGACAGCCGGGCTCTGATTACCAGGGCCTCAAGCTCTTCACAGCCTTTGGAGATTTTTTGCGTGAGCCCCTCGCGCCGTGGCGTCGCTGAATCTCTGTTTCGCAGCCGTCTCGCGGGCCAGCCGCAATATGCCATCTTTGCCGGTTCCGGCTATGTGTCCTCTCTGGTTACTGCTTTGGATCTTCGCAGGCTCGCCATCGACATTCTGACACTGCGCACGGAAACACAGCCTGCTTTTGCACAGTTACGTCCTGGAGTCTGGGTGGGCCCCGGAGTTCTGATCGAAAAGGACGCGCGTCTTCTCGCGCCTTCCTTTGTGGGAGCATTCGCCACGGTGCGGGCCGGCGCGGTGATTACCCGCTGCAGTTCGATTGAGCAGCATGCCGAGGTGGACTGCGGAACGATCGTGGAGAATTCAACTCTTTTGCCCGGCGTTCGCATTGGCGCCGGTCTTGATCTCTCCCATGCGGTTGCCGGGCCGCGAAGTATCGTGAGCCTGCGGCGGAATGCCATGGTGGAGATTGCGGATACCCGGCTGATCGGTCATTCCTCCCCTCTTTCCTGGTCGCGGCGGCTCCGGGCCGTCGGGGCGACCATGGATTTTCGCGGCGTTATACGTCAGCGGTTGCTCCGCAGACGTCTGGAGGAAATGGCGGCTCCGGAACCGGCTCCGGATTCTGTGCGGGCAGCAAGCGCCGCAAGCCTTGAAATTGAACCCACGGGCGAGCTTTCTTCCGGCCTGATGGTGGTTAGAAGGTCGTGAGGACGAACCATATGGAAACCAACAGCAGACCCGTCGTTGTAAAAAGAGTGCCGGCGCGCGTGGACGGCCGCACCGCGCGTGAGTTCCTGCGCGATGTACAGCCTTTTCTCACTACCGACCGCCCGCAATTGGTCTTTGATCTTTCCCAGGTGCAGCGTTTGGATGCCGCTGGTGTGGAAATGCTGCTGCGCTGCATGTCCGAAGCGCACAAACGAGATGGCGACCTCAAACTGGCGGCCCTCTCCACCCAGGCGTGCGTGGTTCTGGAGCTCACGCGGACCGAGCGTCTATTTGAAATTTACGACAGCTCCACCGATGCTATCCGCAGCTTCAGCGGCTTTTTGCCCAACGCCATGCGTTTGCAGCTGATGGAGCGCCGCCATCCGCCGGCCACGGCCGCCTGAGATTTCTTATGAGCCTTGCTTCTTCCCAGGCCGAAAACATTTCTGCTGGCCGTCCGATTACGACTGTGACGCAGCATGCCCGGCGAAAAAAATGGAGCTCCATTGTTCTGGGCGGCAGTCTCATCATGCTGGTCAGCAGTACGCTGGTCAGTAGCCTTAATTTTTTCTTTAATGTTGCCATGGCCCGAATGCTGGGCCCCTCGGATTTTGGCAATGTAACCGCCGCCGTCACCCTGCTGATGCTGGCCTCTGCCGTTACCCTGGCCTTTCAGCTGGTGTGCGCCAAACTGGTGGCGCAACAGGATGATGCCGGAGCGCGTGCCGGTATCTATCAGACTTTGCGCCGCAAAGCATGGGCGGTAAGCCTGCTCATGGGAGTGACCCTTTTTCTGGCACAAAAGCCGTTTGCCGCCTTTCTTCACCTCTCGCATCCGCGGACTCTCGGAGTTCTGGCTCTCGGTATCGCTGCCTATGCTCCGCTGGGCGTGCGCCGCGGGGCCCTGCAGGGAACGTGCTCGTTTAATCGGCTGGGCGGAAATTTCATTATCGAGTCCATGATCCGTTTTCTGGCCGCGGTGGCGCTGGTGGCCGCGGGATACGGCGTGCTGGGGGCTGTGGGCGCGCTCTCGGCCTCCGTGGTTGTCGCCTGTTACGCCGTTTCGCTGCCTTCACAGATGAAGGCCCAGCCTCGACCGGAAGTCGGCATTTCCCTGCGCGAAGGCATGCAGGCCCTGATCTTCTTTGTGGGGCAGGTAATTATCAACAATGTAGACATCCTTTTGGTGAAGCATTTCTTCGAACCAGCTCAGGCTGGCTTATATGCCGCCGTGGCCCTGGTGGGCCGGGTGCTGTATCTGGCGGCCTGGTCGGTTGTGAGCGTTATGTTTCCGGTGAGTGCCGCGAGTGAAGAACATGATCAAAACCACGACGTGATCGCCCTTCCTCTGTTCCTGGTTTTCGGATTAGTCAGTGTCTTTACACTCGTGGTTGCTTTCCTGCCGCACTTCATCATGCATGTGATTTTTGGCCCCCGTTTTACGGACGGGGAGCACCTGCTGGCCCTGTATGCGGCGGCTACGGGCCTGTATGCGCTCAGCGTAGTGCTGATGGCGCATGAAATGTCGCGCCGCACGGCCAGAACGGCGTGGCTGCAGTTGATCTTCAGCGGAGTTTTGATACCGGCCATCGGTGTTTTCCATCACGATCTCCGCCAGGTGATCGTGGTGCAGATTGTCCTGATGGCAATCATGCTGCTTCTGGTGTCCATAAGTTTTGTACGTCGGCATCATTCTGAGTTTGGGTAGGAGGCGGTTATGAAGACCGTCCGTCGCATCAGCGAAGCGGAAGTAATTGGGGAGTTTCTAAAGGCCGAGTTTTATCATCCGGAATATACCCGGGACCGCGAGAGATTTCAGGATCTGGTTTACGCTCCGGACCTCTCGAATGCATATGAAAATGCGGTCCGTCGGGCCTTGCTGTTCCGCCGGCGCGCGACCATGTGGCGGGAACTGCCCGATGAGGTTCAGTGGTGGGAGATTGAACTGGATCCAAAGGACCTGGAGCGCATCAATGTATTTCCGCGGGCCCAGTGGCGGGCGATTTCCGGCGGTGATTTTCATGCGCTGCGCGTGGCTGAGCGCATCCGCCGGCAAATCGAGAAGGGACAAGGCGGCAAGCTGCTCGACAAGATTCAGCTTCTGCGCGCCAGATTGCAGTATGACGGGCCCAGGTCGGTAGCCATCCTGATCGGCGTGGATGAAACCCGTCCCATGACGCTGCTCGAGGGCAACCATCGCTTCGTCTCCTCGCTGCTGCTGCCGCAGGAGGTGATGCTGCGCCGCCTCCGCCTGGTTTGCGGGTTCTCGCCACGCATGGAAAAATGCTGCTGGTACAAGACCAATCTGCCCAACCTTTCCCACTATCTCAAAAATCGCATCAAACATATTCGGGACAAAGAAGCTGACGTGAGCCGGATCCTGCTCGGTCCGGCAACCCGTGCGGATGCGGCAGGCGCGGCGCCTGTTAAGTCCGCTGCCGATGAATCGCCGAGGAGCCTGTGAATATGCAGCACAAAATCCCAAGAGTCCTGAGCACCATCCTTGCCGCCAGCCTGTGCGTTACTCCGGAAATGATCATGGCGCAGCAGAATACGCCGGTCTCGCCCGCACAGCAGCCAACTCCGGCAACACCCGGTAACACTTCTCCACAGCCCGGCAGTGCGCCGGCGCAGCAAGCACCCGGACAGCAGACTCAGCAGAATCGCGGAACCACAATCGATCCCGCACAGGCTCCGTTGCAGCCGGTAACGACTTACCCGGATGCCTCCGGCACGGAGCAGAACACTGCGACGCCGAACGATACTGCGCCCCAGCGCCAGACCACGCTGCAGGATAATCCGCAGCCGAAAAGGACGCCGGAAGAACCACTGGGCGCGGCGACCGCCGGACGCGTCAACACGGTAGGCGGCGCGGCTTCGAAGCCCGCGGGCCTGGCCATCGCTCCGGCAAAGCAGCATCAGACCCGCTCCCTTCTGATTAAGATTGGCGCCATTGCCGCCGCCGGGGCCGCAATAGGCACGGTGTATGCTCTTAGCCGCGGCACACCCTCATCGTCCAAATAGAAAGGCGTGCCGCATGGTTAGCTGCGAAAAGGGCCGCCCCTGGGTCATCAGCTTTTCCGGCCTCGACGGGGCGGGAAAATCGACGCAAATCGAAAATCTGCGCCAGTCGCTCGCGAGTGCGGGCTTTCGCACGAAGCTGCTCACCTTTTGGGACGATGTCGTGGTGGGAGTGAAATTCCGTGAAGGGTTCGTCCACAAAGTTTATAAGAGCGAGCGCGGCATCGGCGCTCCTGGCAAGCCCGTGGCCCGCAGGGACAAGAATGTGCGTGCCTGGTATTTGACCGTGGCGCGCTCGATTCTCTATCTGCTGGACGCCATCCACCTGCGCCGCATTCTCTCTCGCGGCAATAACAGCAGTGCGGACGTCGTAATAGTGGATCGTTATATCTATGATGAACTGGTCAACCTGAATCTGGCGCGCTGGCCGGCGCGCGCTTTTGTCCGCCTGGTGCGAAGTTTGGTCCCCACGCCGGACATCGCGTTTCTGCTCGATGCCGACCCTGAAGCGGCATATGCGCGCAAGCCGGAATATCCGGTGGACTTCATGCGCCTGTGCCGTGCGTCTTATTTTGAACTGGCGCGCCTGTTGGGAACCATGGTGGTGGTGCCGCCGCTGGATATAGCACAGGCCAGTGAACAGGTACTGCGCGCGGCGGGGTCAATTCTGGCCTCGCGCAAAAGCGCGGAATCTCCGGACGAACAGGCAGCGAGAAATTACACCCCTGCGCGTATCAACAATACCGGCACGGATTAAAGCTTCTTCTCGGATGCTTCCATGCGCTGTATCTGGTCCACGGGAATGAATTCCGAAGGATAGATGCCCGTGTAACAGGAAACACAGTAGTTGGGCTCCGCACCTTCGCCGCAGGCTTCGCGCATTCCCCGGATGGAAAGATAAGCCAGGGAATCGGCGCCAATGTAATCGCGAATCTCTTCTACCGTTTTATTGGCGGCAATGAGCTGGTCCTTCCGCGGCGTATCCACTCCGTAATAGCAGGGTGAAATCGTGGGCGGGCAGGAGATGCGCACGTGCACTTCCGTGGCGCCGGCATCGCGCACCATGCGGACGATCTTGCGGCTGGTGGTGCCGCGCACAATCGAATCATCAATCAGCACCACGCGCTTGCCCGCAAGCACGCTGTGTACGGGATTGAGCTTGAGCTTCACGCCGAAATCGCGTATATGCTGCTCTGGCTCAATAAAGGTGCGGCCCACATAATGATTGCGAATCAGGCCAAAGCTGAAGGTCAAACCGGATTCGAAGGCATAACCCAGTGCGGCGGTCACTCCGGAATCAGGCACGGGCACAACAATGTCCGCGGGCGCGGGGGCTTCGCGCGCCAGCTGCCGCCCCATGGCTTCACGGCTGGTGCTTACCGCACGGCCAAAAATCACGCTGTCCGGGCGGGAGAAATAAACATGCTCGAAAATGCAGTTGGCCTGGCGGGACTCGGGCGAGAAAAATCGCGACGAAACACCTTCCGGCCCGGCCACGACCATTTCCCCTGCTTTCACCTCGCGCTCATACGTCGCGCCCATAATGTCGAAGGCGCAGGTCTCGGAGGCAAAAACAATCGTGTCCACGCCAGGGCCGCCGCCGTTGCGGATGCGGCCCATGCAAAGCGGACGGAAGCCACGTGGATCGCGCACCGCGAACACACGGTCGCGCGTCATGATCACGAGTGAAAACGCGCCTTCAATACGGCGCAGCGCGTCGCAGATCGCCTCCGGCACGTCGCGTTCTTTCGAACGGGCAATCAGGTGAACAATCACTTCGGTATCGCTGGTGGTCTGGAAAATCGAGCCTTGCGCTTCCAGCCAGCCGCGAATGGAATCGGCATTGACCAGATTGCCATTGTGGGCCAGTGCGATCATGCCCTTGTTGCAGTCCACGGTGAGGGGCTGCGCGTTTTCCAGCGCGGAATTTCCCGTGGTGGAGTAGCGATTGTGGCCGATGGCGATGCTGCCCGGCAGCTTCTTCAACACGTCTTCGGTAAAGATCTCCGCCACCAGACCCATGGCGCGATGCACGCGCAGGTGCTTGCCCTCCGACGCGACAATTCCGGAAGATTCCTGCCCGCGATGCTGCAACTGGTGCAGTCCCAGGTACGACAGAGTAGCGGCCTGGGGATGGTTATGCACCGCGACCACACCGCAATATTCTTTGAGTTTATCCGTCATGTTGTTACTTCAACTGCATTGTAGCCCTTTGCTGCTCTTCCGCAAGATCTGCGATTATGCATGGGCCGGAACGTCTGCATCCAAAGCATCCTGCAGCGAAGTGGCCCAAGCCGCTTTCAGTTCCCTGACGGAACTGGTTATGGCCACACTGCCGTTGAGGCTGATGCTGAGTTTTTCAGGAATCGTGGTCCCTATGTTGTCAGCCCTTACGCCCCATTGCCGCGCTGTTTGTTGGATGTTAGCGGTGTTGGCCGGGTCGCAGGTTATTACCACCCGGCTGGCCCATTCACCGAACAGCAGTGCCTCGGGAAACAAACTGGAGGTCAAATCGATCTTCGCTCCGGTTCCATTCACAAAGGCCGATTCAGCCAGGGCGACGGCGAGACCGCCATCCGAGCAGTCATGTGCGGATTCGATGGCGCGCTTTTGAATCAGCTCGCGCAGGCACTTCTGCAGAGCAACTTCCTGCTTAAGATCAAGGGCCGGCGGCTGCCCCCAAATCTGCCCTAAAATTTCCTTCGCATATTCTGATGAGCCAAACGCGGGCTCTGCTTCAGCCGTGCTCGGCTCCGGACCGCCGCTCAGCAGCAGCACATCGCGCCCGGGCTGGCGGAAGTGGAAGGTCATGGCGCTGGCTACGTTTTCCAGAATGCCCACTATGCCTACCACTGGCGTGGGATAAATGCCCTCGCCCAGAGTCTCGTTGTAGAGGCTCACATTCCCGCCGGTGATCGGCGTTTCCAGGGCCTCACACGCGGCAGAGAGGCCGTCCACGACTTCAGAGAACTGCCACATGATCGGCGGCTTTTCCGGATTGCCAAAATTCAGGCAGTTGGTGGCGGCAACCGGAGAAGCGCCCGTACAGGAGACATTGCGTGCGGCTTCAGCCACGGCATGCATCGCTCCCAGCTTTGGATCGAGCCAGCACCACCGCCCATTGCCATCGAGCGCCATGGCCAGCGCGCGCGACGTGCCTTTAATCCGCATCACTCCCGCATCCGCACCGGGACCTTCCACGGTGTTGGTCTGCACCATGGAGTCGTACTGCTCCCAGATCCAGCGCTTGTCGCAGATGTTCGGGGCCGCCAGCAGTCGCTTGAACTCGCTGGTGAAGTCTCCGGAGTTTTTGAACCGTATGCCCGCCGGTTTGGTGCGCGATACCGGGGCCTGCCACGGCGACATGGGTCGCTGATATAAAGGAGCGTCGTCCGTAAGCGCTTCATTGGGAATATCGGCCACAATCTTGCCGTGCTCGCGCACGCACAGGCGGCCGGTGTTCGTGACTTTTCCGACGACCACCGCATCCAGTCCCCACTTTTTAAATACGCGGAAGATCTCCTGTTCGCGTCCACTCTCCGCCACCAGCAACATGCGCTCCTGGGATTCGCTGAGCATGATCTCGTATGCATTCATGCCCGTTTCCCGCTGCGGCACACGGTCCAGCTCAATCTCAATGCCCACACCGCCGCGCGCACCCATTTCACAGGTGGAGCAGGTCAGCCCCGCCGCGCCCATATCCTGAATACCAACCACCGCCCCGGTTTGCATGGCTTCGAGACAAGCCTCGAGCAGGAGTTTTTCGAGAAACGGATCGCCTACCTGCACATTGGGCCGCTTCTGCTCCGAGCCTTCGGTAAACTCCTCGCTGGCCATGGTGGCGCCGTGAATGCCGTCACGCCCGGTCTTCGCGCCCACATAGATGACCGGATTGCCCTCGCCCGCCGCTTTGGCGTAGAAAATCTGGTCTCGCCGCACCAGCCCCAGAGCAAAGGCATTCACCAGCGGATTTTGCGAGTAGCACTGTTCAAATCTCGTCTCGCCGCCCAGATTGGGGACGCCAAAGCAGTTGCCATACGAGGCAATGCCGCTGACCACGCCTTCCAGCACCGAGTGGTTGCGATGGACGGTTTTCTGGTCCATTCCTTTTTCGGTGGTGACCGGACCAAAGCGAAGAGAATCCATCACTGCCAGGGGCCGCGCGCCCATGGTAAAGATGTCGCGCAGGATTCCGCCCACGCCGGTGGCCGCGCCCTGAAATGGTTCAATAAAGGAAGGATGGTTGTGCGACTCGATCTTGAAAGCGCAGGCCCAGCCATCGCCAATAT
>Ga0070730_10002590_pt1 | contig 16401 bp, 12 predicted proteins | sample Coa_R1_3_FD_66447 | JGI IMG/M metagenome (GOLD analysis project Ga0070730, IMG submission 66447) | Surface soil microbial communities from Centralia Pennsylvania, which are recovering from an underground coalmine fire - Coalmine... | ecosystem: Environmental > Terrestrial > Soil > Unclassified ...
CGGCGGCACGCCGGTTCTTCACCGAGCTAGCCCCACATCCAGTGAAGGTGCCAACCGCCGCATAATTCTCGTGCCTTTCTTTTGATCATATGCTTAGATACTACGTCTGGGGACTCACACTGGATGAATGCGCCGGGGAAGTTGGCCGCGCTTCAGAAGGGCTTGATAGAGGAGGTCCAGGCGCTGGCGATCAACCAGGGCGGCGGTGGGCGTCAGGCGGCGTAGGATCAGCGCGGCGCTCGCGTCATCGGCGAGCAGCGCGTCCAGCAGCGCGGCCTCTGGCGTCTCCAGCAAGGCCACATCACGCGCCAGGCGCACCCGCTGCGCCTGGCGCTCCCACTCCAGCAACGAGTAGCGCGTATTCTGCGGCAGCGCGGCCTGGGTCATCTGCTCCAACGCCTGGATGAGCGCCTCCGCGCTTTGGCCCAGGCGCAGCGCGCTCAGCCAGCGCTCGCGGGTCAGGCGATAGAGCGCCACCTGATCGAGCGATTGGCGCTCCGCGAGTTGATCTAAGACCAGCAGCGCCGATTCGCGCACGGGCGGCAGCGCGAGCATCTCAAAGTTTGGCTGGATGACCAGGCGCCCGGCCTCGGTCTCATCCAGCGCAGCAGGCCAGTCGCGCTGGCCCAGCAGGGCTAGCCCAACCGACGAGAGGCGATAGGCAAGCGGCTTGCCGGAGGCGGAGCAATCCAGGTCCACCGCGCCCAACCAGTGCAGCGGCCCCTCGATCACGCCTGCCAGAAAAGCGCCCTCAACGCGCATCCAGCCATCATGCGGCGCGAGCCACCCGCCGCGCGGGCGAAAATCCCAGCCAAAGGGGTTTCCGGCGGCGCTGTAGCGATCCACCAGCCCCTTGCCGCGTGGCGGAAAGAGCAGATGCTGCTGGCGCAGCCGCGCCAGCGCCAGCAATGCGGCGCGTGGCGTCCAGCCCTCCGACGCCTCTGCTTCAAGCAGCGCCAGCGCCGCCTGGCGAGCGCGCAGCGCCTCCGGGCGCGCAGGTTCCAGGGGCGCTGGCGGCGGGCGCAAGGTCATGTCTGGCAGATGCAAGAGTTCATTCCAGAACACGCCATCGCGCCACGCCGCGAAGGCGCGGCGGGCGCGCTCGGCCAGCGACTGCGCGAAAAAGGCCGAGGCATCGACGGCGCGCACGACCCCATCACGGGCTTCCAACAGCCCCAGCGCCTGGGCGATCAGGCGCAGAAACAAGAGGCGTTCGGCCTCTTGTTCGCTTTTGATCGCGTCGATCTCGCCTTTCAGACTCAGCGCCGCGTTCAACGGACGCAGCGCCGCTTTCGACGCCAGCCCATTTGCCAGCAGCGCCAGCCCGTTAGGCTGCTCGCGGAGCGCGTTCCAGTAGAGATACAGATCGCGCTGGAACACCTCGACAGAAGCCAGGCGCGGCGCGCGCGGCTGCCATTGGATGGCCGGTTCCACAGGCGCGACGAACTCTGGCGTCGCCAGCACAGCCAGCACCGATGGGGGCACAGCCAGCAGCCCCTCGTGCGCGCCGCTGGCGTATTCACGCGAGCCAAGCAGGTCGATCCGCCCCCAGAAAACCAGCCCCAACCCCAGCAGGCGACCAAGGGCCAGATCATAGAGACTGCTCTGGGCGTCGGGCGCGCGCCCGCTGCCCGGAATCCAGCCCGCCGCGATCAGATAGGCGCGCAGATCGAGATTGGGCGCCTGCCCCCCGCAGCGCGCCAATTCGCGCAGGATCGCCCATTGGGGTGAACTCAGCCCGCGCAGCGCCTCGCGCAGCGAAGGCTCGTGAAAGAGGCGCAGCGCCAGTTCCTCAAGCGGCGGGGCGCCAGCGCTGGAGAGCGCGCCGCCCGCCACCGACAGGCGGCGCGTTTCGGCAATCGCCCGCAGATGGCCCAACGGCGCGGCGCGCAGCAATTCAAGATCGGTCGGTAGTCTCATCAGTCGTTGCTTACCCAAGGCGCATAGCCGCGCCGACGTAGCTCACTCACCAGCGCTTCAGCAGCATCAGGGCGCACCACCACCAGGCCAGGCGCGAGCAGGTGATCGATAAATTGCTCAGAAAGGTTCAGCGTAACCTCCAGTTCGCGCAGCAGCGCCGGGTCGGCTACCTCCAGCAGTGTGGCCGATTCATCTACCCGCGCCTGCCCATACATCGCGGCCCAGCGACGCCATTGGGCCACCAGCGCGCTCAGCGAGGCATCCTGTGGCGCCTGCTCCAACCAGGCGAGCCAGGCTTCCATCTCCTGCCCGGCATCCAGCGCGGCGGCGGTGCGCTCCGCGCTGGGCAGAAAGCGCAGGCCAACTCCCGTTGCGCCAGCGGGTTCACACCACCAGAGCAGCAGGTCAAGCGTCTCCTCGCGGAGCGCAGCCAGCGGCGCCAGGAGCGCGCCTGCTTCCAGAGGCTGAAGCGCGCCCGCCAACTGATTCGCCGCCCACTGTTCGCTGCCGGTGGCAGGCAGGGACGGCGGCAGTACACGCATCTCTTCCGCCAGGGCGCCAGGGGCCGCGCCCAGCAAGAACGCGCCCGTCGGCGTGAGACGGAAGCCTTGCAGACGCCCCTGCGCGTCAAGGGCCAGGTCCACGACGCCCAGCCAGTGCAGCGCCCGGCGCATGAGCAGCGCCAGATAGCGACCTTCGCCTTGCCGCCAGTCGGCGCGAGCGTCCAGCGAGAGCGGCTCCCCATCGGGCAGGCGCTCCAGCCACCACTGCGGGCGCAGGAAAGTCTGCTGATGGCCGCGCAAAAAACCGGGCTGGAAGCGCCAGAGGAACTCCACCAGCGATCCAAAGCTCCACCAGCGCCCGACAGGCGCCCAGCGCAGCAGGTTGACCAGCATCTGCCGGGCAGACTGATTCTCAGCGGCAATATCAAGCGCGCGCCTGGTTTCGCGCTGGCTCAGCGAGGCCACGCGCACGCCTGCGTCGCGCAAATCAACCAGTTCGCGCGCCGAATGCGCGTGCAGCCAGTGCTGAAACAGATCAGGCAGAACCTCCGCCGACGGTCTGCCCAGCAGCAGGCGATAGGCGCGCAGCAGCGTCTCCCTGGCGCCAGCAGACGAGACCGCCGGGCGAACGCCCTCAGCAGGCGCAGGCTGCGGGGCAAATCCCAGCAGGCGCAGCAGGGCCAGGCCAAAGCGTAGCTGCTCTGGCGCCGCGTCAAGGGGCTGCGCCCAGCGTTGGGCCAGCGCGGCGTCAAGGTCGTAGGTGGACCGCGAAGCAGGTTTCTGGGCGGGAGCAGGCCCCAACACTGGCGCCGTCCGATCCACCATTTGAGCGACGAGGACAAAGAGCAGCGCGGGCAGGTCTTCTGGCGCTCGCTGCTCACGCAGCCCGCCATCCGGCGGCAATTCCTCCAATCCCTCCGCCAACGGCAGCGCTGGCTCAGGCTGGCCTGGCGCATCTTCGCCCCCAGACTCAACGAGCGGCAGGAGGGGAAGTTCACGCGAAAGGTGGGCAAGCACAGCCTCTGGAATCGCCCAGCCAGCGGAGCTATCGGCAGAGGACGCCACACGCCCCGAAGGATTGGCTGAGATAAAGACCGGCTGCGCCAGCCCCCCCAGCCGCAGGCGCTCCAGCGCGGAGAGCGCCTCCTCTGGCGCGCCCAATCCCAGGCGGGAAAAAAGACGCTGCGCCTCGCTCTCGGTCACGCCGCCCTCTGCCAGCGCCAGCAGATTCAGGAAGCGGCGCGCCACTGGATCAAGCTGCTCTAACCGGGCTGTGAGCGGGAGCGGGGCAGGCGTATCCGGCGCAGCGGGCGCTGAGTCAGGGAATGGGGTTGCTGAGTCTGGCTCAGGCTGCTGGGCTGGCGATAGCTCAGCGCCCTGCCGCCTGGCCCGCGCCTGCTCATCTTGAGCAATCGGCGTGGGCGCAGGTTCAGGCGACGCGCCGGAGACGTGAAACTGCCCTGGGTCGCGTACCCAGAGATAGAGCAGCGCCGCCACATGCGCGCAGGGCATCTGCGCGCCAGGAGCAGCAGACGCCAGATCGGGCGCGGGGCTGCACGCGCATTCCCAGGCATCCAGGCCCAGATCAGCGAAGCGCGCCAGCGCTAGCCTGGGCGCTGCGCCTTCCAGCACCGCTGCGCGCAGTGTACCCGCCACGCGCTCTGCCTGGCGCACCTGCCCCGTGCGCGCGTATCCCTGGCCGCGCGCGGCTCGCGCCAGGCCACAGAGGCGCACAATGTCGGCCTCGCGCAGATGCAGCAGAGCAGTGGGCAGGTAGTCATCCACGTTCGATCAGCGCCTGGAGACCGTAAGGTCGGCCTCGGTAAATTCCAGCGCGCGGCGCAGCCCGGCGCGCGCCTCCCGCAGCATGCTTTCGAGATTGGCGCGCCAGGCGGATTCTGGCAGCGCCAGCACCGCCAGGTTGAGCAGTGGCCTGGTCAGCCGCAGCCGCGTGTTATTCTTCAGAATCACGCCCCGGTCCTGCGGCGCCAGCACCCACTCAACAATCCCGGTCACATCGCCGGTCAGGCGAGCGCGAATGCGCTGATTGCGCTCAATCTGGGGAAAGCGAATAGTCATGTGCAGCGCGGGCGAGAAGGGGAGAAAAGAGATCGGCAGCGGCGCCACGCACTGCGCAACGGTACTGGCATTGATCGCTGGGGCGCCCGTATTGGTGCGCCCGGCCATCTCAGGCCACCACTCGGCATAATTGCGCGTGTCGAGCAGCATCTCAAAGACTCGTTCCACTGGCGCGTTGATCTCCCACTCGCTGGAAATCTCCACCTCTTTGACCGCGCGCGCCCCTCCAATCACCAGGCCAGTCGCCAGACCAGCCGCGCCAAGCGCCAGCGGAATCCAACCTCGTTTTTTCGCGCGACGTTCTTTCTGCATGATCACACTCCATTTATTTTGGCGCCTGCGCCAGCGCGGCGGGTTTAGCCGCTGGCCGCGCCTGCGCTTGAGCGCGCCGCTTCATCCAGCGCGGCAGCTTGCCAGTCGCCGAAACACCCGTTACCCGCCCCAGCAGGAAAACATAGAAAAAGAACATGATCCAGTTGACACCAGCAAGAATCCAGACACTCAGCGGCGCCTGCGCCACCAGCAGCGTCCCACCCATCAGTTGCGGCACGATCAGCAGGACGAAGCCGGTGATCAGAATGTTCACCAGGGTGATCGGAATCAACACCAGCCAGGCAAAGCGCATCAACTGATCGGAGCGCAGGCGCGGTAGGGTCGCCCGAACCCAGACGAAGACGAAGACCATGCCCCAGAGCTTGATCTGGAACCAGATCAACGCGATGATGTTGAAGACGATGCCGCCCCAGAGGCTGCCCAGGTGGCCGACCCAAAAGCCTTGATCGGCGCCTGGCCCAGACCAGCCGCCCAGGAAGAGCGCGGTCGCTATGCTGGAGACGATCACCATATTGGCATATTCGCCCAGGAAGAACATCGCCCAGCGCAGGCCGCTGTACTCGGTGAGGTAGCCTGCCACCAACTCTGATTCCGCTTCAGGCAAGTCAAAGGGCGAACGGTTCGTTTCGGCCAGGCCGCAGGTATAGTAGATCAGCAGGCCCAGCGGCTGAATCAGGATAAACCAGAGCCACCAGGGGTGTAACTGCGCCGCCACAATATCGCTCAGCGAGATCGACCCGATGCCGCCCGGACTCAGGACGCTGGTGAGCATAACGATGCTCACCAGCGCCAGCACCAACGGCAGTTCATAGGAGATCATCTGCGCCGTCGAGCGCAGACCGCCCATGAGGGCGTACTTATTATTAGACCCCCAGCCAGCCATGAAGACGCCGATCACATCCAGCGAACTCAGCGCTACCAGATAGATGATGCCGGTCGCCAGCGCGTTCACCGTCAGATAGGGGGAGAACGGCAGCACCACAAAGGAGGTGATAATCGGCGCCAGGAACATCACCGGCGCCAGCGCGAAGATGATCGAATCCGTCGCGCTGGCGCGGATGTCCTCTTTGGAGAGCAGCTTGACCATATCCATGATAGTTTGCAGCAAGCCCCAGGGTCCGACGTGGGTTGGGCCAAGGCGGTCCTGCATCAAGCCCAAAATCTTGCGGTCCAGATAGACGCCCAGCAGCGGGATAACCGGCACAAAAAGCAGCGTAAAGATCATGGTGACAAAGAAGTGAATAACTTCTTGCCAAAAATCTGAGAGCATAGAGAGCTTCCACCTTCCTAAAAGCCCGTGATTATCGATCCACCTCACCCAGCACGAGATCAATACTTCCCAAGATCGCCACCACATCGCCTATTTTATGGCCGCGCAGCAGTTCTGGCAGGATTTGCAGGTTCACAAAAGACGGGCCACGAATCTTAGCGCGATAGGGATACTCCGATCCATCGCTAATCAGATAAATACCCTGCTCCCCTTTGCTGCTCTCCACCGCAAAGTACGTTTCGCCGCGCGGCGGGCGCAGCGCGATGGGCGTCCGCGTGGAGATGGCGCCACCCGGCAACTGATCGACCGCCAGGCGCACCAGCCGCAGACTCTCGTAGCACTCATCCAGGCGCACGCGGAAGCGGGCAAACGCATCGCCCTCTGTGCGCACCTTCGGATTCACCGAGACCTCACGATAGGCCATATAGGGCCGATCCACGCGCAGATCAAAATTGACGCCTGAGGCGCGCAGGTTGGGTCCGGTCAGCCCGTAGGCAATCGCCTGCTGGGGGTCGATATAACCCACGCCTTCGGTGCGCGCCTCGAAAATCTCGTTGCCTATTACCAGATCTTCTAACTCTTGTAACGATTTATCGAAGGTATTGCACCACGCTTCCAGATTGCTCAGCCAGCCCTTGGGAAAATCATGCAGCACCCCGCCCACGCGCAAATAGTTCACATTGAAGCGGCTCCCGCCGAGCGCCTCAAAGAGATCAAGAATGCCTTCGCGGTCACGGAAACAGTAGAGCAGCGGGGTAATCGCGCCCAGGTCGCTGGCGTAGGTGCCCATCGCCACCAGATGGCTGGCGAGGCGCTGAAGCTCATTGGTCATCAGCCGGATATACTGCGCGCGGCGCGGCGGCTCCAGGCCCATCAACTGCTCAACTGCTCCGGCGTAAGCCGTTTCATTGAGCATCGGCGAGAGGTAATCGGAATTATCCATATAACGGATGCCGCCCATATACGGGCGGTTCTCCAGAATCTTTTCGATGCCGCGATGCAGATAGCCGATGACGGGCGTGCAGTGAACCACCGTCTCGCCATCGAGCGTCAACACCAGGCGCAGCACCCCATGCGTCGAAGGGTGCTGTGGCCCCATGTTCAGGACCATCTCCTCAGAGCGAAAGCCCTCAGCGCCCTCGATATATTCAGGGGTTGGCTGCTGTTGGTTCTCTTGATCTATTGCCATAGCATGTTTGCTCCTCTGGGGCTAGCTCTCGTCTTCGACGCCCTCTGCTTCGGAGACACCAGGTTGCTCAGGATAATGCGCGTCGCCAAACGTCGGCGTGCCGGGATGCAGCCGCTCCTGCGTGCCCTGGCCCAGCCGCTTGGAAACCACCCGCTCGACGCCCTGCTGCGCTTCGCCCGAAAGCGCCTCCTCTGGCGCAACCTGGGTCGTCGCGCGATCATGCACCGTCATAGGCGTGGGATGAAAGCTCTTCAGCAGCGGATAGCCCTCAAAGTCATCATCCAACAAGATACGGCGCAGATCGGGATGGCCCACAAAGCTGATGCCAAAGAGGTCATAGGTTTCGCGCTCCAGCCAGTTGGCCGTAAACCAGAGGCCCACCAGGCTATCCACCTGCGGCTTGCCCGGCTCCAGCTTGACCTTGATTTGCAGCAGCCAATTGCGCGAGAGCGAGCGCAGATGATAGACCACTTCCAGGTGATCGCGCATATCCACGCCGGAGACCGAACTGAGCAGCTCGAAGCCCAGTTCATCGCGCAGCGCCCGGCAGACCTGGAGGAGCTGGCTTCGCTCGACCTCGATGCCAACACCGCCGCCGCCCATCAGCGCGGGATGGCCCACCAGCCCATTCAGGCTATGCAGCGCGCGGGTCAATTCGGCGATATGGTCAGGCTGGAAAGCCAGCGGCGTCCGGGGAGAGAATGCGCCGGGCCGCGTGCGTGAGACTATATCCATCGAATGACTCCTTTTCGCCAGGCATAGAGCAGACCCAAAGCCAGCACCACTATAAAGAAGATAATCTCGACAAAGCCAAACCAACTCAGTTGCTGGAAGACGACCGCCCAGGCGATTAAGAAGACGATATCCACATCAAAGGCCACAAAGAGCAGGGCAAAGACATAAAAGGCGAGGGGATATTGGACCCACGCGCTGCCCAGCGGCGTCTCACCAGATTCATAGATAACATGTTTGCTGAGGGAGGGCTGCTTCTTGATGGTGAAGCGCCCAACCACTTTTGCGGCAGTCAACCCTGCTACGACCAGGCCACAGCCCAGCAGAAAGAAGATCACCGCGTAGAGATAACCGATATTCGCCACAGATACCTCCAGAAAGCCAACCCAGACGCGCAAGAGAGAAGCCAGAGATGAGTCGCCAGCACGACTGAGCAGCCTGCGCTTTGCTTGTTATGCCGCCTCACATTATAGCATAGCCCACCCCAGCCGACAAAGGGGAGTGGGGACAACGCCGGGGCCATCTAAAAGACGGAGCCGGGCGACTAAAGATCGCGGCTAGAGGCGCCTGCTGGCAAGACATAGGCAAGATCGGTCAGGATATTGGCGAGGATAGGAGAGTTGACTTCTTCCTGGCTCTATGGTAGCCTGCCCTGACTACGTTGCCAACCCTTCAACGGAGGGAAAACCCGTTCGTGATGATCGTCGAGGAGAGCAGCCATGAGTAAGCGTTCGATCAATTTTCTGGTGGGCGCAGCCATTCTAGCACTGATCGCCAGCTTCATTGCCTATTTTGTCTCAGCAGGTTTCCAGGCATGGGTACAGACCTGGCTGGGGAATCCCGTTGGACTCGCGGCCACAGCAACGACGATAGCCGCTATCGCCACGCTGCTCGCGGTGATCGTCGGTCTCAGGGGGATATACATTGGGCGCGCACTGGCTCACGAGGCGTTCGAGCAGGCGGAAAAAGCGCTGGGGGAGGGCCACCAGCAATTTTTGGAAGCGCAATACAATGCCAGCCGCCCGCTGCTCATCCCCGTTGTTCCTGATATGAGTGAGCAATCCGACGTGGAGGAGCCTATTACGTTTGACTGGAATGCCACCCCATTCTTCGTCACCATCCAGAACGTCGGCGCTGGGATTGCCACCAACATTTGGATCGCCATTCTCCCGCCTGCTCCGCTGCCCGACAGCACCTATCAATACGTCAGTCGGCTTGGTTCTCCGCTTCCTTCTGAAAGCGGCCCCGTGAAGGTCTACTTACGCCAGGGCGACGCCCTGTTTCGTGAGAGTGACAGCCTCCAGAAGTATACCCTCGCTATTCCGCCAGATCGCGTCGCAGGTCCAACCGAGCGGGCGGATCGCTTTCTCGCGCGGCTGAGCATCACCTACCAGGATATTTTTGGCCGGAAACATGCCAGCATCTTTGATTTGAGCGACCGGGGCATCTGGGTCAACGTGGCGTTTCTCCGCCATATTGCCCGCGACCTTGGCGATATAGACGCCGCGAAGGTTGGAAGTCAGGAAAAAAGCACCCTGGCAGCAGGCGGATAGATGTTCATGTACCTTAGAAAGAACCTATGTTATAATGGGCCAGTAGATGGGCTGTATTTTTGTAGATGGCGATACCTAGGCACCGTATAGATTGACCACGCCTTCAGAGAGTGCTATGATAGCAGCCATAGGTGCGGTCTTGATCATGACCACCGGCTCGTCAGGTGGGTTGGACGGAGGCGGCTGTGATAGAATGTACCAATTGCCAGACAGCAAATAGCGACGACGCCCAGGAGTGCGTCAAGTGTCATCAACCCCTCGCGGGCAGCAAAAAAGGGAGTGATCCTATTTCTAGCCCACCACCTCCTCCAGATGAGGAGCCGGAGAGCGGCCCCAAGCCCAGCGTCGGCGACAAAGGCCCCAAGCGGCTCACGGCTGGCACAGAACTACAACATAAACGCTATAAGATCGAGAAGGCGGTCGCCAAGGGCGGCATGGGCGCCGTCTACAAGGGCTTTGACCAGCACTTCAAGCGCGCCTGCGCGGTCAAGGAGATGCTGGATAACTTCAGCAACGAAGAGGAGCGCGAGCAATCGCTGCAATGGTTCGAGCGCGAAGCGCATATGCTGCTCGACCTGCATCATCAGGCGATCCCCAAGGTCTTCGACTTCTTTGCCGAAAATGGGCATAACTACCTGGTCATGGAGTTCGTTGATGGCCGGACGCTGGCCGATGTTCTGGAGCAAGAGGGCCAGCCGCGCGGCCTGCCCGAAGCGCGCGTGCGCGCCTGGGCCATGCAGGTCTGTAACGTGCTGTCCTACCTGCATAGCCAGAACCCGCCGGTCATCTTCCGCGACCTGAAGCCCTCCAACATCATGGTGACGAACGACGATAAAGTCAAACTGATCGACTTCGGCATCGCCCGCTCCTTCCAGGGTGGACGCCAGGCCACCGTGATCATGACGCTGGGCTACGCCCCGCCCGAACAACTGGAGGGCAAGCCCACGCCCAAGAGCGACATCTACGCCCTGGGCGCGACACTGCATCGCCTGCTGACGCGCCACGAGGCAACCAATAATAAGCCCTCCATCTTCGATTTTCCCACCATTCGCAGTCTGCGGCCAGAGGTCAGCCCGCCGTTTGATCAGATCATCGGCAGGGCGCTTCAGAAAGACGGGGCCAGCCGCTGGAACAGCGCCAGTGAGATGGAGCAGGCCATCCTGCGCCTGCCGCCCGTCTTGCCACCGCCGGGGCCAACCATCATTGCCGGGCGCCCGCCTATCGGCGCGCCGCCAGGAGCGCCCCCCGGCTTTCCGCCCCCGCCACAATCCTTCCAGGCGCCCACCGGGCCGGCGGCCAACTATATCAATCTGGCGCGCTCGAATCTGGACCAGCGCCGCTTCTTCGAGGCGCTCAACGCGGCCCAGCAGGCGCTGCAATTTGACCCGCGCAACCCGCAGGTCCACAAAGTGCTGGGGATGATCTATGCGCGCAGCCAGCCGCCCGATACCACCAGAGCGATGGCAGCCTATCAAAGCGCGCTGCAACTCAACCAGAACGACGCCGAGACGCACCGGCTGATCGGTGATGTCTTCCTGTTCTTGCAGCGCCGCCCGGCGGAGGGCATTCCCGCCTATCAGAACGCGCTGCGCATCAATCCTGGTGACGCCGAGGCGCATCGGCTGCTGGGACAGTGTTTTGAGCAGACCAACCAGCTTGACCCGGCGCTGGCAGAGTATCGGGAAGCGGCCCGGCTGCTGCCACGCAACCTGCCGGTGCAGATGAATATCGGCCAGCTTTGCCTGCGTCTCAACCGGCTCCCCGACGCGGAGCGCGCCTTTGTCGAGGCGCTGCGCATCGACGCCGGCAGCTCCGCTGCTCGCCACCTGCTCAGCCAGGTCTACGAGCGCGAGGGGCGGCTGGCCGACGCCCTGCGCGAATGCGAAGCCGCCGTGCGGCTGGGCGATGGCGCGGCGCAAGCCACGCTTGCGCGCCTGCGCGCCCGCGTGGCAGCCAATCCGGGCGGTCTGGGCGGACCAGGGACCATCCGTTAACCATGCCTATCTTGCGGCCAACTGGACGATGGGATCGGGACGACGTTTTTAGGGAGGGACCAGTTTGTCAGGCACCCAAGCCCCAAAGGGGCGGGCTTGCCCCTGCCTGACCAGACTCAGCCTGAAAAGGCTCCGTTACGGGTGAATGAATAGGCACTTCGGGGTGACGGGTCCAGCCCCGAACACTGCGGGGCAGCATTAAACAGGTCTGGTGGGAAAGATCAGTGTGCTGTCCATCTGAAACCGCCTGATAACATTGTCGAGGACCACCTTACCCGCGTAAGCGGAGGCCCAACCGGGCACAGGAGAGCTATGTCACAGGTATTGGTCTTGGATGCTGCACAGCGTCCTTTAGACCCTGTGCATCCTGGGTACGCAAGGCGGCTGCTTACTCGTAGGCAAGCGGCAGTCTGGCGGCGGTATCCATTTACGATCATCCTGAAGGTAGGTAAGCCAGCAGATCTCGTCACGCCACTGCACCTGAAAATCGATCCTGGCAGCCAGACGACTGGAGTAGCTATCCTCAATGACTCCACTGGGGCGGTGGTCTGGGCAGCAGAAGTGACGCATCAAGGAGAGCAGATCAGGAAGCGGCTGGCGAGCCGCTGCACCGCACGGCGCAGCCGTCGGGCGCGCAAGACACGCTATCGCCCAGCACGCTCTCGAAATCGACGCAGATCATCAGGGTGGTTGTCGCCCTCCTTGGAGAGCAGACTGAGTCATGTCCTAACCTGGGTGGCACGGTTGCGACGCCTCTGTTTTATTGCAACGCTCAGCCAGGAACTGGAGAAGTTTGACACACAGGCTCTCCAACACCCAGAGATACAAGGCGTAGAATATCAGCAGGGAGCATTGGCGGGCTACGAGGTCCGCGAGTATCTCTTAGAGAAATGGCAGCGGCGGTGTGCATACTGTGGGGCTAAAGGGGTTCCATTACAGATTGAGCATATCGTGCCCAAAGCGCGGGGTGGGTCGGATCGAGTGAGCAATCTAACTCTGGCATGTGAACTCTGCAATCAGGGCAAAGGGACGCAGACCGCCGCTGAGTTTGGATACGCCGAAGTGCAGGCACAGGCGAAGAAGCCCCTCAAGGATGCCGCCGCCCTGAATGCGACGCGCTGGGCGTTCTATAAACGGCTGGTGTGTACTGGCTTGCCAATCGAGATTGGCACAGGCGGACGCACGAAGTATAACCGGATCAGACATGGCTTGCCCAAGAGTCACTGGCTAGATGCGGCTTGTGTCGGGGCCAGCACTCCAGATAGGCTCCAGGTGGCGGGCATTAGACCCCTGCTGATCTGTGCGACGGGCTGGCAGTGTCGCCAGATGTGCAGGGTAGATCGGTATGGCTTCCCGCGCACGAGCGCCAAACGGCACAGTCGCGTGCAGGGCTTCCAGACTGGGGATATAGTCCGGGCAGTTGTGCCCACAGGGAAGAGGGCAGGGACATATGTAGGGCGCGTGGCTGTTCGAGCAACGGGATTCTTTAACATTGCAACCAGCACCGGAACAGTGCAGGGGGTTGCGGCGCGCTTTTGTCGTGTCATCCACCGGCAGGATGGCTATAGCTATGAGGATGGAGGATGCGGCTTCCTCCCACTCTGAATGGGAGGGTGTCCGCCGCGCAAAACGTTATGAAGCTGCGCTTGCATTCGCACCAACCATCGCTGCTCTCTGGCATTCTGGCGCTCTGTCTGGCGCTGGGCGCGCTCATCGTCCTCGCTGCCGGGGCTGGCGCGGCTGGCCCGTCGGGTCAAAGCATACCAGCATCTCCACAGCCACCTTCTTGCGGCACTCCTGGTAGTCTTCCAATTGCCTGCGCCACTGCAACTGGCGCTACTAAGACCGCTACTGCTCAAGCGGCTAACGCTGCTGCCACTACGTCGGCGACAGCTTCCACAGGTCGTACTAAAAACCCAACGCCTGCCAGTACCAAAACGGCTGGCGCTGGAAGCACAACCGGAAGCACAAGCGGCTTTCCTGAGACGCTCTTCGGCATTCCGACCATTCCCCTTGCGCTGGGTGTCCTGATCTTCCTCGTCCTTCTGGTCTTTATCATGTTCTTCCTGCTCTCCGTGCGGCGCATGCGCAGGCGCGAGCGACAGCGCATGCCCACAGCGGCGACCGCGTTCCCCAAGCAGGGCCGCAGCAGCGGTCAGCTTGAGCAGGCACATGCCGGGCCGCAGTCAGGCTATCTGCCCCAGGCGCCAAACGGTCCGGCGCGGCGCACGATCATCTGCCCACGCTGTGGCGCGCAAAATGTGCCTGGCGCCAGCGTCTGCGCCAACTGCGGCTTTGATCTGCCGCAAGGGCTGGGAGGAACCAGCGGCGCGGGACGCGGCATGGGCCGGTCCATCTCTGGCGGCCCGCAGCCGCTCAATCTGCCGCCGCTGGCTGTGCCGCCGCCGCCAGCGCCGGACATCGCGGAGATGCCTACTATGATCCAGCAGAACCAGAGTATGACCCCTGCCGAGATGGACAGCACCCTACCCACCGTGCCAGCCGTGCAGGCTGGCGAAGCCACCGTTGTGATGCGCGGGCGCCAGCGCCAGCCACTGGGCATCAAAGTCAGCACCAAATCGGACGTTGGGCGCAAGCGCGCAGGCAAAGCCAATGAAGACAACTTCCTGGCCGTCACCGGCGCCTGGCAGCACAACGGCCAGATTCAACCCTTCGGCGTCTTCGTCATAGCCGATGGCATGGGCGGCCACGCCAACGGCCAGGACGCCAGCCGCATGGCTATCGAAACCATCTATCAGCATCTGACCGAGAACCTGCCCCAGCACGATATGCCCGATGACGACCTGGGCGCCTTCTTGCAGCAGGCCATCCAGCGCGCCAACCAGATGATCTATCATCAGAATCAGAAAGACCACGCCGATATGGGCTGCACTATGACTGCCGCGCTGGTCACAGGCAACGAAGCGCATATCTGCAATGTCGGCGACAGCCGCACCTATGTGCTGCCGCAAAACGATCACCTTCAGCGCGTGACGACCGACCACTCCATCGTCGAAAGCCTGGTCGCCGCGGGCGTCATCCAGAAAGATGATGTCTACACCCATCCCAAGCGCAATCAGATTTATCGCAGCCTCGGCGAGAAAGAAGCCGCCGAGATCGATGTCTTCCGCCAGCGCCTGGCGCCAGGCGACAAGCTGCTGCTCTGCTGTGATGGCCTCTGGGAGATGATCCGCGATCCCGACATCGAGCAGGTGCTGCGCCACGACGACCTGCCGCAAGTCAGCGAGAAGCTGATCGAGATGGCAAACGAGAATGGCGGCGTCGATAATATCACCGCTGTGGTCGTCAAGGTCACAGAAGATACCAAACCGCCCAGGCAGCCGGCAATCCAGAGCGTCGCTTCTGGCCCGGCCAATCTCGACCACACGCAGCAAAAATGATAAACCAGCCGCCGCCCGAAGAGCAGCCTGGTATGCCATCATGGCTGGCTCAGAAAGCTGCCGCACAAAGGATGAACGAGCCGTCGCCAGAAAAGCAGCCCCACGAGCAGACGCGGGAGACGCCGCCCGCGCCTGCCCGCTTTGTCGTCGCGGTTGGCAGCGGCAAGGGCGGCGTGGGCAAATCCACCGTCAGCCTGAATCTGGCGCTGGCGCTGGCCGAAGGCGGTAAGGCCGTCGGGCTGCTCGATGCTGATCTGTATGGCCCGAATATCCCCCTCATGGTTGGCCTGACGCGCAAAGAGTGGACCGGCGACTGGACGCTGGCGCGCCGGGGCAAACAGCAAACCATCCAGCCGGTGGAACGCTACGGCCTCACGATCATGTCCGCCGGGTTCCTGCTCGGCGAAGACCAGCCGATGACGCTTGACGCGCTGCTGTTGCGCGCCCTCCTGACACAATTGGTGCGCCATGTCGCCTGGGGCAAGCCCGACTATCTGATCATCGATCTCCCGCCGGGCACCGCCGACCTTCAGCAAAACCTCCTGCGCGATTTGACGCTCTCCGGCGTCGTGCTGGTCGTCACGCCGCAAGATGTCGCCCACCTCGACGGCAAGAAAGCCCTGCAACACTACCGCCGGGCCAACGTGCCCATCCTGGGGGCTATCGAGAACATGAGCGGCTTCCTCTGCCCCCACTGCGGCCAGTCCATCGACATCTTTGCCCGTGTGCCCGACGCGCGCGCCATCTGGACGATGGGCATCGAAAAGCTGGGCGCCATCCCGCTCGACCCGCTCGTCAGCCAATCTGGGGATGGCGCCCGCCCGCTGCTGATCGCCCACCCGCGCTCGCCCCAGGCAGATGCCTTCCGCCAGATCGCCCGCCAATTGCAAGCGAAGCTGGAGGCCGGCGGTCAATGACGCTTTCCCCATGAATCCGGTATCGGCGAGCCGCAAGCCCTCCTTTCGTCCTAACCGGCGCAGGGTTTTGGGGCCGCCAGGGCCACGTAGCGGCGATTTTAATCACCAACGGGCTGGCGGCTGAAGGCCGCGCCTGCCTTCAGCCGCCCACGCCACGCCTGTACCACCGGCTTCTAGCCGGTCCGTCTTGGGGGGGCGCGGCCCACACACGAGCGTTCGCCCCAGAGCGCCAACGTTCCCACTTGCCAGCGGTTGGCCGCCTGGAAAGCGACGCTACAAGTTCCTCCGCTGGCGCAGCATCGCGCCAGCCCAGCGGTTCGCCAGCCTCCGTGCTGGCGCTACACGCAGCGTCCCGCTTGTACCGCCGACATCTTGCCGACAGGGGTGGGGGGCGCGGCGCACGCGGCGAACGCCCGCCAAAAATGGTCAGGTCTTCAGCCAACGGCTGCGGCGTCATCCCACATCCGGCTGAAGCCCGCCTGGACCGCCAGCCTCCGTGTCGGCGAACTC
>Ga0070730_10002591_pt1 | contig 16401 bp, 11 predicted proteins | sample Coa_R1_3_FD_66447 | JGI IMG/M metagenome (GOLD analysis project Ga0070730, IMG submission 66447) | Surface soil microbial communities from Centralia Pennsylvania, which are recovering from an underground coalmine fire - Coalmine... | ecosystem: Environmental > Terrestrial > Soil > Unclassified ...
GGATGACGGCACGCGCCGCGCCCCGGGATGATCCCGAGCCGGCGGTGAAGCCTCTGCTCGTCGACACCTGCACGGCGAGCTACGAGCTGGGAGAGGTCGTCCGCGATGGCGGCGAGACCGTGCACGCATGGCCCGCACTGCCCGGCGCTCTCCGCGGCGAGATAGCGAGCGACACGGGCCGTCTCCGCGACGCCGCACGCTCCTTTGGGCAGCGCGATGATCGCGCGTGCGCCGAGCGTCGCTCGGAGCGGCGCGAGATCGGCGTCGAGAAGCCGTGCCGAGGCGGCGTCTGCGGCATCGATCCACGTGCCGAAGTAGCCGCCGACGAGGAAGGCCTGGATCTCGGCGATTGCTCCGCCCGCTTCGTCGAGTAGCTCGTCGAACGACACACCGAGCGGGATCTCGTACACGCCGGGGTCCTGGACGGCGCCCGACAGCGTGACGAGCGTCGAGCCCGGTTCTTCCGGTGTTCCGACTGCGCGGAACCACTGCGGGCCGTAGCGGGCGATGAGTGCAACATGGGCGAGCGTCTCGACATTCTGTACGAGCGTAGGCGCGCCGCCGACGCCACGCTCGAACGGCCGCGGCGGCGTGAGCGTCGGCAGGCAGGCGCCGCCGTTGATGAATTGCACGAGCGCCGTCTCCTCGCCGGCGACGAAGCGGTCGGGGACGGTGACTCGTTGCAGCGAGATGCCGGTGTCCCGACGTTCGGCCGCCGCCGCTGCTACGGCAGCTCCTGCGCCGCGGCTCGCCGTCGCAACGATCACGTCACGCGCGCCGAGCGCGCGCGCCGCGAGCACGGCTCCGTCGAGTACGAGATGCGGTGCGTACACGAGGAGAACCTTGTCCTTGCCGGAAGCGGGCTCCCCCTCGGCGCCGTTGACCACCACGACGGGGCGCCCGCGTCTGCTGCGTACTGCGTCGAGCTTGGAGGCAGCGGGGAACGCGCCCCCGCCGCGACCGGTGAGACCGGACTGCTCGACGAGCGAGATGAGGTCGCGTACCGGCTCGAGGCGGCCGTGCCGGCGCGCATGCATGTCGAGTGAGACCGTCATGCCGTCGCTGCGAAGCCCGGCTAGGAGCCGCGGCAGTCTTCTCTCTGCGGCGCGGTCGTCCATGAGAGGCGCTGCGCTCACTGAGACTCTCCCGGGCCTGCGTCGGCGTGTACCACGCCCGACACGGCGCCCGACGACTGGTTGATCGAGAGGTCGACGGTGAGTTGGAGGCTTCCGGTCTGGCTACGGAGCGCGATCGCGATGCGCGGGCCGTCGAGCGCGGTGACATTTCCGAGGTACTCCTGCGGCGCTGCGGCCGGGCCGAAGCTCGCGCCGCTCGCCGTCAGCGCGACGCCTCCACCGACGGGCTGTCCCTGCAGGCGGATCCACAGGTGTCCGGCGACCTTGGTGGTCGTCTTGCCGGTGATGTCGATGAGCGTCAGGCCGCTGTTGTCCGTCGACTGATGGAGGTGTCCGGAGAAGCGGGTTGTGAAGGGAGGCCTCGGCAGTGCTGGAGAAGAGGCCGGAGCCACGCGTGCTCGTGCGATCGGGGTGCCGGCGCGCTTGGCCGCCACGAGCCGAGCCGGCGTGCCGGCGCGTGCGGCCCAGCCGTGTTGCGCGGGTCCCGTCTCGTACCAAACCAGTGTCGCGAGCGGGACGAGGAGTGCCGCTGCCGCGCCGGCAAGGCGCTCGCCCGTCCATCCCTCGGGTCGCCACAAACGAATGAGCACGCTCGCCACGACCACCACGGTCGCGATCACCCCGAGCAGCTTCATCCATCCGAACTGAGCGTCGCTACCCGTGCCGAGCGCGTGCACGAGGGCAACCGGCCAGGCCGCATACGCGAGCCAGTGCAAGGCCTTCCAGCGGCGGAGACCGATGCGAGTTCGAAGAAGGCTCGTGATCGTCAGCGCAAGCAGAAGGTCGAATGCGAGCGCACCCAACCCGAGCCAGATCGGCCGATACGCGGAGAAGAACGGGACGAAAGCATCCTTCAGTCCGACCGGCGCAAAGCTGTCGGCGACGCTCGTGCCGATGTGAACGCCGAGCACGGCGAGCGCGAGCAGGGTGAGATTTCGGTGCAGACCCGCCACGAGAAAGCGGGGGACGCGGAGCCGCTCGAGGCGCTGCGTGCCGAGAATCCCCAGCACGACGGTCGCCGTCAGGATGAGGAAGGCGACGGCTCCGGACCCGCGGGTGGCGAACCACAGCGTTTTCGATCCACCGGCGGCGAGCAGCGTGTTCACGCCGCCACCGGCCAGTCGCCGACGAGTTCGACGGCGTCATCGTGTCCGACGAGCCGGGCAGGCAGCCCGCTCGCTGCGAGCCACTGCGTGGCGCGGCACGCGAGCACGATGGAAGCGGTTGCGGCGACGTTCGCATCGACACACGACGCGGCTGCGACGCTAACGGTGCGCCAGCACGTGTCGGCAGGGCGGCCGCTGCGCGGATCGAGCAGGTGATGGAGCTCGACAGCGCCTGCGTGCCAGCGTCGTACGGTCACCGACGAAGTGGCGAGACCACCGCCTGCGATGGCGACAGTGACGTCGGAGCGATCCTTGTGGTCGTCGGCTATGCCGATCGGCCAGCCGCCCTCGGGTGCCTCGCCCGCGACGGCGACGTCACCTCCGAGCGAGACGAGAACACCGCACCCGGACGCCTCGGCCGCGGCGCGGGCGGCGCGGTCGGCGGCGAGCGCTTTCGCGGTGGCGCCGAGGTCGAGCTCGACACCGACCGGCACGCGCACACTCCGGCGCGCGTCGTCGAGCTCCACCGTCTGCCAGCCCGCGGCGGCTTCGAATCGGGGCCGGAACGCGTCGCCGTCGCGGCTGGAGACGACGCGGTACGTCGTGTCGTAACCCGCTAGCCGCAGCGAACGGCCGACCGTCGGGTCGACGACGCCGTTTGTTGCCGCCGCAGCACGCAGCGCGACGCGCAGTGCCTCATAGAGATACGCCCCGACGGGAACGCGACTCCCGGCCGACGCATTTACACGCGCGAGCTCGCTGTCGGAGCGGAACCTGCTGCACGCCGCGTCCACGTCGACGAGCTCGCGTTCGAGCGCCGCGCGCGCGGCCGGCAGCCGGTCTTCGTCGGCGACGGCGAGCACGGCTGTCGTCCCGAGCGCCGGAAACGCAACGATCACGACCCACCCGAGACGGCGACAGGAGGGGACTGCGCCGGCGCGGGAGCCGACGACGGTGCCGAGGATGAAGACGCCGGGGCGGACGACGAACCGAGCGCGACGAGCGGCGGTGGCGTCGCAGCCGGCACGGACACGGTTCGGCGCTGCGCGCGGCGCATGCCGGTGGCCGGCTGGCGTGTTGCGTGTCGCCCCGGGAAGCTTCGCGCCGCGAGGCCGGCAAAGGCGACGACAAGGGCGCCCGCGCCGACTCCGGCGAGCACCGTGAGCCGCCTCAGGCGGCGCAGACCCGCGTCACGTTCGTGGGTCCTCATTCGCCCAGGAAAGCAACGCCGGATGAGACTCAGATGAACTGGCGGACACGGGGCCGCGCCAGGCCTGAGGCCCGCGGGAGGGCGAGCCAGACGTCGGCCCCTCCGCCCTCCGCGCCACGTACGCCGGCGCTCCCGCCGTGGGCGGTTGCAATCAGTGCCACGATCGAGAGCCCGAGGCCGCTGCCGCCGCGGTTCCGCGCGTCGTCGCCGCGGCTGAACCGCTCGAATGCACGCTCGCGGAATCCGAGTGGTATCCCGGGTCCGTCATCGGTCACATGGATCTCGATGAACTCGCCGGCCTCGCGGGCCGCAAGGAGGATGTCGCCGCTGCCGTGTCGTAACGCGTTGTCGACGAGGCCCGACAGCGCCTGGTCGAGGCGTTCGCGATCGGCCTCCACGGCGAGTTGCGTCTCGGCGGTCGAAATGATTCGGCCGAGGCCTGCTGCACGCGCAGCGAAACGGGCAGCGACCGTGTCGAGCACTTCACCGACTGCGACTGTCTCCGACCGAATGGGAAGTGCGCCTTGGTCGGCGCGCGCCATCAGCAGAAGATCGTTTGCGAGACGCGACAGTCGCTCGGTCTCTTCGCTGGCCGACCGAATCGTCTGCTCGAGCTCCTCGGTGGAGCGTGGCCGGCGGAGCGCGAGATCGAGCTCCGTGCGCAGCATCGCAAGCGGTGTGCGCAGTTCGTGGCTCGCGTTGGCGACGAAGCGACGCTCGTGCTCGAATGCCGCCTCGAGCCGGGCGAGCATCTCGTTCAGCGTTGTCGCCAGCAGTGCGATCTCGTCACGCGCTGCGGGGACCGGTAGTCGTACGGACGAGGCTGTGGTCACGGCGGCTGCGCGGCGCCGCATCGCCTCCACGGGCCGCAACGCGGCGGCCGCGAGCAGGTAGCCGGCGGCGGAGGCAAGCAGAAGAGCGAGCGATCCTGCGAGTAGAAGCTCCCGTAACAGGCGCTGGAGTGTGGCCTCGCGCGGCTCGAGCGAGCGTGCGACGACCACGGCGTTGCCGCTCTTCGGAAGTGGCACCGCAAGGACGCGCCAGTCGCCGCTCGGGGCTTGGAGCTTCACCGAGCTCAGCAGGTTTCGCCCGGCTGCGGCCCTCGCCGCGTCCTGGGCGCTGACCAACGGCGGCAGACCGGTGGGCGTCGCCCGCAGCACACGACCGGTTGGATCGACGATCTCGGCGAGGGTCGTACCGCCGGTCACGTCCGGGTCGACCAGCCTCCGATCTGTATCGGGGCGCACCTGAACTTCGGCGGCCTGCGAATGCAGCGTCTGGTCGACCGTCGAGAGAAGCGCGCCGCCCACGCGAAGGTAGATGAGCAGGGCCATGCCGGCGAGGACGATCGCCATCGCGACCGAAAACGCGAGCGTCAGGCGTACGCGGATGGGGATGCGGCTCACGTGTCCTTTCTCAGCCGGTAGCCCACGTTGCGCACCGTCTCGAGCGAGTCGCGGCCGAACGGCCGGTCGATCTTCTCGCGGAGATAGCCCACGTTGACGTCCACGACGTTCGAGCGACGCTCGTACGACATGTCCCAGACCGCGTCGAGGAGCTGCTCGCGCGTCAGCGCGAACCCGGGTCGGCGCATGAACGTCTCGAGCAACGCAAACTCCTTGGCCGTGAGGGCCAGCTCGGCATCCCCGCGCCAGGCACGGTGCTGTGCGGGGTCGAGCCGAAGATCGTCGACGGCGAGCACGGTCGGCCGTTCCGCCGGTGCGCGCCGCGTCAATGCGCGCACGCGCGCGAGGAGCTCGTCGAATGCAAACGGCTTTGCGAGGTAGTCGTCGGCGCCGGAGTCGAGGCCGGTTACACGATCGTCGACGGCGTCGCGCGCGGTCAGCATGAGCACCGGCGTCCACACGTGTTCGGAGCGAAGGCGCGTGCACACTGCGAACCCGTCGCTACCGGGCAGCCCGATGTCGAGCAGAATCGCGTCATACGCGGCAGACTTCGCCATCCAGAGAGCGTCCTCGCCGTTGGAGGCGATATCCGTGGCGTACCCCTCCTCGCGGAGGCCGCGAGCGATGAGCTCCGCCAGCTTCTCCTCGTCTTCGACTACGAGTACCCGCATGCATCCATTGTCGCCTGCGCGGAGATGAGAGGCGCATGAGGCTGATTCGCTGGGTCGTTGCGGCGGTCGTCTTCGCCGTCGGTGTGAGTGCTGCGGCGCCGCCCTCTTCGCGCGCGGCGCCGGGAGTGTTCCGGGTTGGTGTCTTCCGATTCGTCGACTCCTCGCGCACGATCCGCCTTCCTGACGGAAGACGCGTGGCGCGATCGCTCGAGACGGTCGTCCGCTACCCGTCGACCGGCGGTGCTCACCCGCTCGTGGTGTTCGCGCACGGGTTTGCGCTCACTCCGGCTCGCTACGCGGGTCTGTTGGAGGCGTGGGCGGCGGCCGGCTACGTCGTTGCCGCGCCGGTGTTTCCGCTGACGAGCGCGAGCGCGCCCGGCGGTCCGAACGAAGCCGATCTCGTCAACCAACCACGGGACGTGAGCTTCGTCATCACGAGCCTGCTTGCAATGAACAAGCGGTCGACGAGCGTGCTCGGCGGCGAGATCGATCCGGCGCGCATCGCGGTCGCCGGCCAGTCGGATGGAGGAGTGACTGCGCTCGCCGTCGCCTACGACAGCCGCTATCGCGACCGGCGGCTGCGCGCGGCCGTCGTGTTGTCGGGCGCACGATTGCCGGGGATGGGGCCCTTCCCGAGACGAGGCCCCCCGCTGTTCGCGGCGCAGGGGACGGCCGACCCGTTGAATTCGCCGGCGACGACGGCGACGTTCTTCGCGCTCGCCGCCCGCCCGAAGTTCCTGCTGTGGCTGCTCGGCGCATCGCATCTTCCGCCGTACACCGATGAGCAGCCGCAGCTCGGAATCGTCGAGCGGGCGACCATCGCGTTCTTCGATCACTACTTGAAGGGCGGTCCTCTCGCCGCGGTCGAGCGGGCGGGGCAGGACCGAGGTCTGACGAGGCTCACCGCCGCGCCGTAGTCATCTCATCGCGTTCTCATGCCCTCCGGGCATGGTTGGCGCAGTGATCCAGTCGACGGGCGGCGGCAGGCCGCTGAGCGATCCGTGGTGAGCGCCCCGCCGGAGGCGCCCCGGGCGCCGTCTGACGCTGCTGCGGACGCAGCGCCGCGCTACGAAGCGAGGAATCGTCGCCGCCGGCGCCGGCGCTGGATGCTCGTCGTCGCAACCCTGCTCCTGCTCCTGTCGCCGGTCTTCTACTCCTATTCCTCGACGATGCTCCAGCCCTCGAGCCTGCCGTTGGGGGTGCGAAGCGTCGAGTGGCTCAGAACTCATCACGGCAACTGGCTCGTCGACGAGGTCGAGCACATCTACTACGGCTGGAAGGCGCCGAAGAAGGGCGGCCCGCAGCTGAAGGCTCTGCCCGCCGTCGGCCTGCCTGCCGCTGCCGCCGCCGGACGCTCGTCGACTCCCCGCCCGCGCGCCTCGGCCTGGCCACCGCGCATCAAGCCGGTGTTCGCCAATCCGTTGCCCGGCGAAGGAAGGTGGGTGCCGACCGGGCCTCAGGTGAACGGGCGAGCGCCGGTTCTCATCACCACCTTCCGCAGCGAGGTCGCCTATCCGCGCATCGTCGCCTACGTCGCCTGGTTCGACCACCTGCGAACCGCTCTTGGCTTCTATCCCGGGCGCTACGAGCCGCCGAGCGCGCCCGTGCGCGGGCCGATGTCCGTTCCGTTCGGCCAGCGCTGGCGTCTGCTCGCCACCTTCAACGGCGGGTTCACCTATATCGACGGTCACAACGGCTCGTCCATCAACGGCGTCACCTACGAGCCGCTCAAGCAAGGCCTCGCCACGCTGGTCGGCTACCGCAACGGCCGCATCGACATCAAGACGTGGACCGGCGGACCGAACGCCGGGCCGACGGTCGCGTTCGCCCGCCAGAGCCTGCCGCCGATCATCCAGGGTGGGCGGCTCAACCCGTCCCTGAACGACGGCCCGCAGTGGGGCGCCACATTGGGGAACGCGGTCCGCGTCTGGCGCACGGGCATCGGCATCGATCGGCGCGGCAACGTGATCTACGCGGCCGCCAACGACCAGACGGTGATCACGCTCGCGAAGATCCTGCAGCGAGCCGGTGCGGTTCGCGCAATGCAGTTCGACATCAATCCGGAGTGGCCCACGCTGATCACCTACAGGCACTACCACGGCCTCCTCCCGACGAAGGTCGTGCCGAACGTCCAACAGCCGGCGACGCGTTACCTCGTTCCCGACGACCGCGACTTCTTCACCGTTTATCGACGCCTACCAGGGCCGATCACCGTTCCCTTCAAGTAGGTCGTGGCTGTGACTACCGTGACTGTCGACAAACGGACGTTGGAATCGAGGTGCGCTCGAACAGGTGACCGTCCTGGCACTGGATGCGATCAAGTTGCACCGGTTCGGATTGGCCGGCCGGGAGCCTCTGCTCTTGATGCTCGCAGCCTCTCTCCTCACCTTCGCCGTGACTCGGGTCTACACGCGTCTCGCGCGCGTGCGTCGCTGGCGCAGCGGTCGGGTCGGAGATGTCCATCTCCATCACATGGTCGTCGGCAGCGTGCTCACTCTCATTTGCGGCATGCTCGAGATCGCGTTTCAGCCGCGCGACTTCGGCGTCGATCTCTTCGCGGTGGGATTCGGGATCGGCGCCGCGTTCATCCTCGACGAGTTCGCTCTATCCGTTCATCTGCGCGACGTCTACTGGACACCTGAGGGCCGACACTCGGTCGAGGTGAGCATCATCTGGGCGCTCCTCGGCCTGATGCTGCTCATCGGCCTCGCTCCGTTCGGGATACACGATCAGACCGAAACGCCGCGCATCATCGGGTTCGCGGTCGTGACAGTCGCCATCGGGCTCTCGGTCGTCACGTGTCTGAAAGGGAAGCTCACGCTGGGGCTCTTCAGCATCTTCCTGCCGCCCGTCGGATTGGTCGCCGCGTACCGCCTGGCTCGGCCCGGCTCGATCTGGGCGCAGCTGTTCTACGGCCCGGAACAGATGGCTCGTGCGCAGACGCGGTTCGACCCGGTCACCGCGCGCCTCGAAGTGCTCCGTCATCGGCTCACCGACCTGCTCGGCGGCCGACACGACATCCCCACGCATTAGTCGTCGTCCGAGCTCTCGAGCTACCGCTTTGGCGTCATTCCGTAATCGCCTGCACGACGGAGGAACCGACGCAGGACCTCGTTGAACGGCTCTCCAAGGAGTTGTGGGTTGTGGCCCATTCCGGGGAGAACTGATCGCTCGGCGAGCAGCTGGTCTTCGAGTACGTCGCAAACGGCGTCGAACGCCGGGCTCCAGCCTCCGGAGACGACCAGCTTCGGGAAGCCGGCAGCTCGTAGCTCGTCCAGCGGAGGCTCCGCCTCCCATGGCCCCCGCTCGATCATCAGGATCTGCGCGCCCTGGTACTGCGCCGGCGGCAACGGGTCCGGCAGGTCGACCGTCCGGCCTGCCACCTCGGCATAGAATGCTGCGAGAAACGCTCGCGGTTCGCGCGGGCCGTCGCTCCAAAGTGGCTTCAGCCTCGCGATGAACTCAGCCGCCTCCGGCCTGTCCGCGGCGATCCCAAACGCAGGCGGCTCGACAACGGTCAGCGAGCGCAGATCGGGCGCTTGCGCAGCGGCATAGAGAGAGACGACGCCGCCGTACGAATGCCCGCACAGGTGGTCGCCCGGCCGCAGGTGTTCGACGACCCATTCCGCGTGTTCCTCGAAGTCGACGCGCTCGACGAGCGGGCCGGGCGGGAATCCGGGGCGATTGAGCACGACGAGCTCGAACTCATCCGCCAACGGCCGCTGCTCCACCCACGCGGCGTCGCCATTACCGACGCTGCCATGCACGAAGACGACTCGGTCCATCCGGCGCGACGCTACTGGTCGGGTGACACTCAGTAGACGCTCACGCAGGTACCCGCACCTCGGGGCGGATCGCCTCGAGGTGCGCGAGCCAGCGGCTCGCGCCCATCGGCTCGAAGAGCGCGACCGCCTCGTCGAGCAGCGGCGCCGCGTCGTCGCTCCGTCCGGAGTCGACGAGCCACGCGCCGTAGTCGGCGAGGACGACGGCGAGCAGATACGGCTCCCGCCCGAGGCTGCGCGCCGCGGCGAGCGCGTCGGCGAACGCGTCGGCGGCGGCGTCCTCGTCGCCCGCGGTTGCGGCCCGCCAGCCGCGCAGACGACCGAGATGCGCGCGAACCGCGCGGGTCGGAGCGGGCGGCGAGGCGCCCTCGTACAGCTCGAGCAGCGGCGTCCCCGCGGTTCTGTCGCCGAGCAGGGTTGCCGCGTCCGCGCTCCAGCCGAGCGCGCCGACGGCGATCCTCAGATTCTCGATCTCGATGAAGTGCCTCCAGACGCGAACCAGCGCGGCGATCGCGTCGGGGAGACGACGATCGACCATCTTCTCGAGCGCGGCGGCGAAGAGGGCGATGCCGGCGTTCTGCCGGTCGCCCGATTCGGCGAGCTCGGCGGGCAGCCTGCCGAGCCAGCTCCGCGCGTCGTCGTCCTCGCCGCGTTCCCAGCACGCCTTGGCGAGGAAGAGCGCGGCCGACGTCGTGTTCGCGAACGTCAAGGGCTCGTCGCCGAAGACGTCCCGCGCGAGCGCGAGCGCTTCTTCCCATTCCCCGCGACCGGCCTGGCTGGTGACGAGGCCGCCGGTGAACCAGGTCAGCTGCCCGCGATGGCCGCGTGCGCGTGCGATCTCGATCCCGCGGCGGAGGAGCTCGTCGGCCTCGTCCGGCCGGTCGACCTCCTCGTTGAAGACGACCAGGTTGTTGATCGCCCGGAGCATCGGCTCGGTCAGGTCGTGCTCCTCGGCGACCCGGAGTGCCTCATGCAGGAGCGCGCGACGCTCGTGCGGCCGCGTCGCCCTCAGCAGCAGGCTCTTCGTGTTGAGCGCATTCGAGACGAGCCACGGATCGTCGTGCTCCTCGGCGATGTCGATGGCGAGCTCGATGTGCTCTCGCGCACGGTCGGCCTCGCCGGAGAAGAACTCGATCCGCGCGATCTCGGCGGCGAGCCTGCCGACCTCGACGTCGTGGCTCTCGTGCACGAGCGCGTCGAATGCCGGCCGCAGCGTCTCGAGCGCCTCATCGGAGCGGTCGAGATTCCAGAGCACCACGCCGAGTGACGCGGCCGCCCGCGCCGCCGAGTGGTGGTCGCCTGCGGCAGTGAAGGTCTCGACCGCCTCGCGCAGCCGTTCCTGCGCGTCGGGGAAGCGGTCCGCCATCATCGCGAGGGCGCCGGCGCGCTCGAGCAGCCGGCCACGCTCGCGGCCGTCGGCGGCGATCGCCGCCGCGTCGTCGTATGCGCGCATGGCGTCGTCCGGCGCGCCGAGCAGGGCGGCCCGCTCGCCCGCGCGCTCGAGCCAGGCGCACGCAGCGTCGCGGCTGTCGGCTGCATCCGGATCGGACTCGAACGCGTCGCGGTGGTGCGCTGCGATCACCTCGGCGATCTCGTCGGGGTCGATTCCGGCGTCGTGCTCGAGGTACGCCGCCGCGGCGCGGTGCAGCCGTCCGCGCTCGCGCCGGGCGAGCGTCTCGTACGCGACCCGCTGCACGAGCGCCTGCAGGAACCCGTACTGCCCGCGCTCGGGCGAGCGTGGATCGAGATCGATCGTCAACAGCTCCTTGCGGACGAGCCGGTCGAGCGCCGGCGCGACCGTCGCCTCGTCGGCGCCGCTGAGCGCGGCAACCGCGCGCGCGCCGAACGTCTTCCCCAGCACGGCCGCGTGCTGGATCGCCTCGCGCTCGTCCTCGTCGAGCGAGTCGAGCCGCGCCGCGATCAGCGCGTGCAGCGTCTCCGGCACGTCGAGGCTGTCGAGCGGGCCGGCGACGCGCAGCGTGTCGCCCTCGCGCTCGAGCACGCCGCGGTCGAGCAGCATCCGTACCGTCTCGACGGCGTAGAGCGGGATCCCGTCCGCGCGCTCGCGGATCTGCACGCGGACCTCGTCGGGCAGCCCGGGCACGAGGCCTTCGAGCAGCGCATCCATCGCCTCCGCGTCGAGCGGCTCGAGGGCGAGCGTCGTCGAGCTGCGGCTGTGGGCGCCGAAGTCGCCGCGGCGGTCGAGCAGTTCCGGCCGCGTCAGCGCGAGCACGAAGATCGGTCGCGCGCGCGACCATTCGAGCAGGTGCTCGACGAAGTCGAGCATCGCGGTGTCGGCCCAATGGAGGTCCTCGAAGACGAGCGCGACCGGTGCCGTGTCGCTCATCCGCTCGAAGAACAGGCGCCAGGCCGAGAAGAGGTCGGAGCGCTCGACCTGCGGCCGTTCGCCGAGGCCGAGCAGGTGGCGCAAGAGCGGCTCGACCCACTCGCGCTCACCGGAATCGGTGACGTGCTGCTCGACTGCGGCGGCGAGCTTCGCGACCGCCTCCGTTTCCGGATCGTCGTCGGCGATTCGCGCGCGCATGCGCACCATCTCCGCCAACGCCCAGAATGCGACGCCCTCGCCGTAGGCGAGACAGCGGCCGCGGTGCCACCACACCTGTTCGGCGAGGCCGTCGAGATGCTTCTCGAGCTCCCACGCGAGCCGCGACTTGCCGATCCCAGCGACGCCGACGACGGTGAGCAGCGTCGCGCGCCGGTCGTCGGCGCTTGCATGGAACAGCTCCTTTGCCAGCCGAAGCTCGCGGTCGCGGCCGACGAACGGCGCCTCGAGCGTGCTCGCCCGCCTATCGCCGCCACGGTTCGCGACCACGCGCAGCGCCTGCCAGAGCCGCATCGCATCCGCCTTGCCCTTCAGCTCGTGCTCGCCTGCGTCCTCGTATGCGACCGCAGCCTCCGACGCGCGCTTCGTCGTGTCGCCGACGAGCACCGCGCCGGGCTCCGCCGCCGCTTGGATGCGAGCCGCGGTGTTGACGAGGTCGCCGGCGACCATCCCCTGACCCTCGGCACCGAGCGTCACCGCCGCCTCGCCGGTAAGCACGCCACCGCGTGCCTGGAGCGCGCGGTCGAGCACAGGCACGGCGGCGACGAGATCGAGCGCCGCGCGTACCGCGCGCTCGGCGTCGTCCTCCTGCGCGACCGGCGTCCCCCAGACTGCCATCACCGCGTCACCGATGAACTTCTCCACCGTCCCGCCGTACCGCCCGATGATCATCCGCGCCGTGTCGAAGTAGCGGGAGAGGAGCTCGCGCGTCTCCTCCGGATCGCGATTCTCCGACGCGGGCGTGAACCCGACGAGATCGGCGAAGAGAACGGAGACGAGCCGGCGCTCCGCCGCCGTCTCCTGCTTCGGCGCCTCAGCCATCAGGGAGGCACCGCATTCGCCGCAGAACTTCGTCGTCGGCGGGTTGGCGGTGCCGCACACCGCGCACGCGAGCGCGAGCGCCGTCCCGCATTCGCCGCAGAACTTTCGGCCGGCCTCGTTGGCCGAGCCGCACGAGGAGCAAAGCATCTCCGCCACGACCGAACTGTATTCCGCTCTCCGGCCCAGTACGAGTTGGCTCGGAAGCGCGCCGATGCCCCGGCCGAGAATCGAACTTGGGCACTCGGTTTAGGGAGTCGTTCGAATGAGTCCCGTGGTGTGCGCCTTCCACTCCGGGTAGTACCGGCCTTGTCCTGGTAGACGGCTGGTAGACCGGACCGCCTTCGGCGGGACGGCGGCTCGGCGGAGGCTCGATGCTACGGGCAGGCTTGTCGGCGGTCATGGCGTAGCTGCCGCCTCATGGTGCTGTCATTCGGGGGGCGGTACAGTGATCGGATGAGCGCGGAAACGAGCAGGACGCAGGTGCTCACAGCGTCGCCGCGCATCTTCGCGACTCCCGCGCTCGACCGGTTCACCCGCGTGCACCCGGCGGTGCCGCTTGCGATCTTTCTGCCGGCGATCGGCGGCTTTGTTGCTCTGGCGGTGCAGCGCGCGTCGACGGGCGCCGTGCTTGCCGAGATCGCGGGCGGCTACGTCTTCTGGACCCTCACCGAGTACTGGCTCCACCGCGCAGTCTTCCACTTCGAGCCGCAGCGCGGAATCGGTGCGCGCCTGCACTGGATGATCCATGGCGTTCACCACGACCATCCGTCCGACCCGCGGCGCCTCGTCATGCCGCCGATGCTCTCGGTTCCGCTCGCGTCAGTGTTCGTCGGGTTGTTCGTCCTCGTGCTCGGCAGCCGCGCCGCGTGGGGCATGAGCGTCGGCTTCTTCTTCGGCTATCTCGTCTACGACATGACGCACTACGCGCTACATCACCACCATCCGCGCAACCGCCTCGGGAAGTGGCTGCGCGAATTGCATATGCGTCACCACTTTGAAGACGACGAGCGCGGGTTCGGCGTGAGCGTGCCATGGTGGGACATCGTCTTCGGCACGTACTCGACGCGCGTACGGCGCACGTCCTGACAGGAGCTGGCGCCCTCTGCGCCGTAACGGCGCTCGTGCTCGTGGCGATCTGCGCCGTCCTCGCCGGCTGCTGAGGATCGGGGCGCAAGACCACGACGACGACCACGGCCGGCAGCGTGTCGGCCGGCGCGCGCGACAAGTGGGGCACCGTGTGGCTCTGCCGCCCGGGCGAGGCTGCCGACCCGTGCGTGTCGAGCCTGACGACGACGGTGATCGGCCCGACGGGGGCGAGACACGTCGAACGCGCGGCGCCAGCGAAGAGCGCGCCCGTCGACTGCTTCTACCTGTACCCGACGATCAGCGGACAACCGACCGTCAACGCGAATCTCGCGATCGACTTCCGCCTACGGGCGGTCGCGACCGCACCGGCGGCGCCGTTCTCGCAGGTCTGCCGCGTCTACGCGCCCGTCTACCGGCAGATCACGTTGAGCGCGCTCGAGCATCCCGCACACCGGAGTAGCGGGACGCTCGCCCGGATACCTCAACGACCCCGACGGCCTCGACCTCGCCCCACCCAACTCGCTCCCCATCACGCACAGCACCACCATCGGACGCCCTTGAGCCGACGGTGGCGGCGTAGTTTGCGCGTGCCGTTCGCCCCTCTGCGATTGGTCGTGGCGGGCGTGGCCGGAGATCGGTTCAGGCTTGGGCGCCGGTATGCCTAAGACGGTGGGTCAGCACGGTGTCGTGCTCGCGTCGGGCGCGGGGCCGGTCAGTCAGGGGTTGTGGTGAGTGCTGCGGCGCGCTCGCGGTCCACGAGTACGCGTCTGAGAATCTTCCCGGACGGGGATTTTGGGATCGCGTCGAGCCGCTCGAGGTGGCGGATGCGTTTGTGTGGGGCGACGCGCCCGGCGATGTAGGCGAGGATGTCTTGGTCGTCGGCCTCGTTGGTGGCGACGACGAATGCTTTCGGCGTCTCGCCGGTCCGTTCGTCGGGCACGCCGATGACGCACGCGTCGACGACGGCGGGGTGGGTGAGCAGGAGCGCCTCGAGCTCGGCGGGGGCAACCTGGTAGCCGCTGACCTTGATCAGCTCCTTGATCCGGTCGACGATGGTCAGCCAGCCGTTCTCGTCGACGGTGACGACGTCGCCGGTGCGCAGCCAGCCGTCCTCGATCGTCGCCGCGGTCGCCGCAGCGTCGTCGAGGTATCCCTTCATCACCTGCGGGCCGCGGACGAGCAGCTCTCCGCGTTCGCCGGGCCGGGCGTCGCGGCTGGTCTCGGGGTTTACGACGCGCGCTTGGGTGGAGGGGAGAAGCGGCCCGACGCTGCCGGGGTTCGAGGTGTCGCCGACCGGGGTGATGCTGACGCCGGGGCTGGCCTCGGTCATGCCGTAGCCCTGACCGAGCTCGCAGCCCAGACGGGACGCGCAGGCGCGCGCGAGGTCGGCGTCGAGCGGCGCCGCGGCGCAGAATGCCGTCCGGAGAGTGGAGAGGTCGTAGTTCTCGACGCGCGGGTCCTGCGCGAGCGCAAGCGCGACGGGGGGCGCGAGGTAGGCGACCGTCGCTCCATACCGCTCGGAGAGCGACAGATACTCCTCGAGGTCAAAGCGCGGCATCGTGACGATGGTGGCCCCGGTGCGGAGCGCAACGTTCAGGATGACCATGAGCCCGTAGATGTGGAAGAAGGGCAGGAAGCCGACGATTACGTCGCTGTCGTACGTCGGCCGCGGGCCGAGGTACTGGAGGATGAAGGCGACGAGATTCCGATGGGTGAGCATCACGCCCTTCGGTAGACCGGTGGTGCCGCTCGAGTACGGGAGAGCCACCACCTGCTCCGCCGGCACGATCGGGATCCGAGGCGGGTCGCCGTCGACGTCGAGGAGCGCAGCGAACGGCGTCGCGCCGTCCGCCTCGCCGAAAACGTACACCTCCTCGACTCCCGCCTCGCGGGCGGCAGCGACTGCGCGCTCGGCGAGTTCGGGCACGGTGACGAGGAAGCGAGCACGGGCGTGCCGCAGCTGGAACACCAGCTCGTCGTGCGTGTAGAGCGGGTTGATGCTCGTGCACGCGGCGCCGACGAGCGAGGTGCCGTGGAACGCGATGGCGAACTCGGGCAGGTTCGGACTGAACAGCGCGACAACCTCGCCGGGCCGAAGCCCGCGCGCGGCGAGCCCGGTTGCGCAGCGGCGGACGGCAGCTTCCAGCTCCGCGTATGTCAGTGTGCGTCCCGACGGCCCGTCGAGCAGCGCGACACGCTCGCCGTAGTCGGCTGCGTGCTCGAGTACGAACGGCGTGAGCGCAACATCGGGGATCTCAATGTCCTCGTACGGGCTGCGCAGGATCGTCGCCGTTGTCACCGGTCGACACTAGCCCGCCCCCGCCGGTTTCTCAACAAATACGGCGCGCCGTTCACGGCCTATCGATCACGAAGAGTCGATGAGACCGGTCCAGAGTATGTGCGCACGCCTGCGTGTGTGGCGTTGCGGTACGCGGCGCGTGCACTGATCGTTGCTGCTCGGTCGGATGCCCCGGAATCAGCAGGATCGAGTAGAAAGAGTGCTCCCGGCCGGACACAATCCGAACCGCGCTGCGCGACTTGCCGGGTTCCGCTTCGAGCTTGGTGCCGGGTAGCGGAGGCTTCGTAACACGGCCGACTGACGTGGGCACTTTTAGGCCC
>Ga0070730_10002592_pt1 | contig 16399 bp, 17 predicted proteins | sample Coa_R1_3_FD_66447 | JGI IMG/M metagenome (GOLD analysis project Ga0070730, IMG submission 66447) | Surface soil microbial communities from Centralia Pennsylvania, which are recovering from an underground coalmine fire - Coalmine... | ecosystem: Environmental > Terrestrial > Soil > Unclassified ...
GTTGTTGTAGACCGTCACAATGCAGAACGTGGCGTGGCCGATGACGATGGTCCACACGCTGAAGGGGATGCCCATCAGCCCGATGGTGGAGCGCAAGGCGATGCCGGTGACGATGCCGGGCAGCGCCAGCGGCAGTACCACCAAAAACGACACCGCCTCGCGCCCGAAGAAGCGGCTGTTGGCCACCGCCAGCGCGGCCATGGTGCCCAGCACCAGCGCCAGCGCCGTGGCCCCCAGCGCCACCTGCACCGACAGCCCCAGTGCCGCCCACAGGTCCGGCCGGGTGGTGGCCAGCGCAAACCAGCGCGTGGTGAGCCCCGGCAGCGGGAAGGTGAAGGTCTGCTCGTCGGTGGTGAAGGCGTAGAGCATGATCACCACGAACGGCAGGTTGAGAAACAGCAGCCCGGCTAGCGCCGCCAGGGTGAGCAGCCAGGGCCCACGGGGACGTGCGGCACGCGTCGGGGCAGGGGTAGGGGCGTTCAATTGAACGCCCCTACAGCAGCGTGCCCCGGCGTGCTGGTAAAAATATCAGAGCGCATCGAACGCCCCCGCCTTGCGCGCCAGCGTTAGATAGATGGCCATGATGGCGATGGGCACCACGGTAAAGGCCGCCGCCAGGGGCACGTTGCCCGAAGTGCCCTGGTAGACGTTGACTGCCCGGCCCAGAAAGAAGCTCGAGTTTCCGAATTGTTCCGGGATGATGTAGTCGCCCAGGGTGAGCGAGAACGTAAAAATGGAGCCGGCCACCACGCCCGGCATCACCAGCGGCAACACCACGTGGCGCAGCGTGGCCAGCGGGCGCGCGCCCAGGTCGCCCGAGGCCTCCAGCAGCGAGCGCGGCAGCCGCTCGAGAGACGCCTGGATGGGCAGGATCATGTACGGCAGCCAGACGTACAAGAAGACCAGGAACACGCCGATAAACGAGTTCGACAGGGATGGCCCGCCCACCACTGGCAGCCGCAGCAGCCCATTCAACGCGAAGTCCAGTCCCAGCCCGTGGATGAACCAGCCCAGGATGCCTTCCTTGGCCAGGATGATCTTCCAGGCATACACGCGCACCAGGTAGTTGGACCACAAGGGCAACAGCACCGCCAGATACAGCACCGCCTTGCGCCGCGGCGAGGCGTAGCGGGCCATGTAATACGCCAGTGGGAAGGCGATCACCGCTGCCGCCAGGGTGACCGCGGCGGCCATACCGGCCGTGCGCAGCACGATGCGGTAGTTCTCGGTCTCGGTGAGCAGGTCAACATAGGTGGCCAGGGTGAGCTGGCGCACCACCTTGCCGCTAAAACTATCCAGGTGGTAGAGGCTTTGCAGCACCAGGCCGGCCAGCGAGCCCAGGTAGATGACCACCAGCCACACAAACGGCGGACCCAGCAGTGCGGCCAGAGCCAGCCGCGGCCGCACATAGAAAAAATTGGCCAGCCGCCCGAGCCATGAGCGGGGCGGGGTTCCCTCGGCCGGGGGGGTTAGGTCTGCCGGCCCAGTCATGCCGATTCCCCAGCAATCGGGCTCACATACTGCCGGTCCCAAATCAGCTTCACCGGCCGCCCCTGCGCCGCCAGCGCATCCATGGAGGTGCTGCGCAGGTTCTGCTCCACCACAGCCAGCTCGCCACCCTCCGGGCCTCCGGCCAGGACTAACTCCACCTGATAGCGCGTGACGACACCCAAATAGACCACCTGGCGGATGCGGCCCTCCACACCATAACAATCGTCCGGCACCGGCGCGCCCAGCTCGGCCAGCCGGATCTTTTCCGGCCGCACCGAGAACATGACCGGCGAGCCGGTGATGGCCTGGGCCAGCGGCCCGCTAACCAGGTTCGAAACGCCCACAAAGCCGGCCACGAAAGCCGAGTTGGGGCGCTCGTACACCTGGGCCGGCGAGCCCACCTGCTCGATACGCCCGCGGTTAAAGACCGCGATACGGTCGCTCATGGTGAGCGCTTCTTCCTGATCGTGGGTGACGAACACGAAGGTGATGCCCACCCGCTTCTGGATGGTCTTGAGCTCGATCTGCATCTGCTGGCGCAGCTTGAGGTCCAGCGCGCCCAGCGGCTCGTCTAGCAGCAGCACGCGCGGGTGGTTCACCAGCGCCCGGGCCAGGGCCACGCGCTGGCGCTGCCCGCCCGAAAGCTGTGATGGGCGCCGCGCGGAAAGTCCGGGCAGCCGCACCAGCTCTAGCATCTCGTCCACCCGCTGCTTGCGCTCGGCCAGGGGCACTTTCTTGATCATCAGCCCATAGGCCACATTCTCGCCCACCGACATATGCGGAAAGAGCGCGTAGTCTTGAAAGACGGTGTTCACGTCGCGCTCGTAGGGGGGCAGGCCGGCCACCTCGCGCCCGTGCAACTGCAGGCTGCCGGCGGTGGGCTGGTCGAAGCCGGCGATCATGCGCAGGCAGGTGGTTTTGCCCGAACCCGACGGCCCGAGCATGGTGAAGAACTCGCCATCCAGGATGTCGAGATCGACGCGGTCAACGGCCTTGACCTCGCCAAAGTAGCGGCTGACGCCGGTGAAGCGGACCGCGGGTATCGTGCTCACCGTTAATAATGTCTCCGAGAAATCGTATAGGGCGCCTGCTGCGCAGGCGCCCTATACGATTTCTCGGAGAAAATGTCTCTATTTGCCCACGATGGCCACGTACGCCTTGGTCCAGGCGTCGTAGGCCACGCAGTTCTTCTGCCCGTTGCCGCAATCGGCGATGGGCGTCTTCCAGAAGGCGATCTTGCCGAAGTTGTCCATGCCATTGGTCTGGCAGCCAGTGGCGCCCAGCAGATCGTTGCCTGTGCAGGCATCCGGCGTCACGGGCACCGAGCCAAACCAGGAGGCCAGGTCGCCCTGGAGCTTCTTGTCGAGCGAGTGGTTGAGCCACAGATAGGCGCAGTTGGGGTGCGGCGCCTTGGTAGCCATCATGCTGGTGTCGGCCCAGCCGGTGGCGCCTTCGGAGGGGATGACGCTACCCACGTCCGGCTTGGTGGCATCGGCGGCGTGCGCGGCCACCAGGGTGTTCACCTGGTAGGGCCAGGAGGTGGCGGCCGCCACGCCCTCGTTGGTGAAGTCGTCAATCTGCGAGGTGGCGTCCGGCCAATAGCGCTGCACCAGTTGGCGCTGGGTGGTGAGCAGCGCCACCGCCGCGTCGAATTGCGGTTGGGTGAGCTCGTAGGGGTCAGTGATGCCCAGGGCCGGGTTGTGCGCCTTCAGGTACAGCGCCGCGTCGGCGATGTAGATTGGGCCGGAATAGGCCTGCACACGACCCTTGTTCGATTTGCCATCCGGCAGGGTCATCTCCTGAAAGAGCACGTTCCAACTGGTGGGCGGCGTGTTGCCGAAGGCGGCCTTGTTATACATCAGCACGTTTGAGCCCCACTGATAGGGCACGCCGTATTGCACGCCATTGACCGTGTGCCAGGGGACGTTCTGCAGGCGCGGGTCTACCCGGTTCCAATCCTTGATCAAGCTCACGTTGATGGCCTGGACCGTGCCGCCGTACACCAGCCGCAGGCTGGCATCGCCGGAGGCGGTCACCAGGTCATAGCCGCCCTGGTTCATCAGGGCCACCATCTCGTCCGAGGTGCTGGCCACCTTGACGTTCACCTTGCAGCCGCTATCCTTTTCGAAGCTGGTCACCCAATCGTAATTCTTGTCGTTGTCGCCGCGCTCCACATAGCCGGCCCAGGCCACAATATCCACCTGGCCCTCGCCGGCGCCGATGGATTGCTGGACGGCGGGCGTGGGGGTGGCGGCCGGCGCGGCCGGGGCGCAGGCCGCCAACAAAAAACTGCCTGCCAGCAGGGCGCCGCCGATGCGCCGCAAAACCTTTCTATTCATATTCTCCTCCTTGGTTGAGTGATCGCGCGTGGTGCCAAAACGGGGATCGCCGGAAGAACGTCCCCTTTGATTCTGAGCTGTCCCGTTTCGGGATTTGGTCTCCCCGCCCGAATCGGGCAGAATACTACTCGCGCCGGGCTGCGGAGTCAATTCGAGGGCGCGGGCAAGTGCAAATCCAATCTCACCGCCGAGAATGCGGAGAGCGCGGAGAAAGGCGGTCAAGGAAAGGGGGCCGGGGGGTTAGGTCCATCTGTAATCACCTGCTCCGCCTCCCCGCTGGCCGTGGCCGAGCGACCGGAGGGGAACGTCACAGTGGTGGAGTCGTGCCCGCGCACGACGGTCAGGCCCTTGTGCCGCACAGTCACCGGCCAGGGAAAGGGGTTGTGCCCGCTTAGATACACCTTGCGTGGGCTCACGATGCGCACGCCCAGCGTCTGCATGAACAGAGCAACGGGCGCCACGCCCCACAAATAGTCGCGGTCGCCCAGCCCTTCCAGTTGGTCTGGGTTATAGGCCTCGCGGAAACACTTCTCTTCCTTGAGCGTATACAGCATCCCGTGCATCAGCCGGGCAATCAGCTCCGCCGCTTCGGCCCGGTAGCCATAGTCCACCAGGCCCTCGCCCAACATGGTGTTCCACATCATCCACACCCCGCCGCTGCCGCCGCGGTTGTCGGGCTTATAGGCCGGCTCAGCGGCCGAGCAATTCGGCAGCCCATTGGCGCGCCAATAGCGCTCCGGGTCAAGCAGTGTGCGCCGCACCAGCGCCTCGGCGCGCGCCGGGTCGGGCAGGCCCGCCCACAGCGGCAACAGCAGGGTCTGGTCCTGGCGGGTGTAATCCACCGTGCTCACCGTCACCTCAAACTCGTCGCTCAGCCCGCGCACTTCCACCCGGTCGACCTGGCTATAGAGCTTATCGCTGCTGGCCGTGCCGATGCCAAAGAACCACTGCATGCGGCTCTGGCGCAGGTTTTCCACGCGGTGCCGCCCGCGCCGCCCGCGCCCCGAAAAGCTCACCTTCATCTGCGGCCGGGCTTCGCGCGGGCCAACCACCTTCACCAGCAGCCGCGCCGGCAGCGTGAACCGCCGGACGATATCCACCGCCAGCTCGCCGCGACCGCTGGCCAGCACCTCGCCCGCCGGGCCGGCGTGGCCGTCGCGGTCCACATATTGATAGCTGGCCACCGCGCCGCGCCACATGCCGTCCACCCGCTGCGCCAACCGCTCGGCGCGCTCCACCAGCGCCGTGTCGGGCGGCAGCCCAGCCACCGCTGCCATGCGTTCCAGCGCCCGGCACTCGCGATACAAATAGCTGGCCAGGTCGGGCGCCTCGGCGGCGGTGATATCCGCCCCCTGCCCCCACGGCTGCCAGCGCACGAACGACGGGTTGTCGTCGAACGCCGATTGGATGGTGTGCGTCCACTCGGGCAAGCCATCGGCATCGCGGTCGTGCCTGGGCGTGAACCACGCGTCCAGGAAGCCCCGCAGGCCTGGATACACCTCGGCCACAAAGGCGGCGTCTTCGGTGTGCTCATACAGCCGCCAGGCCAGCGTGGCCAGCAGCGGGATGCACAAAGTTTTTTCGCGCTGGCCGGCCAGCCCCGGCTTCCAATCGATAAAGCCATCCTCGGCCTGCACCGCCAGCCAGTTGCGAATGATGCCCTTGGCCAGCTCGGGCGCCGCCGCCACGATCTGCGGCAGGTTCACATACGCTTCGGTAGCCACCTGCCCATTCCACAGCCAGGTGTAATCCGAGCCATCGCCCGTCACCGAATAGCCGCGATCGCCGTGCCGGCTAAACACAAAGGACGGGTGCGGCAGTTGCTGGGTCGGGCCCACATAGGCGCGCAGGGCCACGGTCTGAGCAAAAGCCAGCGCGGCGTCCCAGTCGCGCTCGCCGGTTTCAATGTCGAGCAGGCCGGCGTTCAGCAGCTCGATGCGCGCAAACTCGCCGTCCCATTCCTCCTTCAGCAGCAGTTGGCGGATGCGCTCGATGCCGGCCTCGCGGTGGTTCACCGGCGGGGCCTCGCCGCGAGCCGGGGCGGGCGGCGGCGCGGTGGGCATCAGCGACGCCGCCTGCACCCAGCGCACCGACAGCGTTTCACCGGGCTCCAGGTACAGCGGCCGCGCGATGGTGGGATAGGGCGCGGGCGCGCGCTCGGCCGGCCCTTCCAGCAGCACCAGCACGTCCAGGTTGCCCGTTTGCCCTTCCAGGAGGCCGGCCCGGCCAAAAATATCCACCTGGTCGGTGGCCATCACCCTGGGGTTGGCCAGCGGCTTAAGCAGCGCCGAAACCAGCAGACTCACCAGGCGCGGCGCCGCCGTGCGGTTGGTGAACGTAAACTGTCCGGCCAGGGTGTGCGAATCCGGCACCCAAAAGTCGGCGCTCACTTCCAGCCCGGCAAAGGGCTGGCCGGTGACGCGGATATAGTTGACGTAGAAAGCGCGCACTTCGGGCGGGGCGACATATTCGGCCGGGTCGGTCGCGTGCTGGTCGCCCTCGGTGAAGCCAAAGAACAGCCGCATGTCCTGCGCCCGCAGCCCATAGGTGGTGCGTACGCCCAGCGCCGGCGGGTCGCCCCCGGCCACGCCCAGCTCCCAAATGTGGTCGTTAGCGTAGTCGGTCGGCGCCAGGCGCGCATCGGCGGCCAGTCGCAGCGCCAGCGGGTCGGATTGGGTTAGATGCCAGTCACGCATGGAAAGTCAACAGCTTAAACGCACAGACGCAAAGACGCGAAGACACAAAGGATTTAAGTCAGCCCTATCGTCTTTGCTAGAGTCTGCAAGTCCGGCACTTCCAGGTCGGGCGTGGCCGCGGCCGCTTGCGCAGCGACCGGCGGCGTGGCGCCACTGCCCGCCTGGCCGTGCCGGCGGTTCACCCACACCGTGCTCATGCCCAGCGCCTTGGCCGGCACGTGGTCGTGAAACAGGCTTTGGGCCACATGCAGGATTTTGGCCGGCGGCAGCCCGATGCGCTTGAAAGCGGTGTGGAAATTGTTGAGCGAGGGTTTGTACGAGCGCGCCTGCTGGGCGGTGATGATGAAATCAAACGTCACGCCCAGCTTCGGCGCGGACAGGGCAAACAAATCGTCGTCGATATTGGAGAGGATGGCCAGCTTGTATTTGCGCTGCAATGCGCGCAGCGCGGCCGCCGAATCGTCAAAGGCCGGCCAGTCGCCCACCGACTGCACGAAACCGGCCAGCTCGGCGGCGTTGGGCGTGAACATCAGCCGGTGCCCCAGGCGCACCAGCACGCGCCGCAGCACTTGCTTGTATTCCAGATACGGCCCGCGCTCGATCGCCGCTTCCAGCGCGGCATATTGCTCCAGCGCCGGCTCACGGCCCAGGGTCACGTGATGGTTGGCAAATATCGGGCTCAGTGCCTGCCAGATGCCCGTCTCCCAATCGATCAGTGTGCCATAGCAGTCAAACGTTAAAACCTCGAAGTCGTCAAAGTTGAGCATGCGCTGCTTTCATGGGCCGGCCGGCTGCCGGGTGTAGGTGCCCGATGTTTGGGCGATGCGGACGGTACACGGGTCGGCGACGGCGGCCAGGGCCAATCTGTCGCCGGTCAGTTGGGCCTGATAGGCGCCGATGTCGGCCAGCGGGCAAGGCGCCCGGCCGCTCACATCTTGGATGTGGATCACGTCACCCTCCAGCCACCAGCGGCCCTGGTTCTCGGGCTGAATGAGCACTTTTTGGCCGCTTTGATCCCAACTCCAGGTGCCGTCCTTATTGAACAAATAGAACGAGTTGTTGTTGCCCTGCCATAGGCCCACCAGGCCACCGCCAATCGCGGCGTCGGCGGTGGCCGTGGGCGTGAGCGTCGCGCTGGCCGCCACCGTGGCGGTGCTGCGCACGGTGGGCGCCAGCGTGGGTCCGGCCGTCGGCGGCGCGGGCGTGGCGCTAGCATCAACTGTGGCCGCGGTGGCGCCGGCGGTCACCGTGGCACTCGGCAGGTCAGGTGCCGCGGTGGGCGCGGGCGTGGCGGTGGGCGAAGCGCAGGCAGCACAAATCAGCACGAAAATCAGCATCAACACCGGGGTCAAGGGTTTCATAGGCTGGGCATAGTATAACTGAGGGCAGACGCCCGGCCTTGTTGCAAGATTAGGAGCTTATCGAACAGCGCGAGTCGGTTAACGGGGAGAAAAACTTGGTACGCGGATAACGCGGATCACACGGATAAGGATCAGGATGGCGAAGTCGCGCTCGGAATACAGCCGGGAGTTGCTGGCCGTGCGCTGCGGCCGGAGCACATGGAAGCGGCGCTCAAAGCGCGCAGGGTAGTGGCGCGCACGCCGGTCTGAGACAAAATTCAGGACCTACGGCCCCTGCCACAACTTCCAGGCCGAGAACTCAGGCCCCAATTCGTAGACCGCCCCGCGCGGCCCGCTGATAAAGCAGTTGCTGTATTTTGGCGTTGAGTCACATTGGAACGCGCCGGTGAGCCCTGCCTCGGCCTCGATGGCCCAACCCAGGCGCGCGCGCATGGTCTGCCCCGACCCAGGGTCGCTGCCGCGCCAGATCAGCCCAAAGCCACGCACCGGCTGAAACAGGCCAGCCGGGGGCGTCAGGTTGGGGTCGTTTTCCGGCTGGCCCTGCGCCCAGGTGTCATTCAGCGACTCCCACCTTGGGACAGCCTGATCGCCAAACAAAATCGTGATCTGGTGATTGCTTGACTCCCAGATCATCACGCCGTGCTCAAAACGCTCAGCCGCCATCGGCTCCAATGTGGCCGCAAAGGCCGGACAACCGGGTGGCGGGTTGGGAAAGAAATATTTGTCGGGGCAGCGAATGACGGCCGAGACCGTGGCCGACGCGTTGGAGCCGCCCGCCCCGGCGAACAGCACGTAATCCACCCGGTTGCGCAGGAAGTCGGGCGTCTTGATCGTCAGCGTGCCTGAGAGCGGCACAGCGCGCATGTCGGTCAACGGGCCGCGTGGGTCCTGGCGGTAGATGGCGGCTTGCTGGCCGGTGGCCTGCCAGGTGAGCGTGATGGCGTCGCCGGGGTTGATGGTCTGCGGGCTGATGCTAAACGAAGTAATGCCCACCGCCAGCGCGCTGGCCTGCGGGGGCACCGTCGGCGTGGCCAGGGACGGCGTGGGCAGCGCCGTGCTGCCAGGGGCCGCGGTGCGGGTTTCGGTTGGGAAAGGCGTGGAGCTGGCCTGGCTGGGCGGCGGCGTGGCGCTGGCCGGTTGGCTGGTGGCTGGCAGCGGTGTAAGGCTGGCGGCAGGCGTGTTGCTGGGCGGCGGGGCATAGCCGGTTGTAGGCGTTACAATCGAGATGGCGGTGGCCGATGCGGGCGCGGTGGTGGGGGTATAGGGCGCGGTGGCCGTGATGAGCGCCGCGGTGGGCGGATTGGGTGGAGCAGTAGCAACGATGCAGCCCGCGCACAACAGAGCGGCAATCAGACCCAGGCACCCACCCCTTGGGCGCAACATGCCGTCATTATACGTCCGATGCCAGGTGAGCAGCAGTGATATTCATCTCTTAAGGCTGGGGTGTGTTCGATGGCGACGCCCCGCCGCCCCCACCGCTACCGCTGTCGGTGAGCTGAGGTGTGTTTGAACCGCCATGGTCGCCGACATCGCCGGCGGGTTCGGGCGTGTTCGCACCACCGTCATCGTCGCCGCTCTCAGTCGGTTGCGGCGTGTTCGAGGCCGAGGGACCTGGGCCGCCCCCAGGATCGGCGGTCGCCGCCGGGGTCTGTGACGCTCCGCCATGGTCTTCCCCGCCGCCTGGTGTGACCGCGGTGGCGGGTGTGTTCGAGGCGGAGGGGCCAGGGCCGCCGTGATCCTCACTCGCCGTGGGTGCCATGGTCGCGCTGGGTAGCGGCGGGTTGGTGCTCGTGGCGCTGGCCGCGGGCACCAAGGTGGCCGCGGGCACCAGGGTGGCCGCGGGCACCAGGGTGGGCGCTGGAGCCTCAAGGGTGGGCGTGGGCGTGCTCGAGGCCGTAGCCGGCACGTAGGGTGGCTGCGTCGGGGTAACGGTTGGCGGCTGGGCCGCCGTCGCCGAGGCAGTTGCCGTGGGGCCGGCAGGCAGCGAGCCAGAATCGTCCGTCAGCACCGTCACGCGCTGGGCCTGCACCAGCCCGGCCGTTTGCACCATACCCTGGATATGCACCCGGCCACCGACCACGGGCACACCCGCCACCGGCACCTGCGGGCCCACCAATACGGCAATGCCCGACACCAGCCATTGCTGCGCCTGGGCGCCATTCATCGAATTCAGCGTGCCGGTAAACTCAACCGCCACCTGGCGGCCCTGGGTGGCGACCGCCTGCGCCTCGTGCACGCGGCGGCCGTCAAACTCGGCTTGCAGCCGCGCGCGGGATTGCGCATCGGACGCCAGCAACAGTTCGGTTTGCTCCACCGCGCGCTTCACCCCATACAGGGCATCGCCCGGCAGGCTTTGGGCCGAGGCACCCACGGCCCCGTAGCCCCCAACGCTCAGCCCAGCCAACACCACCAGGCTCACTGCCACGGCGCGCGCCAACAAGCTGCTTCCGGACGCACTCCGCCCCAGCAGACCGGCCCGCAGGCGCGCCTGAAGGCGCGCCCAGCGGCCGGATGCTGGCGCCAGGGCCAGGGCCGAGCGGTGGTCGGCGGCCGCGGCCAAAAATTGCGCCCGGCTGGCGGCCTGGACCCGGGTGGGCACACGCGCCAGCTCGGCGCCGGCCCCCGCCGCTCGGGCCGCCATCAGCAGCGGGCGCAGCTCCGCCGCCCGCGCCGGATTGGCCGCCAGCACACTCTCCACGCTGGCGCCAGCCTCCAAGGCGGCCAGGGCGGCGTCCAGCGCTTGCGGCAGCTCGTCGCGCTCAGTCATGGGCCGCGCCCAAATGCCGCCGCAGCGTTTCAATCGCCCGGAACTGCAAAGCTTTCACCGCCGTTACCGACTTGCCCATCAAGCTGGCCGATTCCTCAACTGAAAACCCATCGCCAAAGCGCAGGGCCAAAATTCGCTGTTGGTCTTCGGTCAGCCGCCGCAAGGCCGCCTGCACCTGGCCGCGCCGAAAACGTTCTTCCACTTCGCCGGCCACCGAGCGCCCATCGGGCACCTCATCCGGCAGGGCCAAAGACACATGCCGGGCGCGCCAGAAATCCGCCACCTGGTGGGCGGCCACCCCAAACAGCCAGCCGCGCAAGCTGGTGCGCGGCGGGCGGCCGGCGTGGAGCGTGTTCAGCAGGCGCAGGAACACCTCCGCGGCAATATCGGCCGCGACCTCAGGATCGCCGACGCGATACAAGGCGTACCGATAGATTTCCGGGTAAAGCTCGTCATGGATCTGGCTGAGGGCGCGCGGATCAAGCTCACTGGCCCGCGCCAGCAGAGCCGCTTCTGCGGCCGTTGAAGTTGGCATGCGGTTTGAGACCGCCCCGAGTATAGCACCCCCGATCAGCATGATGGGGTGCCGCCGCCTGCCGGCTGGTTAGTCGTTCGATGGCCCATGGCAGCCATGAGCCCCTGCCCGGACGGGGAAACCGAGCGCCTGGGGCGCAAGCTCGCCCGCGCCGGGAACAACCAATCAGGCCAAATCGACCGTCCTGGTTTATAGTCGCACGCAGGCGGGGAAGGTTACGTTGGGGTTTAGTTAGATTTAAGGTCGGGCCGAATGGCCCGGCGGGGCGGAAAGACTGGTTCTGGTAATTGAACGAGGCAGGCTATTTTTCCGGTTGGCGCAGGGCGGCAATAATGCGCTCAATGCAAATACCAATCAAAAAGCCGCCCAGGATTGCGGCCAACGGCAAAATAGGCATGTACCACTCCTCAATATGAATTTGGGTTTGCAGAAATTGTGGCCCGCGGCGGTTCGCGCGCCGGAAGCCAATGCGCGCCAGCTTATCACTCGTTGGCTGGCATGTCTAGAGGCTAATGCTTTGTCTCTACTGGCACCAGGTTCGTAATCGTTAGAATGGCGCCAGAATACTTGTAGAAGATCCGGTTGTGCGGGCTGATGACGAGCTCGGCGGTGCCGCCGAAGGCGATGGCCTTATCCTTGGCATCCACGTTCTCATTATGGGCATGCGCACTACCGGCCGCACTGCTGGGATTGGCGCCGTTAATGAGTATCAGCCGGATAAACTCGCCCAGGATGCGACTTTCAGAGACAGGCAGGTGCTTGCCCGCTTCCTGCACACGCGGTGCAACGGTAACGGTGACGGCCATGGTCGTGTCCTTTGCTGTTGAGAGTTGGCAAAAGTATACGCCGCCCGGGCGCCGGCGCAAATGCGAGAGTGTTGCCGCCTAGTTCGTATGCAGAATAATGCGCCCGCGGCCGTGGCCGGTTTCGCACAACTGCATCGCCGCGGCTGCTTCCGACAGCGGATAATTGGCCTGGATGGCCGGGGTGAGCTGGCCGGCCGTGATCAACGCCCCAATCTGCTCCAGGTTGCTGGCTGGGGCGCGGCGGGCGCCCTTGAACTGCTTGCCCTGGGCTTTGGCCTCTTCCTCGGTGGCGCGGCCGGCCACGGAGACCAGCAGCCCGCCCGGCTTGAGCACCGCCCATGACCGCTGCAGCACCTCGCCGCCCACCGTGTCGATGACGATGTCCACGTCGTGGACCACGCTCTCAAAGGGCGCGGCGTCATAATCAATGGCTTCCACACCCAGCGACCGCACAAAGTCCAGGTTGACGGCCGAAGCCGTGCCGATTACCTGCGCGCCCTTAGCCCTGGCCAACTGGGCGGCGAACAGGCCCACCCCGCCGGCCGCGCCCTGCACGAACACACGCTGGCCGGGCTTAATATCCGCCGCCTCGACCGCCCCCCAGCCAGTAAGCGCGCCCACTGGCACGCTGGCCGCCTCTTCAAAGGAGAGCGCTGCCGGCTTGAGCGCCAGCTCGGTGGCCGGCGCCACGGTGTACTCGGCATAGGTGGCGTTGATCGGACCAAAGACGGCGTCGCCGGGCTTGAAGGCCGTCACGCCCTCGCCTACCGCCTCCACCACACCCGCCCCTTCCAGGCCTGGGGTCCACGGAAAATTCAAAGGCACATAGGCCTTCATAAAACCCTGGCGAAATTTCCAGTCGGCGGGGTTCACGCCGGCTGCCTTTACGCGAACCAGTACCTCGCCCGCCTTGGGCTCTGGCCGGGGGGCGTTTTCCAGCTTAAGCTGGTCAACCCCACCGTAAGCGTGGATCCGTATTGCTTGCATGCTGTTCGTCGACATCTCATCGTCTCCTTATTAACTGAAACCAATATGATTTCAGTCTATAAGGGACCTGAAACGCTGTCAAGCTCAGTTTGTGGGGTTTGTTTGTGTGGATTGGGCCGCGAGCGCGGCGATGGTGTAACGCTGAAAAACGGTCAGGGCTTGCAGCTCCACTTCTTGCCCCACCGCGTCGAGCAGCGGGGCCACGCCGCTGGCATCGAACGCCTCGGCTTCGCCGGCCTCGGCGGGCTGGACCACGTCGGCGGCGGCGACGTGGTGTATGGCGCAGAACACGTCCGCCAGGGTGATCTCATCGGCCGGTCGCGCCAGGCGATAGCCCCCGTCGCGGCCCTCGCGGGCGGCCACCAGGTTGGCGCGCGCCAACTGGGCCAGCACACGGCGCAAGAACACGGCGTGCGCGTCCAGGCCTTCGGCCAGATGAGCGCTGCTGCAGGCCTCTTCCTTGTTTGCCAACAGCACCAGCACCTGCACCGACACGCGGAACCAGCCCAGGGTGGTCCAGTCGCGGCCGGTCATAGGAACGTACTTCATACCAACTATATTAACGCCTGGCCCCAGTTGGCGCAAGGCCCCGGATACAATCCAGTCTGTAACGGGTGCCTTTTTGTTTCTATGTCATCGACTCAGCCGGCTCGTAGGTGGCGACCACCACGCCACTGGGCGTCGGCCTGGCATGAATCAGGCGCAACGTGGCGGGTATCCCGCCATCCGTGAACAGCCGGCGACCGGATCCGAGAACCAAAGGGTGGATTAGGAGCACGTACCGGTCAATCAGGTTGTGCCGCATGAGCGTTTGGATAAGCACGCCGCTGCCCATCACCACAATGTCTTTGTCCTGACCCTGCTGCGTCTTGAGACCGGCCACCGCCCCCGCCACGTCATCCCGCAACAGGGTCGAGTTGCTCCACGGCAGCGGCTCCTTGAGCGTCGCGGAGGCAACGTACTTCTGCATGTTGTTGAGCGCCTCCGTGAAGGGATTGTTGGTTTGTTTGGGCCAGTAACCGTAAAGGTCCTCGTAGGTCCAGCGCCCAAGCAGCAGGGCGCTGAAGTTGGGTGTACTCTCCCCAGCTGAAGTCATGGCAGCGTAGGGTGCTGCCCAGCCGCCATGCTCAAAGCCGTCCCGGCGATCCTCTTCCGGCCGGCCTGGCCCTTGTAAGACCCCATCGAGGGTCACATTGTTGAAGACCACGATTCTGCTCATCGTTGGTTACCTCCGGCAACACGACACCCAGCGCTTACCGATTACAGGGCGCAGTGTACAGGATAGGGCGGCCGAATAATTGTAAAAAACCGTCATCGGTACAGGTAGGAGGAGCCGACCAGGTCGTGGTGGAAGTCATCAACTCTTTGCGTAATGCCTTTTGGCGTCAGACCCGAAAAGGCTCGGATGTCGCGGATAAAGTGCGACTGGTCATAGAAATTAAGCTCGTAGGCAATGTCCACCAGGCGTTCATATTTGCTGCTGTCCATAAGTCTAAAAGCTTCGTTAACCCGCTTGATCCGAATATACAATTGTGGGGAAATGCCCACGGTCTGTTTAAATCGCTTCTCAAGTTGGCGCTCCGATAAATGGAAGTGTTCCCACAGGCTGTCGACGCTCACGGTGCTAATGTGCTGAGCAATAAACAGCAGGCCTGCCTCAATCAGCAAATCTCGCATCTTGGCCTGCGCGCGCCGGGCGACCAGAAAATCACTCAACAGCGCCACAAGCTCTTCGTCACTTTCGGCCGCAATCAGTTTCCGGTTGAGTGCTTCGGCTCCCAGGCTCTCGGCGCCGGCTGAATTGTTGGTCAGCGTCGAGGCGTCGATCCCCAGCAGCGTTTTTTGGGCATGCGGCTTGAAAATGGCCTGTATCGTGGAGAAAGGCGCGGTAAAGTACATGGTACTCACCTCAGTCACCTGACCATACGCCATCAGGGTTGGAACTGGAAGGATCCGGCCGCCATCCGTGACGATGTTCTTGATGACCGACTGACCCTCGTGGTGTTGGAAAACGATCCCGGGGAACCCGTTCGGACAGACGCGTACCGCAACTTCGTCAAAGCCGGCATAGGTGGCCAGCCGGAAACACTCGAGGTCGTTTTGGAGGGCTTCCGGCGCAGGACGTATTTCGAACTGGATGGTGGTCATTGAGTCTTATTCATTACGCGCCGGCGAAATCCTCCGGCCGAAAGATCTGCACGATCTCCGACTCGCCCTCGCCGACGATGGTGCGGAAGCGCTTGGCCCAGGCCACGGCATCTTCCAATGTCGGCACCTGGATCACCGCAAAGCCACCCATCAATTCCTTGGCCTCGATGAACGGGCCATCGGTGACGCTGAACTTGCCGCTGGCCAGCCGCACCCGCGTGCCCTTGGCGCTTACCCCGCCGGTGGTCACCAGCACCCCGGCCTTCTTCGAGTCTTCAGTCAGCTTGCCCAGTTCGGCCAGCATCTCGGGGCTGGGCGGCGCGCCGGTGTTGGGCTGATCGAGGGAATACAAGATGAATTGCATATTGAAATCTCCTTTGGCCCTAGCTCTTGCCGTCGTGCAGCAGACGGACGGTTTTTTCGATGCGCCGCTGGCGGGTCTCGGGCGCCTTGGCCGCTACGATCGGCTCCACCAGGCGGCGCTTGTTGCTGTATGACAGCGCCTCAAACGTCTTCGTCGCGGCCTTGTCCTTGGCGAGGGCGCGCCTGAAGTCATCCGGCAGCTCCACCACGCGCGGCTCGCTGTCTACTTCGATGGTCACGTCTACCGTGTCGCCGCCGGCCACGCCGGCGTTCTTGCGCACCTCTTCGCTCACCCCCACCATGTACTTGCCATTCACGGTGGCCACGGTCGAGCGATAGGTGTAGCCCTGAAGGGTCACGCGCACCGGCGGCTTCTTGCTGGTGCCCAGGGCCGCCAGGACGCCTGGCGGCACTTCGATCCCAGTAGCGGTCTTGCCGGCCTGCAGTATTTCGGTTCGATATTTCATGGCTGCTCCTTTTGCCGTGCCGGTTGATTATATTGCGGATAAGCCGTTCTCGCGGATTTTGTAGGGGCGCACCTGCGTGTGCGCCCTCCGTGACAGGGCGCACACGCAGGTGCGGCCTCCTCAATTAGCTATTGGCCTCCGGCGTTGAGGCCAGCAGCCGCCCCGCCATCACCGACACCCAGGCCCAGCCCAGCACCACTGCCGCGGTGAAGGCCAGTACCACAAAGGTCAGCGCGGGGCCGGTTTGGTTGGACCCGCTGGCGATGCCGAAGAAGGCCAGGAAGAACAGCACACCCGTGGCCAGTGAGTAAGCCGCCCAGCCGCGCTGCCCCTGGCTGGCGAACCGGCGCGCAAACACCACGCACGCGGCGATGAGCCCCAGGAACCCCAGCCCGCCGCTGACGAAGTGCAGCAGGCCATGCGTGCTGATGGCATGGGC
>Ga0070730_10002593_pt1 | contig 16398 bp, 15 predicted proteins | sample Coa_R1_3_FD_66447 | JGI IMG/M metagenome (GOLD analysis project Ga0070730, IMG submission 66447) | Surface soil microbial communities from Centralia Pennsylvania, which are recovering from an underground coalmine fire - Coalmine... | ecosystem: Environmental > Terrestrial > Soil > Unclassified ...
GCACCGACTTCGACGAGATCGCCAAGGTCGAATACGAGCCGCGCATGGAAGGCCGGCAGATGATCATGATCCTCGCCCCGCGTTAAGCCGCGCGGGTTAGAAGTTCGCGCGGACGGTGGCGCCGACGGTGCGTGGCGTCCCCAGCTGTCCGCCGACCGCGAACGTGCCAGCGCCGGGGATCGAGTTCGTGCCGAAGTTCTGGAAGTATTTGACGTTGAACAGGTTATCGACCCACAGCGATACGTCGTACTTTCCGCCCATCAGCGCCGCGCCGATCCTGGCGTTGACCAGGGTGTAGGCCTTGATCCGGGTCAGCGGACCATCGTCCACCGTGCCGAAGACGCTGGAGCGGTAGGCGTACTGGACCAGGGCGTAGGGCTGCACCTTGTCGCTGAGGTTGAAGCGATAGGTCGCCGTTGCGTTGTCGATCCATCGGGGCGCCTCGTAGACCGGCCGGCCGGTGAGGTTGCAGATACTCGCCCCGCCCACCGGGCAGGGCCCGTTGGGGTAGCTGGTGTAGTAGGCGTCGTCATAGGAGCCGCTGAGGGTCAGGTCGAGGCCGCGCCAGATCCGCGCCGAGATGTCGGCCTCGACGCCGCGGGAGACGATGTTGCCGACGTTCGCGAGGTACGACTTGGCGCCGTTGGTGGGGTAGATGTTGGCCTGCAGGCCGTTCAGCTCGGTCCAGAAGGCGTCGACGTTCACCACCACCCGCCGCTCGAACAGCGACTGTTTTAGCCCCACCTCCCAGTCACGCACGGTCTCCGGCCGCAGCACCAGCGGCTCGCCGGCCGCCACCGCGGAGTCGAGGTTGAGCCCTGCCGATTTGTAGCCGGTCGAATAGGAGGCGTAGACGAGGCTGTCGCGGCTGAGCTTGTATGAGGCGCTGGCCAGCCAGGACACGTTGTCGTTGTCGACCTGGACGTCGTAGCTGAAGGCTGGGATGGCCCCCGCATAGGGCGAGCCGTTGATCGAGCTGTGGGCCAGGCCGTGCTTCTCGTCATAGGTGTAGCGAACCCCGCCGGTAACGACCAGGCGCGGGGTGACGTTGAAATTGGCCTGGCCGAAAACGGCGTAGCTCTGGGCGGTGGCGTGCACGTCGTCGATATATTGCGATCCGGCCGCGATCACCTGAGGCTTCCGGGTATAGGCAGTGTAGAAGGCGCTGGCGTCGCGGCCGTATTGATTGAGGATGTAGTGGTCGTCGAGGACCTGGTCGAACAGGAAGATCCCTCCCTGCCAGGTCAGGCGGCCGGGCTTGGACGCCAGGCGGAACTCCTGGGAGTATTGCCGGTCGCGGGTCTGCGCCACGTTGACCTGGATGATGTCCAGCGGGGTGTTGTCCGAGTCCTGCAGCGGGTCGAAACGCCAGTAGCGATAGGCGGTGATCGAGGTCGCCTCGGCCCAGCCCAGGTCCCAGTTCACCTCGGCCGAGAAGGCGTGCTGGTTGGTCAGCATGTCCTGCGGCGAATTGTTCTGCGACGCGTCGGGATTGGCCGCCGGTGTGTAGCCGAGCGCGGCGAATGCAGCCAAGGTCTTCGCGGTGGCGGCCGATTGGCCGGGCGAAAGCACCCGGGCGAGGGGCGAGACGCAGCAGGTGTCGTCCTCCCGCGAATATTCCGCGATCAGGCGCACCGAAACCTTGGGGGTCGGCGTCAGCAGCAGTTGCAGGCGCCCCCCGGTGCGGCCGACGCTGTTGGCGGCGATCCCGGTGGTGGTGTTGGGCAGCACGCCATCGCGATGGGTGTTGAAGGCGGTCAGGCGGAACGCCAGCTTGTCGGCGATCAGGGGACCGGTGATGCTCAGGCGCTCCTGGTTGTAGCCGTAGTCGCCCACCGAACCCTCGACCGTCGCGCCGAAGGTGAAGCTCGGCTTCTTCGTGGTGATGTTGACCACCCCGCCCGAGGTGTTGCGGCCGTACAGCGTGCCCTGGGGTCCGCGCAGCACCTCGACCTGGTCGATGTCGATCAGGTCTTCCAGGGCCATGCCCGGCCGGCCCAGGTAGACGCCATCCACATATACCCCGACAGAGGTGTCCAGGCCGTCGGCGGCCGACGACACGCCGATGCCGCGGATGCCCAGCGAGGAATTGCGGGGGTTGCCCTCGTAGGCCACCAGGCTGGGCGTGTTGTTCTGCAGGTCGGCCAGGGTGTAGGCGCCCGTGGCGGCGAGGGTCTCCCCCGACACCACCGACAGGGCGATCGGCACATCCTGGGCGCGCTCGCTCTGCCGCCGGGCGACGACCACCACGTCGGCGACCGTCGAGGCCCCGGTCGCGTCGGCCGCGTCGGCGGCGGCCGCCGTGGCCGCGACGCTGACGCCGGTCGCGGTTTGCGCGGCCGCGCCGGCGGCGGCAAGTCCCGCCATCACACCGACAAAGATCGATAGCAGATTATTCCAATACAGATTCACGAACGTCCCCTGTCATTGACTGAATTCAGCCAAATCTGAGATTGTTCGTCCTAAAACAAGATAGTCATTATTGCTCGATCGTTAGTTTTTCTTCATTCATGGACGCGGGAATGCTCTCATGAAACTCCGTCACGCCGAGCAGGGCCAGCAGCCGGCGGCGAAGCGCGCCGGCGTCGACAACGCCGACGCGCCCATCCCTTCCCTTCGGAACGGCGATGTCCGCCGCCAGCCGGCCGTCCGCCAGGACCACCACCCGGTCGGCCAGCGCCACGGCCTCGTCGACGTCGTGGGTCACCAGCAGCACGGCGGGCTTGTGGACCGCCGACAGGCGGCCGAGGAGCGCGTGCATGCGCAGGCGGGTCAGGGCGTCGAGGGCGCCGAAGGGCTCGTCGGCCAGCAACAGTTCGGGGTCGCGGACCAGGGACCTCGCCAGGGCCACGCGCTGCTGTTCGCCGCCCGACAGCTCATAGGGCCAGGAGCGGGCGCGCTCGGCCAGCTCCACCTCGCCCAGGGCGCGCAGGCCGCGCGCCCTGGCCCGCGCGCCGGGCCCCTTCAAGCCGAGCACGACATTGTCCAGCACGCGCATCCAGGGGAGCAGCCGCGCGTCCTGGAACACGACGGACAGCCGTTCGGGCGTGACGATGGTTCCCGAGCCCTGCGCCTCATGGTCGAGATCGGCGAGGGCGCGCAGCAGGGTGCTCTTGCCCGAGCCGCTGCGGCCCAGCAGGGCGACGAATTCGCCGCGCCGGATGTCGAGATCGACGCCGTTCAGCACGCCGCGGAGGGTGAACCGGCGCACCAGGGCGCGAACCCGGACGATCGGGGCGTCGGCGGCGCTCATCGAGCCGGCGTTCATCCGGCGAGGGTCCGGCGCCAGACCAGCACCCGCGCCTCGAGCCAGCGCACCGCCGCGTCGGACGTGAGGCCGAGCAGGGCGTAGACCACCAGCCCCACCAGGATAACGTCGGACTGGGCGTAGGTGCGCGCCAGGTTGATCATGTAGCCGATCCCGCTGGTGGCGTTCAGCTGTTCGACCACCACCAGGGCCAGCCAGGCGCCCATGACGCCGAACCGCAGGCCGGTCATGAAGCCGGGCACGGTTCCCGGCAGCACCACGTGGCGGATGAACCGCCAGCGGCTCAGCCCCAGGGTCTCGGCGAGCTCGAGGCGCCGGACGTCGACGCCGCGAAGGGCGGTGTGGAGCTGGATGTACATCGGGATGAACACCGAGATGGCGATCACGGTGACCTTCATCGTCTCGCCGATGCCGAACCACAGGACCAGCAGCGGGATCAGCGCCAGGGTCGGGATCGACCGCTTGATCTGCACCAGGCCGTCGATGGCGTAGTCGCCCAGCTGGCTGAGGCCGGCGACCAGGCCGAGCATGCTCCCCGCGAGGACACCCCAGGCGAAGCCCTCGCCAGCCCTGAGCGCGGAAACCGCGAGGTTGGCCTGCAGGCGACCGTCGCCGATCAGGCCCACGGCGGTGGCGAGGGTGGCCCATGGCGAGGGGAGGATACGGGCGTCGATCAGGCCGGCGGCCGAACCGGTTGTCCAGGCCAGCAGCAGCAGGAACGGGCCGAGCAGCCAGCCGAAGGCGACCTTGTCTCCCCGCCCCAGCCGCCGCGCCTTGCGCGGGCCGGCCGGCGGGACCGCCTCCTTGGCGCAGTCAATCGGAACCGCCTCGAAGGCGATCGTCGCCGTGAGCTCGAGGCGCGGAGCCACGGGGGCGTTCATGGCCAGCGCCTCCATCTCAGCGGGCCCTGGGGACGGTGTTGGCGGCGACGGTGTTGGCGGCCACCGCCTCGAAGCGGCGGTCGAACAGGCCGGCGGCGGCGAAGGGCGCGCGGTGGGTCTCGCGCGCCATCAGGTCGATCGCCCCCTGCTCGGCTGCGATCGCCTCGTCCCATCGCCGGGGAATGTCCGGCTGGCCCGCCGCCTCCACCATGGCGTGGGCTTCCGCCGCGCCGAGCCCCTGGTTCTGCTCATAGTAGATCCTGGCCCACTCATCGGGATGGCGGGCGATCCAGTCCGAGGCGCGGGCCCAGATCCGCACGTAGGCGCGCAGCGCCGCCGCCTTGCCGGGATCGCGGAGGATCTCGGTCCGCACATAGAGATACACCAGGTCGTCCCGCGTCGGGCCGTGCGGTATCAGCCGGGCGCCCTGGCCGCCGTAGGCCTCGGCATAGCGCCAGGCCGCGGCGCCGGCGCCGATCGGCGCGGCGTCCACCACCCGCCCGACCAGGGCGTTGAGGTAGAGGTCGGCGCCGGTGCTGGGGAGCTCGACCAGGGTGACGTCGCGCCGCGTCAGATGCGCCGCCTCGAGCGAGCGCAGCACGATCTCGCCCTGGACCTGGCCCGGGCTGAAGGCGATGCGCCTGCCGCGCAGGTCGGCCAGGGTGCGGATGCCCGATCCGGGCGCCACGGCCAGCACGAAGGCGGGATGCCGCTCAGGGTCCTTGCGCAGGCGCACCGCGATGATCTTCACCGGAATACCCACCCAGGTGGCGTGGATCGGGGGGATGTCGGCGGCCAACCCGACATCCAGCGCCCGGGCATGGAAGGCTTCGGTGACCGCCGGTCCGCCGGCGATCTGCGCCCACCGGATGCGGAACGGCAGCTCGCGGATCCAGCCGGTGTGCTCCAGCACATGCTGCGTCATCGGATCGCCGATCGTCAGCTCGACACCGGCGGGGACCTTTTCCGGAATCGGCGCATCCAGAGCCAGCCCACCCTGTGGCGCCGGCTCGCCCATCGCGGCGTGCGCGAAGACGCCGCGATGGGCGTGGGCGGCGTCCAGCATCACACCCCCCGTGGCGATCAGCGCCGCCGCCACGATCGCCGCCACGCCGGCACGGGTCGAAGCCATCTGTCCCTCAGCCCAGGACGTTGAACAGCTCGCCCTCCAGCGCCTGGGAGCGGAAGCCGTCGGGCCCCTCGGGAAGGTCGCCGGCGACGGTGATCCGGCGGACGACGCGCGGAAGGTCGAAATGGGCGTAGTCGATCGGCCCGGCGTGGGACACCGCGGCGTTGTCCCACAGCACCAGCGACCGCGGCGTCCAGCGGAACCGCACGCCGTACTCGGGCCGGGTGATCTCGTGATAGAGCAGCTCGATCAGCGCCTCGCTTTCGCGCTCCTTCAGGCCGGCGATGTGGGTGATCGTGCCGGCGTTGAAGAACAGCACCCGTTCGCCCGTCTCCGGATGGATCCGCACCAGCGGATGGAGGGAGACGAACGGCCCGCTGGCGCGGCCGTCCTTGCGCGGCGCGCGCTCGGCGCCGTCATAGCCGGAGGTCTGGTGCACGGCCTTCAGGTCGTCCACGAGGACCTTGATCTTCGGCGACAGGCCCTCGTAGGCGGCGACGAGATTGGTGAACAGGGTGTCGCCGCCGTAAGGCGGGATGTCGACACCCTGCAGGATCGAGAAGCGGTTGGGATTGGCGACGAAGGTGATGTCGATATGCCAGCCCTTGTAGTCCCGCGGCGGGCGCCGGCCGACCGGCCGCGTCTCGGTTTCGGTGCGGCGGGTGCGGTACTCGTCGATCGCCCGCTCCCAGATCTCCGGATGCTTGTCCAGGCCTTCGGCGATCGGGTGCGCCGGGGTCAGGGGCCCGAACTGGCGGCCGAAGGCCTTCAGCTCGTCATTGTCGACGTCCTGGTCGCGAAAGAACACCACCCGCCAGTCGCGGATGGCGGCGCGAACCTCCTCGAGGGTCTCGGCGTCGAGGGGCCGGCTGAGGTCGATCCCCGAGATCTCCGCCCCGACGATCGAGGTGGCCGGGGCGACGCCGATCCGGTGGTAGGACCTGTTCCACCGCGACTGGGTCTGGGGACGAAGCCTTACGGCGGCGGTGTTCATGGCGGGGCTCCTCGGAGGACTGCGTCGTCCGCCCCTTCAACACGGTGAGCGCTCCGGCGGATAACGAGGATTCCTTCCGGCCGGGTTAGGGTTGGTGTTCACAGTTATTCTGCGGTCCGGGAACAGGAGATCAGGGCCGGGGCGCCGGGGACCGGGAAACCCCCGCTCCGGCATCCTTCCAGGTCATGATCGGCTCGTCGGCGTCGGTGAGACCGGCCTGTTCCAGCGCATCGTGCAGCCCCAGCACCTGGGTGTCGGTGGTCGAGAAGGTGAGGCTGTCCGGCTTGGCGAGACGGCCGTTGGCGCCGACGAAGACCGCGGCCGGATTGATGGCGATGGCGTAGGTCCGGTGCGCCGCCACCGAACAGAGGAGCGCGAAGGTCCGCTTGTCGGCGAGCAGCCGTGGCTTGGCCAGGCAACTGGGGAAGTCGCCGCCCTCGGCGCGGCCGTAGGACCAGCCGTCGGCCGCCATCGGCTGGTCGAACACCAGCTTGATCACCAGCACCCCTGCGCCGACCTGCGCCCCCTGGGCCGGGAAGCTCGCCACCACCTTGGGCGGGGGTCCGCCCGGGACGACGAACTCCGAGACCGCGGCGGGCGGCGCCGGCGGCGCGCCGGCGCGCCCGTTCTGGCCGGCGAACAGCAGCAGGGCGGCCGCCACGGCCGCGATCGACGCGTGTTTCATCCCCCCATCAACGCCCGCGACCGTGGCCTTCGCGGGGCCGAGCCCCCTCACGCCGGCGCGGGCGCCCCGCTCAGCGTCCTGCGCATGACCTCGAGGCCGTCCGTCATCATGCCGCCCACGGTCGCCGCCGCCGCGTCGGGCAGCACGTCGGCGATCCACACCAGCCGGGCGCCGGCCCCATCGGGGAACACCTGGAAGGAGGCGCTGTGATGGATCAGCCGCTCGTTGCGCGCCGAGTAGGCCAGCCGCCGCCTCTGCTCATCCACCTCGACGATCAGTTCGCGCGCGACGAATCCGTTGGCGAACGTGACTGTCCGGGCGCCCGCTTCCAGCACCGTGTCGACGACGAAGCCGGGGGTGAAGCGGGTGTGCACGGCGCCGATATCGCGCACCACGTCCCACACCGCCTCGGGCGAGGTGGGCAGCGAAAGTTCCTTGTGAATCGAGGCCATGGCCGATCTCCTAGTGAGAAGCCAGCCTGTCACGCCCCGAGGGCCGGCGCTGGCGACAATCGGACCCGGTCACCGCTCCGGATGCGTCAAGGCCTGGTAGGTGAGGGTGCGGGCCTGGCCGCCGAGGTCCTCGCCGCCCGTGCCGCCGAAGCGCTGGATCATGCCCACGAAGATCACGTCGTTGGCCGGGTCGACCCAGAACCAGGTGCCGGCCGCGCCGCCCCAGCTCATGGCGCCGGCGCCCTCCAGTTGTCCGGCCTTGCGCGGGTCCTTGACCACCATGACGTCGAGCCCGAAGCCCACCGCCTCGTTGAAGCGCAGCGCGCTGATCCCGTTGGAGGAGACGAGGACGCTGTCGGGAATGACATTCGTCCCCATTAGCTCCACCGTGGCGGGGCTGAGGATGCGCACGCCGTCGAGCTCACCCTTGCCAAGGATCATCTGGCAGAAGCGCGCGTAGTCGCGGGTGGTGGAGACGAGGCCGCCGCCGCCGGATTCCATCGACGGCGGCTGGGTGTAGTCCTGCACGCCGGTTCCGAACGCGGCCTTGGCCTCGGCGATCTTGCCGCTGTCCTTGTCGAAGTAGTAGACGGCGGCTAGGCGGGCCACCTTGGCGGCCGGGACCACGAAGGCCGTGTCGGTCATCTTCAGGGGGCGGAAGATATGCTCGTCCATGAACTGGCCGAGCGGCTCGCCCGACAGCTTCTCGACGATGTAGCCCTGGATGTCGACAGCGCTGGAGTACTCCCAGCTGGTTCCCGGCTGGAACTTCAGCGGGATCGTCGCGGTGCGGTCGATCATCTCCTTGAGGCCGTTGGAGCGCAGGACGTGCTTGTCGCGATACATCCTGTCGACGGCGTTGGTGTCGCCGAGGCCATAGCCGAACCCGGCCGTATGACTCATCAGTTCACGCATGGTCGGCGGCCGCTTTACCTCCTCCACCGCCATCTTGCCGTCCGGGCCGACGCCCGTCATCACCTTCAGGTCCTTGAACTCGGGGACATAGCGGGTGACCGGGTCGTCCAGGCGCCACTTGCCCTCCTCGAAGAGGATCATCATAGCGACGCCGGTGATCGGCTTGGTCATCGAATAGATGCGGAAGATCTCGTCCCGGCTCATCGGCTGGCCGGTGGCCAGGCTGGCCTTCCCGTAGGTGTTGAACTCCACGACCTTGCCGTGGCGGGCCAGCAGCGTCGTCATCCCCGCCACCCGTCCGTCGGCCACGACCTGGGCCATGTAGTCGTCCAGCCGCTTCAGCCGGCCGGAATCGAAGCCGACGGCTTCGGGGCTCGCAGCGGGCGCAAGGGCGACGGCGGGAACGGGGCGCCTGGTCTTTGCGGAGGGGGCCGCACCGGCTCCAGCCGGCATCGCCAGGGCCGCGGCCAGCGCCACGCCGAAGCAGGCTCGAAAAATCATGGTCGGTTCCCCCTAAGGTCTGTTGTCAGGGCGAGCTTAGGGCGCCGCCATGGGAGTCGGCTAGCGGCGGGACGTCGCCGCCCGGCATGTCCGTGCGGCCATCGTAGCGGGTCACCTCGAGGGTGAAGACGTCGATGTCGTCCAGGCAGCGGGCGTTGATGGAGAGGTAGTCGGGCCCGGTGCGCGCGATCGCCACGCCGCAGGTCTTGCAGAAGTGGTGGCCCTCGCTCACGGCCCGCCAGACATAGGTGGAAAGGCCCGTGCGCGGCGTCGCCAGCCGCACCTGCTCGGGCCTGACCTTCCAGTGCAGGAAGCCGTGCCGGGCGCAGGTGGAGCAGTTGCATTCGGTCAGGCGGCCGAGCGGGGCGTTGACCTCCAGCCGGACCTGGCCGCAATGGCAGGAGAGCGTGCGGATCATCAGAGGCTCCGACCTTGCTGTCGGGCGCACGATAAGTCGGACACGCCGGTGTTGGGAGTCGCGGGAGAGACAGGCATGACGGAGACGCGCGGGATTGCGGTCCAGGGCCTCACCTTCACCGTCGACATGGCCGGGCCGGCCGACGGGACGCCGGTGCTCCTCCTCCATGGCTTCCCCGAGACGCGTCACATGTGGCGCGCGCCTCTGGAGGCTCTCGGGCGGGAGGGCTTCCGCGCCGTCGCGCCGGACCAGCGCGGCTACTCGGCCGGCGCGCGGCCGCCCGCCACCGAGGCCTACGCCACCGAGCATCTCGTCGCCGACGCCCTGGGCCTGATGGACGCGCTCGGCGCGCCGCGCTTTCACCTGGTCGGTCATGACTGGGGCGGCCAGCTCGCCTGGCTGATCGCCGCCGGACATGCCGACAGGATCGTCACCCTGAGCGTGTTCTCCCGTCCGCATCCCGCCGCCTTTGCCCGGGCCATGGCCGAGGATCCCGCCCAGGCCGAGCGGTCGCGCCACCATCGCGCCTTCCGCCGCGACGACGCGGTGGCGCGCATGCGCGAGGCGAAGCTGCAGCCCCTGCGCGAAGCGATCCTCGCCCAGGGCGTTCCGCCGGCGGACGCCGAAATCTACCTGGAGGCCCTGATGCAGCCGGGCGGCATCGAGGGCGCCATGGCCTGGTACCGCGCCAGCGGCGTGGCGGGGGCCGACACGCCGGCCGTCGCGGCGCCGACGCTCTACGTCTGGGGCGATGCGGACGCGACGGTCGGCCGGCGGGCGGCCGGGCTCACCGCCGACCACGTGACCGGCCCCTACCGCTTGGTGACGCTGGAAGGCGCCGGCCATTTCCTGGTCGACCAGTTCCCGCACCGGGTCTCGGAGCTGATCATCGGCCACCTGCACGAGAGGCGCGAAACCCCATGAGCCTTGGCCCCCACGGACTGAACGAGGACTTCGTTCGCGCCCTTCCCGACACCGGGCCGGTGGTGATGGTGAACCTGGTGCGCTTCAGGGCGGCGTCGGCCGACGGCGACGGCTCGGGGTGGGACGCCTACCTCCGCTACAGCCAGGGCTTCGCGGCGCTGATGAAAGCGTCCGGCGCGACCATCCTGTGGGCCGGCAAGGTCGAAGGCGCCGCCTTCGGCGATGTCGGCGGCAGGCCATGGGACTTCGTCGTCCTCGTCCGCTATCCGTCGCGGCGCACCTTCCTCGAGGTGCTGACCTCGGAGGCCTACGCGCAGGCCAACCGCCATCGCGAGAACGGCGTCGAGGACCACCTCATCCTGAGCGGCGCCGAGACCTACTCGAAGCTCCCACCCCAGGCGGCGTCGACGCCGGCGAGCTGAAGGCCCCAGAAGCGCCTTGGCGGGAACAAAGTCTGGCGGCCGCGCCTTTTGCGATCATCACGTTTTCGCGAAAGGCTTCCCGCCATGTCCCCGCACCACCGTAACGTCACGGCGGCCCTCGCCGTCTCCCTCCTCGCGCTGGCCGCCTGCAACAAGGGCGGCAACACGCCGCCCGCAGCCGCGGACCAGGCCAACAGCGCGGCCACCAGCAACAGCCAGCCGGTGGCCGCGGCCGAGAACGCGACCGCCGGGGCGGTGGGCGCGGTTTCCGCCGCCACCACCACCACCGCCGGCGGCTTCGTCACCCAGGCCGCCACCCTCGATATGTACGAGATCCAGGCCGCCCGGATCGCCGAACAGAAGTCCGCCAACCCGGCGGTGAAGAAGTTCGCGGCCCGGATGATCAAGGACCACACCGCCAGCTCCAACAAGCTCAAGGCCCTGCTGGCCAGCGGCGACATCAAGGCCACCCTCCCCACCGACCTCGACGAGCGGCGCAAGGGCCTGCTGGACAACCTCTCGAAGGCCGGCCCGACCGACTTCGACAAGATGTACGTCCACCAGCAGGCGGACGCCCACGACGAAGCGGCGACCCTGCTCAACGGCTTCGTCGACCATGGCGACAACGACGCCCTCAAGGGCTTCGCCAAGAGCACCGTGCCCACGGTGCAGGAGCACCAGGCCATGGCCAAGCAGATGCAGGCGTCGATGAAGTAGCGCTGAGTCTCCTCCCCCACCGGGCCAGCGGATTCATCGCCCGATCCTCGGGTTGCCAAAACCGCTCATCCCCGCGAAAGCGGGATGAGCGGGTGTTGCGCCCGCAGGGGGGAAGGGAGATTTGCAGCGGGTCCCGGAACTTGTGATCGCGGGGCGTGGGGCCTAAAGCCCCCGCCATGCCTCAGGCCGACGCGCCCTCGCCCCGGCGTTCCGCCTGGGCCCTGTACACCCTGTTGTCGGTGACCTTCATCAACATCCTGGGGTTCGGCATCGTCGTGCCGCTGCTGCCGTTCTATGGCCAGTCGTTCCACGCCCAGCCCTGGCAGATCGGCCTGATCTTCTCGGCCTATTCGATGGGCTCGTTCTTCGGCGAGCCGTTCTGGGGCCGGCTTTCCGACCGCATCGGGCGCAAGCCGATCCTGGTTTCCACCACCCTCGCCAACTGCCTCTGCTACGGGGCCCTCGCCTTCGCCCCCAGCATCTGGTTCGCCTTCGTGATCCGCTTCCTGGGCGGCATGGCGGCCGGCAACGGCTCGGTGATCCAGGGCTACATCGCCGACGTCACCGCCCCGGAGGACCGGGCCGGGCGGATCGCCAATCTCGGGGCCGCCTACAATATCGGCTTCATCCTCGGGCCGGTCATGGGCGGCTTCCTGGCCAAGCCGTCGGCGGGACCGATCGGCTTCCAGATCCCCCTGCTCGCCGCCTCGGCCCTGGCCGGCGTCTCGTCGTTCGGCATCCTGATGCTGGTGCGCGAGAGCCGTCGCATCCGCCACGAGGGCGACGAGCAGCTCAGCCGCTGGGCGGTGATCGGCTTTGCGACGCGCCACCCGGTGGTGGGCCGGCTGATGCTGCTGACCTTCATGGTCGGCTTCGCCTTCACCGGCATCGAGTCGGTGTTCGGCCTGTGGGCGCACCACCGCTTCGCCTGGCAGCCGAGGGAGGTGGGCCTGTGCTTCGCCATCTCGGGCCTGGTCTCCAGCCCGACCCAGTTCTTCCTCACCGGGACGCTGTCGCGGCGGTTTGGCGAGGCGCGGATGCTGGCGGTCGGGATGGTCGGCACGGTGATCGCCATGGCCCTGATCCCGTTCGGCGACGGCCGCTGGGTGACCTACGCCCTGATGGCGGTGATGGCGCTGTGCTCGTCGGTAGCCTTCCCCAATTCGGGGGCGCTGATGTCGCGGTCGATCGACGAGCACAACCAGGGCCAGATCATGGGCCTCAACAACGCCTGCGGCGCCTTCGCCCGCTTCGCCGGACCCTCGGGGGCGGCCTTCGTCTATTCGGCGATCAGCGTCGACGGCCCCTATTTCCTGGGCGCCCTGGTGGTCGCCCCGGCCATCCTGCTCGCGCTCGCCGCGGGGAAGGCGGCGGGACGCGTGTAGAAGAGCCCCCTCCGTCGGCTTCGCCGCCAGCTCCCCCATGAAGGGGGAGGAGGAATGATACCTTGCTCCCCCTTCATGGGGGAGCTGTCGCCCAGAGGGCGACTGAGGGGGCCTCTGCGTCGTGGCCATTGATCGGCCACCTTGGTACGGCCTACACTTTTAGAACACGTTCTCATTATGCGGGGGCCGAACCCCGCGAGGAAACGGCGAAGGAGCGACCATGGCCTCGCGCGAGGAGATCATCGCCCAGCTGACGTCGGCTGGCCCGTTCGAGCTGGTCGAGGACGCCTCGGCCGGCTATCCGTTGCGGGTCTACAAGAACGCGCCGGCCTCGTTCCGCCAGGTCCTTGAAGGCGCCCGGGGCTTCGGCGACCGCACCTTCTCCATCTACGGCGACGAGACCCTCACCTACAACGAGCACCACGCCCAGGTCGCCGCCCTGGCGCACCATCTGCGCGCTAGCGGGGTGAAGAAGGGCGACCGCATCGCCATCGGCATGCGCAACTACCCCGAGTGGAGCATCGCCTTCTGGGCCAGCCAGTCTATCGGCGCGATCGTGGTGGCGCTCAACGCCTGGTGGACGACGGCCGAGCTGGGCTACGCCATTGACGATTCCGCCCCCGCCGCCCTGATCATCGACGGCGAGCGGCTGGAGCGCCTGCGCGGGGCTATCGGCCGGCCAGGCGTCAGGACGGTCGTCGTAACCCGCCGGGGCCAGGCCGGCGAAGGCGGCGTCGACTTCGCCGAGGTGGTCGCCGGGGGCCCGGCCGAGCTGCCGGACGCGGAGATCGAGCCGCAGGACCTGGCCACCATCCTCTACACCTCGGGCACGACGGGGAACCCGAAGGGGGCGATGGCCACCCAGCGCAACCACATGACCAACCTGATGAACACCCTGCTGGGCGGGACGGTGACGCGGACGATGGCGGGCATGCCGGCCGAGGCCGATCCCAACGCGCCGCAGGCCGGCGTGCTGCAGACCTTCCCGTTCTTCCATATCGGCGGCCTCACCGGCCTCTACCTCGGCCTCGCCACGGGGATGAAGATGGCGATGATGTACAAGTGGGCGCCGGCGGAAGCTGTGCAGCTGATCGAGACCCACGGCCTGTCGGCGGTCTCCGGGGTGCCGATCGTGGTGCGCCAGCTGCTGGAGACCGCGCAGGTGATGGGCGCCGACATGAGCTCGCTGGTCGGCGTCAGCTCCGGCGGCGCTCCGGTGCCGCCGGACCTCATCCGCCGCATCGGCGACCAGTTCCAGGCCAAGGCGGCGCCCGGCAACGGCTATGGCCTGACCGAGACCACCAGCGCCATCATCAGCAACGGCGGGGCCGACTATCTGGCCCGGCCCGACAGCATCGGCCGCGCGGTGGTCACCGCCGACGTGCGCATCGTCGACGACGCCGGCGCCGACGTGCCGCGCGGCCAGATCGGCGAGCTGTGGATCCGCGGCCCCAACGTCATCCCCGGCTACTGGAACAACCCCGAGGCGACCGAGGCGGCGTTCGGCGGCGGCTGGTTCCGCAGCGGCGATCTCGGCTACGTCGACGAGGAGGGCTTCCACCACGTCGTCGACCGCAAGAAGGACGTGATCATCCGCGGCGGCGAGAACGTCTACTGCGCCGAGGTGGAGGCGGCGCTGCTGGAGCAGCCGAAGGTGCGCGACGCCGCCGTCGTGGGCCTGCCGCACCCCGAGCTCGGCGAGGAGGTGGCGGCGGTGATCCAGGTCGATCCGGTGGACGAGGTCCCCGCCACCGCCGAGGCCCTGCGCGCGGCGCTCTCCGAACGCCTCGCCCGGTTCAAGATCCCCACCAGCATCCGCCTCACCACCGGCGAGCTGCCGCGCACCGCGACGGGGAAGATCCTCAAGCGCGAGCTGCGGACGAGCTACTTCTGAAGGAAGGACCGCCACCATGCTGCTCAGCGACGTCCCCGTGCTCGCCGCGCACCACGCGCCGGACACCGCGGCGATCATCTTCCAGGACCAGACCATCACCTATGCGGAGCTGCGCGACCGCTGCTGGCGCCTCTCCAACGCCCTGATCGCGGTCACCAATCCGGGCGACCGGGTGGCGATCCTGGCCGAGAACTGCCCGGAATATGCGGACTGCTACTACGGCGTCCCGGGCGCCGCCCTGGCGCTGACCCTGCTCAACTATCGCCTCGCGCCCAGGGAACTGGCCTATATCATCGGCAACAGCGAGCCGCGCATCCTGGTGGTCGAAGCCAAGTACCTGCCGGCCATTCGCCAGATCCGCGACCAGATCCCCTCCGTGGAGCGCATCCTGCTGATCGACGGGACGGCGGAGGACTGCGAGTCCTTCGCCGAATTCCGCGACGCCGGCGCCGCGGTCGAATCGACTCGGCGCGCCGCGGAGACCGACCTCTGCTGGCTGCTCTACACCTCCGGCACCACCGGCCTCCCCAAGGGGGCGATGCTCAGCCACCGCAACCTGATGGCCGGCATCCTCAACAGCATGGCGGGGTGGGAGGTCGGCGCGGCGGAGGTGTCGATGTACACCTTCCCGATGTTCCACGTGGCCGGCTACGTCATGCCGATGTGGCATCTGCGGTGCTTCCCCATCGTGCTGATGCGCAGTTTCGACCCGCCGACGCTGCTCGCCAATGTCGAGAAGTACCGGATCACCAACACGTCCATGGCCCCCACGATGGTGGCCATGCTGCTGGAGAACCCCGACACCGACCGCCATGACCTCTCGTCGCTGACCCGGATCGGCTACGGGGCGGCGGCGATGCCGGGCGAAGTGCTCCGCCGGGCGCGCGAGCGGTGGCCGCAGGTCAATTTCGGCACCGGCTTCGGCATGACCGAATTGTCTGGCAATGTCATGACCATGGGCGCCGCCGACCATGTGCGCGCCGCCGAGCAGGGGCTGGAAATCCTGAGGTCGGTGGGCAAGCAGATGCCGCTGGCGCGGGTGCGGGTCGTGGACGACGCGGGCGCCGACGTCCCGACGGGGACGGCCGGCGAGATCATCGTCAAGGGCGACCAGGTGCTGAGCGGCTACTGGCGCAATCCGGAGGCGACGGCGGGGTCGTTCACCGATGGCTGGTTCCACACCGGCGATGTCGGGCGCTGGGACGAGGACGGCTATCTCTACATCGTCGACCGCAAGAAGGACATGATCCTCACCGGTGGCGAGAACGTCTATCCGCGCGAGGTGGAGGAGGTGCTCTACCGCCATCCGGCCGTGGTCGAGGCGGCGGTGATCGGCGCGCCCGATCCCCGCTGGGGCGAGAAGGTGGTCGCGGTGGTCTGCGTGCGGGATGGCCACGAGGCCACCGGCGCCGACCTCGTCGCCTTCTGCCGCGAGGAGATCGCCAGCTACAAAAAGCCGAAGCACGTGATCTTCATCGAGGTCCTGCCGAAGAACGCCTCGGGCAAGGTCCTCAAGCGCGAGCTGCGCGACCAGATCGCCAGCGGCGCGCTGGTCCTGGGCGACCTGTGATGGGAACGAGGGGGCGCGCGCGTGACGGCTGACGATCTTGCCGAGGCCCTCGCCGCCTCGATGCGGCGCCGGTTCGGCGAACACGCGCGGCTGACCGGTCTGGAGCGCCTGTCCGGCGGCGCGAGCCAGGAGCTGTGGTCGTTCGACGTCGAGGCGCCGGGCGAGGCGCGACGGGAGCTGATCCTGCGCCGCAACCCCGGCGGGACGCTCAAGCGCGAGGGCGCGGCCGGCATGGAGACCGAG
>Ga0070730_10002594_pt1 | contig 16394 bp, 12 predicted proteins | sample Coa_R1_3_FD_66447 | JGI IMG/M metagenome (GOLD analysis project Ga0070730, IMG submission 66447) | Surface soil microbial communities from Centralia Pennsylvania, which are recovering from an underground coalmine fire - Coalmine... | ecosystem: Environmental > Terrestrial > Soil > Unclassified ...
CCAGGAACTGACTTATCCTCCAGACCTGGATACGAACCTGACGCTGTTTAAGCAGGCGCTGGCTGGGGAAATCACCACCTACACACTCGAAAAGCGCTACATCCGCAAGGATGGCAGTCTGGTCTGGATCAATCTGACGGCCTCGCTCAAGCGGGATCGGTCTGGCACGCCTCAGTATGGCATCGCCGTCGTGAAGGACATTAGCGCGCGCAAAGTTGCCGAGGAGGCGCTGCGGCAGTCCGAGCAGCAGTATCGCCAGCTTTTTGAAACCACGCAGCGGCTGGAAGAAGAGCTGCGCTCGCGGGTCCAGGAATTAGAAGCGATCTTCGCGTCGATGAATGAAGGGCTGATCGTCTTTGGGGCCGATGGGCAGGTTCGGCGCGTCAATCCGGCCTACGCCGCCCTGGTGGGCTGGCCCATTGACTCGGCCCTCCATAGCATGTCGTGGGAGGAACGGCGCCGGGTCTTGCTGATTCGGGATCGGCAGGGCAACCCCCTTCCCATGGAGCGCCTGCCTCTGGCGCAGGTCTTCCAGGGGGAGCGGCTCGATGAGGAGCATATCCTGCGGAGCCAGGATAGCCGCGATGTGTATGTGAGCGTGCGCGGCACGCCGCTGACCGACCCGGCAGGCCAGGTTATGGGGGCCGTGCTGGTCCTGCATGACATCACCAGGCAGCGCATGCTCGAACGACGCACCCAGGAGGCGCTGACTGCGCTGCTGGCAATGGCGGAGGCGCTGGCGCAGGCGCCTGATCAGGCGCTTCCGACAGAAGCCGGGGACGCTCCCACCGACTGGCCGGCGATGCAGCAATTTGCCGTGCTGACGAAGAGCGTGCTGGGCTGCCAGCGGGTGGGGGTGACGCTGCTCGAACCAGAAACCGGGGCGCTGCGCCTGGTGGCAGCGGCGGGCTGCTCCCCTGAAACCTATCAGTATTGGCGCAGCATGGTCGAGCAGGCGCAGCCAGGGCGAGCCTCTATGGCTGAAGAGCAGGCTAGGGACCTGCGGGCGGGAAAGGTCATTCTGCTTGATCTGGCCGGAGGGTCGCTCGACCATGCTGCTGATCCAGCGCGTCTCTCGCTTGCCGCGCCGATGCGCATAGGCGAGCGCCTGGTAGGGATAGTGTTGCTGGAGTATGCGAACGTCAGCCACGAGTATACCGCTGAAGAAGTGGCGCTGGCGGGCGCCATTGCCAAGCTCGCGGCCTTGACGCTGGAGCGCGAGCGCTTGCTGCGCGAGCGCGAAGAGGCCCGCGCCCACGCGCTGGCGCTCCACGAGGCCAACCGCCAGATGGATACCTTCCTGGGCATGGTCAGCCACGAACTTAGAAATCCGCTGGCAAGCGCCAAGCTGAGTATCCAGTTGATCCACCGCCGCTTAGAGCGGGCCTACTCCAACCTGCCAGAGACGGAGGAGAGCCTGCAAGCCTTCCTGGCCTCCCTTCAGGAACTCTTTGCGCCTTCGGGGCGCCAGATCATTCGGCTGGAGCGGCTGGTCAAAGACCTGCTGGATGCCTCGCGCATCAAGGAGGGCAAGCTAGAGCTGCGGCTGGAACAGGCCGATCTGGCCGCCATTGTGCAGGAGGTGCTGGCCGAGCAGGGCGATCTGACGCCTGAGCGTGTGATCCAGCTTCAGGCTCCGGCTGACCAGACCTTCCTCGTGCAGGTTGATGTTGATCGCATCCGGCAGGCCGTAACGAACTACCTGACCAATGCTCTGAAATACTCGCCGGTCACCACGCCGGTGCTGGTCGGCGTGGATCAAGAGGCAGGGCAGGCGCGCCTCTGGGTCCGCGATCAGGGGCCAGGCATCCCTCGCGCGGATCAGGATCGCGTTTGGGAGCGTTTTTATCGTGTCCCCGGCATTCGGGAGCAGAGCGGCCCGGCGGGTGGGCTGGGCCTGGGGCTGTATGTCACTAAGATGCTGATTGAACGACACCAGGGACAGGTCGGCGTCCTCAGCGCGCCAGACCAGGGCACAACCTTCTGGTTTACCCTGCCGCTCGTCTAGCCCGGCGGCCTCCGCGCCGCTCTGCTGCTGTCCCTGGCGGCCCTTGACAGGTGGCGCCAGGGAGCGGCTCAGTCCTGGCGCACGCCCTGACGCGGGCGATAGCCTTGCGGTGGGGGAGAGTTCGCGGGTCGCGCATACTGCGGCGGCGCGGGCTGTCGCTGGCCTGGCTGCTGGCGGGGCGCGCCCGGCTTGCGGCGACGGCTGTTCTCAACCTCGCGGAGACGCATCCAGCGCTCAAAGAGCCAGATGACCGCAACGGCGATGCTGACCAGCGTGGCGCGCAGCCAGAGCGTGGGGCCATCGGTTCCGGCAAAGAGCGCGTGGAGCATCGCCAGCCCCAGCGCGCCCAGCGCCAGCGGATGCAGCTTGCGCCAGAGGCTATAGCCCAGCTTTGAGCGGATCAGCGAACTGCCCCAGACGACCAGCAACAGATACAGCCCGACAATGCCCGCCGCCACCCAGATCGGTTGGTAGCTGGAATGGAATGGAATCAGCAGATCGGCCAGGCTAAAGGGCACGACGCGATCCAGAAAGACCAGCAGCAGATGCAGCCCCAGGAAGACGCCGGTCAAGATCGACACGGTAAGATGGACATCATAGATGCGCCAGCGTTCCAGCGTTTCTTTCCAGAGCCGCACCCGCAGCGCCAGCCCGACCAGCACCGAGAACGTCAGCAGCGCCAGCGCGGCCAGCCCGGAGGCGCGCAGGAGATACCAGACAGTTGGCCCAACCAGGGGGTCATTGGAGGTGATCAGATCGAGCGCCGCCTGGGGCAGATCGAGTGTCCCAGAGACCTGGCCGCTGATCTGTTCGCCCGCAGAGGGCGCAATGGTGAGGTACAACGACGTTTTGCCCCCACTGGCCTTGCCGACTCCGGCGCCTTCCAGGTCGAAGTGCATGCTGCCATCGCCCAGATACAGCCCGCTCACGTTCGCGTCATAGAGGGTGATTGTGCCGCCGGTATTGGTCACATTAGCCGTGCCCCGCAAGATGCCCGCCGCCGCCACCGTGCCACTGCCGGGCAAGACATCCTGCTGCTGCTGCGTGCCGATGCCCGGATAGAAGGCTTCAGAAATGTAGAGATGCAGCGCCACTGGCGGATTGTTCCCCTGGGGAGTCAGCGTGGCGTCAATGGTCAGGTAGTGCAGCGCGTTGCCCTGATCATCGGTCCCCAGATAGGTATCCTGCGTGATCTGCCCGCTCAGTTGGGCAGTATAGGAAATAGTCTTGTTGGCGTTCTGGGATGAGCCAGCCGCAGCGGGCGTCACACCAGCCGCGCCCGCCGTTGCCGGGCGCAGCGCCACCAGCGCGGCCATGCCGACGACCGCGATCAGCAGAAGGAGAACCAGACGACGACGCGCGAAACTTCCCAAAATGAATGCCTCTTTCCCTACTGCGTCACGACTGGCTGCTGATCACATTGGGCGCGCTGGGCGCGTTCTGTGACGAGTAGTACCCCTGCGAGCCATCACCATTGTTGCTCAATTGCAACTGCTGCTCGGCATCCTGGAAACTGGGGGTACTATGCGCGGACGCCGCTGGCTCATGCGCCACAAACTGCCAGAGTCCCAGCATGCCGCCGACGCTCAGCAGCGCCACGATGACGCGCGTCGGCCAGCGGATATGCTTCTTCGCCTGATAGCCCTTCGGCGCGGGCCGGGCAGTCCTGTTCTGCGCGTTCGCCTTGCCGCGTGGGGTGTTGCCTCTCTCGATCATCCTGCGAACCTCACTTCCATTGGATTATTTCCATCCTGTCTGAGAGCATAACAAAGCAAGATGAGAATCTCGTTAGAAGATAGCACATTTTCTTGAAGGAACTGTAAAGTGGGCTATTCAGGCGGCAGTGTGGGGCGCCGCCTGTACCGTCGGCTTCCAGTCGGCTGGGGTAGGGTCTGGCGCGCCCGCGCACGTTCGCTCTCAGCGCGGTACGTTGCGGCAGTCCAGCGATGGACCGGCTGGAAGCCGGTGGTACACACGGGGCGCTGCTGCGCCGCCAGCGAGGTGCTGGCAAACGGTCCCTCTTGACAGTCCCCCTCCTTCGCCTTACAATCGATCTGCTATCCAAAAGCACACACAGCGATTCATCTGTAAGAAGGGGGCAGCTATGGCAGAGCGCGTGGGGCAGCAACTCGGCAATTATCAGTTGGTCCGCTTGCTGGGAGAAGGCGGCTTCGCCGAAGTCTACCTGGGCACGCAGGCGGCGATCAAAGTCTTGCATACCCGTCTGGGCCAGGACGACCTGGACGGCTTTCTCAGCGAGGCGCGCACGATTGCTCGCCTGAAGCATCCCTCTATCGTGCGCGTGTTGGACTTTGGCGTGGAGGGCAGCACGCCCTTTCTGGTGCTGGATTTTGCCGCCAACGGCACCCTGCGCCAGAAGCACCCCAAAGGCCAGCAGACTCCGCTGGCGACGATCCTGCCCTATGTCAAGCAGGTGGCGGATGCTCTGAGCTACGCCCACGAGCAGAAGCTGATCCACCGCGACATCAAGCCGGAGAATATGCTGGTGGGCGAGCGCAACGAGGTCTTGCTCTCGGACTTTGGCATCGCCATTGTGGCGCAGAGTTCGCGCTCGCAAAGCACGCAAGATGCCATCGGCACGGTGGCCTACATGGCCCCGGAGCAGATTCAGGGCAAGCCGCGCCCGGCCAGCGATCAGTATTCGCTGGGCATTGTCGTCTACGAGTGGCTGACCGGCGCCCGCCCGTTTTCTGGCGGCTTCACCGAACTATGCAGCCAGCATCTCTTCGCCCCGCCGCCGCCGCTGCGCGAGAAGCTGCCGACCATTCCGCCCGCGCTGGAAGAGGCGGTGCTGATCGCGCTCGCCAAAGACCCCAAAGAACGCTTTGCCAGCGTGCTGGCTTTCGCCACCGCGCTGGAGCAGGCCGACCGGGCGGACGGCTCGGTCCACGTCGCCCCCACGCAGATCATCCGGCCCACGACGCTGCTGGAGCCGACGATTGCCGTCGCCCCAGCCAACAGGCCGCTGGAGCCAACTATTGCCGTGACACCCGCCAATACGCCAGCCGCAGCGGCGTACATGCCCACCATCCTTCCTCCGCGCCCGCCCGCGCAGAGCGGCCCAACCGGCAGCAGCCCAACTAGCACGGCGGCGCTGCTCACCTATAGCGGCCATGTCGAGTGGGTATGCGCTGTCGCCTGGTCACGCGATGGTAAGCTGATCGCTTCAGGGAGTTACGATGGCGCGGTGCAGGTCTGGGGAGCAGCAACCGGAGAGATCGTCTTCTCCCGCCGAGGCCATTATCGTGATGTGCGCGCCGTCAGTTGGTCGCCGGATAGCCGCTATGTTGCCTCTGGCGGCTTTGATAAGACCGTGCAGGTGTGGAATGTCGCCAACGGGGCCGTCAGCTTCACCTATCGGGGCCACAACACGCCAGTGGTCGCCGTCGCCTGGTCGCCCGGTGGGCGAGAGATCGCTTCGGCCAGCGGCGATGGAGCCATCGAGGTCTGGGACGCGCTGACCGGGGAGAAGCGCTTCATTTCCCATAACCATACAGCAGGTGTTTATACCGTCGCCTGGTCGCCCGATGGGCAGCGCCTTGCCACCGGAAGCAGCGACAAGACGGCGCAGGTGTGGAGCATTCGCCAGCGCAGCGTCTATCGCTATGGCGGCCACACCGGCACAGTCTACGCGGTAGCCTGGTCGCCCGACGGGCGGCGCCTCGCCTCGGCCAGCGAAGACAAGACCGTGCAGGTCTGGGAGGCCGCCAGCGGGCAGAAACTCTCCAGCTATCCCGGCAGCGCTGAGTGGGTCAGGTCTATCGCCTGGTCGCCCGATGGGCGCTCTATCGCCTCGGTGGGCGCGGATGGCTCCGCGCAGGTCTGGGAGGCCATCAGCGGGAAGCATCTGTTCACTTATCACGGGCACGAAAAGCCGGTGACGGCGCTGGCCTGGTCGCCAGACGGGACGCGCATTGCCTCGGCAGGGAAAGACAAGACGGTGCAGGTGTGGAGCGCGGGGTAGGGCTGCAATGAGCAGGCGCTCTTGACAGGTAAAGCAATAGGTTATATAATGGAAGTCGAATAGCCCGATTCTGGGATGTATCTATCGGCGAAAGGAAGACCTGTCGCATGCAAATCCTCATCTTCATCCGTAACGCCTGGGGGCCGACTTTCAGGGTAGCACTCGTGAGCATCGCGCTCGTGGGTGTCCTGGGCCTCACCGCCAGTTGCTCCTCCAGTCTGAATGAGCATTCAAGTTGTCAGGATTTTGAGCAGGCGGATACTGCTACCCAAAATCAGGTACTTCAGGACATGATGGCCGCACACGGCAGCCAGGGCAGCCTCGACCTGACGCGCACGTCAGTGGAGCTGTACTGTTCCTTCCATGATTCTAGCTCGCCCATCGACGGTATCTACGGGAGTGGGAACGTGGGCCAGCCGCCAGCGCAAGCTCTCCACCGAGCGGCGCCGCTGGCGCGCAGCCAGCGCCTGGTTTCTTCCGAACCCGTCAGGATGTGGTGACAGCGCCGCGCAGGTCAGCAGACACAAGCACAACCGCAACGCCCGGAGCGGCTCTGCCGCTCCGGGCGTTGCGGTTGATACCCTCTTAGCTCGCCACACGATAGGGGGTCGCGGTGGGGCGGGTGGCGGCCTCGATGAAGCCCTGGAAGAGCCGCAGCGCGCGTTCATCTCCGTCGGCGACCAGTTCTTCCGGGTGGCACTGGACGGCGACAACAAAGCGATGGTTGGGGAACTCGATGCCTTCGATCATGCCATCGGGGGCCGTTGCCGAGATCAGCACGTTGCGGCCCGGCGTCTTGATGCCCTGATGATGGAAGCTGTTGACCGGGAACGGCTCCGTGCCGAGCAGGTCGGCCAGGCGCGTGCCGGAGATGATGGCGATGGAGTGCGCGCGATAGTCTCGCGGCTTACCCGTATAAGCGTGCTTGAGGCTGTCGGGGCGCTGCGCGTGAATATCTTGATAGAGCGTGCCGCGCGCGGCGACATTGAGCAATTGTAGGCCGCGACAGATGCCCAGGATGGGCAGGTCCATCTCCAGAAAATAATCGGCGAGCGCCAGCCCCAGGCGGTCTTCATCCAGGTTCACCGTGCCCAGCAGCGGGTGGGTCTCCTCGCCATAGGCGCGGGGGTGAATATCGCCGCCGCCGGGAATCAGCAGACCATCCAGCCGCGAGCAGAGCGGCTCCAGCGCGGCCAGGTCATCGAAATGGGGGATCAGCACGGCAGTGCCACCAGCCATCTCGACCGCCTTGCTATAGGCGCGATTGTTCCCATAGAAGGGGCGCTGTGTCCTGGCGCGCTTGCCGGCATAGCAGGGAATACCAATCAGAGGACGAGCCATACAAAAACTCCTTCAGAAACCCAATAGTTCTTTCTGATGATAAGTCCGCACGCAAAGAGAAGGCGGGGCGCGCCCGCGCCCCGCAACGAGAGATTCCTGAGCTAAGCATCACCAGCCATCCGCGCCCGCTGCGATAGAAGCGGCTCCAGGGTCGGCGTACTGATAGGCGCGCCGCCCCAGAGCGGGGGGCGGCGACCCAGGACTATCGGCCAGGGCGGGCGCCTGATTCGCCACCCGCGCTGGCGCAGCGATCCCTGGCGGCGCGGCGCTGACGCGCTCGGCCAGCTTTTCTGCTGCTTCTCCCTCGCCTACCTGCGCAATCATGCGTGGTTTCCTCATCCCTGTCGAGAGCGTCATCACCGCTGAAGCCACCAGCCAGATCAATAATATACCGAATACGATACCCGAAAGCATTGCTGATGAAGAGAGAATAGTTGCTAACATCATGCTTTGATCCAGTACCTTCAGCGCGCCGAAGATCAGGCGCGCCATCAGATACTGACAGACGCCCCTTGTCTCTAATAACGGACTGGCAGGCTTGCCAGTAACAACACCCTACGGTTGCTCTAGTGCTAAGTAGATGACCCTTCCCTATCCTTCCGCTGAGCTACTCTAGCATACTGTTGGGTAACACTCCTATCTTGGTGCTCACAAGGCGGCTATGAACCAGGCAACACGCGCGCTGTCCAGCCTTTTTCGCACAAGATATGCCAAAACGCATGGCCCATTGTGGGCATTGCTCTTGCCTGACCGCCCACAGTAGTGTATACTTCTGGCAACGAGTGAGCGCTGCCAGAATGCCTGAGAAGGCGACGATGGGCCAGGGATGTCAGGCAGGCCAGGCAGGCATTGAGAGCTTGTCGCACGCATGATGGATGAAACACCAGATTATTACGCGCTGCTGGGGATAGGGACGGGGGCAAACGGCGCCGAGATTAAAACCGCCTTTAAGCGCATGGCCCTAAAGTACCATCCTGATGTCTATTCTGGACCAGACGCCGAAGAACGCATGCGTATGCTCTTAACGGCGTATAAGACGCTGACGAATCCCAGCAAGCGCAAAACCTACGACCTGGCGCATGGCATTAGCCGTCGCGCGGTGTGGGACGACGAGGAACCCCTCGCCTTCTATCGCGCCGCCAATGGCCGAGGCTTTACCACCTCCAGTGGGTCTATCCCCACGCCAGGCAAAGCGCATACCCCCAACGAGACGCCAGCGCCCAAGCCTGCCCCAGAGATGCCGTCGCGTGTGACGGCCAGCCAGGTTGCTGTGACCTTCCCCCGCCTGGATGTCGGCGCGAGCGCGGTTATTGCGCTGGAGGGGTTTGCCTATACGCTGACCCCACCGCAGGCAGCCCGCTTACGTGAGGATGGGCGACTGCTGGGTTCGGATATGCCCCAGCGCCTTCCGGTGACGGGCGCGTCGCCCGGAGGGCGCCGGTGTTCCTGTCATCGCTGCGGGCATAGCTGGATCGTGCCGCCCGATCAACGCCGCTCCAGTACGGACCGCTGCCCCCAATGCTCTGCGCCAGATTGGGCTGAATACCTGCTCTTGCGCTGCCAGGAATGCACCGCCGTCTTTGAAAGCCAGCAAATTCGCCGCTATGATCGCGTCAAGATCGGCGCGCGCTACTATGGCGATTACCACCTCAGCCAGCCTTACGATCTCTTCCCCCACTGCCCTCACTGCCAGACTGCCCGCTGGTGCGCGGGCGAAGAGATGCGCCTGAACCGGCGCGCTCCATCAGGCGCGCGCGCCGCCGGGCCACTCTCCCGGACCAGCGGCCCACGCCCCTCCGTTTCCGGCGGCTTTCCACGCGCCTCCTCCGGGCACATCCCGCGCGTGGGCGCCAGCGGCGCCTTTCCCGCGTTTCGCTCTGGCGGCGGCTACAGCGACGCCTATTCCCCGCTGCCCTCTCGCAACAAAGGCGTGCCTAAGAAGCTGTTTACCCTGGTCATTGCCTTGCTGATCGCCGGTTCTCTCTTTGCTCTCTATGCCATCCTTGCCGTCCACTAAGCCAAACCGCTATTCCAGCAAGAGCCGGGGATGGCTAAAGAGTCGGTTGCCGCGCTTGATCGCAATCAGCTTTCCCCGATGAACCCACTGGCGCAGCGTACTCTCGCGCGCGTTCAGCACAGGAGCAAGTGATCTGAACTCCATGAGCGGCTCCTGGCGCTCCAGAGCTGCTGCAATGAGCGGGTCCATGCTGGCGCTTAGCCCCTCGAAGAGCAATGCCTCCAGGCGCGCAAAGTCTCCGCGTTCTAGTCGCTTTTGCAGCGCGGCAGGCTGGGGAGCAGGGAAGCCCGGTTGGAGTCCCTGATCGGCTTCCTCTAGCGCATGATAATAGCGATCCCGCTCCTCCTGGGTGAAGCCTTTGATTATAATGGGCGTATAGCCCTTGATCACCGCCAGCCAGTTGAGCAGGATGCGCCCGGCTCGTCCATTGCCATCCTCAAACGGGTGGATGCTCTCGAACAAGGCGTGGCTGCGCGCCAGCGCAGCCAGAATAGGCAGGGACTTGAGCCAGCCCAGGCTCAACTGAATCCAGGCGCGCACATACGTATCGACATCGAACTCCGGCGGGCGCACCTTCGCTCCTTGAATCTGGATGCCTCCCCGGCGAAACGCCCCACGTCTTTCACTCAATGCACGGAACAGTTCGCTGTGGACGTGCCAGACCAGGGGCATATCCAGCCGCAGCACTTCCTCACGCGCGTATTGTACGGCCAAATCATACAGGGTCTGGGCGGTGCGATAGTAATTGAGAATCTCAGCAGCCGTCTTGCGGCCCGTCAGGATGGCCTTGAGTTCCTGCTCGGTAGCGAAGTAGCCTTCGATAGAGACGGAATGGCGCGTCTCTTCTTGCAGCATATACAGCCACTCGGCATTCTGCACGGTCGTTTCGGAAAAGCCGCCCAACGACTCCAGCAGGTTCTTTCGCATCACCACAAGGTTGTCACGGTTGATCTGAGCGATGTCGCTCACAAGTCTCTCCCCAGGCTGGCCGCGCCGCTTGTCACAGAAATGGCTCATCAGCATGTTTGTGACAAGAGTATAGCATTTTTCGAGCGTCCTTGACTTGCCTGTTCTCTCGCAGCCTGGCTCGGCGTGTCACACCACCTCGCCGCCCTGGTAGCGCCAGCGCACCAGGAAGAGGCGCAGCGGCCCCTGGGCGATCATGAAGGTAATCACCCAGATGGTCGCGTACATGCCGATAAAGACGCCAAAGGGCAACTTCGTCCGATCAACGCCAGGCAGGAGGCCATCATGCGCCAGGAACCAGACCAACGCGCCCTCCACAATGCCCGCCAGCACCTGAAAGAAGGTGGGCCAGTCGCGGTCCCAGCGATAATTGATCGTGGCCTGATAGAGAACATCCCAGACCAGACCAAAGAGAAAGACATAGCCCAGTACGGCAAAGGGCACAGCGAAGTTCTTGACGAGCAGGCCCACCACCACCGCGACAATCACGCCCACCGTCGCCAGCAACAAGAGGCGCGTTTCCCAGCGCCCCAGGAGTGTTGGTGTCATGGATGTTTCCCCCTCACCCAGCGGGTCCATTGAGCGAATGAACGCAGCGGGCCAAGCCCGCGCAGCCCTGGCGCTCCGCCCTTCTTTAACGCCTCAACCGAGCGCAGCGCCGCGAATTGGAGACCAATGAAACTATCGGCCATTGCAAAAGGCCCGCCCAGTGTCATCGCGCCGCTGGCATAGATGCGCCCAGGGCCATTGCGCATGCCCGTTAGCTCGAAATCGTTGGCGACGCGCAACCGTCCTTTCGGGTTGCGCCCAAGCTGATAGCTCTCGACCATATCCTTGAGCAGCATGTTGCTATCCAGCGCTGCCTCCAGGCCCGTGCAGTCGATGATGAAATCGACAGGCGTCCAGGTTTCCGGCTGATTGCGGTCATCGGTTGCCAGCAGCGTAAAGAGCTGCCCAGTCTGGTTGCGGTCCACGCGCTTCACTCTGGCGAAGCGCAGTTGATACCAGCCCTCGCGCTGCCCGGTGCGGATGATCTGGCGCCAATCTTTGCGTTTCGCCGTCGTCGTGCCGCCCCAGTCGTTGAGCAGGCGGTCGCGCGTGTGGTCATCCGCTTTCTCTAACCGGCGGCGCAGCACGCCGCCCGCGCAGGCTTTGGGCCAGTTAAAGGGTTGCATCTCCGTATGGTTTTCCACCTTGCGGCGGGTGTGCCCATCGCGGTGCCCGGCCAGCACAGGCGTGCGGATCACATGCAGAATCGTGATGTTGCGGTTCTGCTGGCGCGCCTCAGACAGCCGCTGAAGCACCCGTGAGGCGACGATGCCGCGCCCGCGCACCATCACCACCCCGCCGCGCTTTGCCAGATGCTCATAGACCTGATGGTGATCTTCGTAGGCGTTGACGACCGCGTAAAAGTCTTTAGTGCGGTCTCGATACTCCTGGAGGTCCGCCAGGAACTGGATGCCGGGGTAGCCGACGGCGATATGTACGTAGCGCGCGATGACAAACAGTTTGGTCATTTCCTGGCGCTGGTTAATCTGCGTCACGGCAACGACATAGCGGCCATCGTCGGTCATGCGGATGGCGCGCGCCAGCCCATAGCGCGAGACACGCCCCCAGCCGATGCGCTGCGCCTCGCGGTCAATCCCGTTGAAGACATCCGAAGAGCGCGGCGTGTAGGTGTCTGTCAGGACTGGCTCGCCAAAGACCTGCGCGCCGACTTTGATGGCACTGCCAATCTTGCCCTTGCCCAGATCACGAAAGATTTCGCGCAGCCCATAGGAAGGCCAGCCCCAGATATTATCCGGGCAGGCATCGCTGTTGGAGCGCAGGCGTTCGTGACTGGGAATCTGTGAGTAATTGCACAGGCGCTCGTAGCGCGAATGTGGCTTCGGTTCCAGCGCGAAGACGACGATCTGCTGCTCAGGAACGCCAGCAATCATCAGGTGATCCACCCAGGTGAAGCTGCCCAGGCCACCGCCAATCGCCAGATAGGTGGTTTCAAGGATCGCAATCTTACTCTGCTGCAATTGCCAGAGTGGGATGACAAGCTGTTGAAAGATTGGTGGTGGGAACGCTTCTTCCTTCTTTTCTGCCTCTGGCTGTGGAACGAAGGGCAGCAGCAAGCCGGACTCATGGCTGAAGATCAGCGTGGACTCTTGCGGCGATCTCTGGCGCTGGCTCAATGCCTGGATGGCGGGCGAGAGGGGTGGTGGGGGTGTCAACTGGGGCGCGTCTGGCTGGCGCGGCTCCAGCTTGAGCAGCCCGGCCTGCGCGGGCTCCGCTGAGATCATTTCAGTGGGGCGCACTGGCTCCCACCCGCCGCTCGCTGGCGCGGGCGCAGGCTGAGCGGCTGCCAGCGGCTGCGCGCCGGAAGCCGAAACTTCCACCGCCTTTGCCGTCAGACGATACCCGCTCATCTCAATCGTATCGGTCGGCTGCACGACTGCCCGCTGGATCCGTTGCCCATTGAGCAGGGTGCCGTTGCTTGTGCCCTGATCGGTGACAATGATCTGCCCGCCCTCCAGCGTCAAGATCGCGTGATGGCGCGAAGCTCTCGTACCGGACAGGACCACCATATTGTCACGATTGCGGCCAATGGTGATCGGCGGCTTCGCTGTGATCTCGCGCTGCGCGCCGCTCGCCGGATCGGTCCATTGGACGCTGATATATGCCTTTTCCTGGCTGCTCACGCCGACTGTGCCAGATGGCGTCTGCGGTTCTGGCATTGGCACGGTGGCAAAATCCAGGGACGCCGAGGCCGATGGCTCCTGCCCTGGCGCGTGGAGAGAAAGATCAAACTCGATGGTGAAGCGGAACGGGCCAATCTGGAAGGTATCGCCATCCTTCAGCGGCACGCGCTGAACACGCGCGCGGTTGACATAGACGCCGTTCTTGCTGCCCCGATCAGCGATCACCACCTCGCCATCGACTGCCTCCAGAGCGGCGTGCTGCCGCGAGATCGCATCACTGTTGAGTGTAATCGTGTTCTCGCGTGATCGGCCAAGCGTGATTGGCAGTGGCGCGAGGTGGACCGTTTCCTCACTGGTCACAGGGTCTTGCCAGCTCAGGCGCACTTGCAGCGTCCCTGGCGCTATCTGCATGAACGCACCTCTCTTTTCCCATCAATAGCTTCTGATGGCCCACAGGGGGCCATGCGCCGAAGGCCCCGTCTGTGCCTCCGGTATGCGAAGCAAGGGCCGAAAGACCTTCACCTGCGTGAACCCGCATCATACCTCAATTTCAACAAGCTGTCCGTTGGCGAGCGAACGACCACACCAGGGGCAGAACCCCTCAAGATGGGAATCGACGAGCTTCCCACATTGGGCGCACTTGACTTGGAGGATCGTTCTTACTGGCTGATCGGGGTGCAGCACCCACATCTGGATCGTCCCCAGGCGGAAGGTATCACCCGGCTTCAGCGGGGCCTCCTGATTGTAGACCAGCCGGAACGTATTATTCAATGCAATGATATTCTTCTCGCTCACATTGCGCAAGTGAAACCTGGCTTCCACTGCGTAGATGGTGGCGTGCTGCCGCGAGATGGAGCGATCATCAATGGTGATCTGACACATCTCCGGCTGCCGACCGATTACGCAGGGATGCTCAACAGTGACGGTGTAGCGCTGCCACTGCCCCTGCGCCTGCCAGGCCAATGTCAAGGTGCGCATAGCGCCCTGCCTTTCGCCGTATAACTGATGGGGTCTACTCCTGCCAGACTCTGCTGAAGCTTCTGCCGAACTTTATACTACCTGATCGCGCGCTTTTTTGCACTACTTTTATCTGGGTCATTCGGCCACGTCGCTGACGCCAATCGGACGTTCTTTCCCCCACTTCTAGCGTACCTGACCATCTCACCAGATGAAGTGGTTCCCTTCACAGCGCTGCTGCTTTTTATCTCATAAAACGAGAGAAATGACGGCTGAGGTCACACGCGCTGCGCGCTTCATCAGGCGGGGATATTAGATGGTTCCCAGGTCTACCTGGCCGGCCAACGTCCCATCGCTGTTGAAGACCTGGAAGCGCACATCGCCCTGGGCGGCTGGCAGCACAAAGGTGAGAAACCCTTCATCTTTGGTCTCGCCAGGGTTCAGCGAATCATTGACCGGCAGCGTGGTGGTTGTATCCTGGCTCACCAACTGGCCGTCGGGCGCCTGGACCATGAATTGCGCGCCGCCAACATACGCAGATTCGTTGCTCGTATCGTTGACGACGACATCCACTTGCAGGAAGCGCATCCCTTTTGGCGCTTGATAGCCAGCTATCCAGGGGCCAGAGACCACCTTCGTTACCTTTGCCACGACGGATGCTCCGGTACTGCTATAGGTGATCGATTGATTCACTGTCTCGCTTTTCTGCTGAGAGGCCGAGGGGTCATAGGGGCCGGTCAGGGGAATGGTTACTAGCGATTGATCCTGCTTGCCCAGGAGCAGCGCGAAGGCGTCGATGGGGCTGCCTGGGGCTACCTCGAAATAGACGACGCCCGTCATGCTGGCGCCTGGGTTGACAACCGGCGGGAGGGCGCCTTGCGCGGAGGTCGGCGTGGGCGGCGTCACCTTCCCGCTGGCATCGACCAGATACGTCGCGTCGCCAATCTCAACCGTCCTGGGCGTCCCGTTCTCCAGCCTGGCCTGAAGCTCTAGCCCATTGTCGTTGGCATTCACCGGCTGGAAGCCAGGCAGATGCTGGGCCTCGATGGCGCTGAGCAGTGTGACCTTCACGCCCGCGTAATAGGCCGCGCGGTTAATCGCGGGCAGCGTCTGCTTCCCGTCGGGGCCGCTCACGGGGGCGCTGCCGCTGCCACTTCCATTGCTGCCGCTTCCTGACGCTGGGCTGGCGCTGGTCGCTGTGTTTTTGCTCAGGTTGAGGGCCAGCGCGGCGCCGCTGCCCAGCAGAACCACCACCAGCCCGGCCATCACCAGCCAGCCGGAGGAAACCCGTCGCCCGCGCTTCGTGGGCGCGCCAGGGGCGGAAACTGATCGAGCATACAGACTCAAGGGCTGCGTCGTGCCTCGCTGGGGCGGAGGGCCATAGCGAGTTGCGTTGGGATCGTCCATTGTCGGTGGCCTGCTGGCCGCAACAGTTGCGTCTGACGCAGCCGAGCGGAGCGACCCCAACCGCGCTGCCAGCGCGTCATCCGCCGGAAGCTGGTGCGCGCCACAGCTTCCACAGAAGGCCGCGCCTGCTGGCATGGGCTGGCGGCAACAGGCGCAAAACCCTGATGGCATGGCAGGATACCCCTTTTGAGCGGCTAAAGCGTGCCCAGGTCTACCATACCCGCCACGCCATTATCCTGATTGAAAAAGATCATCTGAAAATCACCCTTATCCGGCGGGACCAGGAAACAGGCATAGCCTTCATCCTTGCTTTCATGCCCGCCAAGAGCATCGTTGATAAAGTAGCCATAAGAGCTATCCTGATTATGCCGGGTTCCATCAGGCAGCAGGAGGGTGAACTCCGGGTCGCCCACGTAGACGCTTGACGCGCTGTTGTTTGTGACCATCAGGTCCACCAGGATGAAGCGCATGCCCTTGGGCGCCTGATAGCCCGGCGTCCAGACGCCCGTCGCCACTTTGACCACCGTCGCCACCAGGGAGCCGCCATAGTACGTCACCATTTTCCCGATGGGTGTTGGCGTTTCCTGCCACATCGAGGCATCATAGTTCGCGCCGGTAAGCGGAATCGTCTCCTGCGCCTCATTGTCCGAGCCGATGACCACGTTCCAATCGCTGATCTGCGTGCCATGCGGCACGTAGAAGTACCAGTAGCCGGTGGCCTTCCTCTGCGCGTGTATGGTGCCAGGCAGGCTATCAGAGAGGTTGACGACTGGATAGGGATTGCCATCGGGGCCGACGACATTCGTATTTATGTCGATGCTGACATCGTGCGTATCTACGCTGTTATCAAATTGGCCCTGAATCTTCAATACATCTTTGGTGGGGTCAGTGACCGGAGCGTTCGGGCCGCCCTGGAACTGGGTCGCGTTCATCATGGTGATGGTGACGCCCGCGTAGATCGCCTGAAGGTTCAGGTTGTTGAGCGTCTGCGCGCCAGTGAGGTTGGGCGTCGGCGTGGTTCCA
>Ga0070730_10002595_pt1 | contig 16394 bp, 14 predicted proteins | sample Coa_R1_3_FD_66447 | JGI IMG/M metagenome (GOLD analysis project Ga0070730, IMG submission 66447) | Surface soil microbial communities from Centralia Pennsylvania, which are recovering from an underground coalmine fire - Coalmine... | ecosystem: Environmental > Terrestrial > Soil > Unclassified ...
CCGACCGGCGTCCGCGAGCTCGGCTGCACGGTGCGTCATCAGCCGAGCCTGATCGAGCTTCACCTTCGCGTCTGCGAGCCGGAACGAGACGGCCTGGAACTCGTGGATCGCGCGACCGAAGGCCTCCCGCTTCTTCGCGTAGTCGACCGCGAGCTCGAGCGCGGCGCGCCCGAGGCCGACCGACCCGGCCGCGAGCTGCACGCGCGCGACGTCGAACACCCGCATCAGTCCTCGGAATCCCTCGCCCTCTCCTCCGAGACGCCGATCCTCGGGGACGAAACACTCCTCGAACGAGACCTCGGCGGCGGGGAAGCAGCGACTGCCCATCTTCGGCAGCCGCGGCCCCCGGACGAAGCCGTCGTCACCGCTCTCGACGAGGAAGGCGGTGATCCCAGGGGAGCGGCTGCCCGGATCGACGGTGGCGAAGACGATGCAGAGATCGGCGATGTGGCCGTTGCCGATGAACTTCTTGTGGCCGTTCAGGACGTAGCCGTGGCCGCGGCGGATCGCGGTCGTCTCGATCGCGGCCGCGTCGGAGCCGTGCTCCGGCTCCGTGATCGCGACCGAGCAAGCCGGGGGCTCGGCGCCGCAGAGGGCCGGGAGCCAACGCTGCTTCTGCTCCTCCGAGCCGAGGGCGAGGAGCGGCCCGGCGAAGAACCCGCTCTGCGCGATCACCCAGAAGATCGGCGAGTCGCCCCACGCGAGCTCCTCGATCACCTCGCAGCGGTCGCGGAGGCTCTCGACTCCGCCACCGCCGTACTCGGCGGGCAGGTCGTAGCGCGTGAGCCCGAGCCCGGCCGCGCGGCGCAGGACATCGAGCGGATACTCCTCGGTCTCGTCGTAGTGGAGCGCGACGGGTCGCATCTCGTCGCGCGCGAACGCGTGCGCGGTTGCACGGAGAGCGTCGAGATCGAGCGGCTGCGTGGGGGCGCTCTGCACCATCGAAGGCCGCTGAATTATGGTACGTCCTTCGCAGGATGTGCAACGGCAGTTCGCATCTCGAACGGAGGACGCCGTGATTTGGGAAGTTTTCGTCACCTGTGCGGTGACCGGAGCGGGGGACACGACCGGGCGGAGCGAGCTCGTCCCGGTCACGCCCGGGCAGATCGCCGACGCCGCGATCGAGGCGGCGCGCGCGGGCGCTGCGGTCGCGCACATCCACGTCCGCGATCCCGACACCGGCCGCGGCGCACGGGACTCCGCCCTCTACCGCGCGGTCGTCGAGCAGATCCGAGCCTCGGACGTCGACGTCGTCCTCAATCTCACCGCCGGGATGGGCGGCGATCTCGTCCTCGGCGGCGAGGACGCGCCGCTCCCGCCGGATCCGGCCGGAACGGACATGGCCGGCGTCGCCGAGCGGCTCGCGCACGTCGAGGAGCTGCGCCCCGAGATCTGCACGCTCGACTGCGGGACGATGAACTTCGCCGCCGGCGGCGACTACGTGATGGTCAACACCCCCGGGATGCTGCGCGCGATGGCGGCCCGGGTCCGCGAGCTCGGCGTGCGGCCGGAGCTCGAGGTCTTCGACACGGGCCACCTCGTGTTCGTCCACGAGCTGGTCCGCGACGGCCTGGTCGAGGAGCCGCCGCTGATCCAGCTTTGCACGGGCATCCCGTACGGCGCGCCCGACGACCTCGGCACGGTGCTCGCGATGGTGAACCGGCTGCCCGAGAACGCCGTCTACTCCGCGTTCTCGATCGGACGCATGGAGCTGCCGTTCGTCGCGCTCGCGCCCATGATCGGCGCGAACGTCCGCGTCGGGCTCGAGGACAACCTCTACCTCTCGCGCGGTCGGCTCGCGACGAACGGCGAGCTCGTCGCGCGGGCGGTCGAGATCCTCGAGCGGATGAACGTGCGCGTGCTCGGGCCGGACGAGGTGCGGGAGAAGCTCGCGCTGCGGGTCGGTGTCCGCTAGGCGACGATCCGTCGCCCTCCTCGGCAGCGGTGTCATCGGCGCCGGCTGGGCGGCGCGCTTCGTCCTCAACGGCTGGGACGTCCGGCTCTACGATCCCGCGCCCGGCGCGGCGGCGCGGGCCGCCGGGGTGCTCGAGGACGCGCGGACGGCATTCGGCCGGCTGACGCTCGCGCCGCTGCCGGCGGAGGGAGCGCTGCGCTTCGCCGCGTCGGTCGAGGAGGCGGTCGCAGGCGCGGAGCTCGTCCAGGAGTCGGCACCCGAGCGGGTCGACCTGAAGCGCGGACTCCTGGCGGCGGCGGATCGCGTCGCCCAGCATGGGGCTCTGATCTGCTCCTCCACGTCGGGGCTCCGACCGACAGAGCTGCAGGCCGAGATGGAGCGACCCGAGCGCTTCTGTGTGGCGCATCCCTTCAATCCGGTCTACCTCCTGCCGCTCGTCGAGCTCTGCGGCGGTGAGCGGACCGCACCGGAGGCGATCGAGCGCGCGGCCGAGCTGTTCCGCTCGGTGGGAATGCAGCCGCTCGTCGTCCGGAGCGAGATCGACGGCTTCATCGCCGACCGCCTGCTCGAGGCGCTCTGGCGCGAAGCGCTGTGGCTCGTCTCGGACGGCATCGCGACGGTCGAGGAGGTCGACGACGCGATCCGCTACGGCGCGGGCCTGCGCTGGGCGTTCATGGGCACCTTCCTCACCTACCGCATCGCGGGCGGCGAGGCGGGCATGCGGCACTTCCTCCACCAGTTCGGGCCCACGCTCGAATTGCCGTGGACGCGCCTGATGGACGTCCCCGAGCTGACCGACGAGCTCGTGGAGGAGGTGGTCGAGCAGTCCGATTCGCAAGCCGGCGGTCGCTCGGCGCGCGAGCTGGAGCAACTGCGCGACCGGGTGCTCGTCCGGCTGCTTCAGGCGCTCCGTGTCGAGGAGACCGCGGCCGGCGCGACGCTCGCGGCGTGGGAGCGCAGCCTCCTCGGCGAGGCGGCTCCGACGTCTGCGCGCCTCGTTCCCCCCGAGTGGGTCGACTACAACGGGCACGTCCACGAGAGCCGCTACCTCCAGCTCTTCGCCGACGCGACGGACGCGTTGCTGGGAGAGCTCGGCGTCGACGCGGGCTACCTCGCGAGTGGGGGGAGCTACTTCACGGTCGAGACGCACCTCTCGCACCTGCGCCAGCTCGAGGCGGGAGACAGCGTGTACGTGACCACTCAGCTGCTCGACTCCGACGAGAAGCGTCTGCACGTCTTCCACGTCCTGTTCCGAGACGGCGAGAGCGATCCGCTCGCGACGGCGGAGCAGATGCTCCTGCACGTGGACACCGAGAGCGGCCGAGCCGCAGCGGCGCGCGAACCGGTGCGCGAGCGGGTCGCCGAGCTCGCCCGGCGGCACGGAGAGCTGCCGCGACCCGAACGCGCCGGGCGCTCGATCGGCGTCAAGTGAGCCGCGACCTCACGCCGCTCTTCGAGCCGCAGACGGTCGCGATCGTCGGTGTCTCGTCCGACCCGGCGAAGTGGGGCTACTGGTTCGCGCGCGACGCGGCCCTCGGGGCGCATCGGCGGCGCGTCTACCTCGTCGGGCGCAACGGCGGCGAGCTGCACGGGATGCAGGTTCACCGCTCCCTCGGCGAGCTGCCGGAGCCGCCGGAGCTCGTCGTCCTCAGCGTCCCCGCGCACGGGCTCGAGGAGGCGGTCGACGACTCGCTCGCGGCGGGCGCGCGGGCGCTCGTCGCGATCGCGGCCGGGTTCGCCGAGGTCGGAGAGGAGGGAGCGGCCCGCGAGCGCGCGCTGGTCGAGCGCGTGCGGGCCGCGGGCGCCGCGCTCGTCGGCCCGAACTGCCTCGGCCTCTTCGACGGCGCCGCCGAGCTGCAGCTCGCCTCGGTGCCGCTGCCCGCCGGCCCGGTCGGCTTCGTCTCGCAGAGCGGCAACGTGTTACTCGAGACGGGCCTCCTCCTCGAGGACGTCGGTCTCGGCTTCTCGCGCGCCGTCTCGACCGGGAACCAGGCGGACGTCGGCGTGACCGAGCTCGTCGCCGTACTCGGGGAGCACGAAGGAACGCGCGTCATCGGGATCTACTGCGAGGACTTTCGCGACGGTCGTGCGTTCGTCGAGGCTGCGAGGACGGCGTGCAAGCCGGTTGTCCTGCTCACGGTCGGCCGCACCGGGGCCGGTGCCCGCGCGGCACGCTCGCACACGGGCGCGCTCACGAGTGGTCGCGAGGCGGTCGAGGCGGCCTGCCGCGCCGGCGGGATCCATCTCGTGGACACGCCTCGGGCGCTCGTCGACGCGGTGCAGGCGCTCCTCGCGCCGCACCGGCCGCGCGGACGGCGCGTCGCGGTCATCGGCGACGGCGGCGGCTACGGCGCGATTGCGAGCGACCTGCTCGGGGGACGCGGGCTGGAGCTGCCGCTCCTCTCCGAGCCGACGCAGGCAACGCTGCGCGAGCTGCTGCCGCCGACCGCGCCGACCGCGAATCCCGTCGATCTCGCGGGCGCCGGGGAGCAGGACGTCTTCAGCTTCGCGCGCACGACGCGCGCGCTGCTCGAGGCCGAGGACGCCGACGTCGTCCTCTTCACGGCGTACTTCGGGGGTTACAGCACGCAGTCGGACGAGATGCGCGACCGCGAGGTCGCCGTCGCCGGTCTCCTCGCCGAGGCGGTGGCGGAGACGGGGAAGCCGCTCGTCGCGCACACGATGCACGCGAGCTCGCCCGCCGCGCACGCGCTTCGCGCGGCTCGGATTCCGGTGTATCGCGTGATCGAGTCGGCCGTGGACGCCGTGGCGGCGCTCGTCGCGGACGGTGCGGCGACAGCCGCCTTGCCGGCGCTGCCGGTTGCAGCGCCGCCGGTGACGGACGCGAGCTATGAGGCCGCGCGCGCAGCGCTCGCCGAGGCAGGCATCGCGTTCGGGGCGGCGCGGACGGTCACCGACGGGGAGGGAGCCCTCGCGGCGGCCGCGGCGCTCGGCTACCCGGTCGTCCTCAAGGCGCTCGGCGCCGTGCACAAGTCGGACGCCGGCGGCGTGGTCGTCGGCCTTCGGGACGAGCAGGAGCTCTCGGCGGCGTTCGACGACCTCGCCTCGCGTCTCGCGCCGGCGCGGTTCTCCGTCGAAGCGGCGGAAGACGTCGCTGCCGGATTCGAGCTGCTCGTCGGCGGACGGCGTGACCCCCGCTTCGGGCCGGTCGTCGCCGTGGCCGCAGGCGGGCTCCACGCCGAGACCCTGCGCGACGTCGCGGTGGCGCTCGCCCCGGTCGACGAAGCCACCGCCGAGGCGCTCGTCCGCTCGCTCGCCTCGGCGGCTCTGCTCGCCGGTGCGCGCGGCCGCCCGCCGCTCGACGTCGCGGCTGCCGCGCGTGCGGTCGCGTCGGTGTCGCAGTTCGCCGCCGCGCATCCGGAGATCGCGGAGGTGGAGGTCAATCCGCTCCTCGTCCGCCGGGAGGGCGCGGTCGGCCTCGACGCGCGCATCGTCCTCGCGTGACCCACGACGTCGTCGTCGTGGGCGGCGGCTTCGCGGGAGTCACCGCCGCGCGGGAGGTCGCGCTCCGCGGCCGCTCCGTTCTGCTCCTCGAGGCGCGCGACCGCCTCGGCGGCCGCACCTGGAGCGCCGACTGGGATGGGATCCCGGTCGAGTACGGCGGCGCGTGGGTTCACTGGCACCAGCCGCACACGTGGTCGGAGATCACGCGCGCCGGGCTGGAGCTGGAGCTGAGCGAGGACGCGCAGCGCGCGCACTGGTGGGTCGGCGACGAGCGGCGCGAGGGGACGATCGCCCAGCGAGACGCGATCGCCGAGCGAGGATGGAGCCGCTTCGTCGAGGGCGTCCACGATTCGCTTCCGAATCCGCACGATCCTCTGCTCGCGCTCGACAAGCTCGCCCGCTTCGACCGGGTGACGATCGCAGAACGGCTCGAGGAGCTCGATCTCGACGACGAGGAGCACGACGTCCTCGTTGCGGAGCTCGAGTCGCTCGCGAGCGCTCCGCTCACCGACGCCGGCGCCGTGTCGGTGCTGCGCTGGCACGCGCTCTCGGGCTACAGCCTCGCGCTCACCCAGTACACCGGCGGTCGGGTGACGCTCGCGGCCGGCACCGGAGCGCTGCTCGGCGCCATCGCCTCGGCCGCGCCGGTCGAGAAGCGGCTCGGCACGCCGGTCGCGGCCGTCCGCGTGCGAGGCGGACGGGTCGAGGTGGAGACCCGAGCCGGCGAGGTGCACGACGCGGCGGTCGCCGTCGTCGCCGTCCCGCTCAACGTGCTCGGCTCGATCGAGTTCGAGCCCGTCCTGTCGGAGGGCAAGCAGGAGGCGATCGCGCTCGGGCAGGCCTCGCGCGGCGTCAAGATCTTCCTCCGCGCCCGCGGCCCCGATGTGCTCGACAACGCGATCCGGCCAGGCCACCCGTTCGGCTACCTCGACACCGAGGCGTTGCTGGAGGACGGGACGCAGCTCCAGATCGGCTTCGGGATCGACGCGGAGCGCTGTCACGCCGGCGGCGCCGAGCTGCAGCGCGACCTCGACGAGATCCTGCCCGGCTACGAGCTCATCGATGCCACGTGGCACGACTGGCTCGCCGACGAGTACGCGCGCGGCACCTGGGCGATCCACCGCCCCGGCTGGTACACGAGGCACCACGCGGAGATACGTCGGCCGGAGGGGCGCGTCCTCCTCGCCGGCTCCGACGTCGCTAACGGCTGGGCGGGTTTCATCGACGGCGCGATCGAGTCGGGCCTGGAGGCGGGCGCCTGGGCGGTGTTGAATCTGCGACATGACCACTAGACCGGTCTGGGAACGCTTCGAGGCGTCGCTCTGGAGCACGACGTCGCTCCTCGTCGTCGCCGCTGGGGAGTCGCTCGTCGTCGATCCTGCGATCTCGGCAACCGAGGTGGCTGCGATCGGCCGGCGGGCGCTCGAGCTCGACGCCCCGATCCGGCACGTCCTGATCACGCACGGCGACTGGGATCACGTCTGCGGAATGGACGCGTTCCCGACCGCGAAAGCGGTCATGGGGGAAGAGACGGCCGAAAGGGTCACGAGCCACGGCGCCGAGTCCGTCCGGAGAGCGGCAGAGACGTACGGGATCGAGGTTCCCGGGTCTCCCCGAGCCGACCGGACGTTCTCGAGGGGCTCGGCGATCGAGCTCGGCCCGTTCGTCGTCGAGACCTTTCCGCTCGTCGGGCACACCGAGGACGGCACCGGCTATCGCATCCGCGAGCTCGGGCTGCTGATCGTCGGCGACCACCTGTCGCCCGTCGAGTTTCCGTTCGCCAAATCGCCCGCTGCCTACCGGTTGACGCTCGCGGGTCTGATCGAGATGCTCCGCGGCGACCCGCCCGAAGCGGTGATCCCTGGCCACGGCCCGCCCCTCGAGCCGGAAGAAGCGCTTCGCATCGCCGAGGCGGATCTCGAGTACCTGCGCTCCCTGCACGCGGCTGTCCTCGGCGCGGCGAGCCCCGAGGAGGCTCTCGCCGCCGGGTCGACGGTGGACCTGCCCCGCGATTGCGCTCCGGATCTCGCCGAGATGCGCGACTTCAATGTCGGCCGGCAGGTCGCGGAGATACTCGGCGATCAACCGAGGTAGGGCCCCGCGCCGCGCTTGAACAAGCCGCGGGCGATGATCACGCGCTGGATCTCGCTCGTGCCCTCCCAGATGCGGTCGACGCGCAGCTCGCGGAAGTGCCGTTCGACCGGATGCTCGGTCATGTAGCCGCGCCCGCCGAAGACCTGCAGGACGCGGTCGGCGATCCGGTTCCCCGCTTCGGACGCGTAGAGCTTCGCCATCGCGACCTTGCCGTGCGCGACGCTCGGCGACGGGTTCGCGTCGAGCTCGTGCGCCGCGTGGTAGGTGAGGAGCCGCGCCGCCAGGAGCTCCGTCAGCGAGTCGGCGAGCGGGAACGAGACGCCCTGGTACTCGGCGATCGCGTGGCCGAACGCCTCGCGGCCGGCTGCCCAATCCGTCGCCAGCTCGAGCAGCCGCGCCGCGGCGCCGCAGCAACGCGCCGCGATCATCAGCCGCTCGACCGTGAACCAGCGCCGCGCGCCGTCGTCTCCGCTCGGCAGGCGGTCGCGCTCGGGGACGCGGCAGCCGGTCAGCCGCAGCTCGACGTGGCCGTCGATGTACGGGTCGTGCATGAACTGCGGCCTCCGCACGATCTCGAGCCCGGGCGCGTCGCGCCCGACGAGGAAGAGCGCCTGCTCGGTCCCCGTCCGCGCGAGGACGACGAACAAGCCCGCGTGGTCGCCGCCCGTCACGAACCACTTCTCGCCGTCGAGCACCCAGTCGTCGCCGTCGCGTGTCGCCGCCGCCGCGATTCCCGAGACGTCCGAACCGGCGCTCGGCTCGGTCACCGCCCAGGCCTCGACCGTCTCCCGGCGCAGCATCGGGCGGAGCCAGCGCTCGAGCTGGTCGTCGGTCGCCAGCTCGACGAGCTCGCGCGGCCCGCGATCGGCGACGACGAAGCCGAGCCCGTTCGTCGCGCGCCCCGCCTGCTCCTCGATCGCGACCTGCGTGAGCAGCGGCAGGTCGGCGCAGCCGAGCTCGCGGGGCAGGTTGTAGTGCGAGAAGCCCTCCGCGCGCGCCCGCCGGCGCAGCGCGCGCACCTCCTCCGCGTCGATCGCGCCCCGCTCTGCGATGCGCTGCTCGGTGGGGTAGATCTCCTCCTCGACGAAGCGCCGGGCGCGCGACTGCCACTCGGCCGCCTCGTCGTCGAGGCCCGGGACGACGGGCGCGCCCGTCAGCTCGCGCCGACCTCGAGCGCCGCGCCGGAGTCGGGCGGCGCTACCTCCGCGACGGCAGCCATCTCACCGGGGGAGCTCGGCGGCAGCACGCGCAGCGCCTCGGCGGGAAGATGCACCTGCACCGCCGTTCCCTGCGCCCAGTCGTGGGAGCTCCCGTCGCGCACGAAGAGCGCCTGCACGATGTCCCCGCTCGCGAGCCGGACGACCAACTGCTCCGAGGATCCGTGGTACACGACGCGCTCGATCATCCCGGGGACGCGGTTCGCGCCCGACGACTCGTACGGCTCGATCACGACCCGCTCGGGCCGGATCACGATGTGCGTCTCGCCCTGGTGGGCGATCTCGCCGCGGCCGGCGCGAAGGGAGAAGTCGCCGAGCACCGTCAGGCACGCGCCGCCGTCCGCCCCCTCGGCCCGCACGCGCATCAGGTTCGAGACGCCGAGGAAGTCGGCGACGAAGACCGTCTCCGGCTCCTCGTACATGCCCTCGGGAGTCGCGATCTGCTCGACGCGACCGCCGGACATGACCGCGATCCGGTCGGACATCGTCAGCGCTTCCTCCTGGTCGTGCGTGACGTAGACGAACGTGATCCCGAAGCGCTCCTGGATCGCTTTCAGCTCGAGCTGGAGCGCCTTGCGGAGCTTCGCGTCGAGCGCGCCGAGCGGCTCGTCGAGCAGCAGCACCGACGGCTCGAGGACGAGCGCGCGCGCGAGCGCGACCCGCTGCTGCTGCCCGCCGGAGAGCTGTCCCGGCTTCCGCTTCTCGTAGCCGCCGAGCTGTACCGCCTCGAGCACGCGGGTCACACGCCCCTTGATCTCGCCCTTCTTGACGTGCGCGCGGCGCAGCCCGAACGCGACGTTGTCGAAGACGTCGAGGTGCGGGAAGAGCGCGTAGCTCTGGAAGACCGTGTTGACCTTGCGGCGGTGGGGCGGCGTGGCCGCCATGTCCTCGCCGTCGAGCAGGATCTTCCCGCCGTCGGGCCGCTCGAAGCCGGCGATCAGTCGCAGCGTCGTCGTCTTGCCGCAGCCCGACGGGCCGAGCAGCGAGAAGAACTCGCCTGCCTCGATCGAGACGTCGATCCCGTCGACGGCTGCAACCTCCCCGAACTGCTTGCGGAGCTGGACGAGGTCGACGGCGCCGTTCTTCATCTCAGGCCTCCAGGGCGGCGATCTCGTTGAGGGCGCCGCTGGACGTAACCGGCTGCGCGCGCGACGCCCAGCGGTAGACGAGGTACGCGAGACCGACCGAGAGCAGCGTCACGATGACCATCAGCGAGGCGAGGGCGTTGAGGGCCGGCGTGGCGGTGCCTCGAACCGTCTGGTAGATCAGGATGGGAACGGTCTGTGTCTGCTGACCCGCTGACATGTACTGGGTGACGACGAAGTCGTCGATCGAGAGCGCGAAGACCACGATAAGGCTCGCGAACACCGCCGGGTAGAGCAGCGGGAGCAGGGCGAGGCGGAAGGCGCCCAGCGGCGACGCCCCGAGGTCCCGCGCGGCTTCCTCGTATTCCGGTCCGACCGACAACAGTCGCCCACGAACGATGATCACGACGTACGAGATCGAGAAGGTGACCTGGCCGAGCACCTGGGCCTCCGTGCCGAACGGGACGTTGTAGAGGTGATCGAAGACGAGGAACAGCGACACCGCCATCACGATCTCGGGCGTCACGAGGGGGAAGAGCATCAGGTAGTTCACCGGCTTCGCGCCGTAGCCGCGCCAGCGAGTAAGGCCGATTGCGAGCCCGACGCCGAGCGGAACCGCGATCAACATGTCGAGTCCTGCGAGCCTGAGGCTCTGCTCGAGCGCGCCGCGCAGCGTCGGGTCGTGGAGCACCGAGTTGTTCGGGTCACGCCACCACCAGCGCAGTGAGAATCCTTGCCACACGCTTCGCGACCGCCCGTTGTTGAACGAGAAGAGGATCGCGATCAGCACCGGCGCGATCGACCAGACCATGTAGAGCCAGGTGATCGCTCCGAGCGCACGAGGCTGGCCCCACGGGTTCGCGAACCAGTTGCGCACGCGCCTCACAGCAGCGACTCCTTCGTCTCGGCCGAGGCGCGCACCGTGATCCAGAGGTAGTACGACATCAGCACTGCGAGGAAGAGCGAGAGGACGATCACGAGGGAGGCGCCGACGGCCTGTTCGCTACCTCCCTGGAAGAAGAGGTTGATCTGGTTGCCGATCATCGACGTCCGCGGAGAGTTGGAGATGATGTCGTTCGTGTAGTAGTCGCCGAACATCGGCAGCGCGATCAGCACGCTCGCCGCCAGGATCCCGTGCCGGCTGAGCGGCAGGGTGACGTGGAGGAAGGTTCGGATCGGGCTCCCGCCGAGGTCGCGACCAGCCTCGAGCACGCTTCGGTCGATCCGGTCGAGTGTCGCGTAGAGCGGCAGGATCAGGTACGGGACGTAGCCGTAGACGAGCGCCAGAACGACCGACGACGCCTGCCCTGCGAGCCAGGCGCGCGGCGCCGAGATGACCCCCACGTCCATCAGCGTCCGGTTCACGAGTCCGTCCGGAAGCAGGAGTCCGACCCAGGCGAGCATCCGCATCAGGTAGCTGACCCAGAACGGCACGATGAGCAGGACGAGCAGCAGCCCTTTCGTGCGCCGAGCATGTCGCGCGAGGTAGTAGGCCACGGGATAGCCGATCAGCAGGCAGCCGGCGAGCGAGATCGCGACGTAGCCGACCGTCCGCACGAACACGATCCAGAACGCGTGCCCGGGCTCGAGCCCGCTCAGCACCGAGCGCATCGACGCGAACTGCCAATGGAGCGGGTTCCAAATCGGGACGGGGGTCGAGAAGATCGGGTCGAACGTCCCGAAGGCGACCGCCACGACCGCGTACGTCGGGATGAGAAAGAGCAAGATCAACCATCCCGCGCCCGGCAGCGCGAACGAGGGCCAGAACCAGCGTCGCGTCATCCGGCCGCCCCGGTGGCGGCCGGGGTCACCCGGCCTTGAAGGTCGACCACGCGTTCTCCCAGAGCGACTGTCCCTTCGTCGTCAGCGCGTCGATCGTCACGCCCTTCTTGAAGTCCGACTCGCGGATGACCGTCGAGGCGAGGTTCTTCGGGATGTACCCCTTCGAGATGACCGTGTTCGGGTCGCAGGCGGTCAGCGGCGGCATGTAGCCGTTCCAGGAGAGGTTCTCGAGGCCGTTCTGGTTGTCGAGCATGAAGTTCAGGAACGTATGGGCGAGGACGGGGTGCTTTGCGCCGCGGAGGATCGTCATCATGTCGTTCTGCGTTTCCGCATGCTCGGCGGGACTCCAGTAGCCCAGCACCGTCGGCTTGACGCCCTTCGGGAGGTAGTTCCAGGCGCCGGCCATGTCGCCCGACCACGCCTGCGAGATCCAGGTCGCGCCGGAGGGGATGTCGGTGTAGTCGTTGACGTTCACCTTCACGTTGACGAGCGACGTGAGCTCCGCGAGATCCTTCTCCGCTCGGTTGATCAGCGTCGGGTTTTCGGTGTTGATGTCGTAGATGTGACGGCGGAGCAGGGTCATCCCGAGCGCCTCCCGCTGGTCGTCGAGGATGGCGACCTTGCCCGCGTACGGGTGCGCGTCCCAGAAGATGTCGTACGGGTTGGCGTAGTCGGGCGGAGCCTTCTTGAGCTTGTCGGTCCGCCAGCCGATCCCGGTGGTGTAGACGGTGTACGGGACCGTGTACCGCGAATGCTGGTCGTAGTACGGGCTCTGCAGCGAAGGCCAGACGTTCCTCAGGTTGGGCAGGTACGAGTGGTTGAGCGGCTGGATCAGCTTTCCTGCGACCGCTCGCGAGATGTAGTCGACGGTTCCCCACCAGACGTCGAAGTTGGCGGCGTTGCCTCCCGTCAGCTTCGCGATCGCCTCCTCCTCGTTCTCGAAGGTCGTGATCGAGACCTTGACGTTGTGCTCCCGCTCGAACTTCCGGACGACCGCGGGATTGATGTACGCCGACCAGTTGAAGAGGTTCAGAGGCCCCTTCTCCAGGTTCAGGCCCGAGTCGATGGCGGCGTTGTCGCTGTAGAGCGGGAGAGTGACCGGGTGGTCGCGGCGCGCGAGTGGGATTCCCCCCGGGCCCATCAGAACCCCGGTTTCGCCGGTGCCGGTCGTGGTCGCGGCAACCTTGGCGCTTCCGCCACATGCGCTGAGCAGCGCATCGGCGCCGGTGAGGGTCCCGACGACCACCCCCGCCCGGATCAGAAACTGGCGCCTACTCGTCGGCCGTTCACGCGGATGCATGGGACCCTCCAGGGTCGGGATGTTCGCACAATGCAAACCGACTACGCACGATGTGTCAAGCGTCGGAAGGCGATCGAAAGGTGCCTGTGGTTACATACCGGGCATGACGAGCGCGGGTCGGCCGACTCTTCCGGGGCGCGACTACCACGCGCAGGAGGTCTTCGAGCTCGAGCGAGAGGCGATCTTCTTCCGCGAGTGGCTCTACGCCGGACGCGCCGATCACGCACCCGAGCCGGGCGATTTCCTCACCGTCGACGTGGTCGGCGAGAGCGTCCTCGTCGTTCGCGGCAGAGACGGGGAGCTGCGCGGCTTCTACAACGTCTGCCGGCATCGCGGCAGCCGGATCTGCGACCCGGAGACACGGGGCCACGCCAAGGGTGCGATCAAGTGCCCGTACCACGCCTGGACGTACTCGTATGACGGAACGCTGATCGGGACTCCCCTCGTCGGTCCTGACGAGATCGACCGGTCGGCGCTCTCGCTCTGGCCGGTTCACGTGGACGTCTGGCAGGGATTCGTCTTCGTCCATCTCGGCGAGCCCGAGGCCGACGTTCGCACCTCCTTCGAACGCCAGAACGACAGGCCGCTGCAGTACGAGCCGTGGCGGATGGACGAGCTGCGCACCGCCGAGCAGACGGTGACCGAGCTGCGCGCGAACTGGAAGATCCTGATCGAGAACTACAACGAGTGCCTGCACTGCCCGACGGTTCATCCGGAGCTCGTCGCCGTCGCGCCGACCTTCCGGAAGGGCCTCGTCTTCGAGGAGGGCCGCGACGACTGGGGCGTCTCGATGGAGGGCGCCGGCTACACGGCGACCGGCACGACGACGATCCCGGTCATGCCCGGCCTGACCGAGCAGCAGGCGAACGCGATGCACGGGGCGAGCATCTTCCCGAACATGTTCATCGACCTGACCGGAACCGTCGTGATTGCGACGCGGATGCAGCCGCGCGGGCCGGAGCACACGACGATCACCACCGACTACCTGTTCCGCCCCGAGGCGATGGCCGACCCGGCCTTCGACCCGCGCGAGACGATCGAGTTCTCCGAGCTCGTCGCTCACCAGGACTACGTCGTCTGCGAGCGCGTGCAGCAGGGCGTTCGTTCGCGCGCGTTCGCCCACGGGGTCTACGCCGAGAAGGACGAGCTGCCGTACGCCTTCAACCAGACGTACCTCGCAGCACGTGATCGACGCTGAGTAGCGTCGTCGTCGTGGGGGCCGGGTTCGCCGGGCTCGCGGCGGCGGAGGCGCTCGCGGCTCGCGGCGTCGAGGTGACGGTGTTCGAGGCGCGCGACCGCGTCGGCGGGCGTGTTCGCTCGGGCCGCCTCGACAACGGCGCCGTCGTGGAGCTCGGCGCGGAGTTCGTCCTCCCCGGCTACGAGATGCTGCAGGAGACCGCGTCGCGCCTCGGCCTCGAGCTCTACGAGAAGGGCACGCTCTACGGCGACCGCGAGCCGCGCGACGGGCCGCCCGTGACGCGCGACGAGCTGGTCGCCGCGTACGCCGCGCTCCGCGAGCCCGGTTCGGGCTCGGTCGGCGACGTCCTCGAGAAGCTCGAGTCTCCCGGGGCACGAGCCGCGATCGCCGCCAGGCTCGCCGTCTCGTCCGGCTACGAGCTCGAGGATCAGGACGCCGCGGCGCTCGCGGAGGGCGCGGCGGGATTCGGCGACTTCCCGAGCCACGGAGTCGTCGGCGGCAACGACCGGATCGCGCTCGAGCTCGCGGGGCGCCTCCGCGACGCAGTCCGCATCTCGACCGTGGTGACGCGCGTCGCGTGGTCGGACGAAGGCGTCGTCGTCCGCGCCGGAGGCGACGAGCTCGCCGCGGACGCGTGTGTGATCGCGACGCCGGCCCCGCACGCGCTCGAGCTCGAGTGGGATCCGCCGCTGCCCGGCTGGAAGCACGAGGCGCTGGCGGCTGTCCGCTACGGCCAGGCCGCGAAGCTCTTCCTCCCGCTCGAGGCGCCCGCGCCTCCGAGTCAGACGCTCTCGGTGCCGCTGCGGTTCTGGACCTGGACGCAGCACCGCGTGGCCGCGGCCTCCTCATTCGCCGGCTCGCCCTCGGCCCTGGAGCGTCTCGAAGTCGGCGATGGACCGCGGACGTGGGCGGCCGAGGCGCGGCGACTGCGCCCCGACCTCGACTACGCGGACGGGCCGCCACTCCTCTGGAAGTGGCACGACGACCCGTGGGCGCGCGGAGCCTACTCGGCCCGCGCGCTCTCCTCGCCGCTCGACGACGAAGCGCTCGCCCATCCGGTCGGCAGGGTGACGTTCGCCGGCGAGCACACCGCGGGGGAGTGGCACGCCCTGATGGAGGGCGCGCTCCGCAGCGGTCAGCGCGCGGCCGGCGAGGTAGAAGCGCTTCTCTAGCCCCTCGTCGCCAGCTTCCGCAGCACCTCGTCGACTCGTGCGAAGCCGCCCTTCGCGCCTTCCTCGACGCCGTACTGCATCGTCGTGTCGCGTTCCTCAGTCGAGGCGAACCGCATCGTCTGCGTCAGCTTCGTGCGTCCGCCGAGATCCTCGAATTCCAGCATTTGCAGGTGATTTTGGAACGTCTGCACGAGCCGCTCCGGCGGCTCGACCTCCCGGAACTCGCCCTCGACGACGCCGTGGCCGGTGTTGAAGCGCCACCTGCCGCCGGGCCGGACGTCCATCTCCTCCACCGTGGTGCTCTCGCCCCACCACTCGGGGATCAGCTGCGGGTCCGTCCAGACGGAGAAAACGTGCTCGCGCGGCGCGTCGAAGACCCGCTCGACGCGGATCTCGAGCTCGTTTGGCGTGGTGACGGTGGTCTCGTTCATCAATTCACGGCCTGCTTGACGAGCGCGACGATCCGGGCTTCGTCGGCCTTGGTCAGCTTCGTCAGCGCGTAGACGATCGGCCACATCGCACCGTCGTCGAGGTTCGCGGCGTCGTTGAAGCCGAGCTCCGAATAGCGCGCCTTGAACTTGCCGGCGTCCTTGAAGTAGCAGACGACCTTGCCGTCCTTGTTCGCGTACGCCGGCATGCCGTACCACGTCTTCGGGACGAGGTCCGGCGCCGTCTCCCGGACCAGCGTGTGGACGCGCTCACCGAGCGCGCGGTCGGCCGGAGACATCTTCTCGAGCGCCTGGCGGATCGCGGTCTCCCCGTCCTCGGCTGCCTTCAGCTCCTTCGCTCGGGCTCGCATCGCGGCCTTCTCCTCGGCCGTGAACTTCTGCTCCTGCCTGGTCGGGCTCATCCTGCTCCTTTCGTGCGTTCGACTACCTGGGCGAAACGGTCGAGCCGCTGCAGCCACGTGCTGATGCCCTCGAAGGCGTACGGGGCAAGCATGCACCGGCGGACGCGCCCGACCTTCTCCGTCGTCACGAGCTCCGCCTCCTCGAGCAGCCGGATGTGCTTCTTCATCCCGGTCAGCGTCATGCCGAACGGCTCGGCGAGCTCGCTGACCGACGCGCTGCCCGAGCCGAGCCGTTCGAGAACCGCCCGGCGGGTGGGGTCGGCGAGGGCTGCGAAGGCTCGGTCGGTCGTCGACGAATACTGAACCATTGAGTTCA
>Ga0070730_10002596_pt1 | contig 16390 bp, 14 predicted proteins | sample Coa_R1_3_FD_66447 | JGI IMG/M metagenome (GOLD analysis project Ga0070730, IMG submission 66447) | Surface soil microbial communities from Centralia Pennsylvania, which are recovering from an underground coalmine fire - Coalmine... | ecosystem: Environmental > Terrestrial > Soil > Unclassified ...
GAGGCGTAGCCGGGCGACCAAAGATTTTTCGGAGCTTTTCTAACAACACCTTAAGAAAAGACATACAAGAATTATGCTCTTCCCAACACCCAAAAACAAAACAAATTTTCCGACCGTTTGAAGCCACAGATTGCCACGACGCAAATGACAAAACTGCTTCCAAAATCCGCTTTTGGCGAACGGCTAATTACTAAAGAACTAAATACTTGTTTATTCAAACCTGACAGCTTTTTCCGTAATGATCGAATGTTTCTTGAACCTCACATCGTTGTGCTCCGGATAATCAAAACGGTAGTGTGCGCCACGGCTCTCAAGGCGGGCCAGTGCCGATCGGACAATGAGCAGCGCGGCTGTGTGAAGGTTGCGTGCCTCGCAGGCACGGCGTGGGCCGGGCTGAGGGAGACGTTCTCCCAGAGATTGCAATTGCTGCTGGGCCTCCTTAAGTCCTGTGCCCATTCGAACGATGCCCACCTTGTTCCACATAAGCTGCTGAATCTCACGGACAAAAGGTTCAGCATCGCAGGTATTCGCGACGGAGGCAGAGTTGGCAGTGGTTTCAGCGGCCTTTGAGGTGCCCGCGGACTTGCCCAACTCCTCGCGCATGGCTTGGCCGGCACGCGCGCCAAATACCATGCCTTCCAGCAGGGAATTGCTGGCCAACCGGTTCGCTCCATGAACGCTGGTGCAGGCAGTCTCGCCAGCGGCATAGAGGCCGGCCAGGCTGCTGCTTCCGTGCAGATCGGTCTTCACTCCGCCCATCAGATAGTGGGCAGCAGGGCGTACCGGAACCAGATCGATAGTCAGATCCACGTTATGCTTCAGGCAAGTCTCGTAGATACGCGGGAAGCGAGACTTGATGTAGTCGGCCTTGCGATGAGTCAGATCCAGATAGACGACCGGATCTTTCAAGCGGCAGATTTCCAATTCATGGGCAATGGCCCGGGCCACGATATCGCGCGGCGCAAGCTCACCGGCCTCATGATATTTAGTCATGAATCGGTCCAGTTCCGCATTCCGCAGGACCGCCCCTTCACCGCGCAGGGCCTCGGAAAGAAGAAAGTGCGGGGCATTCTTTACATGCAAGGCCGTGGGATGAAACTGCACGAACTCCATGTCGCTGATCTCCGCCCCAGCCCGATAGGCCATGGCGATGCCGTCGGCTGTGGCCACGGCAGGATTCGTAGTGTTGCTGTAGATCTGTCCGGCGCCTCCGGTAGCCAGCAGGACTGCTGAACTTCTAACCAGATGGGCAGCACCCTTGGGCGAGATTAATTCCACGCCGCACACTCGTCCATCTGCCACGTGTAACTGCGAGGTAAATTCAAATTCGGAAAAGGATATGTTTTTTAGGGTCGCGGCCTTGGCGTAGAGCGCGCGACCGATCTCGCGTCCGGTGGAGTCACCGTGGGCGTGCAGGATTCGGCTCCGGCTGTGGGCAGCCTCGCGGGTGAAGGTCAGCTTGGTCCCGCTCCGATCAAATTGCGTGCCCCACTCGATCAATTCCTGAATGCGCTCCGGCCCCTCTTCCACCAGGACGCGGGCGGCACTCTCGTTCACGATGCCGTCGCCGGCATTGATCGTGTCCTGCAGATGAAAGCTGATCTCATCTTCATCGCTCAACGCGACCGCGATGCCGCCCTGAGCATACTGTGTGGCGGACTCGGTCACCTCCAATTTGGTCAAGACCAGGACCTTGCCCGCTTCTGCCAGAGCAATGGCCGCCCGCAATCCGGCGACACCGGCTCCAACGACGATAAAGTCTACCTGCTCCGGCAATTTTTTCATGGGACGGAGAAATGGTAACAGATGGGAGGAATCGGATGATCGGGCGACCCTTCGGCACACCTCAGTGCAGGCTACTTCGGCCTGCCTCAGTACAGGCTATTTCTCGGGCGCCCGTTACGGTGGATTTCGTTTGATATCATCGGTAGAAGTGGAAAAAATCGGTGTCAAACTTGGGCGCGACAGCTACGACGTGTTGATCGGCGATGGTTTGCTGCGCGACGCAGGACGCGTGGCCGAGCGTCTCCGGCCATCGAAGGACTCGCGCGTCTTCGTGATTACCTCGCCCAACATACGCCGCCACTGGGGTGAAAAGCTGGAGGCGTCTTTGCGACGGGCCAAGCTTAACTATCATGTGCTGGAGATGAACGATGGTGAGTCGGCCAAGAGCCTGGCAACCGTGGAGCAAGTAGCGGAGCAGATGGTTGCAGCAGGCGCAGACCGTAAGGCATTGGTGGTGGCGTTTGGAGGCGGCGTCATCGGCGATAGTGCAGGTTTTCTGGCCTCAATATTCATGCGCGGCGTGCCGGTGGTGCAGATTCCCACTACGGTTGTTGCTCAACTGGACGCCAGCATCGGGGGCAAGACCGGCGTTAATTTGCGGTCTGGAAAGAACTTGATCGGGACCTTCCACCAACCGCGAATGGTGTTGGTTGATCCTCAGATTCTGGCGACATTGGACGAGCGTGAATTTCGTTCCGGGCTGTTTGAAGCAGTCAAATGTGGGGTGATCCGAGATCGGAAGCTTTTTGAATTCATGGTGCGAGCACCCCGGAAAATTCGTGATCGAAATCGCAAGGCGCTGGAACGGATCATCGTGGATTCGGTACGGGTAAAAGCCAGTGTAGTGGCCGCAGATGAGCGCGAGTCTGGTCTGCGCGCCATCCTGAACTTCGGCCATACCATTGGCCATGCGCTGGAATCGGCCACAGGGTACTCCCAGTTGCTTCACGGAGAGGCAGTTGGCTGGGGCATGATCGCGGCGGCAGCCATCGCCTCCGATGTTCGTGCTTGCACCCCGGCTGTCGCTGCCCAGATCAGCTCGGCAGTTGCCAGCTATGGGCCGCTACCGCCTTTCAAGGCCAGCACAGAAAATGTCATAGCAAGACTTTCAGCCGACAAGAAAACGGTGGCCGGCGCTGTCCATTTTGTCCTTCCCCAAAAAATCGGCAAAGTGAAGATCACAAGCGAAGTGCCGCCCGAGGTGATTTACAACGCGGTAGAGCACATAAGGAACCATGCCTGAGCAGTTCAAAGCCTCAGGGGCCGCACCGGCTGGAGCCACCGACGAGCAATCAGCAGCCCGCGCTGTGCAACGGATGTTTGACGACATTGCTCCGCGTTACGACTTTCTCAACCACACGCTTTCAGTCAACGTAGACCGTCTATGGTGGCGCAGGACTGCGAAGGTGTTCAGTCACATCCTCCAGCGGGCTAATGCGAGCGCACTTGATCTATGCGCAGGCACCGGCGATATGTCTGTAGCGTTGCGTTCGGTTGGTAAGAACGCGCGCATCTACGCACTCGATTTTTCCCATCAGATGCTGCACCATGGGCTGGAGAAGTTTCATAGCCGCACAATCCAGCCGGTGGAGGCCGATGCGCTCCACCTGCCCCTGCCGGAGGGCAGCATGGACCTGGTAGTCTCCGCGTTTGGATTTCGGAATCTCTCTAACTACGACTCGGGCTTGGTGGAGATTTATCGCGTGCTGAAATCCCAGGGTGAGATCGGCATTCTGGATTTCAGCGAACCCGGTGGACTATTCGGAAAGCTCTATGGGTTTTACTTTCGCAACATCCTGCCCCGGATCGGCACTCTCATCTCAGGCGTGAAAGGTCCGTATGAATATCTACCGGCCTCCGTACATAAATTTCCAGCGCAGGAGCAGATGCTCAAGAGAATGGAAGCTGCAGGCTTCAGCGAAGTCAGTTGGACTCCTTATACATTTGGCATTGCGGGACTGTATCGGGGAAAGAAGCAGTGAATCATGTGTTATTAACAGAGCGTTCAGGAAACTAGGACGTGCTAACACTATCGTAAAGCTTCGACGATGAATGCGAAGTCTATTTCTAAAGGCAACCCCATCAAGTACAGTGGCCTTTAGGAACATTGACCCAGGCTAACGCGAAAAATAGAATTTGACGCTCCTTTGCTCAGTTTTCGTTTTGCGGAAACTGATGTTGGCCGATATAACAGGCAAAGTTGGAAACATGTTGATCATGTCGCCACAAACCTTTCAACTGTCACAACGATATAAATGTCCCCCTTCTTCCATTGCTACGCGTAGATCTTGCCAAGTTAGGAGGCAATAGATGATTCGGTACATCTCAGCCGTTTTATTAGGTCTTTGTTTTCTTTGTTCTTGGTGTTGTGCGCAGAACAGCCCCAGGCTTGTTACAGTCGCCCAAATAAATGCGGGGCCATCGTTTCTAAGCGGCTTCGGTCGATTGGCCTTGCCTATGAATAGCATGTGTTCCACCAGCCGGGGTGCAGTGACACCAGAAATGGCGTCCTTGGGTGCCGCTGGCAGTGCGCCAACCGACCTCAGCGCTATGGCAATTACGGACAGTCAGATCGATTTGTCGTGGACAGCAAGCACCAGCAGCGGAGTCACTTATAGCGTATTTCGGAGCACAGCGGACGGATTCGCACCGTCCACAGAAAATCAAATTGCCAGCGGCCTGACAAACACGATATTTTCTGACACGGGATTGACAGCTTCTTCCTCCTATTTTTATGTGGTAGAGGGAGTGGATAGCTTTGGGGCCTCGGCGGCTTCCAATCAGGCCGGCGCAACCACACTGGAAGCAGGCAGATGCTCGGGTATGGTCAGCAGCATTACCGCGAACCTCAATGGTACGACGATGCATGGCGGCGATGCGCTATGGTTTAGTTCTGTGGCGAAGGTGTCTGGCATAGGATCTACGGCGGTCACAATTTTTGTGCGGCAAGCCAATATCAGCTTTGTGGCAAATGGGGCTAATTTTCAGATCACTGTGCCAGATGCAAACCTTACCTTTGATCCAAATGCCACGATCGCTACAACAACTTTCAATACCACCCAGAACTTGTGGCAGACTGTGGTTCCCGCCAGCGGCTTGGCCGGAAACGTATTCTTGGATGGAGCTGAACTGATGCTGCCAAACGGATTGCCGGGCGGAATCAAGAATGTCATTTGGAGTGCTGCATTTTCGAGTGACACACCTGGCATCAGTTTAAATTGGCAATGGGCGGCAGCAACATACACGTCGTTAGGTGCTACAGGTGGAGGCTGCATTAACAATGGACCGAATTTGAATGAACTGGAAGTGAAACCTGTGGATGACAATAAGGCCAGCGAGTTTAAGAACTCAGATCATGCCGGTACTCCGGAAGGCTACAAATCGTTTGTCACGGGAGGTGCCACGGGCGGGGGAGGATCGAACTTTACGGGAAGCTACAGCGGGACGAGGTCGGCTACACCTACAGTGGTGAGTAGCTGCGGAACAACCCCGCAGTCTTGTAGCTAAAACAGCACCGTCCATGCCGATGGTTTGTTGCAAGATGAAGAAGGAACTCCCAGCCGGACTTGCCGTGCCTGAGGCCCAGCCAATGGCGGCCCGGCTGGAGTTTCTTTGCCGAAAAAGAGACTCGCTTATTCTGCTCTGACTGGCAGGGCGGGAGACACGCCGGGACTCTAGTGTTAACACGCCCTAATTCACATCAAATATCCTAATTGCTGATTTTGATTTTCCTTTCCCTCATGTCCTTGTTTTCGCTTGCGGCATCATGCCTGCGTATACCAGGTCGATCGTCCCTTTCCATGCCGGACGAGAATGTTTTTTCGTACCAATTCCGTGAGGCGCAGTTTAATGGTGCTGCGGCTTTGACCGGTGGCGCGCACGATCGCTCTCATCGAGATACGTCCATGCTGGCGAACCATGTCTAAAATGGACTGGCCCAACAGCGGCAACTCGCCGGCCATGAGCCTTTCTCGTTCAAGCTTCTCTGCCAGCTTGCTCTTTTGGCGCTGCAAGGATCGCAAGAAGAACAGGATCCACGGTTCCCAATCCGGCTGTGCCTGATCCAGAGTCATCTGCGTTCGCCGGAGTGCCAGATAGTAGCTTTCTTTGTTGGCTTCGATCACACTTTCCAGAGAGCTGTATGGAACATAAAGATATCCAGTCTTTAGGAGTAAAAGAGTGGTCAAGATGCGTGACAGGCGGCCATTCCCATCCTGAAAAGGATGAATTGCCAGAAAGACGACAACAAAAACCGCGATTGCCAGTAGTGGATGGAAATTTGCATCTGCAATTGCTGACTGGATCGTGGTCACCAACTCTTGCATCTTGAGCGGCGTCTCAAAAGGGCTCGTAGTCTGAAACACAATTCCGAGACTCTTGCCATCGGAATCAAACGCTTCAACATTGTTGGATAAAGTCTTGTATTGCCCCCGATGATGATCGTCTTTTGTGCTATGGCGGAGCAGGATGCCATGTATCTGCTTGACATGGTTTTCGGTCAAGGGGATGACATCGTAGCTCATGAATATGCGGTCCATCGCCTCCGCATACCCCGCAACTTCTTCTTCATCTCGAGATTGGAAAGAGTGCGTTTCAAGCCTTGACAGCAACAATTCGATCTCGCGGTCAGACAACCTTGCCCCTTCAATGCGTGTGGAAGATCCGATACTCTCAAGAGTGGCAACCTTGCGCAAAGCAGCCAAACGCTCTGGGGCGAGGGTACCTAATGCACGCCAAGCCCCCTTGAACTCGTCTAATTCGGCGATCAGCGCAAGCATTTCGGAGGTGATCTGCAGATTTTGATATTGCAGTCTCATTTGGGCCACAACTTTGACCATTTATAGCCAATTATGGCCGATTATGTCCAATTACACTTGCTTTAACCAGTCAAAAGGGGGTTCTTTGGCAAGTTTACTGATGCACCGCGACCACTTGGGGAACCCCGGTCAGGCTTTCTGTCAAAGCCTCCTCGCAGGTGTAGTGGATCACCTTTTTGTACTCTTCGCCTAGAAACACGCGCAGACGCGCGGTCTGCATGGTGTAGGAACCCAGGAGGTAGGGAAGGGCATCAGGCGGAACATCCGATATCCCAACGCTCCAGAGTAGGCGCAACAGCATCCCGCAAAAGCGCCGTCCGGGCACGCGCTTGATTTCTAGGTTGGCCAGGCGCGCGCATGTTCCCAGATGAACTGCATCGCCTCTGCCGGTTACGTTCAAAATATTAAGCTGCGGATCGAACTGTTTGCGGCGGATGATGTGAGCGATCAGGCGGGCAAAATCTTCTACGTGTATGAATTGAAATTTGTGCTCGAGATAGTTACCGCCCGACGGAAGCATGAGGGGCACGCGCGCGCCACGCCTTTGCAGCCGCAGCGCTAATGGTTTCAGGCCGCCCGGCTTGCCGCGAAGGATGCCGAGCAGATAGTTTTGGACGGATGCTCCGGCAAAGACATTGGGGCGCAGGATATAAGTCCGGCACCTCATGCTTTTGGCACGGGCCTGAATGGCCAAGTCAACTTCTTTTGCATCCAGGGCCGAGTGCGAGGTATGCGCCTGCAATGGCGCGTCCTCGGAGACTGGTTTCGGCAGATCAGGACCGTAGACAGATACGTTGCTGGGGAAGATGAACTTATTCATGCCTCCGAGGATGCGATTGTGCTCGGCAATCGCCTCCACCACGCGTCCGCTACCGGCGACGTTGATATGCCACATTCTTGTTCGATCCATCACCCTGGCCCGCGTGGGGTCTACAACGAACGACAGGTGAACGACTGCTTCCGGACGATAGGCGCGAAGCAGTTGCAGAAGCTGATCGCAGGAGCGCTCCTGGGCCAGGTCCGTTTCTTCGAAATGGGTGAGAGCAGAAGCATTTTCAGGCGGACGAACATCCATGCCTACTACATGGAAATCGGAGAGTTGCTTAAGCACACAGAGTCCCAGTTTTCCTGAGACTCCGGTGATGAGAACCGTCGGCTTCTCCGCCATGGCTATTTCGGTGGAGCTGAAGGGCTTGGTGGCGGCGCATTGGGCGTACTTGAAGGAGGCGCTGTGGACGTAGGAGGAGTGCTGGGCGCTCCATCAGGCTTGGGCGCAGGAGCTTGTGGAATAGGGCTTGGTGGCGGTACCGGGTGAGCACCACTTGGCGGTATCGGCGGGCCTCCGGGGGCGACCGGCGGTGCAAAGTATTCTTTGTCGAAGTCAACATGCACGGCTGCCTTGATGGAGTCCACTTTGGACTTCATTTTTTGTTGTGAGAGGTTGCGGGAAATTTCTTCTTTCACCTGCTCGAGTGGAATGGTTTGTCTCTCATCCACTTTGTAGATGACAAAGCCGCTATTTCCGGGTTCAACCTTGCTGACTTCGCCAGACTTCAGCGCAAATATGTCCTGGTCCTCCTGGGGCGGGAACATCCCGCGCTTGCGTTTGCCAATATCGGTACTCGGGGGCGGGTTGGTGATGCCCAAGGTTTCATATGCTTCTTTTTGAAGCTTGTCGACATCTTCGCCTTTGGCGGCGCGTTCACGAATGTCGTCGGCCGTCTGGGAGGCTTTTTTCTCGAATTCTTCCTTGTTGCCTTGGCCTGAAGGGTGGTTTTTAGGGACCAGAATACGGTGAATCTTTACCTCATCGAACTTAGTGAGATTGTCTTTGTAATAGGCTTCAATCTCCTGTTGATCAGGCGTCTTATATTTCTCGTCCAGGTCCTGGAGAAAGATCTGCTGCAGGAGCGCCAGGCGCTGGACCGCCAGGGCTTTCTGGAATTCGGGCTTGTTTTCAATTCCAGCCTTACGGGCGGCATCCGCGAAGGTCAAAAGATCTACATACCGTTGCGCCAGTTGCTGGCGCTGTGCCGGAGCGATTGGCTGATGCGTCGGATTGATGGTGTTGAGGAGATCCTCGAACTGAGCTTTTGTGATCACCGTGGTGCAAGCCGGCGCGGCAGCGCCAGCCGCTGGACGCGCCGGGCCGCTGCACAAACCTTGAATGGTGATGGCTGCTCCCGTGGAACCAGCCGCCTTTTGACCAGCGCCTGCAGCCGGGGATTTCTTTGTCTGTCCAGACGAAGCGGTCCGGGATTTGGGAGCGGCGGTTGGATTTTGCGACTGCGCCGTGGCCGTCAATAAAGCCAAGGCAAGGGCTACTAGGGTTCGAATCATCTTGAGATATACCTTTCCATTCTGATGATAAGGGACTTGGGGTGAGTAAGTCATTGTACGATAACGCAATCTTCTGGAAACACTCTGCAAAAAACTGAGACAATGAGATGTGGCCGCTTCTGAGATGAATCCGGTGCTGGATAGCATGCGTACGGAAAAACGCATGGTGGCCTTGAATTCCTTTCTTTCCGCTCTGGCCATTACCTTTCTGAAGCTGCTGGTAGGCATCTCCACGCGCAGTCTGGGTATTCTTTCCGAGGCGGCGCATTCCGGGCTGGACCTGGTTGCCGCCTTTGTCACGCTGCTCTCGGTGCGTGTCTCCGATAAACCCGCCGACGCAGAACACCAATACGGACACGGCAAAGTAGAAAACTTCTCCGCCTTCATTGAAACCGGCCTTTTACTGTTGACCTGCATCTGGATCGTTTCTGAGGCAGTACGTCGTCTGGCAGGGCACCATCCGGTGCATATTCAACCGAGCGTCGCGGCATTCGGCGTGATGTTTGCCTCCATGGCCGTGGACGGGTGGCGTTCGCGCGCCCTGAAAAAGATAGCCAAGAAATATGCGAGCCAGGCTCTGGAGGCAGATGCTCTGCACTTCAGCACCGACATCTTCTCCAGCGCCGTGGTTACCCTGGGACTGTTGCTGGTATGGGCAGCGCAACGGCTGAACGCGCCCTGGCTGGTGATGGCGGACTCGATTGCGGCCCTGGTGGTCTCCGGGGTCATTGTGTATGTGAGCTGGCGGCTGGCCCGGCAGACGATTGACGCGCTACTGGATGCGGCGCCTCCTGGATCTCGAGGCCGGGTCATGGATGCAGCACTCAAGATCAACGGGGTCATAGGCGTGGAGCGGGCGCGCATACGCCGCGCTGGTAACCGCTACTTTGCCGACCTCACGGTAGGGTTGGCCCGCAACGTCACCTTCCAGCGCTCCGGCCAGGTAGTGGCCGAGATTTCTGCCGCGGTCCGAGATATTCTTCCGGATGCCGACGTGGTTATCCATTCTGTGCCTCGGGAAACGGGGCACGAAAACATCTTTGACCGGATCAGGGCCGTGGCCTCGCGCAATAATTTCAGCGTGCATGATGTGAGCGTTCAGGATCTCGGTGGGCGTCTGCATGTCGAGCAGCACCTGGAACTGGATGAGACGCTAAGCCTCAAGAATGCGCACGATCTGGTGACCCAGGTTGAATCCCAGATGCGCCATGAACTGCCGGAGATCTCCACCATCCTGACGCACATCGAGAGTGAGCCGGGCACCATCGAGCCGGGCAAGAAGATCAGGCGAGACGCTGTCCTTGAGCAAAAACTCAAGTCGATCATGCACGAGTTTCCGGATATCCTGGACATGCACGACGTGGAGATCAAGCGGGTCAGGGAAAAAGTTTATATGTCCTGTCATTGCACTATGCCCGACGACCTGCCGCTCTCGCGGGTGCATGATCTTTCGACCGCGCTGGAGATCCGTTTCAAACAGGCCGCTCCAGAGCTATTCAAGGTCCTGATCCATCCCGAGCCGATGACAGACAACAGAAGATAGGAGCCAAACATGTCCCAAAAGAAAGTTGTAGTGTTCAGCGCCCCCGGGTGACCGCCCTGTGATTGGGCCAAAGCCCACCTCGCGGAGCGAGGCATCAAGTTTGAAGTGAAAGATGTCAGCGTTGATCAGCAGGCTGTTTTCGAACTGGTACGCACGTACAAGAGCCGCTCAACTCCAACTATCGTCATCGGCGACGAGGTGATGATCGGCTTCGATCCTGACCATCTGGACCGAATGCTTGCAGGTTGAATCTTTAGACGCACAAAGAGACGCAGAAAAACCAGGTGAACTGGTGGCCGCCGTGAAGCATCCCTGGCGGGGTTACTTCCTGGTTGCCGGCGCCACTTTCTTCTGGGGCGCAGCGGCGACATTGGGCAAAGCCATCTTTGCGGGACGCCTGTTTGCTGGGCATCCCGCAATCTCTCCCCTGGTGATTACCCAGACCCGTACCACATTTGCAGTGTTGATGTTGCTGGCGTGGCTGCTGCTCCAGCACGGGCGGCCCTTTTTCAGGATCACGAAAGGCGATCTGGGGCTCTCTGCGCTCATCGGTACCTTGGGGATTGCCGGCTCGAATTATTTTTACTACGTCGCGATCCAGAAGACCACGGTGCCGGTAGCCATTATTCTTCAGTACACCGCGCCTGTCTGGGTGCTGCTCTATCTGGTGCTCCGGGGACGCCAGCGGCCAACGTCAGGAAAGATCTCCGCAGTTTTGCTGGCCCTGCTGGGCACTGCCTTGGTTGTTGGGCTATTTCACTCCGGCGTCCACCTGAATTTGGGAGGCGTGGCGGCGGCCCAAGTGGCGGCCTTTTGCTTCGCCTTTTACATCGTGGCCGGCCAGGGACTGGTTGCCCGTAACCATCAGCTCAAAATAATGACCTATGCATTGCTGTCTGCGGCAGTGATGTGGTTGGTAGTGGACCCACCCTGGCGTCTGCTGGCCCAAAATTATTCTGACAGCCAGTGGCTCTTCCTGTTCCTGTTCTCGTGTTTCTCGTATCTGCTGCCCTATATTCTGTACTTTACCGGATTGAAGTATCTTGACCCCACCCGGGCCGTGGTTACCAGTTGTCTGGAGCCGGTATTCGCCACCCTCTTATCGGTAACCTTCCTGAATGAACCTATACAAGGCGCGCAAGTAGTAGGCATTGTCGCGGTGCTGGCGGCGACCATCCTGGTGCAACGCGGGGGATAAGTCACCCACGAGACGGGTGACAGCCGTATTCCCAATGTTAAGCAAACTTTAGAATTCACCCCCCTGTGCGCCTCGAAAGAGCACAAGAATTGCTTTTCGCCCCGATTTGCTCTATATTTATAAGCGAACAAAAAGCGAAAATAGGATTCCATTATGTCTTTCCTTTTTCCACAAATCGCGTCTGGAGAGCGGCTGGTGGGCATCGCCCGGCTGGCCGCGCAAGGTGAGGCCGTCGACGAAGGCCACAATGTCGAATACATCACGCTTGAAAACCGGTCGGTGCTTACGCGGTGTAACTCGCCGCGCATGCCCTTCACCTGGATGATCAATCCCTACCGGGGCTGCGAGTTTGCCTGTAAGTATTGTTATGCGCGTTATACCCACGAATTCATGGAGTTGCGTGCTGAAACTGATTTTGAGCGCAAGATCTTTGTGAAGCAACACGCGGCCTGGCTGCTGCGGCAAGAGCTTAAGAAAGTTCGCCTCGGAGAGAGCATCGCCATCGGTACCGCCACTGATCCTTATCAGCCGGCGGAGCGACGCTTTGGGGTGACCCGAGTCATAATGCAAGAACTGGCGCTGCATAGTGGCCTTACAATTGGGCTGGTCACCAAGTCCAACCTGATTCTGCGCGATCTTTCCCTGTTGCAAAAGATATCGGAGAATAACGAGTTCAGCGTTTGTGTTACGGTCACTACGCTGAAAACTGACCTGGCCCGCATTCTGGAACCACGCGCTCCCCGGCCAGATTTGCGCCTCGAAGCCGTGCGGAAGCTGGTGGAATCCGGTGTTCGGGCGGGCGTGAACTGCGCCCCGGTGTTGCCCGGAATTACCGATTCGCCATCGGATTTGGAGAACCTGGTCAGGGCGGCAGCCAGGGCCGGCGCCGCATTTGTCCATGTCAATCCGTTGTATCTCAAACCCTGCGCAGAAAGGATCTTTATGCCATTCCTGAAGGAAAAGTTTCCTCATCTCGTGCCCATGTACAACGAGCGCTATAGGGCCAAGGCGTTCCTGCCAAAAGAGTACGGAGAGCGAATTTCAACACTGATCAAAATGTATTGCCAGAAATACGGCTTGAACACCGGAGAGCGGCGCAAGATGGCCCCGGCAAGGGCCCATGCCGGGAATCCTTCTGAACAGCTGGGACTCTTTACTGCATAGGCCACACCCGTCCTTCACAAACAACACGAAGGATGGAGTACCCGCTCTCCAGTAACTCCCTGTTCTTTTGTGGGGTTATTGACCGATGACGTTCCTGCCGGCCGCTTCGCGCAAATATGTGCCCAGGACAACCGCCGCCATGCACAGAAAGTTGTTGAGCACCACGTTGAGAGCAAAAGTACCAAGGCGGCCGTCGCGGAAGTATCCCATGCTTTCATGAGCAAAGGCCGAGAAGGTCGTGAATGCGCCGCAAAAGCCGGTGGCAACAAACAACCGCCAGTGGTCATGCGTGTGGTCCGCTGTCCAGGTGAGGACGAAACCTACAATCAAGCTGCCTGCCACATTCACGATAAGCGTCCCATAAGGAAAGCCGCGGTGTTGAGAAATCTCGGATGAAAAATGGGTTACGAGGTAGCGAAGAATCGCGCCCAGGACAGCGCCTATAGAGAGATAGAAAATGTTTATGCTCACAGGGAAGCCTCCTTATTTGAAGCTTGTAGGAGTTATCAGCCCTGTGGCGGTTGACGGCGAACTCCATCGCCATCTAGAGTTTAACAAAAGTCGGGCCACAAACGGTGACAAGATTTGGCACGACAACAAAAAATCTGGAAGGCATGGAACTCACTCGAACCAGCCACTACGATAGGCAACCCACCAACTCGCAATCAGCAGAGGTACAGACGCCACCAAGCCCCAGATCAGCGGCAAAGTAAAATCCGCAATGAGGCTCAAGACAATAAAGATGAGCCAAAAAATCTTTCGTTGCATATCGTTTGCTATTAGCTGCAAGCACAGCCTAGCTGTAACTGAAGGTTATCATAGGCGAATCCCCGCCAGAGATTCCTATTCACACCATCGTACCCACCTTTTTCTCGAGAGTCTTTCTTCAGTCTCTTATAGCGGTTTACTTTCTGTGTAAAAACGAAAAAGACGGCTAAGGCCGTCTTTTCGTTAGGAGTTGTAGAGAGAAAGAAAGAGAGGTTAACCCGGTCGGCTGTCCTGGCGGCGACGGCGGTTATAGCGCATGGCGATGTTCATGAAGACGTTGCCGTTGTCGGTATCGAAACACATCACCAACGATTCCTGGTCTTCACTGCTTTTTTCGCCAAGTTCATCCAGGTGTACGATCGGCGGATTGATTTTGAAGCGGAAGCCTTCGTCGTTGAGCATGGTGATGGCGCTGCCAATCACCATGTTGGCGAGTTCGCACACGGTTTCGCGCGCCACCTCATCTGATTCGGCCACCGGGCCGCCGGAAAGGTAGCTGGCGACTTTGGCGGCGGTTGGAGAATCGATATCGAAGATGATCCGTCCTTCAATATCACCCTTGATGGTGACCATGGAAGCTACGCCCTTGCGCCGGTATGCTTCCTCTTCCATGGTGACATCACCGATGCGCGTGGCGCATTGCAGCGTTTCAGCCAGCACGGCGTCGGCCGCGTTGATGAACGGTTGAATGAGTTCCATCTTCATTGGATCAGCTCTCCTGCACGGCGGGAGTGGCGACAGCAGCGTCATCTCCCATCACGTACTTGATGACTTCATAGAGGATTTCCGCCTTGACCGGCTTTTGCACAAAGTGGCGCGCGCCTTTCTGCAGGGCAGCCACGATGTTTTCCTGGTAGCCCACGGACGATACCATCACGATGCGCGCATCAGGATGGGCCCGCACGATACGCTCGGCGGCTTCAATGCCTTCCATTTGCGGCATCGTGATGTCCATGAGGACCATGTCCGGGGTAGTGCGGTCAAATTCAGTGATGGCAGTGCAACCATCACCGGCCTCGCCGACGATCTCGCCGCCGAATGCCTCAACCATTTTCGCGACGTTTTTGCGCGCGAAAACCGAGTCATCCACCACGAGATAGCGGATCGGTCTGCGGTCTTTCCGAAGTAACACTGGAAATTGATCCATATTATTCTCCTTACAACTCCTAAACTTTTACTTCCCGCGCGGCCCGTTCCGGGCTGCTCTGGATGTTCAACGTATTGGCCATCAGGTCAAGGGCAATGACCCGCATGGCATATCCACGCTCAATGGCCGCCTTGGGCATGCCGAAGACGACGCAGGATTCCTCACTCTGAGCGATAGTCAGCCCGCCGGAGCTCTTGATCAACCCCATGCCTAAAGCTCCATCATCGCCCATGCCGGTCATCAGGACGCCGATCGATCTGGTTCCAAACTCGGTAGCAATGGAGCGGAACAACACATCTACCGATGGTCTATGCCCATTGACCCGAGACTCATCCGAGAGCACCACAATATTTCCCAGCGGCATGCGGCGCACCTTGATATGGCGGTTGCCAGGGCAGATCAAGGCCCGCCCGGCAATCAGCAAATCTCCCGACTGGGCTTCTTTCACATCAATTGCGCAGCTTTCATTCAGGCGTCGGGCAAACATCTCCGTGAACCCTTCGGGCATGTGCTGCACCACTACAATGCTTCCAGCGAAATCACCCGGTAGCTGGGCGAGCAGATACTGGAGCGCGTTAGGCCCGCCGGTGGAAATACCAATGGCTACAATTTTAGTCGGTTCCTTGCGCGGACGGTTAACTGGTTTATTGGTGGCCCGCTGAGACTCACCCAACGCGGGGGCTTCATGAGGAAGCACCTGGGTCTTGGCCGCCACCTTGATCTTGCTGATCAGGTCCTCGGCGATCTGGTCCATGTGCGAGGACGCGGCATCGCGCGGCTTGGCTACAAAATCAAACGCGCCCAGGGCCAGCGCTTTGAACGTGGCGGAAGCCCCTTCGGTGGTATGGGCGCTGACCACGATCACGGGAATCCGGAAGCGCCGGGTGATCTGGCGCAACGTTTCCATGCCATCCATGCGAGGCATTTCCAGATCGAGTGTCACCACTTGAGGCTTGAGCTCCTCGATTTTTCTCAGGCCGAAAGCGCCATCCATCGCGGTCCCCACGACCTCAATGTCGCTGTCGCGCGCCAGGATCTGCGGTATCAACTTGCGCATGAGAGCAGAATCATCCACTACAAGAACGCGCAGCTTTTCGCTCATGCCGTGGCCCCCATGGTCCTTTGCCGGCGACCCAGGCGCGAAATTACAGTTGCAATATTCAATATCAGCACCACAGTGCCGTCTCCCAGGATAGAAGCTCCACTGACGAGGTCCGTAGCTACCAGATGATCGTCGAGGGCTTTGATCACCAGCTCTTCTTCACCCACAAGCCTGTCTACAACCAGCCCGAATTTCCGTTCGTTCATGGAAATCACAATCACAAAGATGCGTTTCCCGTTGTTGTTGGATTCCTTTGCCAGCCGGCTCACGTGTACCAATGTAAGCACTTCATCGCGCATTTTGATGACGTCGTGGTGGTCCACCCGGTGGACTTCGCTCTGCGTGGCGCGCGCGATCTCCACCACCGAAGCCAGGGGCACCGCGTAAATCCTTTGTCCAACCCGGAAGAGCAACGCCTTGATGATCGCCAGGGTAAGCGGAACTTTCAGGTAAAAAGTGGTCCCCTTGCCGGGCGTGCTCTTGATGGAGGTAACGCCTTTCAGTCGTTGCAGCACGGTCTTGACAA
>Ga0070730_10002597_pt1 | contig 16387 bp, 12 predicted proteins | sample Coa_R1_3_FD_66447 | JGI IMG/M metagenome (GOLD analysis project Ga0070730, IMG submission 66447) | Surface soil microbial communities from Centralia Pennsylvania, which are recovering from an underground coalmine fire - Coalmine... | ecosystem: Environmental > Terrestrial > Soil > Unclassified ...
GGCGACCGCGACGAAGCTTCTGGGCTGCTTTACCCTTCACAAGTATTCTGGGCAGCCGGTGAGCGATCCAGATGATCTGGCGAATCTGGTTGTGCTGCATGAGTCTTGCCATCGCGGTCTGCCCGGCCAGGGGAAAATGTCTGGGGCGCATACGACCCCGATGCCAATTTGGTTTTCGCAAGGTGCGGCCAAAGATGGCGTTGAGATTGCCGGAGATGTCGATCACCTGCTCGACCGCATGGGCGCCAGTGGCAAGAAAGCCCAGCCAGAGGAGGCAGAGGCGACGGTGGGGCATGAGGTCGTTGAGGAATTCACCGTTGTCATTGACGACCCGGCGCATCCCCAGCGGAAAGAGACCGATAAGTTTCGCGTGAATCGTGAGAAGCTGCTTAAAGAGGCGGGGTTCTGCTGGCTGTGCCAATTCCAATCAAAGCCACTGGGCGAAGGCGTGTTGGAAGCCCATCATATGGTTGAGTGGAGCGAGTGGGACGATGCGGATGCAGCGCGTGTGACGAAGATGGACAGTCTGATTAAGGCCAATCCATATTCTGGTCAGCCTGTCAATGATCCCGACGATATTGCGAATCTGATGCTCCTCCATGAGACCTGCCATATTGGCAAGCCGGGCAAGGCGGCTATGTCGGGTATCCACTTTACACCGATGCCCATCTGGCTGGCGCAAGGGGCTGCAAAGAAGGGCGTTTCTATCACCCAGGATGTCGGCCATGTGCTGAGCAAGCTGGGATCGCTACAGCCGACGCCTGTAGCAACCCCAGCCCCGGTTGCCTCAGCGCCGCCAGCAGTGCAGCGTCGTCATCGTCTGGAAGAGCATCGCCATAGCTTCAGTCTTTTTGGGTTCCGTTTCGGCTAGAAGAGCCGCGTGTCTCAGCCGGGGGGTGTGGCTTACTCAGGCGCTTGCGCAAGTCAGTCATGCCCCTTTTCAGGCTGGGCGTTATAGGTGTTCTATGAGCCTTTCCATGTGATCCTGCTGAGTCTTCATCAGGCAGGTCATCTACGATATGATCTGCTTCAGGCCCAGCCAGATAGGCGCGTAACTGTGTTTCGACCACCGGGTTGGTCAGGAAGGTGACGGCATCGCCAGAGCGTAACTCTGTATCCGCTCTGGGAAATACCAGCGCGCCGCTCCGGCGAATGGAAACAATCAGTGTTTGCGGCGGCAAGCGGAGCTGCTTAAGCGCTTTCCCCGCCAGTGTGGATTCTGGTATGACCGTTACCTCTACCAGAACCGTGCCTTCAACCAGGCTGCGCATACGCCGGGTACCCTGAGCAAGTGCGCGATGATACGTGTCCATCATGCTGGCAACGGAGATGACGCCGATAGGTTGAGGAGGGCCGCCGTTATTTCCCCTCTCTTCGAGGACTGGCGCCCAGCGTATCCCTGCTTTTGTCAGTTGCTCCAGCACTGCATCGAGCGATTCTGAAGCGTGTACAGTAATGGAATCGCGGGTCATGACTGCTCCTACCGCTTTCTGTGCGCGCTCTTCAGGGGGAACACGCTGCACATCTGCCCTGGTGGCAACTCCAGCGAGCGTGCCATCTGCTCCGCGCACAACAACTCCACTGCGGTGTTCCTCAGCGATGACCTGCTCTACGTCCGCAACGGAGGTTTCTGGCGTAATTAGCCGTTTGACCATTGGTAGGATTGCTTCACGCGCTACGAGGGTGGAGAGGAGTGGAAAACTGAGGCGCAAGCGGTGGGCAGGCGAGTTGGCGCGTGTTTCAAGCTGGCTGGTATAGATCGTATGCTTCCCTACGACAATAGTTGCCAGCCCAACCGCTACCATTGCCGGGGCTAGCAACGAGAGGTTGCCAGTCATCTCTGCAACCATCAGCATGACGGCTAGCGGGGCATGGGCAATCCCCCCAAAGAGGGCCATCATAGCGACAATGACAAATGGCGCAGGTGTATCAGGAATCGCTGGCAGCGTATGGATACTCAAGCGCCAGAGGCTGGCGCCAACCATGCTCCCGATGACCATACCTGGACCGAAGATACCACCACTCCCCCCAGAGCCAATGCTGAGCGAGGTAGAGAGTATCTTGGCGAAAGGCAACGCAAGAACCAGCCAGAGTGGCAGGCTGAGCAACAAAGACCCCATGCTCGCCTGCACCCAGCCATAGCCCATCCCCAGTGCCTCTGGGATCGCCAGGCCCATCAGACCGACAAGCACACCACCAATGGTTGGTTTCAGCCACAGCCAATGACGGGAAAGGTTCAGGCGGTGAAAAAGCCTCGCTGTGCTGTGAAATGCCTGCGCGTAGAGGATGCCTATCCCCCCACAGATCAGCCCCAATACGGCGTAATAGACTAATTGGAGTGGGCTATTGAAGGTACTCTGGGCTTGATTTCCAAAAATCGGTTCCCAGCCAGCCCAGGCTCCATAGATGGTATAGCCAATAATCGAGGCGATAAGCGCCGGAATGATAACGTCAATTTCCAAATCCTGGCTGTAGAGAATCTCGGCGCCGATCAGCGCGCCCCCCAAGGGGGCGCGAAAAATAGCGCCAATGCCCGCGCCAATCCCTGCCGCCAGCGCGGTACGCCGATCTGCGACTGAGAGGTGGAGCCAGCGGGCAAGCAACGACCCAAATCCGGCTGAAATCTGCGCCGTTGGTCCTTCGCGGCCCCCGCTGCCACCAGAGCCAATGGTGATGGCAGACGCGACCAGTTTAATGAGGGGGATGCGCGCCCGCACTCGCCCATCTTCATAGTGGAAGGCTGCAATGGCGGCGTCGGTGCCGTGTCCTTCGGCTTCGGGAGCAAAGGTAAAGACAATCAGGCCACTCAGCAAACCTCCCAGGCCAACGACCAGCGGGAGCAACAAGAAAAGTGGATGATGCCTAAGGTCAAGCAGTGGACTCAAGTTGCCGCCGCCGCCCTCGCCCTGTGGGTTGGGTGGTAGATAGCCAACCAGCCCACCTAGAAAACCTGTCGTAGCCCATTTAATAGCCAGTGTAAATACAATAGCGCCAACGCCAGCAACCGCCCCGATAAGCGAACTCACGATCAACCATTTCGTCAGATAATTTGAGTGCGCAAAGCCAGAGGCGCGCACCCGGATGAAGGGGTTGCGGAGGGCAGACCATCTGCCCGCTTGATGTTCTTCCATAGCCACCACCTTAACACATAGGAGAGACACCAGAAGAGCGCCGCTCTTACCTTTGTACTTTATTATAGAACCCTTGTATAGAGAGCACCCCTCAGTGTAAAAGAAGAAGTGCAGTGCAGCCATCCTATATGGGTGGTTGGTCAGTCATTCATTTATACTATAGCAGAAAAGGAGACGGTCTGCAACCAAGAGAAAGAGGTTTGATTCTCCCCAGAAAGCTTCATCTCCTGCTCTGTCCGCAGGAGATGAAAATGCGCTCCATTTTCGAGAGAAGTGTGGGTCAGGCAACCAGGGCACGCGCCAGTGCAGGTGATTGCCTGGCTTGCCGTTGCTCAGCGCGCATTGAGCAAGAAGAAGCTTATGTGGCCTCGGTATCTGACTGGATTTGCGTCGAGTGTACCTCTTCTGTCCTGGCTCGCGCTCGTTTCAACTGTTCTGCCCGCGCCTCTTCGGCGAGGTCTTGGATGAAGGTCGAGGCAGGCGGGGGTTGGATAGTCTGTTGAATGCGACGAGCCAGGGCAGCGATGCCATCGCTTGCCACAAGCAGCCCAGAGAACCCATAAACAGCGCCACGCCGTAAAATACCTCGCACCTGTGGCGAGAAGGCCACTGCCACCGCTGCAACCACCAGCCCGACCTCAGGTTCTAGATTATCCTCAAGAAAATCTTCAAGAGCCACTGCACACCAGCCTTTTGCAATAAGCGCTTGTATGCCAATCTGCCCTCTAGTCAACGAGCCAAAAGCATCATATCATGCGAAGCAAGAATTTTGCCTACGGAATATTCACTGTCCAGAAGGATACACGGGTATGCAGAACGATAGTATATTAGTTCTAGCGGGGAGTGACGGCTACAGGGGTGATCTCCTCGGCAGCCAGCAATGTGTTCCGTACAACCCTGATGAACAAAAGTTGAGTGTCTTTGTGCAAGGTGAACTTGATCAGTTGATGGTTGGAGGCAGAGGCCATCTAATACTGCTGAAGCTCTATCCAGAGTCTACGGATCGAGCGGCAGTCAGCATCGGTCGGTCTGGACTGAATTCCAAGGCGGTGCGGCGAGAAATGGCCGCGCGTATTGCTGCTGATGCGCTTAACTTTTTTGGGCCATTGCATGGTGGCGTTGTTACCCAGGAAACACTCAAAGAACTCATTCTGCAAAGGCAAAAATTTTCGACGGCTTATCCGCATATCAGTTTGGAGCGGTACGATTTCTATGATGCGTTTACCTGCGAGCCATTGTTAGTCGCCTGGCGTGCAAGCCGCATCCAGAATCTGCGACGGGAAACCCGTACCAACCGTATGATTGATCTCGCGCTGTTAGCGGTAGAGGTCAGTAAATCAGTGTTTCCCAGACTGCTGAGTTGACACCTTCTGCTTTGGCTGCTGTATCCAGGCGATCCTCCTCGGTTCGTCTGCGCGCAGGCGATTCTTTGAGTGGGCGCCGCTCCGCTGGAGTGGTGCGCGTTGCATCGCTTGCCCGATGATAGGGGGAGTGCGCGTGCAGTGCCTCGTCTGCTCTACCGCAAAGGCGTCATATCGCGTACAATAGGGGCGCCACTGCGGAATGGCCGAAGTTTGAGAGAGAGAGGAGCAGACTATGCGCCTTGGAGTAAATTTAGGGTATTGGGGATCAGGCCCCAATAATGGGGTGGCGCTTGCCCAAGAAGCTGAGCGCCTGGGTTTTGATTCCGTTTGGACGGCTGAAGCGTATGGCTCGGATGCCGTCACCCCGCTCACCTGGGTAGGGGCGCTCACTTCTACAATCAGACTAGGCACGGCGATTCTCCAGATGCCAGCACGCACGCCAGCTATGACCGCCATGACCGCTGCTACGCTCGATCTGCTGAGTGGCGGCCGTGTTCTGCTTGGCCTGGGCCTCTCCGGGCCACAGGTTGTAGAAGGCTGGCACGGCCAGCCCTATGGCAAGCCACTCACCCGGACGCGCGAGTATATCGAGATTCTCCGGCGCATCTGGGCGCGTGAGGCTCCGCTAGAATATAAAGGCCAGGAGTACCAGATTCCCATCGAAGGCGGCACTGGTCTGGGAAAACCGCTCAAGATCATTGTTCATCCGCTGCGCTCACGTATCCCCATCTATCTCGCGGCCATCGGGCCGAAGAACATTGAGCTGGCAGGCGAGATTGCTGATGGCTGGCTGCCGATCTTCTTCTCGCCCGTCAGAGATGAGGTCTATCTTCAGCCCCTCTCTGCGGGTCTGGCGAAGCGGCAGGCCAACGAAGCGTTTGATATTGCGCCTACTGTGTCGGTTGTCCTTGGGGATGATGTGGAGGCATGTCGCAATCTTGTGAAACCGATGCTGGCCCTCTATGTGGGCGGCATGGGCGCGCGTGGCAAGAATTTCTATTATGATCTTGCCTGCCGCTATGGCTATGAAGCAGCAGCCCAGCACATTCAGGATTTGTATCTGGAGGGGCGCAAACTCGAAGCGATGGCTGCCGTTCCTGACGCGCTGGTGGATGATGTGGCGCTTTGCGGTCCGAAGGAACGCATTGCCGAATTGCTGGAACCCTGGAAGACATCGCGCGCTACGACCATCATCTGTGCGACCAACCAACCAGAAGCTTTGCGGGTCATGGCAGAGCTACTACTCTGATTGCGCGCATGGCTAGCCCGCTGGTAAGGATTGGTCAAGGGCTGTCAACAGTCTAGCAGATAGGTGTATCGATCAGCCAGCATACTATTGCCGACGTAATGCAGCTTTGGCTATTCGTCGGCAATAGTATGCTGAGGCAACTTTCTAATTCTGTTCACATCTTTCTCTGCTCAAATATACTGTAGTGGGATGGTTCTGCTTTAGAGATGTATAGACCCTTTCCAGGACCGTACCGAGCTATCGACAGTCCTGAGCTACAAGAAGAGAGTGGCAGTGATGCACATTCTAGTTGTCGAAGATGAGCAGCGCCTGGCAAACTTGCTTCGGCGCATGCTTGCAGAGGAGCGCCACGCAGTCGATCTGGCCTATGATGGCCGGACTGGCCTCGATCTCGCTCTCAGCGATACTTATGATGTGGTGATTCTTGATCTCATGCTTCCTGATATTGATGGGTTGGAGATTTGTCGCCAGATGCGTCTGCATGGCATTGAATCAGCAGTGCTGATGCTGACTGCGCGTGGCGCTATTGAGGATCGGGTGAATGGCCTCAATGTTGGGGCCGATGATTATCTGGTCAAGCCGTTTGCTATGGCGGAACTGCTGGCACGGGTGAACGCGCTCATCCGGCGGAAGAGCCGCAGCCTTCAAGACGGCTCGCAACTTCGCGTGGGCGATCTGACGCTTGATCTGATGCGTCATGAAGCGCGGCGCGCCGAGCGGCTGATCGATTTGACGGCGAAGGAGTTCGCGCTGCTGGAATATCTGATGCGCCATCCAGGGCAGGTGTTGACGCGCACGCAGATCATCGATCACGTCTGGCGCTATGATCTGGAGGCGCTCTCTAATGTGGTAGACCTCTACATTCACTACTTGCGCGAAAAGGTTGACCGAGGCGCCGCGCACCCCCTCATCAAAACAGTTCGTGGGATCGGCTACAAGATCGACGCGCCAGAAAAGCGTGTGGAGGCGCGCCGATGAAGCACGATCCAGCCCTTTTGCCCCCTGTCTGGCGGAGCCGTCATCGGACCGCTGCTGAGCCTGGCGCGCCTCTCTTCGCGCGCCTGCGCAGAAACCTGACGCTGTGGTATAGCGGCGTGCTGGGAGGAATGCTGCTGCTTTTTGGGCTGGTTCTGTATCTCAGTGTGCATCAGATGCTGCTTGGCCCCGTCAATGCTGATCTGATGAATTCGGCTCATCAATTCAAGCAGTTTTGGAAGCAGGCGCCCGATCAAGGTTGCTTGCGGACTCAGGGGCAAGGCCCCTCCTCTTTTACTGTTTCTGGGGTACAGGTATCGATTCTCTCTTATGATCCTCCGCCCCCCGTTTTCACCAGTGGCGGGGAACCATTATTAGTCGCATGTTTTAGCCCAGATGGGACGCTTCAGCAGGCGCTGCTGCGCAGTGATGTCCCCGTCTCCCTGACAGATCCCTTCATAGCGAATTCTCTGGTTAGCCAGGCCATCCAGAATGGTTCGGCGAGCGATACGCTCAATGAAGGCTATCCCTTCGGGGACATTGCTCGTTATGCGGAGGTAGTCCAAAACCCATCGGGAGGGATTCTGGGGGTGGTTCAGGTGGGTGAATCGATTGCCGTTCAGGAGGCGACGTTACGGCTGCTCCTCATCCTGTTGTTAGTTTTGGGGGCAACGACGTTGCTGGCTGCGGCAGTAGGCGGTCTTTTTCTGGCCGAGCACGCGCTGGCTCCTACACGGCTGTCCTTTACGCGCCAGCAAGCCTTCATTGCAGATGCCGCGCATGAACTGCGTACTCCGCTCACGCTGCTGCGCGCTGACGCGGAGGTGCTGCTCTCAGGGCATAGCCGATTGCAGCCTGATGACTCTGCGCTCCTCGAAGATATTGTGACCGAGGCTGAACATATGGGAACACTGGCAAATAACCTGCTCACTCTCGCGCGTCTGGACGCCGGGCAGTTTCATCTGGAACGCGATGTCATCGATCTGGCGGACCTGGCAGCCGGAGTAGTTCATCGAGTGGGGGCGTTTGCCCAGGAAAAACAGGTCACAGTTCAGCTAGAGCGCGCTACCCCGGCGCTGGTGGTTGGCGATAGGGGGCTGCTGGAGCAGGCAACACTGATTCTTGTTGATAATGCCATAAAATACAATCGTTCGGGTGGTACGGTCACGGCGCGTGTTTCGCTGCTTCAGGAGAAAGCCCGTCTGGAGGTATGTGATACCGGCGTAGGCATTGCTGCTGAGCATTTGCCGCATCTGGGAGAACGCTTCTATCGCGTCGATAAGGCGCGCTCACGCGAGGCCGGGGGCGCTGGTCTGGGCATCTCTATCGCTCGCAGCATTGCTCTGGCCCATCAGGGCACGCTCACGCTCTCCAGCATCGCCGGACAGGGGACGGCAGCAACGCTCACCTTGCCTGCTGTCGTCCCTGCCATACCCTCGCGCATGGAACCTGCTGAAAGATAAGAACTTTCACATTTTTCTCAAAGAGTTCTCTCATATCCCAGGGGTATCTTTAAAGCAAGAAGAGATGAACGGCGTGAGCGATCTTCGGCTCCTCAATGTAAAAGGAGGATACCCCTTGGAGTCTCCAGAGAGGCACAATAGCATATCAGAAACGTTTGGTCAGCAGCAGTATGCTTATGGGGGCCAGCGACCAAATCAGCTAACCACTGTTGAAGCAGACGCGGCGCCCACTGCTCCCCTCCAGGTGATGAACCTACAGACAGCGGGCGGCCAGCCACCAGATATCCCTTTTGGCGCGGCGCCTGTGATTGGACCTCAACCGCCGCGTAGCCGACGGTCCTGGAAGATTTACCCTATCGGCGCGCTGGTGCTGCTGATCCTGATGCTCGCGAGCTTTGGCGTGGGACATACGCTGGTAGGGAGCAGCCCATCCAGCGCGTCCAATGGAACGAGCAGCGGAACTTCCTCGATAAGCGTGCCACCAAGCGCGCAGGATTTGCAACAAACGATCATTAACGTGGCCCATGTTGTGCAGCCTTCCGTCGTCGAGGTGACGAGCCTGGGACAATCTAGCGAAGCCATTGGCTCAGGGGTGATCTTGACCAGCAATGGGTATATTGCTACCAACGATCATGTGGTCAGCGGCTTCACAAGCTTCACAGTAACGCTGTCTAACGGCGTCAAAGAGCAGGCTCAGCTTGTGGGGCAAGACCCGCAGGATGATCTGGCCGTTCTGAAGATTGCTGCCAATAACTTGCAGCCAATTACCTTTGCTGATTCCTCCCAGGTGCAGGTGGGCGAATTTGCGCTTGCCATCGGTAGCCCGCTCGGTTTGGCGGATTCGACAACGTTTGGGATTGTGAGCGCGCTGAATAGGACGGAGAGTGAGCAGCCTTCAGGCCCAGCATCCGTGCTGACTGGCCTGATCCAGACGAGCGCAGCTATCAATCCAGGCAATAGCGGTGGGGCACTGGTGAATTTGCAGGGCCAGTTGATTGGGATGCCAACGCTCGGAGCCACAACTACGCAGAACGGGACAACGGTCAGCGGCATCGGGTTTGCCATTCCATCCAATCGGATCAAGTTTGTCACCGATCAGCTTATCAAGTCTGGCAAGCTGACCAGCACCGGCCAGGGCTTCCTGGGTGTGCAAGGGCAGGATGTGACTCCTCAGCTTGCCGCAAGCAGCGGACTTTCCGTGCAGCAAGGCGTCCTGGTGTCTGGCTTTGCCAATGATACTGCGGGGAATAGCCCTGCACAGCAGGCGGGGCTGCAAGCAGGGGACGTGATTATTGCCGTGAATGGGCAGGCGATTTCGGATAACAATGATCTAGCCTCAGCCTTGCTCAATCAGGCGCCGGGAACCCAGGTAACGCTGACGGTGGTCAATGGCTCCAATCAGCAGACGGTGAAGGTGACGCTGGGAGAGCGGCCCGTAAGCGCGCAAGGATAGGCGCACTCTTTGATAATCAGCCAGCCTTATCCACTCCTGGATGGCTGGCTGATTCATTTTTATCCTGGCAGTTTAGGCTTGATAATCACGCCTGGCTGATTTTACCATCCCTCTCAGCTTGTAGGATCCTCTCCTGAGAGTCCCACGATTTCGAGCAGTTTGAGGGCGTTGGTGGAAGGCGCAATGCCTGGATGCAGCTTATAATCGAACTGCATAAGTAAACCTTCTGGCCCGCGAGTGAAGGTTTCAGTGAAATACACTGGGTGACTCACCGCTTTGATCTCCGGGGTGTCGGCCAGGCTCAAATCGTGGGTAGAGATGGCGCCTGTGGCATCCTGACTGAGCAGACGCAGCAGAATATGACGCACAGCGATCTGTCGCTCTCTGGTATTGGTACCGTGCAGGATCTCATCCAGCAAGAACAGCAGCGTACTCTCTCTGTGAGCGCGCACCTGCTGCGCCTGATCAACCACCTGCTTCAGCCGTTTGAGTTCGGCCATGAAGTAGGAGACGCCATACTCCAGCGAGTCCTGGACTCGGATACTGGTTGCCAGGGTAATTGGCCTTATCCTCATCTGTGAGGCGCAGACTGGCCCTCCTGCCTGAGCCAGTGCCACATTCACGCCAATGGCGCGCAGCAGCGTACTCTTGCCCGACATATTTGAGCCGGTGACAAGCAGAAAGGTTCCAGGTGGTCCGATGCGCACATCACTGCCCGCGCAGAGTTGTGGCGGAAGCAGTGGATGGCCCAGCTTCTGCGCTGTCAGTGGCGTTTCTTCGTCCTGGCTTATGGTGGGAAATGTCCAGTCGGGGTGGTCATATGTGAGGGTTGCCAGCGCCAGGAGCGCCTCCATCTCGCCCAACGCCGCGAGCCAGGGGCGCGCATGCCGCCCGGCGGCGCGTTGCCAGCCCTCAAGGAGCCAGAGGAGGTGAAAATCCCATAAGGTGATCCATTGAACTAGAAAGAAGAACATCGACCCGCGAATGTCGGCGAGGGGCATCATGCGAGCCAGTCGAAGCATCTGCTGATCGGCGCGCAAGCCGTTTGCCGAAAGGATAGCCTGAAGCTGTCGCAGCGCGGGAGCCGTATAGGGTTGAGTAGTAACCTGCTGAAACAAGCTGGCATAGGCTCGAAATATGCGCTGGCGCTCAGCAACGCTCTCAATGATCTCATGGATCTGGCGCCCAAATGTCAGGCTCAAGGCCACGTTCAGGACAAAGACCGGAAGCCAGAGTGGGTAGGGAGTCAGCCCGCTGACCTGGGCAGCCACCAAGCCAAGGAGCAGGACGACCAGCAGACGCGGGAGCCAGATCAGCCAGGGACGCTGCGCCAGCCAGACTGCTCCTTCAGCCCATTCCAAGAAACGCTCATAGGTGGGCTGGGTCTTCCCCATCAGACGCCCGGTAAGCGCAAACTCATCCCGAAAATCGGTGTCTGGAGCCAGTTCGGCGACGGCTGCCTGCCGCTCAACAATAATGCCGGGCGATGCCGGGTAGAGCAGCCAATCCTGCAAGGTCGCCTGCCCTATTGGGCTGTTTGGTGTACCAAGCAAGTGTTGCAAGGAAGCATGGCCGAGCAGATCAAGATCAGCAGCATAGGGATGGTTGAGGTCGGTTATGGGCGCCGGGCGTAAGGGCAGTTTGGCCCACTCGCGGCGAAGGCGCAGCAGTCCCTCATCGTTGATCTGCCAGAGTGTCTGATAGCGTTGCTCGATGTGATTGAGCCTGCCCAAGGTAATATAGGCTGCGACAAAACTGATGAAGAAAAGGGCCGCCAGGACAAAGAGGGCTATTGTGCCAACCCAGAGTCCCATCCCAAGGCACAAGAGGGCCGCCAGAACCAGGACGACGTTCAAGTTGGCATTATAATTACTCCAGCGATGGTAGCGCTCGCGCTGTTGGGCAAAGTGATTGCAGCGTTCATGATAGGTTGACGTAGGGGAATGCTTTGTCCCTGTATTCGAAGAACCGCTCTGAGCGGGGAGTTGGTCTGCGTGCATAATCGCTCCTGAAAAGAGTTGTTGCGAGGAGCCTGAGAGTCCCTTCTGTGAGGGTAGTCTCCCGTAGTCCCATTATAGGCTGCCCATCTCTGCGAAGCAAAGATGGGCCTGAAAGCGGCTTCGGCTCTCTTTATGATTGGCAGTGAACGGCTCGTTGCTGCCGGGCATTCGGTAATCGGGTATAATCGAACAAAACTGGAGAGGCTGAGGTAGACTCACCGCTCCCTGGAGGTTGGGGTGCTACAACAGATTGCCATCGCTAGCAATTGGAGCTTGAAACAGCGCGATCCTGTCGCTGCCCTCTCTGATGATTTCTCAAGCCCTGCTGGATGGATAAATGCACGGGCGCCAGGGACGGTACACCAGGACTTGCTGGCCGCCGGGCGCATTGCTGATCCTTTTGTTGGCCTCAATGAGCGCGATGTCCAGTGGGTTGGGGAATCCGATTGGTTATATCGCTGCCGCTTTGATCTAACGCCAGATGTTGCCAATGCGGGGTACGTTGACCTCTGTTTTGACGGGCTGGATACCTTTGCAACAGTCTGGCTCAACGGCCAGCAGATACTCACCAGCGACAACATGTTCATCCCTCAGCGTGTCTCGGTCCATTCGTTGCTGCGGCCAGAGCAGAATGAAATCTGGATGCTCTTCGAGTCGGCGCTGCGGCGAGGTCACATCCGCCAGGGCGAGTATGGCACGTCGTTAGCCTGGAACGGCGACCCTTGTCGCCTGTATGTCCGAAAGGCGCAGTATCACTTTGGCTGGGATTGGGGGCCAGTGCTAATTACTGCTGGCCCCTGGCGCCCGATTCGACTGGAAGCCTACACCCAACGGATCGCCGAAGTGCATTGTCCATCTGAAGTTGCCGCTGATCTGAATAGTGCTGTTTTGCCTGTCAGCGTCACAGTGGGGGCTGGAAAAACGACGAGCGATCTTGCCGCTGACCTGACGGTGCGCCTGAGTCTCTATGGGCCGACGGATGAATTGATTGATGAAGCGAAACAGCCTGTTCAGCACCATCAGGTAATCGCTCGCTTTGAAGTGACAGCGCCCCACCTCTGGTGGCCGCGTGGCTATGGACAGCAACCTCTGTACCGGCTGGTAGTGCTGCTTGAGAGAGCGGGTGAGGCGCTTGATCGCCGCGAACTTCGCCTGGGGTTGCGCCGCCTGCGCTTGCTCCAGGAGCCCCTGGCCGATCAGCCAGGGAAAACCTTCCTGTTTGAAGTCAACAATACGCCGATCTTCTGCGGCGGCGCAAACTGGATTCCGGCGGACTCGTTCCTCCCTCGTATCCCTTCTGATCGCTACCAGGCATTGCTGCGCTCTGCCACAGATGCGAATATGACGATGCTGAGGGTCTGGGGTGGGGGGATTTACGAAGAAGATGCCTTTTATGACTTGTGTGACAAATCAGGCTTACTCGTCTGGCAGGATTTCCTGTTTGCCTGTGGCATCTATCCGGCCCACGATTGGTTTCAGGCGAGCGTAAAAGCTGAAGCTGAGGCCAATATACGCCGCTTGCGCCACCATCCCTCTCTCGCGCTGTGGTGTGGGAACAATGAGGATTATCAGGTTGCCCAATCGATTGGCGCTTACGATGCGGCTTTTGAGGGGGATTTCACCACGACGAGCTTTCCGGCGCGCGAAATCTACGAGCGTCTGCTTCCATCAGTTTGCGCGGCGCTTGATCCGACGCGCCCCTATTGGCCTGGTAGTCCCTATGGTGGCGCAGATATTATCTCTGATCTGACCAGTGGTGATCGCCATATCTGGGAGGTCTGGCACGGCAGGATGGCCGATTACCATGAGTATCCCCGCTTTGCGGCGCGCTTTGTGAGCGAATTTGGCATGCAGGCCATGCCAGACCCTGAGACGATAGCAACCTATATTCCGCCGGAAGAGCGCTACCCGCAAAGCCGAACATTGGAATACCACAACAAGGCGACGGATGGCCCTCGGCGCCTTGCTGCCTACCTGAGCGATACTGTGCGTGTGCCTGCCGATCTGGAAGGGTATATCTATGCCACGCAATTGCTCCAGGCGGAGGCGCTGGCTGCCGCCTATCGTGGCTGGAGGCGACGTTGGGGTGGGCCAGGCCGCTATGCGACGGCAGGCGCGCTGGTCTGGCAACTGAATGATTGCTGGCCGGGGACAAGCTGGTCGCTGATCGACTATTGCTTGGGCCCCAAGCCTGCCTATTATATGGTCAGGCGAGCATTAGCCCCGCTGGTAGTGGGACTGGCGAGGGCCACAGGTGGCGCGGAGATTTGGGCGGTCAATGGGACACATGTCTCTCTGGAAGCTGAACTGGCGCTGAATGTGTGGGAACTGGATGGGCGCAAAGCTGGCGCTGAGCAGCGCCCGGTCGTTTTGCGCCCCAATCAGACAACCGAGCTTGGAGCATTCGCGTTTGATGCCTATCGCCCGCTCATCCTTAGCGCGCAGTTGCTTATCAAGGGGGCAGTTGCGGCGCGTGGGGCACTGTGGCCGGAGCCTTTCAAGTACCTGATACTGCCAGACCCGCAGATCGAGATGACTCGTTTGGATGAGCGCCGCTTGCGGCTGCGCGCCACCCGGCCAGCCAAGGGGGTCTGGCTCTGGGCCGGGCCAGATGTCCAGTGGAGCGATAATATGCTTGATCTGCTGCCCGGCGATGAACAGATCATCTTGGTCCAGGGACTAAACGAGCGCGAGGCGCAGATACGCTGGTTGCGGTGAAGAGGGCGAGCCTGGCGTTCATCGTCTCTGGCTTTTTCTGTCAGGATCTAAAAAGGATACACGTGGTCGTGCCATGCGCGTAGAGTTTGCCAGCCTCATCGGTGATCTTGCCTTCAGCGGTAGCGATGCGGCCACCAAGATGAATCACCTTTCCCTCGCAGCGCAGCTCTCCGGTCTCGCGTGTGATCGCGCGAACATAGTTGACTTTAATTTCCAGCGTGGTATAGCTCGCGCCAGCAGGAAGCATGGAATGAACTGAGCAGCCAAGCGATGAGTCGAGCAGCGTGGCTGCAAGGCCGCCATGTACGACGCCGATGGGATTGTAATGGTATTCGGCAGGCTGGGCGGAGAAAACGACACGCCCCTCCTCTACTTCATGAATGGACATGCCGAGCAGCACGGCAATGGGAGCTGGTGGAAGCTCGCCCGCTTGTACCGCTCGCAGATAGCGAAGGCCACTCATCGTTCGGCCTACCTGCGCTGTGGGCGCAGGGTCTTGCCAGGTGATTGCCCGTGTGCGTGTCTCTGCCTGGGTTTCACTCATGGGAATACTCCTTCTCGGCTGCTTATGAAAAGTTCAAACAGCTTCTGCGTCATTGGTACTGGCCTGAAGGTATCCAGCCCTGCGCGCGCAAGGCACTCACCGCTGCGCCACTGGAAACTCACCTGGCCGAAGTTGGAAGCCAGCAAGCGAATCGCGGGCCGATTTTCGCTGAGCATCATGGCGGTGAAAGTGTGTATGTGCTGACGTCTGGCCTCGATAATCAGGAAAGTGAGCAAGAGCTTGCCAATGCCCCGCGATTGCCAGGCATCTTCGATGATGATGCCAAGCTCGGCCTCCTCTCGTGTCGGCCCCCGATCAGAGCGGGCAATGCCAATGATCTCGTTATCAACCAGAGCAACGACAGCATACCGATCCTGGTGATCAATCTTGGCAAGCGAAGCCAAAACTGCTGCCCACTTTGGATCACGTTGGGCAGGAATGAACAGCCAACGGGAGATGGTTGTGAGCGAGAGTCGATAGAACATCCTCTGGAGGGCGCTCGCATCGCCTGTCTCAGCGGCCCGCACCAGGATAGCCGCACCATCCAGGAAGGCCGCGATTTCTGGCGATGCTGCTTTGAAAACGCTTTCTGTGTTCTCTGCCAGGGAGGGCATGCTTGCGCTCCTATACCAGACCGTCCGGTCTTTTTATGGCGGGGAAAAAGCCACTGCTTTTAGCCCAAAGGTTTGAGTCATCAGACCTGGACGGTCGTTTTCAGATAGGTCGTCAGATGCTGAACAGCGCGCTCTATGTGGACTGAATCACCGTAAAGCTTGCTCAACATCACCGCGCCTTCGATGGCGCTGATGATGAGCGTTGCCAGGGTATCTCCGTCAGCTTCTGGACGAATCTCCTGGACAGCAACCCCTCGCTCTATGGTACGCTGAATCCAGCGACGCCAGCGTGTCATGGCTGCCTGCGTGCGGTTGCGCAGCGCGGGGTGGGCATCGTCGGATTCAATGGCAGTGTTGAGGAGAGGACAACCTCCCACCAGCGGTGGGTCTTCGATCAGACTGCGGTATGCAGCAAGCATTGCCAGAAGCCGATCAACGGCATTGGTCTTGCCCACCAATTCCTGTTCGACGCGCTGCCACACCAGTCCAACGGCGTAATCAAATGCCTCTAGCGCCAGGTCATCTTTGCTGCGAAAGTGGTTATAAATCCCTCCCTTCTCCAGACCCGTCTCGTGCATCAAGTCGGAGAGAGAAGAACCGAAATAGCCCTGGCGATTGAAAAGTCGCGCAGCTCGGTCCAGGATCATGTGATGGGTTTGCTCGCCTTTGCTCATTTGGCCCCCTCTATTTCAGACCGAGTGGTCTGAAATAGAGTATAGCTTCCATCTTGTTTTTTGTCAAGGGGGAAAACGTTATAGGAGTGGCGAAAATAACAGAGCAGTGTTAGAATAGCGCTATGAGCAATCCAACGTGCCCCTCTTGTGGGCACAATGAACACGTCATCAAGAGCGGCTTGAACCACACGAAATCACAGCG
>Ga0070730_10002599_pt1 | contig 16384 bp, 10 predicted proteins | sample Coa_R1_3_FD_66447 | JGI IMG/M metagenome (GOLD analysis project Ga0070730, IMG submission 66447) | Surface soil microbial communities from Centralia Pennsylvania, which are recovering from an underground coalmine fire - Coalmine... | ecosystem: Environmental > Terrestrial > Soil > Unclassified ...
GATGATGCTGATCAGCGCCCATTCCGGCAAATCTGCTGGCGTGATGTTCTCCCAATGGGCGCCGCCATCGCGCGAGATATGCACCAGCCCATCATCGGAGCCAGCCCAGAATAGCCCACGCTCCAGCGGCGATTCGGCAAAGGCAAAGATGGTGCAGTAGTATTCCGCGCCGGTATTGTCCTTGGTGATCGGCCCGCCAGAAGGTTCCTGTTTGGAAACGTCGTTGCGCGTCAGGTCCGGGCTAAGCACTTCCCAACTGCTGCCCTCATCCGTCGAGCGGAAGACATGGTTGCCGGTCATATAGAGAACGTTGGGGTCGTGCGGCGACAGCATGATCGGACAGGTCCACTGGAAGCGATACTTCATGTCCTTCGCGCCCAGCCCGGTGGCTGCCTGCGGCCAGACCATGATGTTGCGCTCCTGGTGCGTGCTGCGGTCATAGCGGGTGATGTAGCCCTGGTAGTTGCCGGCGAAGATGATATTGGGATTATCGGGGCGCACGGCGATGTAGCCGCTTTCGCCGCCGCCAATCTCCAGATACTCGGCCTCGACGATTGCGCCATAGGGCGAGCGGCTGGGCACGCTCATCGTCGAGTTATCTTGCTGCGCCCCATAGAGGCGATAATGTGCTTCGTTGTCAGTGATGACGTGATAAAACTCTGCTGTCGGCTGATTGTAAATGGAGGACCAGGATTCGGAGCCGTTGAAGCTCACGCAGGCGCCGCCGTCGTTGCCGTTAATCATCCGCAGGGGATTACGCGGGTCGATCCAGAGGTCGTGATTGTCGCCATGCGGCACCTGGACCTCAAAGAAGTTCTTGCCGCCGTCGATGGATTTCCAGCATCGCACGTTCAGAATCCAGAGCGTTTCGGCGTCCTGCGGGTCAGCGAAGATGTGCATGTAGTACCAGGCGCGGGCGCGCAGATTGCCTTCTTCGGAGAGCTTTTCCCAGGTTGCGCCGCCATCATCCGAGCGGAACAAAGCGCCGTCCTCGGCCTCGATCACTGCCCAGACACGCCCCTCTTTGGCGGGCGAAACGGCCACACCAATCTTACCCAGCATCCCCTTGGGCAGTCCCTTGTTACGGGTGATCTCCGTCCAGGTGTCGCCGCCGTCGGTAGATTTGAAGATGCCACTGCCCTCGCCGCCGCTGACAAGCTGGTGCGGCATGCGGATAGCTTCCCAGAAGGCGGCATAGAGGATGCGCGGGTTGTTCGGGTCCATCGCCAGATCAATCGCGCCCGCCTTCTCGCTGCGGAACAAGATTTGCTCCCAGGTCTTGCCGCCATCGCGCGAGCGATAGACGCCGCGCTCCGGGTTCGGGCCATGCGCGTGCCCAAACGCGGCCACATAGACCAGATCGGCATTCTCTGGGTGGATGCAGACGCTGGCGATGCCGCGCGTATTCTCCAATCCCAGATGTGTCCAGGTCTTGCCCGCGTCGGTGGATTTGTAGACGCCATCGCCATGCGAGACATTGCCGCGAATAGTCGTTTCGCCCATGCCCGCATAGATCACGTTGGGGTCCGATGCTGCGACAGCAAGTGCGCCAACCGAAGCGCGCTTGAAGAAGCCATCGGAGACATTTTCCCAATAGCGCCCGCCGTCGGTTGTCTTCCAGACGCCGCCGCCCGTCGAGCCAAAGTAAAACACCTGGGGGTGAACCGGGTCTCCGGCCACCGCCACAACGCGGCCCCCGCGATAGGAGCCGATGAGACGCCATTCCAACGAGCGCAGCAAAGCCGGATTGATCACCGCCTGCTCTGCTGCATTAGAAGCCTGTTCACTACGAGTTCCGTCGTGTACGCTGCTCATTTTTCTTCTAGCGTCCTTTCATGGTGAGATGTAGGTGGGTTTGTATTATAGCTCGTTCTACGACGGGATAGCCTGCTTGCCGTTTTACTGAACAGTCACTGCCGGATGCTTGACTTCGCTGCTCTGCTTCGGGCATGATATGAGGTATCAGGCACTTGTCCATGGTGTTTCATAACGATTGGACTGTAGCATCCAGGATACAGAGGAGGCCCCAGTCATGGCTACGGCTACCCGTCACGGTTCGTTCCAATTTCCGGCGCTTGCGAGCGAGATTGCGCCCTCGACGCAGGACGAGATGAATAATGCCGTCCAGACGCTCCAGGAGCAGAAAGAGGCGTGGGTGGCGCTCTCCGCCCGCGAGCGTATTGCCCTGGTGGACCAGCTCATCGCTGATTTTGCGGCGGTGGCTGATCGCTGGGTCGCGGCAAGTCTTCAGGCCAAGGGCGTTGACGCTGCCTCCCCGACGGCCAGCGAGGAGTGGTTTACCGGCCCGTATCTCGTTCTCAAGCACCTACGGCAGTTCCGCCAGGCGCTGGTGGAGATCGCAGCCACCGGGCGTCCCAGGATTCCCGGCCCTGTCACCACGCGGCCAGACGGCCAGGTGGTTGCCCAGGTCTTTCCGCAAACCGGCTATGATAAGCTGTTCTTCAGCGGCGTGAAGGCGGAAATCTGGATGGAGCCAGGCGTGACTGCCCAGAAACTTCCCGAAACGCAGGCGCTGATCTATCAAGAGAAACAGCATCCCGGCAAGGTGGCGCTGGTATTGGGCGCCGGCAATGTTTCGAGCATCGGCCCGATGGACATTCTCTACAAGCTGCTTGTCGAGGATCAGGTGGTACTCTATAAAAGCAACCCGGTGAATGCGTATCTTGGCCCCTTGATCGAAGAAGGCTTCCGGGCGCTGGTGGATCGTGGGTTTCTGCGCGTGACCTACGGCGGCGCGTCAGAGGGCGCGTATCTCTGCAACCATGCTGGAATCGATGAAATCCACATCACCGGCTCGGACAAGACCTTCGAGGCGATTGTCTTTGGCCCCGGACCAGAAGGCGCCAAACGCAAGGCGGAAAAACGCCCCTTGCTGACCAAGCCGATCACCGGCGAATTGGGCAATGTCAGCCCGGTCATTGTCGTGCCCGGCCCCTGGAGCGACAAAGACATCGCCTATCATGCTGAGCATATCGTCAGCATGCTCACCAACAACGCGGGCTTCAACTGCAATGCCACTCGCGTGATCATCCAGCACGCCGCCTGGGGGCAACGCGAGCAATTGCTGCAAGGGGTAAGGAAGATGCTGGCTCAAGCGCCGCTGCGCAACGCCTATTATCCAGGAGCGCGCGACCGCCAGCAAGCCTTCGTCGAGGCGCACCCGGAGGCCGAACAGTTTGGGTCGCCTAGCAAGGAGGAATTACCCTGGACCTTGATCGCGGGCGTGGACGCGCAGAAGGATGAGGACATCGCCTTCACCACCGAGGCGTTCTGCGGCCTCTTTGCCGAGTCGGCTCTGGAGGGGAGCAGTATAGCTGAATACCTTGACCACGCCGTTGCGTTCGCCAATGACCATCTCTGGGGCACGCTCAACGCGACGATCCTGATTCATCCCACTTCGCTCAAAGACCCAGCAGTTGCGGCTGCCTTCGACCGCGCCATTGCCAACCTGCGCTTTGGAACCGTCGCCGTCAACTACTGGGCAGCGGCTGGCTTTGCGATGGGCACGCCCACCTGGGGCGGCTTCCCCGGCCAGGATGTCTACGATGTCCAGTCGGGCATTGGGGTCGTTCACAACGCGCTGATGTTTAGCCGCCCGCAAAAAACGGTCATGCGCGCGGGTTTCCGCATCACGCCCACGCCAACCTGGTTTGTGACGCACGGCAAAGCGGCAAGCAAAGTCTTTCAGAAGCTTGTCAAGTTTGAGGCTGAGCCATCCCCCTGGAAGATTCCAGGCATTATGTGGTCAGCAATAACGGGGTAGGGGCGCCTGTATGAAAGCCAGCGAGCAGAGCCACATTGCCTTCTGCTGATGGGCGGTAGGCTCCCAGGCTCTGCTCGTGGTAGCGCTGCTGCTGGTCACGGTGGAAAGAATCTCCTCCAATCCCCCGCTCTCTTAACACGTTCTTTACCTCCTCACCACCCGATCTTTCTCTCTCGATGGCTACACTTCCCGTAGCCCCTGGGGACATCGTTTCGTGCGTCGGGCGGCAGGCTCTCTTCAGGGCCGTGTCATCCAGCCAGGAATGCTATTACGAGAACCTACCGCCGCATGATACCGATGCGATTGAGCCACGAGTAAGAGATGGTTGCTAGAGTGCCTGCGCTGAGGCAGGCCCAACAAATGGGAGGGTGAGTTATGGCGCTTCGTCGGCTGAAATCGTTATTCGCTTCCCTCTTGATCGTCGTACTCTTGCTGGGCGGCATTACGCTTCTAGGCTCAGCTTCGCGGGTTTCGGCTGCGGCGGCGCTCAGCAGCGTGGGGCATGTCTATACCCTGGATAACAACCTGACCAGCCCCAACTCGATCACGGTCTTTAACCGCGCTGGCGATGGCACGCTCACCTTTGCGGGCGCCACAAGCATCGGTGGCCTCGGCAGTATTAGCGCCTTTACCACCACCGCCGCTGGCAGCCAGGGTTCCCTCATTCTCTCGCGCGACCGCACCCGGCTCTTTGCTGTGGATGCCGGCAGCAATCAAGTCTCAGTGGTTGCTGTCCATGATGGGCATCTCTCGCTGCTGGGCGTGTTCTCCTCTGGGGGCACTGGTCCAGTCAGCCTGACCTATCAGGATGGCCTGCTGTATGTTCTCAATGCCGCCAATAACCAACCAGAAGCGGCCAATCTGGCCGGTTTTCGTGTGTTAGCGAATGGCACGCTCGTGCCGATCCCTGGGGCCACGAAGGCGCTCAGTACGGCGCATCCCGATCCCGCCGAGGTGCTGATTGACCCAACCCGCCAGTATCTGCTGGTCACTGAGAAGGCTACCAATTTGATCGATGTTTTCCGCATTCACTCCGATGGCAGCCTGAGCAACCTCACGACGTTTCCCTCGGTTGGCTCCTTGCCCTTTGGCTTTGCCTTTAACCGTGCCCGCAGCGTTGAGCAGTTTATCGTTGCCGATGGAGTGGCTGAGACAGATGGCACAGGCGCCCTGACCGCCTACCTGCTGGCAGATGGCAGCGTACGCCTGATAAACGGCCCGGCGCCCGATCATCAGATTGCCCCGTGCTGGGTGGTCATTACCAACAATGGGCGCTTTGCCTACACGTCCAATGCCGATAGCCATGCGATCTCCGGCTATCGCATTCACGAGGATGGCGCCATCAGCCTGCTCACGCCTGGTGGCGTGACGGGCGCCACACCTGCCGATACCTTCCCGCTTGAGGAGGCGCTCAGCCGTGATAGCCGCTTCCTCTATGTGCTGGATAGTCGGCTGCTGCTGCTGCCGCCGGGACAAGCGACGCTCAGTGGCTTCAGGATTGCCCCCAATGGCAGCCTGACGCCAGTTGCCGGAACGACGAATATCGTACTCACCGTGACTGCTATCGGTCTGGCAGCAGACTAAGTTCGCTTGCTAAGTAGCATCGCAATCATTCGCCAGCATCCAACCGCTGGGCGGACTCTGCAATGAGGTCCAGGAGAACATGCAAATCAAACGGCTTGCGCACGACTGGCACCGAAAGCGGCGTACTGGCATATTCCACCGCTGGCACAGAGAGGCGCGAACTGGCGGTTAACAAAATATAAGCATGCGCACGGGCAAGCGTTGGTTCTTCGCGGATAGTGTTCAAGACTCCCAGGCCGTCTAGTTCGGGCATCAACTGATCCAGCAAAACAACATACCGCTCCCGGCCCGCGCGCAGCAGACCAAGCGCCGTGATACCATCAGAAGCCTCAGCAACGGTATGACCCTCTTCTTCGAGCGCCATACGCAGGGACTCTCGAATTCCTTGATCGTCATCCACAATCAGAACGTGGGCCATCGTTTCCTCCGCTTATTCAGGGTATCTGCGAAGCGTCGCCCATGCTTGCAAAGTCCATACCAAAGAGAAAGCATCTGCCCTAGCGCAGATGCAAAGCATCCCGTCCAGGACCAGATGCCCAGTCCTGAACGGGGCGCAGCCTGATATGTACCAACTCAGGCGTATTCCGCGATGGCCTTTGCCAGCGCCTCGCGCGTCGGGCGCACGCGCTCTTCGGGTAGGCGCGCCAGCGGCTCTCCTGACAGCCGCTCCAGTTCCGGCAGCGTAGGCCGACCTTCATTCACATAGATCAGGCCGGTGATGAACTCTTGCTTCTGGTGCGCCTCTTCCAGTAGACGCATCGCGGCGAAGCGATCCGTTGGGTCATACGAGTTATCAAGTTTTTTCAGCCGGATTACCGAGCCATCGTGCATACGTACATCGGCGGTCTCGCCCTCGGCGTAATCGACGGTGATCTCTTCACGCTCAGGGACATATTCTCGCGCCGGGATGAAGTCGAAGGCGCTCACCACCTGCTCGTGCGCCTTGCCATAGGCATAGCTCTTGGTGGAATCATCGGCATCGTTGAAAGTCACGCACGGGCTAATGATGTCCAGGATGGCGGTGCCGCGATGGCTCAGCGCCGCCTTCAGCAGCGCCTCTACCTGACGCGGGTCGCCCGCGAAGGAGCGCGCCACAAAGCCGCAGTCGGCGATGACAGCTTCCAGGCAGACATCAATCGGCGGCAGTTCGTTGAGTCCGGCGTACTTCAGCTTCTGGCCCTCATCCGCCGTCGCCGAGAATTGCCCCTTGGTCAAGCCATAGACGCCGTTATTCTCTACGATATAGACCAGCGGAACATTGCGGCGCACCATATGCTTAAACTGGCCGATGCCGATGCTGCCGGTATCACCGTCGCCACTGATGCCAATGGCCGTCAGTGTGTGGTTTGCCAGCGTTGCGCCCGTCGCCAGCGAGGGCATGCGGCCATGCAAGCCGTTGATGCCATGTGATTGGCTCAGGAAGTAGGCGGGCGTCTTGCTGGAGCAGCCAATGCCGCTCAGCTTAATCACCTGGGTGGGCTTGAGCGCGAGATCATATGCCACCGAGATGATACGCGCCGAGATCGAATCGTGCCCGCACCCCTTGCAGAGTGTGGAGGGCTTGCCCTTATAGGCGGCGCGATCCAGACCAATCAGATTGACGTTTGAGCCAGAGGGAGGGACTTGCACTGCCATAGTGTTACTGCTCCTGTTCAAGAATCGCCTGGGCAATCCAGCGGCTGGTAAGTGGCAGACCGTCGCAGTGAGAGATGGAAACCATCCGTCCGGCCACATCTGGCGCTTCGGTCTGGAGAATCTTGTGCATCTGGCCGTCAAAGTTATTCTCGACGACATAAATGCGCGGATACGTGTGAACAAATGCCTGGAACGTCTCTTCAGTGGGTAGCGCGCGCAGACGCAGGTAACTGGTCTTGATGCCCTGCTTCTCCAGGAACATGCGCGCCTCTACCATGCCGGGGTCGGTTGAGCCATAGGCGATCAGCCCGACCTCTGCGCCCGGCGTCTCATCCAGCGCGGGCCTGGGAACCAGCGTGCGCGCCGTCGCAAACTTCTTCGCCAGGCGCTTCAGGTTCTCTTCCCACTCATCAGCACGCTCGGTGTAGATGGCCTTCGTGTTGTGCCCGCTGCCGCGCGTGAAGTAGGCAGCCAGCGGATTATCGGTTCCGGGCAGCGTGCGATAGGGAATGCCATCGCCGTCCACATCCTCATAGCGATGGAAGCCGCCGAGCTTTTCAAGTTCCTCGGCGCTCAGCACCTTGCCACGATCCATCGGCTGGTCGGGATAATCGAATGAATCAGTCATCCAGAGGTTCATGCCCAGGTCCAGGTCGCTTAGCACAAAGATGATGGTTTGCAGCCGCTCGGAGAGATCAAAGGCGCGCCAGCCAAACTCAAAGCATTCCTTCATGTTGGATGGGAAGAAGCAGGGATGGCGCGTATCGCCGTGACCCAGATAGTAGCAGAGCAGCACATCGCCCTGCGAGACGCGCGTGGGCAGGCCCGTGCTTGGCCCCATGCGCATAATATCCCAGACAACTGCCGGGATTTCAGTGAAATAGGCCAGGCCAGCGTACTCGGTCATCAGCGAGATGCCCGGCCCGGAGGTCGAGGTCATCGCGCGCGCGCCAGCCCAGCCCGCGCCAACGACCATGCCCAGCGCCGCGATCTCATCTTCGGCCTGCACAATCGCGTAGTTATGTTCGCCCGTCTCCGGGTCTACGCGCAACTCTTTGGCATGCTCGGTCAGGGCATCGATCAGGCTGGTCGAGGGCGTGATCGGATACCAGGCAGCAACGGTGAAGCCACCAAAGATCGCGCCCAGCGCGCTGGCGCTGTTGCCATCGATGATGATCTTGTCCTGATTGGCGTGCATGCGCTCCACGCGATAAGGGTCGCGCTTGACGATATGCTCTCTGGTGTAGTTGATGGCTGCCTCGACGACGCCCATATTCAGCTTGACGGGGCCAGCCTTGCCGCCGAAGTGATAATTCAGCGCCGACTCAATCTCGGCGACATCAATGCCGAGCAATTCCACCAGCGCGCCGACATAGACCATATTGGCAACATACGGGCGGCGGTCGGCAGTGGCGCCAGAATCTTTTGCCATCTGCTGCACCGGCAGGGTGTAGTAGATGATGTCGTCGCGGTCTTCTTTCAGATGCCAATCGGAGGGGAGGATGCACACGCCGCCGGGTGGCAGGTTGGCGATGTCTTCAGCCGCTGTCGCCAGGTTCATCGCTACCAAAATCTCAGCCTTTTCGCGCCGCGCGATATAGCCATCCTTGCTGAGCCGGATGCTAAACCATGTTGGCAGCCCTTGAATATTCGAGGGGAACAGGTTCTTGCCGCTGACGGGGATGCCCATCTTAAACAGCGCGCGCAACAAGGTCGTGTTGGCTGTCTGGCTGCCGGAGCCGTTGACCGTTGCGGCCACAATGGAGAAGTTGTTCACTCCGGCAGGCGTCTCAAGGATGTCGGAGACTAACGCACCTCTCTGTACGCCAGTGATGCTCATGGACCAATCTGCCTTTCTCGCAATGGATTAGGAAGAGAACAGGGTCTATCTGCTCATAATTACTCTAATTGTACACCGAAACGGCCAGCCTTGCACGCGGCTCAAGTTGGCAGCAGGAGGCTGGCGTTCAAACCTCCGTTCCGGGGGCACAGCCGCACCTGGAGGCCCAGTGGCGCCACGAAGTGAGGCTGCGCCCTCGCGCAGCCCCGCGTGCGAGCGCCCAGCGCTGGACAGCGCGAGCCAGGGAAAGTGTCTCGCGCCGTGCCCGCCGGGCCGCCTGCGCAGCGGCAACTTTACTCACTCCCACAGTATAAATGGTCTATCCTGTTGAGGCAAGCGAAACGACTGAGAGAACCGCTTCAGCCGGTGGTCTGAAGGCCGGCGGCAATGCCATTGATGCTGTGGTGAATGGCGTCGAGGAGGGTGGCGCGTGTCTCCGGTGGCGCGTCGTCCGGCAGGGCGCGATAGCGGCGCAGCAGGGCAATCTGGGCCACATGCAGCGCATCCACATAGGGGTTGCGCAGCTTGATCGAGCGCGCCAGCCGCGAGGATTGCTCTAGCAATTCCTGCTGCTGGGTGATCTGAAGGATGGTTGCCACGCTGCGTGTATACTCGGCTTCGATCTGACGAAATGCCCCGGCGCCGTTCTTTGCCAGGCTCGTATAGCGACGCACTGTTGGCATGTCCGCCGTGCCCAGGCTGAGTTGGGCGTTATCTAGCGCCATTGCAAAGAAGCGCCAGCGCTGATACATCGCCTGCAAACGCTCCAGCCCACCCGCATCAATCTCGGCCTGCAATGCCGTCCCCAGGCCAAACCAGCCCGGCAGGTTGGCGCGAATCTGCGTCCAACTGAAGACCCAGGGAATGGCGCGCAGGTCTTCCAGGGCGAGCGCGGTGGTCATCAGCCCCGTCCGGCTGACCGGGCGCGAGGCCAGGTGCAGGCTGCCTAACTCCTGAAAGGGCGTCGCCTGGCGGAAAAACTCCAGCAGCGCGGGCGCATGCTTCACCAGCGCCTCATAGTGCGCCTTAGAAACCGCCGCCAGGCGCTCCATTGTCTCGATCCACTCATCCAGCGGCGTCTCCTCTGCCGTCCCCAGCGCCGAGAGCAGCAGGCTAGAGATAATCTGCTCGAAATGCCGCTCGGCAATCGCCGGATGTCCATAGCGCGCAAAGATCACCTCGCCCTGCTCGGTGACTTTCAGGTTCGGCTGGCGCGCGTCTGGCGGGCGCGCCAGAATGGCCCGCCCCGTCGGGCCGCCGCCGCGTCCAATCGCGCCGCCACGCCCATGAAAGATGAGCAGATCAATCCCCAGCGCCTGCGCGGCCCGCGCCAGCGCCTCCTGTGCGCGATATGTCTGCCAGGTCGCCGCCAGATAGCCACCATCCTTGTTGCTATCCGAGTAACCGATCATCACCTGCTGGCGATTGCCCCGCGCCGCCAGGACCGCGCGATACACAGGACTCTGCGCCAGGCGCGTCAGGATGTCGCCACACTGGCGCAACTCCTCAATCTCCTCAAAAAGCGGCGCTACATCCAGGCGACACATGGCTGTATCGCCACCCGACCAGGAGAATAGACCGGCCTCGCGCGCCAGGAACAGCACTGCCAGGACATCGCCAGGTGCGTGGCTCATTGAGATCACGCAGGTCTGGCACGCCTCTGGGCCGTTGCTGCGCTGAATATCTGCCATTGCTCTGAATGTGTTCAACGTCTCGCGTGTCAGCGGCGAGAGCGCCTCTGGTGGAAGAGCGAGTGGTGATCCTGCAAGCCTGCTCTCTAGCAGGGCTTGCCGTTGCGCCTCGTCCAACGCAGCATAGTCTATGCCCTCGGCAAGCTGCACCAGTTCGGAGACAGCGGCGGTATGGCGCGCCGCGTGCTGGCGAATCTCCAATTCGGCGAGATGGAAGCCAAAGACCTCCACGCGACGGCAAAGGTCTAGAAGGGGACCGCGCGCGATGCGCTCTCCCCCAGAGGCCAGCAGGCTCTCCTGGATGAGCCGCAGGTCGGCGCGCAGGGTCTCCGCCTGCTCATAGCCGCCCGGCTCGCCCTGCTCGGCGCGTCGCAGGCGCTCGGCAATCAGCCCCAGCTTCCGACGATACGGTTCATCGGCCCAGCGCTTGACGAGCTGCGTGCCCAGCTCGGCGCGGTCGTGGTCAAGAGAGGTGATCAGTTCAGGGGACGCGCCCACCAGCCGCGCCGAGATGCTCAGATCGCGCCCCAGCGCCTGTACCTCCTCACGGTAATGGTGCAGGATGGCTGCGCGCGCCAGCCGTGCAGCAGCGCGCGTTACCTCAGCAGTCACGGCAGGGTTGCCGTCGCGGTCGCCGCCGACCCATGTTCCCAACCGCAGGAAGGGCGTGTCTGGCGCCTCCTGTTGGCGGGAATACGTGGCGCTGAGCGATGCCTCTAGAGTGCGATAGATCCGCGGCGCTAGCTCATAGAGGGTGCCAGAGAGGACATGCAGCACGCTCTGCACCTCATCCAGCACGGTAGGCCGTTCGAGCCGCGTCTCCGATGTTTGCCAGATCAGCGTGATGCGCGCACGTAGCGCCTCCAGGATGGCCGAGCGCAGGCGTGGCGTGGCGCGTGGATCGTCGAGCTGCGTAATTTGATCGGCGGCGCGTGCCAGGTGATGCAGCAGCGTGCGCCGCCGGGCCTCCGAGGGGTGTGCGGTAAAGACCGGATGCGCCTCAAGCTGCTGCAAGCACACCTGCACAGCTTCAGCCCGAACGCCCACGTTGCGCAGCATGGATAGCGCAGCGGCAATGGATTCTTGCAACGGCCCGCCAGCCTGCTCGCGCTCGCGCAGCGTGCGCACGCGATGATGTTCTTCCGCCAGGTTGATCAGATGAAAGTAGACGCTGAAAGCGCGCACCAGTTGCAGCAGGCGGTCCGTTGGCTGGCGCTGTGCCCACTGGAGCAGGCTGCGCTCCTGCGTGGCGTCTGCCGTCCCTCTGGAGCGCAAGGCAATGGCCGCCGTGCGGATGTACTCCACCGCTGCAAAAAGCTCTGGCCCGCCCTGCTCGCGCAGCACGTCGCCGACCAACTCGCCGAGCAAATGCACATCGGCGCGCAGCAGATCGATGGGTTCGGCACGCGACGGGGCGACTGGCTGGCGCAGGTGGTCCTCGGCGTTTCGTTGTGATCGCCCCAGGCTTCCGGGCTGTTTGCTGCTCATACCTACCATCCTTCCTGCGCCTAGCTCATCAAGGGTTTCACCATGCTCCTGAGCAGCGCCCAATCCACGATGGTAATAGGGTCTCCTAAAAGCATAAGCGAAGAAGGCACTCATGCGCAAATCTTCAGCCAGACCTCTTGACAAATGAGCAAGAATAAGATATATCTTGTTATATCGAATTATATCGAGATGCAGAAGCCGTTTTTGATGAAGGAGTCCGAAAAAGGTTCGGCACTCAAAGAGGAGCTTCTGCTGAAAGGATGAGATAACGATGTTTGGTCAACGACGTTTTCAACAGGATCGCCCCGCGTTTGCCTGGGGCGGCGGAAGTCGGCCTGATGCCGAGGAGGGCTGGCAGCCCTGGGCGCGCCCAGAGCGCCCGCCTTTTGGGCCACCCTGGGCAGGTCCCCGCCCGTTTGGCCCGCCCTTTGGAGGGATGGCCTGGCGCATGGCGCGGCGGTTCCCTTTTGGCCCCGGCTTTGGTCCCGGAGGCAGAGGGCCGATGGGTCCGCGCGCCTTCGAGCGTGGCGACCTCAAGTACGCGCTGCTCTCTCTGCTGCGCGAGCGGCCTAAGCACGGCTATGAGATGATTAAACAACTGGAGGAACAGGCCAGCGGCTTCTATACTCCCAGCGCGGGCGCGATCTATCCCACCCTGCAATTGATGGAGGATCGCGGCTGGGTGATGAGTCAGTCGGTTGACGGAAAGAAAGTCTACACGATCACCGACGCGGGCCGCCAGGCGCTTGACGAGCAGAACCAGCGCGCAGAGTCTACTGATGGGCCACGCGGCTGGGGCGGTCATCATCACGGGCACGGTGGCCCCTTTGGCCGCCAGGCGCAGCCGGAACTGGGCGCGCTGCGGCAGGAGAGCGCAGAAGTCGCGCGGCTCCTGTGGGCCTCGGTGATGGCGACTGGCGGCGACCCTGAGAAGCTGGCCCGTCTGCGGGGGATCATTGCGGGAACCCGCAATCAACTCAATGAGTTTCTCGGCCAGGCTCCGGCCAGCGCGAGCGGCGAATCTGCTCCCGCAACAGGTGGAATGGTAGAAGGCGCCTGATCAGGCAGGCTGTAGAGCAGTGTGATCGGCCCGTTCTACGCAGGTGAGCAAAACCCAGTGGCTCCAGTCGCAAAGACTGGAGCCACTGGTGTCTTCTGGGCGATCACGCTGGTTGAGGCTCAAGGCACTGCTCTTGCTGCTATGTTCTTCCGGCCCAAGCAGATGGGCCAGAGGTGTTCTCTGCTGAACAATCATGCCGGCGATCTGATCGTCGGAAGAGGAAGGACAGGCAGTATGAGCCGCATTCATGTTGAGGTCGAGCGCGCGATTGAGGCCCGGCCTGAGGATGTTTATGCGTTCCTGGCAGACTACAGTGATAAGCACTCAACCATTTTGACTTCGAACTTCGTTGATTATACCGTCGAGAAGGGAGGGATCGGGGCCGGGACAGTGATTCACTATCGTCTCCAAGCGGGCAGGCGTGAGCGTGAATACCACATGCAGATTGAAGAACCGAGCAAGGGACGTGTGCTGCTGGAGCGTGATACCGGCTCGTCGCTGGTCAATACCTGGATGGTGAGCCAGGGAGCGAATAAGAGGCAGAGCAAAGTATCAGTGACAACGGAGTGGGAAGGCAGCAGTGGCATGGGCGGCTTCTTCGAGCGCACTTTTGCGCCGATGGGGCTGCGCAGCATCTACACCCAAATGCTCGACCGGCTGGCTCAGTCGCTCACCGGCTCATCAGCCGCTCCCGCGGGTTGACCCAGGGAACCCTCTCTTGATACGGTTTGCGCCAGTCTTTCTCAACGGGATGTAGCCAGGGAGGACGTAGATTACCGATTGGACCGCTCGCGTCCTTGCTATGATACAATAGATGCTATGCAAGGGGCGAAAGGGGCCAACGATGACCTTCTCCTCAGAGATTCTCTCTCTACAAGCTGAAGAACGGCGGGAACAGCTCCAGGCGCTGTATCAACTGGCCCTGGAGATTGCCGAGTTGCATGACCTCCAGCAAGTGCTGGATACAGCGCTGAGCTATTGCCTGGAATTGACCGGATCGCAGTTTGGTTTTATCGGCCTCAATACGCCTGATGGCACAGCGATGGATGTGGTTGCCATTCAGGGATTCCAGGCAAGCTCTCACTTCTATGATCGCTTTCATCTCATTCCGCTGCGCCCAAACATCTTTGCCCGCGTTGTGTTGGAGAACCAGCCTGTCCGCAGCGCCGATGCGATGACCGACCCCTCGCGCATCGGCCAGCCCAGGGGCCATCCGCCCGTACAGGCGTTCCTGGGTGTTCCCTTGCGATCACAAGGCACGCCGATGGGGATGATTGGGGTTGCCAACCGCCCAGATGCGTATACCGACGAGCATGAGCAGTTGCTAATGACCTATGCCGCGCAGGTTGCTATTGCCATCCGTAACGCGCAACTCTACGAAGAACTGAAAGCAGCCAAAGCGGACCTGGAGCAAAAGGTGGCCGCGCGCACGGAGGAACTGGACCGGGCAAAGGAGGCGCTAGCCCTTCAGGCCCACCAACTCCGGCTCTTACTGGCCCAGACTGTCACCATCCAGGAACGCGAGCGTGCCCGCATTGCCCATAATATGCACGATGGCGTCAATCAACTCATCATTGGGGCCATTCTGGAGGTGAAAGCGGCGCGCGAACGCTTAGCCCGGAGGAAGGCTGCGCACGTTGAGGAAGCGTTGCAGCGCGTGCGCGCCGTTCTGGGCCAGGTGGACAGCGAGATCAAGCGCATTATTCATGATCTGCGCCCCCCAACGCTCGATGCGCTGGGTCTGCCTTCCGCCATTGCGCGCTACGCTGAACGCTACCAAGTCTTTACCGGCCTGTCCTGCCAGGCGCAGATCACCGGCCAGCCGCGCCGTCTCGACCCAGAGACAGAAATCGGTCTGTATCGGGTCATGCAAGAAGCCCTCCAGAACGCGACTGCCCACGCGCACGCGACCCAGACGTGGGTGCATCTGGCCTTTTCGCCAGAGAGCGTCAGCCTGGAGGTTGGCGATAATGGGCAGGGCTTTGATCTGGTGCAGATTATGGCGCAGCGCGAGGGCCACCTGGGCATTGTCGGTATGAATGAGCGCGCGCAAAATCTGGGCGGCTTCCTCTCCATTGAGACCAAACCCCAGGCAGGCGCCAGGGTAATATTGGATGTGCCGATGGCTGAGCGATTCGAGGCGCCCATATCGCCAGATAAGGAGCAGCACAATGGACACATCCCGGCAGCCGATTCGCATCCTGATCGTTGACGATCACCCCGTCGTGCGCCAGGGGCTGCGTAGTCTGCTCTCGAACCATCCCGATTTACAGATCATCGCCGAAGCCGCGCAGGGGCAACAGGCGCTGGCGACGGCAAGGCGCGAATGTCCCGATGTGGTCTTGCTGGATATTCGTCTACCCGGTATGACCGGCATCGAGGTCGCCCGTCTGCTACAGCGCGATTGTCCTCAAACGCATATCATCATGCTCACCAGCTATGATGACGATGAGTACCTGACTGGCGCGCTGGAGGCTGGCGCCCAGGCGTACCTGCTCAAGAGCGTCTCCGATGAGACGCTGGTCTGGACCATTCGGGCTGTCTATCGGGGTGAGCGGCTGATTAGCCCGGAACTCCTTGATCGGGTGCTGCGCCAGTTTGCCCAGGTGCGCCATCAGCAAATCCAGCAGGAGGTAGGGCTGAGTGACCAGGACATCCAGGTGCTTCAGCGGCTGGCGGCGGGGGCCAGCAATGAGGAGATTGCCAGGGAGCTGGGCTGGAGCAAAGCCAGTATCAAGCGCAAGGTTCAGCATATCTTTGATCAACTCGGCGTGATGACGCGCGCTCAGGCCGCCGCAGAAGCGGTGCGGCGCGGTTTAGTCTAGCAAGCTCGCGCTTTGCTGCGCTCATGCGCCGATAGGCTCAAAATCTGAGCCGGATGGCCCTTATGAGCTTTACCTCACCTATGCTACTGTATGAGTAATCCCCAGGCAACGGCGCCAAACCATCACATCCCTTTGTGGCTACGTGTTGGCTCTTGCTTGACACCAAAGGAGGTAAAAGCCTATGATTCCTCCCCCATTTGAGTACCTTGCCCCACAGAGCATCCATGAGGCCATTGCTTTGCTTCAGCAGTATGGCCCAGAAGCCAAGCTCATGGCTGGGGGCCAGAGCCTGATCCCTTTGATGAAACTGCGCCTGGCCTCTCCAGGCTATCTCATCGATCTTCAGAAGGCGCCTGGCCTTGCCATGCTGGAAGAGCAGCATGGCGCGCTCGTGATTGGAGCGATGGTGCGTGAATCTGCCATCGAAAACTCGGCGCTCGTCCGGCAGCGCTACCCTGGTCTGGCTGAAGCCAGCGA
>Ga0070730_10002600_pt1 | contig 16384 bp, 15 predicted proteins | sample Coa_R1_3_FD_66447 | JGI IMG/M metagenome (GOLD analysis project Ga0070730, IMG submission 66447) | Surface soil microbial communities from Centralia Pennsylvania, which are recovering from an underground coalmine fire - Coalmine... | ecosystem: Environmental > Terrestrial > Soil > Unclassified ...
CTGGCGCCGTTGACCGATCCGACCAATCCCAAGCTCGTTTTCCCGAACCTCAACGTCACGCCCGGGGGCGAGGATTTCCAGACCAATCTGATCATGCCCGAGCCTTGCCCCTTCCTCAGGGCCGATTTCCCGCCGGTCTCGATCATCAGGCCAACGCACACCTTCGGCGCCGCCATGGGCGCACTCAAGGCGCTGACGGCGGACGGGCTGTTCATCGGCCAGTCGAAGCGTTTCTTCGAGTTCATGCAAGACCTCGCGGAAGACGCCGACGCCGCGCGTCGCGAGGACGATCGCTGAACTGACGAGCAGAACCGCTTCCGGCCGTTCCGACCGGAAGCGGTTCCGTTCAAGACGCCATCGGCCGCCTATTCCGCCGCGCGCACTTCGTCGACGGCCTGCAACGGCTCCGCCGGTGGATGGCCGGCATGGACCACGACCGAGGACTGAATATTGCTGGCGAACGGGATGTTCGCCTCGGCGAAGGCCAGCTCGATCCGGCGATAGGCTTCGGTGCGGATCTCGAACTGCTTGCCCGGCGGGGTCTGCACTTTGCAGCGGAAGATCTTGGCCCCCGGCTGGATGCGATAGAGCTTGGCCTTCAACGGCGCCATGATGAGCGCGGCGAACTCCTCATGCTCCAGCATTTCCAGCCCGATGCGCTTCACGATCCGGCGCACGGCCTCGCTGTCGACGTCGGTCGGCAGCGGAATCTCGAACTTGTCGATAACCCAGTCTCGCGAATTGTTGCGCACGCTGCCGAGCGAGCCGTAGGGCACGAAATGCAGCGGACCGTTCTGGTGGCGCAGCGCCACGGTGCGGAAGGTGATCTTCTCGACCGTGCCCTTGGCCGTCCCCGCCTCGATATAATCGCCGATCCGGAATACGTCCTCGATCAGGAAGAAGGCGCCTGAGAACAGATCCTTGACCAGGGTCTGGGCACCGAAGCCGACCGCGATGCCGACCACACCGGCCGAGGCGAGTAGCGGGGCGATGTTGAGCCCCAGCACCGATAGCGACCACATGAGTGCCACCGCGGCGATCACGATCATGCCGATCGAGCGCAACAGCGGCTGCACCGTGCTCGCGCGGCTGCCCGGCCCGCTCGCCTCGCGGCTCAAGGCAACCGCCAGCCCGGTTTCGAACAGGCGCCAGACATACCAGCCGATCAGCAGCGTGACGCCGGCATCGAACAGCACGCCGATGACGGTCCGCGCGTCATGGGCGCCGAGGATCCGGATGAGATCGAACGACCAGAGGCGCGCCAGGAAGGCGCCGGCACCGATCAGGAATACCCAGGAAGCGGCGTAGTGCAGGATATCGGCAAATGCGTCGATCGCTTGGAGTTGCTCCGGCGATCCTTCCGGCCCCTCGGTCGCCTGCGCCACCGGCTGCAGCGGTTCCCCCTCCTCTCCCGGCACGAAGATCAGCCGTGCCGCCGCGTTCCGACGCAGCAGCCGCTGCTTCACCTTGCGCAGGGCCAGCGTCATGATGCCGTCGAAGGCCGGCATGATGGCCAGCACGATGAGCGTGCCCAGCACCCGGTCGAACGGCGGCGTCGGCAGCAGCAGCACGCCCAGCACCCAGGTGGCGCCGAGCCCGAACACGCTCAGCACGGCAAGCGAATGCCAATAGCGCGCGAAGCCGTCGAGGTGCGGCCGCAGCCGGTACAGCGCGCGCAAGCACATGTAGCCGACGATGAAGCTGGCCGTGATGATGATCAGATGCGGCAGCCCGTCGCCGAACCAGAGGTAATAGAGCCCCTCGGCCACGATATAGGGCACCATGGCGGTCGTGATGATCCGCGCCAGGATGCGGCGCGCGCGTCGCGCTTCCGGGGTGCTGAGCGGCACCAGGCGCAGATTCGGCCGGTCCGGGGCGAAGGGCTGGCTCAGGATGACATAAGCCGCCCAACCGACGGTCGAGCTCTGGATGAAGGCGTTGGCGAAGCCCTGGAACACCTCTGTCCCGGGGAAGATAACCCCGTGTGCCGAGAAGCAGAGATTATAGAGCAGCCCGCAGGCGAGCAGGAACGCCGCCGGCGGCAACAGGTCGATCAACAGCCCCTCGAGGCCGAGCAGGATCGCCTTAGGCGCCCGGTCGACCGTGGCATGGGCGAGCCGCCGCCGCTCGCCGCGCAACAGCCGGAACACGATCGCAGCGCCCAGCAAGGCAACCAGCAGCATCGCCGCGAGACAGGCCAGCACCCAGGCGACCGAGCCCAGTTCGCCATTGTTGGTCAGCAGCGTCGCCGCCTGATGGCTCATCCCCGGCGCCCGCCAGGCGTCGGCGAACATCTCCTTGATCGCACTCCAGAGCTCGTTCGTCGAACGGCCCAGGTGCATCATCATGTGGCCGAACGGCTGGGCGCCGAAGCCATGGCTGGCGGCGTTATGTACCGTCGTCGCCTGGTCTGCCGTCACCGCCGGGTCGGCCGCGGTTGCGAGAGCAGGATCAGCCATCGAGACTCCTCACCAAGATACGCCGCCATGCCGATCATACGCCCCCAAGGGCGGCAGCATGCGCCGATATCCACCGATATGCACGCGTCGGCCGCCTGGACACGGCGCGCCGAGGCACCGACAATAGACCGATCGCCCATCGCCGGAAATGCGCGCCCGCCTGCGGCGTGCCCCCGTAACCGAGATTTGATCCGCCCGTGCCGCCCAGGAAGCTCGACTCCATAGACCTCAAGATTTTGGCCGAATTGCAGCAGGACGGGCGGATGACCAATCAGCGCCTGTCCGAGCGGGTCGGCCTGTCGCCCCGCCCTTGCCTCGAGCGCGTGCGCCGGCTCGAGGCGGCCGGGCTGATCTCGGGCTACCGGGCAGTGGTCGAGATCGGCCAATTGCCCGATCTGGTCCATGCTTTCGCCGAGATCACGCTCAAGAGCCAGTCGACCCAGGCGCTCGCCGCCTTCGAGCGCCATCTGGCCGATTGCGCCGAGGTGATCGAGTGTTTCCTGGTCGGCGGCCAGTTCGACTATGTCGCCCAGGTGGTCTGCGCGGATCTCGATCGCTACAACGCGCTGACGACCGCCTGGCTCGATGATCCCGCGGTCGGTGTCGCGCGCATCACCTCGCGCTTCGTCATGAAGCCGGTCCGCCGCTTCGCCGGCTATCCACTCGCGCTGTTGGGCAAGACCACGAGACAGCAGAACCAGTAAGTCAGAATGGCGACGTGCAGCCGATCCTGCTGCGCGAATCGCACGCTTCGGCCGCACCTGCCGCGCCTCTGCCCCTACAATCGTAGGCAACGGAAACAGGGGCGAATCATGGACTTGGGCGATCTCGAACGGCGTTACGGCGCCCGCAACTATCATCCGATCCCGGTCGTGCTGACCCGCGGCGAGGGCGTCTGGCTGTGGGACGACCAGGACCGCAAGTATCTCGACATGATGAGCGCCTATTCGGCGGTCAGCCCGGGCCATTCCCATCCGCGCCTGGTGGCGCGCCTGGTCGAGCAAGCCGGGCGGCTGGCCGTGCCGTCGCGTGCCTTCATGAACGACAGGCTCGGGCCGCTGATGCAGCGGCTGGCCGAACTTACCGGCCTCGACAAGGTGCTGCCGATGAACACGGGCGCCGAGGCGGTCGAAACCGCCATCAAGGCCGCCCGGCGCTGGGGCTACCAGGTGAAGGGCATTCCGGAAGGCCAGGCCGAGATCCTGGTCGCGTCGGGCAATTTCCACGGCCGGACCACGACCATCGTGGGCTTCTCCAGCGAAGACGCCTATCGCCAGGATTTCGGCCCGTTCACCCCGGGCTTCCGCATCGTGCCGTTTGGCGATCTCGACGCCTTCGCCGCCGCGGTCGGGCCGAACACGGCCGCGATCCTGGTCGAGCCGATCCAGGGCGAGGCCGGCATCCGGATGCCGCCCGCCGGCTTCCTCAAGGGGCTGCGCGCGCTGTGCGACCGGGAAAACGTCTTGCTGATCCTGGACGAGGTCCAATCGGGCCTCGGCCGCACCGGCAAATGGTTCGCCTATCAGCATGAGGACGTGTTGCCCGACGGCGTCATCCTGGGCAAGGCGCTCGGCGGCGGGCTGCTGCCGGTCTCGGCCTTCGTCGCCAAGTCGGCGGTCATGGACCTGTTCAATCCCGGCAGCCACGGCTCGACCTTCGGCGGCAATCCATTGGCCGCCGCCGTGGCGCTCGAAGCGCTGGCGGTGATCGAGGAGGAACAGTTGGTCGCCCGCAGCGCGATCCTCGGCCGCCACATGAAGGAACGGCTGGAAGCCATTGGTTCCGCTGCGATCATCGAGGTGCGCGGCGTCGGGCTCTGGGTCGGGATGGAGCTCGATCCGGCGCTCGCCGACGCCCGGGCGATCTGTGAGCAGCTGGCGCACCACGGCGTGCTGACCAAGGAAACTCACGATACGGTGGTGCGCTTCGCGCCGCCGCTCACCATTACGCGACAAGAACTGGATTGGGGTTTGGACGTGGTTGAACAGACGATCCGCAACGCGACACCGAAGAATCTTTCCGGACGCATCCCGCAGCCGGGCGCCCAGCGCGCGCAGGCCAAGGGACCGCATCTGGTGATGTGCCCGCCGGAGCACTACGAGGTCAGCTACAAGATCAACCCCTGGATGGATCCGGCCGCCTGGGCCGTTTCGGCCGAGACGCTCGCCCATGACGCGCGCGTCGGCTGGCAGAAGCTCTACGATACCTACCGTGCGCTCGGCGCCAACATCGAGATCATGCCGCCGCAGCCGGGCCTGCCGGATCTGGTCTTCACCGCCAACTGCGCCGTGGTGCTCGATCGCAAGGTCGTGCTCGCCCGCTACAAATGCGCCGAGCGCCAGGGCGAGGAAGCCCATGGCCGCGTGTTCTTCGAGGGTCTGCAGCGCGAGGGCGTAGTCGAGGAGATCCACGAGCTGCCCGAAGGCGTCTTCTTCGAGGGCGCGGGCGACTGCTACTGGGATCCGCACCGCCGCATGCTCTGGACCGGCTGGGGCCAGCGCTCGTCGCGCGAGGCGACGGCAACGATCGAACGGGTCTATGGTGTGCCGACCGTGGCGCTCGAACTGGTCGATCCGCGCTTCTACCATCTCGATACCGCGTTCTGCGTGCTGTCGGGCGGCGAGGTGCTCTATGTGCCTTGCGCCTTCACCGAGCAAGGCCGGCAGACCATGCGCGACCTGATCGGCGCGGAACGGTTGATCGCGGTCGAGGATGCGGACGCCGAGACGCTTGCCGCCAACTCGGTCGCGGTCGGCCGGGACCTGGTGTTCGGCAATTGCGGCGCGGCACTCGAAGCGCAGCTTAATGCCCGCGGCTATACGGTGCATCGCGTCCCGCTCGGCTCGTTCGGCCGCAGCGGCGGCTCGGCCTACTGCCTGACCCTGCGGCTCGACAATTACGCGCTGGCGAGCTGATCATGCTGCCTACGGCACGGCGGTCTCCGCCGCGCCGTAGGCACTGGTGAGGCCCGCATGCTGATCGATCGCGCCGAATATGCCGACCTCGAGGTCCTCGCCGCGCACCGGCAGGCTCGATGGGAAAGGCAGCGTGACTATCTACAAGGCGCTTCAGCCTTTTATCGGCGGATCTGGGGAGGCGGCCTGCCTCCCCTTCGCCTCGACGCCTTTGCCGACCTGCCGTTCACCGACAAGGAGATGCTGCGCGAGAGCCAGCGGAGCAGGCCGCCGTTCGGTGATTATCTGGCAGCGCCCGTGACGAGGATCGCCCGAGTCCATCGCACCGCCGGCACGACCGGCACCGCGATGAACCTGGCGCTTTCCGCGCGCGATGCAGAGGAGACCGCGATCGTCGGTGCCCGCGCGCAGTCGGCGAGCGGGCTCGGCCCCGGTCACCGCGTCGTCCATTGCCTGAATTACCGGATGTGGATGGGGGGCTTCACCGACCACACGACGCTCGAGGCGACGGGCGCCACGGTCGTGCCGTTCGGCGTCGGCGAAACTCAGCTGCTGATCCGCACGATCCGCGAACTGGGCATCACGGCGATTTCCTGCACGCCGTCTTACCTGGCCGTGCTCGAACGGGTCATCGCCGAGCATTTCGCCGGCCTGAAGCCCCGCGACCTCGGGCTCAAGCTCGGCTTGTTCGGCGGCGAGGCCGGAGTTGACGATCCGGAATTCCGTCGTCGGATCGAGACGGTTTGGGGACTCGCGGTCCGCAACGCCAACTATGGCGTCTCGGATGTGTTCTGCAACTTCGCCGGCCAGACGGCGGAGGACGGCGACCTCCACTTCATGGCCCTCGACGTGCTGCATCCGGAGCTGATCGAACCTGATAGCGGCAGGCTGCTGCCATGGCGTGCCGGCGAGCGCGGCGAGCTGGTGCTGACCCATGTCAGCCGTGAGTGCCAGCCGCTGGTCCGGTTCCGCACCGGCGACGTCATCCTGTTGACGGGCACCAGGCCGGCGGCCTGCGGGCGGACGGCACCGCGCTTCCGCGTGATCGGCCGCAGTGACGACATGGTGGTCGTACGCGGCCTCAACGCCTTCCCGACCCAGGTCGCGGCCGTGCTGAACCGGGAGGCGGCGCTCTCGGGCGAATACCGTATCGTGCTGGACGGACCAGGCCCCTACGACCTCTTGCCTGTCGAGGCCGAATTGGCGGAGGCCGCTGCCGAAGCACCACCGACCGGGCTCGCCGAAGGGCTCGCGGCCGCGATCAAGCGCGAGCTCGGGCTGACCGCCCGCGTCACCCTCCTGCCCTTCGGCAGCCTGCCGCGCACCGACGGCAAGACCCGCCGCGTGATCAGGAAGGACAAGCCATGACGGGTACCGTATTGACCGAGGATGCCGGCGACGGCGTGCGCATCGTCACACTCAACCGGCCGCACCGGTTGAACGCGATCGTTCCCGAATTGCTCGACGACCTGAACCAGGCGCTCGAAGCCGCGGATCGAGATCCCGCGATCCGCGCGATCGTGCTGACCGGCGCCGGCCGTGCCTTCTGCTCGGGCGACGATCTCAAGGATTTCGGCAGCCAGGCGACAGACGAGGTCGGGACCCGCGCCTATATCGAGCGCATCCAGGACGTGACCCGCAACCTGGTGCTCGGCGACACCCCGGTCGTCGGCGCAATCCGCGGCTGGGCCGTCGGCGGCGGGCTCGAATGGGTCATTAATTGCGACTTCGCGATCGCCGCCGAAGGGACGCGCTTCTTCTTTCCGGAAATCTCCTGGGGCGTGTTCGTGACCGGCGGCGTGAGCGACCTCCTGCCTCGGCTGGTCGGCCTGCAGCGGGCCCGGGAACTCATCATGCTCGGCGAACGGTTCGACGCCGCCCAGGCCAGGGAATGGGGACTGGTGTGGAAAGTCGTGCCCGACGCCGGGTTGCGCGACGAAGCCCTGGCACTCGCCCGCCGTATCGCCGCCTTGCCGGTCGGTGCGGTGCGCGACCTACGCCGGGTCCTTGCGCGCCGCGAGGCGCTTGCGCCGGCCATGGCCGCCGAGACAGATGCCACGGTGCGGGGATTCCTCGATCCGGCGACGGCAACGCGCATCGGCGCCTTCAAATGAGCCGCCGGACCCCGGCTTCGTGGAGCCGGGGTCCGGGCCATTCCTATCGACGATTGAGGAAAAGGCCGACCGTGAGACCGAGCGCGCCCGCCGCCAGCAGGGCAGCCAGCGACCGGCTGCCGACGATCTCGCGCGCGCGGCTGGTCGCGTCGCCATAGCGCTGCTGGACCACGCCGCCCAACTCCCGCACCTTGCCGCGGATCTCGGCCCGAGTATCGCCAGTGAGCGCGCCCGCGGTGCTTTCGAGACGACCCGCCACCCGCTTGGCCGCGCCAATGACCGAATTATCTTCCATCTCGGATACTCCCGTTGGTTGCCCCTCCCCAACCCACGGGACCGGACGGGGTTCCTGATCGCGAGCAGGTCGCGATCGTCACACCCCCAGGCTGCGCCGCACCAGCTCCGGCGCGGCATCGAGCGCGGCATTGTCACCGCTCCAGACCGTGCGGCCCTTCTCGATGATGACATGCCGATCGGCCAGCCGCTTGAGCGCGGCCAGGTTCTTGTCGACCACCAGGATCGCCTCGCCCTCTTCCTTGAGCAGCCGCAGGCAGCGCCAGATTTCCGCCCGCACCAGGGGCGCCAGCCCCTCGGTCGCCTCGTCGAGGATCAGCAGGCGCGGATTGGTCATCAGCGCCCTGCCGATCGCCAGCATCTGCTGCTCGCCACCCGAGAGCGTGCCGGCGCGCTGCTTACGGCGCTCGGCCAGGCGCGGGAACATCTGGTAGATCCGGTCGAGCGACCAGGGATCCGCCCGATCGGTCCCCGGGGCCGCGGTCGCGACCAGGTTCTCCTGCACGGTCAAGGTCGGGAAGACGCGCCGCCCCTCGGGCACCAGGCCGATGCCGCGCCGCGCGATCTTTTCCGGCGGCAGGCCCATCAACTCCCGGCCATCGAACTTGATCGAGCCGGCAGAGGGTGGATTGAGCCCCATGATCGCCAGGATGGTCGTAGTCTTGCCCATGCCGTTCCGGCCGAGCAGGGTCGCGACCTCGCCCGCCTCGATCGAGAACGAGATGTCGAACAGGACCTGGCTGCGGCCATAGGCAGCCTGCACGCCCTCGACGACCAGCATCAGGCGCTGTCCTCGTCATCGGTGCCGAGATAGGCCTCGATCACCGCGGGATCGCCCCGGATGGCGTCGGGCGCGCCGCTGGCGACGGCACCGCCATAGACCAGCACGGTCACCCGGTCGGCCAGCGCGAACACCGCCTCCATGTCATGCTCGACCAGCAGCATCGAGACGCGGCCCTTCAACCCCTGCAACAGCGAGGTCATGCGGCGAGATTCCTCGGGCCCCATGCCGGCCATCGGTTCATCCAACAGCAGCAGCTTCGGCTCGGTGGCGAGCGCCATCGCCAACTCCAACTGCCGCTGCTCGCCATGGGCCAGTTCCCGCGCCTTCCGGCCGGCACGCGGGCCGAGCCCGATCTCGTCGATCATCCGCCGGGCCGGATCCCGCAAGGCGGGCTCGTCGGCCGCGCGCCGCCAGAAGCGGTAATGCTTCCCGAGCCGGGCCTGCACCGCGAGCGCCACATTATCGAGCACGGTGAATTCGGGCAGCACCGCGGTGATCTGGAACGAGCGGACCAGTCCGCGCCGCGCGCGCACCGCCATGCCGAGCCGACTCACGTCCGCGCCGTCGAACCGGATGGTGCCGGCGTCCGAGCGGAGCTCGCCCGCCAATTGCGCGATCAGCGTCGATTTGCCGGCACCGTTCGGGCCGATCACCGCGTGGCATTCGCCCGGCAGCACGTCGAGCGACAGGTTGTCGGTCGCGACCAGCCCGCCGAAGCGCTTCACCAGGCCGCGTGCTTCCAGCAATGGCGCTTCGGGCCGCGGGCTCGTCATGATCGGCGCGTCCCGGCCAGCACGCCCCAGAGGCCGCCGCGCGCGAACAGGATCAGCGCCACCAGCATCGGCCCGAGCACGACCATCCAATGCTCGGTCCAGAGCGCCAGCACCGTCTCGAGCATGATCAGCACGGCGGCGCCCAGCACCGGGCCGTAGAGCGTGCCGAGCCCGCCCAAGATGACCATGATCAAGAGGTCACCCGACTTGGTCCAATGCAGCAGTTCCGGGCTGACGAAGCGCGCCTGGTTGGCCATCAGCGCACCGGCAAGCCCGGCGACGGCGCCCGACAGCGTAAAGGCGGCGAGCTTGATGCCGTAGGGCGGAATGCCGAGGGCGGCGAGGCGCCGCTCGTTCTCGCGCACACCACGCAGCGCCGTCCCGAAGCGCGCGTCGAGCAGGCGGCCGGCCAGCACCAGGAACCCGACCAGCAAGACGGCGACGACGTAATAGAAGCTCGTCTCGTTCCTCGTATCCAGGCCGGGCAGCAGGTTGCGCGGGCGGAAGCTCAAGCCGTCGTCGCCGCCGTAGGTCTTGAGCGAGATGAACAGGAAAAACAGCATCTGGGCGAAGGCGAGCGTGATCATAATGAAATGCACGCCCGCCGTCCGCAGCGACAGGGCGCCGATCGCCAGCGCCGCGAGCCCGCCCAGGACGAAGGCCGCGGGCCAGGCGACGAGCGCCTGATCGCTGCCGGGGATGAGTCCCAGGAACGCCGAGCCGTCGTGGGCATGGAATGCCAGGATGCCGACGGCATAGCCGCCGATGCCGAAGAAGGCGGCATGGCCGAAGCTGACCATGCCGCCGAAGCCGACGACCAGATCGAGGCTGGCCGCCGCCAGCCCCATGATCAGGATGCGCGTGCCGAGCCCGATCAGGAACGGCTGCCCCACCGCCGAGACGCCCCAGGGATAGGCCAGGATCAGGCCGAGCCCGGCGAGGATCAGGCCCCGTTCGCGGGTGAGCCTAGCCATGGGCCGGAAACAGCCCGCGCGGCCGCCACAGCAGGACGGCGGCCATCAGCAGATAGACCGCCATGGACGAGACGCCGCCGCCGACCGCGTCGGCCTCGGACGTGCTGAGCAGCGTCTTCAGCAAGCCGGGCAGATACGCCCGGGTCAAGGTGTCGACCATGCCGACCAGCAGCGCCCCGATGAAGGCGCCGCGGACCGAGCCGATGCCGCCGATGATGATGACGACGAAGGTCAGGAGCAGCACCTGCTCGCCCATGCCGACCTGGACCGAGAACACCGGCCCGGCCATGACGCCGGCCAGTCCCGCCAGCAGCGCGCCGAGCCCGAAGACGACCATATAGATGACGCCGATCCGGACGCCCAGCGCGCGGACCATCTGCCGGTCCGAGCTGCCGGCCCGGATCAGCATGCCGATCCGGGTGCGCGCCACCAGTAGATAGAGCAGCAATGCCACCAGCAGCCCGACCGCGATGATCGCCAGGCGGTAGGCCGGATAGGGCACGCCCGGCAGCAATTCGACCGAGCCCGCGAGCCACGGCGGCATGCGCGCGAACAGGGGCTGGCGGCCGAACAGCATGGTGGTCGCTTCGTTGAAGAACAGGATCAGTCCGAAGGTCGCCACCACCTGGTCCAGATGGTCGCGGGCATAGAGCCGGCGCAGCACCGCGGCCTCGATCAGCATGCCGATCGCTGCCGCCGCCGTCGTCCCGGCGAGCAGTGCTGCCAGGAACGAGCCGGTGGCATCGCCGGCCCAGGCCGCCGCGAAGGCACCGATCATGTAGAGCGAGCCATGGGCCAGGTTGATCAGGCGCATGATGCCGAATACCAGGGTCAGTCCTGCGGCGAGCAGGAACAGCATGATGCCGAACTGCGCGCCGTTGAGGATCTGTTCCGCCAGAAGCATGCGCGGCGGTCCCGCTACATCCTGCACTCCGCCGCGTAGGCGTCGCCGCGCGCCTGATAGATCGTGCCAACGGTCTTCAGCACCGGCTTGCCGTCCTCGCCCCTCACCACCTTGAGCGCGAACCAGTCCTCGATCGGGTGTTGATTGACGCCGAACTTGAAGGCGCCGCGCACCGACGGGAAATCGGCCTTGCGCAACGCCGCGCGGAAGGCGTCGGCCTTGTCGACATCGCCGCCGACCGCCTTGAGCGCGCTGCCGGCCAGCCGCGCCGTGTCGTAACCCATGGCGGCGTAGTAGGTCGGCGTGCGGTGGAACTTCGCCTCATAGGCCGCGACGAACTGCTTGCTCGCCGGATTGTCGAAATCGGAATTCCAGTGGGACGCGACCTGCACGCCGAGCGCCGCATCGCCGACCGCGCCCAAGGTCCGGGCGTCCATCGAGGGCGAGGACAGCACCATCGGAATCTTTTCCATCAGGCCGGCCTGGACATATTGCTTGACGAACGTGATGCCGAGCCCGCCCGGCTCGAACTGGAACACGGCATCGGGCTTGGCGTCGCGGATCTGGGCCAGTTCGGGCGCGAAATCGGTCTGATCGAGCTTGGTGTAGATTTCGCCGGCGATCTCGCCCTTGTAGGTGCGCTTGAAGCCGGCCAGTGCGTCCTTGCCCGCCTGGTAGTTGGGGGCGAGGATGAACATCCTCTTGTAGCCGAGATTGGTCGCGTACTGGCCCGCCGCCTCGTGCAGCGAGTCGTTCTGCCACGGCACCACGAAATAGTTCTTGTTGCAGTCCTTGCCGGCGAAGCTCGACGGCGCCGCGTTCGGCGACAGATAGAAGGCGCCGGCATCGAGGATGTCCGGCACCGTCGCACCGGCGACGTTGGAAAAGATGATGCCGGTCATGAGCTTGATGTGCTCGCCGGTCAGCATGCGCTGTGCGATGTCCTTGGCCGTGCCCGGCTTCAGCCCATCGTCCTCGACCTCGACCTGGACCGACACGCCGCCGAGCTTGCCGCCCTCCTGGTCGATCGCCAGTTGGAAGCCGTCGCGCACCTCTTCGCCGAGATAGCCGCCCGGGCCCGACAGGGTCGTGATCATGCCGATCTTGACCGGGTCGGCCGCGATCGCCTGGCCCGAAGCCCCTGTCGCCAGCATGATCGCCAGCGCGCCCAACGCCCTCATCCCAGTCCCCATGACCTCACCCCTGCTGCGAGCCCCGGGTTTTCCCGGGTGCGTTGCGAAGCAGCAGACCAAACTCGGCGCTTCGCCGCCAGCGAAAAGAAGCTGGCCGCGTTACCGTTCAACGGCTTGGTCGTTCAGGATGGGGGAAATCGGCGCCGGCATCGCGTCGTGAGCGAAAGCGCCGGCGCCCGGCAGGAGTAGCGACCTCTTATTGGTAGTAGGAACCCTGCGGTGGTGGGTAGTAGCCCGGCTGCGGTTGCGGCGGCGGAGCGTAATACGTCGGCTGCTGCGGGGGCGGCGGCTGCGGGGTTGTGGCAACGCCGCCAAGCGCGCCGACCCCGGCGCCGACCAGCGCGCCGACCCCGGCGCCGCGGCCGCCGCCGGCGGCGGCGCCGATGGCCGCCCCCGTACCGGCGCCCAGCAGGGCGCCGCCGGCCGCGCGCTGGCCCGGATCATAGGGATTCGTGCAGCCCGCGAGCCCCATCATCAGGGCCGCTGCTGCAGCGCAGGGCATCAACAGCCGTCTATTCATTTTCATCTCCGAGCGAAATTGCTCTCCACGGAGACAACACGCTCGGGACGCCCGCCGTTCCGGCGTCAGACCAGCCGGTTGGGTACGGGCTGCCCCGCGAGCGACGCATCGATGCCGTCGACCAGCAGCCGCGCCATGGCGATGCGCGTCTCCAGGGTCGAGCTGCCGATATGCGGCAGGGCGAAGACATTCGGCAGGGTACGGTAGGCCGGCGCGATGTTCGGCTCGTTCTCGAACACGTCGAGGCCCGCGGCGAAGATCCGGCCGGATTCGAGCGCCGGGATCAGCGCCCGGTCGTCGACCACTTCGCCGCGCGCGATATTGACGATGATGGCGCCTTGCGGCAGTTGCGCGATGCGCGCCGCGTCGATCAGATGGCGGGTTTCCGGGCTCGCCGGGCATGCGACGCACAGGAAGTCACTCTCGGCCAGCAGCCCGTCGAGCGTCGGATGGAAGCGGGCTCCGTTCTCCGCCTCCGGCGGCAGCCGGCTCCGATTGTGGTAATGCACCGGCATGTCGAACCCGCGCGCCCGCTTCGCGATCGCCCGCCCGATCCGTCCCATGCCGATGATGCCGAGCCGCGCGCCGTGGACGTCACGTCCGAGCAGCTGCAGCGGCGTCCAGCCGGTCCAGGTGCCGCTGCGGACGAGGTCACTGCTCTCGAGGGCGCGGCGCGCGGCGCCCAGCATCAGGAGAAACGCAGTGTCGGCGCAGGCGTCGCTCAGCACGTCGGGTGTGAACAGCACGGTCAGGCCGCGCGCCCGCGCCGCCGCCACGTCGATATGTTCGTGTCCGACCGAATAGGTCGCGACGATGCGGATTTCCGGGGACAGCCGGGCGATCGCGGCCGCGTCGAGCCGGTCGGTCGCGGTCAGCACCAGCACCTCGGCACCGGCACTCTCCGCGATCAGCTCGTCGGCCGTGAGCGTCCGCCCCCGTTCGTTGAAGCGGGCGTCGAAGCGCTCGGAGAACAGGGCGCGGCATTCGGGCGGCAGGCGGCACGCGACAAACACGCGGACGGAGGAGAATTGGGTCATGGCGCGATCCAGCTCGACAGGGAACTTCCTGGAACCAATGTACATAAGCGGTATACTTTTGCCGTGCTACCGTGACGGCCGATCCGAAGCGAGGATGAAGCCGCCATGACAATCGCCCGCAATCTTGTCGTTTCGCTGCTGCTTCTGTTCGGAACGGGCACTGCCCAGGCCGGGCCGATCAACCTGTTCGGAGCCGACAACCTGCCGCCGAAATCCTGGCAGGACGGCACCGCCCCCGAGGGCTACGCGGTCGACGCCGCGACCGAGGCGCTGAGACGCGCCGGCTACGAGCCGCTGGTCAAGCTCGAGCCCTGGCCGCGAGCGGTCGAGGACGCGACCGCCGGCAACGGCATCATCACCCATTTCTCGAAGACCCCCGAGCGCGAGCGGATCTTCGAGTTCTCGCAGCCGCTGGTCTATGACCGCATCGTCGTCGTCGTCCACAAGGGCCGCGAGTTTCCGTTCGCGTCGGTCAAGGACCTGATCGGCAAGCGGATCGGCGTGTTGCGCGGCGTCGCCTACGGCGGCGACTGGACCAGCAGCCTGAAGGAGCTGACGCTCGAGGAGGATACCGATGCGGTCGCACGCATCGGCAAGCTGGTGCGCGACCGCCTCGACGCCGCAATCATCAGTTCCGGCGCCGCCGGCCTCGAAATCGCGGCGCACAACGCCGGTCTGAACCAATCGCAATTCACCATCCTGCCCGTGCCGATCCTCGAGGACCCGAACTATCTGGCGATCGCCAAAGGCCCCGACAGCGCCCGGATCATGGCCGGGATCAATGTCGCCATCGCCGCAATGCGCGCGGACGGCACGATCGACCGGATCATGGCAAAATACGGCGAGCAGAAGTGATCATATAAGGCCGCTCTGCCAGAAATAGCGCGCCAGCAGGGCCAGGCAGACAAGCACGATCACCGGCCGGATGAGACGCGCGCCGCCACCGATCGCCGCGAGGGAACCCAGATGGGCCCCCAGCACGTTGCCCGCGATCATGACGGCCCCCAGGCTCCACAGCACCTTCTTGCCGAAGATGAAGACGACGAGCGACGCGATGTTAGCGGCGAAATTCAGCACCTTCGCCGTCGCCGTGGCGCTGATTAGGCTCTGCCCGCGCAGGAATACCCCGCCGGCCGAGAAGAGCGAGCCCGACCCCGGCCCGAACATCCCGTCATAAAGCCCGATCGCCGGCACGACGAGCGAGCGATAGACCGCCGAGCCCACGACCGGGGGCCGCGTCCCCTCGCCCGCCCGCGGCACCAGGACGAAATAGAGCGCCACCACCGCGAGCACGATCGGCACGACGATGTCGAGCGCCTTCGGATCGATGAGCATGATGATGAGCGCGCCGAGGGCCGAGCCGAGCAGGCTGGAGAAGAACAGGAAGCGCACTTGCGCCACCGTGATCATGCCCTTGCGCAGCATGGTCAGGCTGGAGGTGAGCGTCCCGAAGCTGCCTTGCAGCTTGTTCGTCGCCAGCGCCTGGATCGGCGGAATCTGGGTCAGCATCAGGGCCGGCAGCGTGATCAGGCCTCCGCCGCCCGCGATCGCGTCGACGAAGCCAGCGATCGCCGCCGTCATGAACAGCAGGCCGAGATGATCCATCTGGGCGGATAGGGTGAAGAAATCCATCACCCGACCTCCCGCAGATCGCTCACCGCCCCGCCGAACGTCGGTGCGAACACGCCGTCGTCGGTTGCGTCCCATCCCTGGAAATTGGCCAGGCTCTCGGTCACGAACACGCGCTGGACCCAGCGCCGCGCCCGTCCCTCGGCATCGAAGCTCGCCTTGAACGGCGTGCGGGCGTGCAGCGTCACGCGATTGTCGATGCACAGCAGCTCGCCCGGCTCGACGACCTCGTTGAGCGACACCTCCTCGAGCGCCTCCTCGAAGTTCCGGGCCGCCCGCTGGGCCGCCGGATAGGCATAGTCGGCGATCATGTCGCCATAGAGGACGGCATTGACTATGAGCCCGTCGGGCCTGGCACGCACGAGCGGGACCCGCGGCGTGACGAGCGCGTCATAGCCCGGGCGGAAGCCGCGCCAGCGGTAGGGCAGCCGGATCCGAAAGGCGGCACTCGACAGGATCTTCCGATCCTCCGGGCCGAGCAGCGCCAGGGCCGCCCGCGCATCGCTGAGCCGCGTAAACGGCGGCGTCACGTCCTGGCTGACCCCGGTCAAGAGCAGCGCCTTGGGCGAGCAATCGCGGCCGGTGAGGAAGCGCAACGCGGAATTCTCGATGTGGAAACGCAGATCCGACGCGGCGCCGAGGCCGGTCAGTTCGGTCGAAGTCGACTGGGTCGGCACCAGATTGTTCACGAGGCCGCGGCCTTCGCAGAACATCGAATACGGCTCGCCGAAGAACGAGGCGATCAGGAGCAGCACGTTCTCCGAGATGGAGGTGGGCTTTTCGATCCG
>Ga0070730_10002601_pt1 | contig 16374 bp, 16 predicted proteins | sample Coa_R1_3_FD_66447 | JGI IMG/M metagenome (GOLD analysis project Ga0070730, IMG submission 66447) | Surface soil microbial communities from Centralia Pennsylvania, which are recovering from an underground coalmine fire - Coalmine... | ecosystem: Environmental > Terrestrial > Soil > Unclassified ...
GGCGGGCTATCGCTCGGCGGCTGGTGGGGCCAGCGTATGGTCAACATTGCGCTGGAGGAGGCGGACATCCCGGTGCTGGAGTTCCCCGTCGACCCGGTAGATGCCAACACCTGGGATGACGCGAAGTTTCGCAAGCTGGTTGGCGACTTTATCGAGCAGCGTCTCGCGCCAGCACGCGCGCGGCGCGAGCGCGCCTGATGCCCGGCACACTGCCACTCGACGACCTCCGGGTCGTCGATCTGACCCACGCGCTGGCCGGCAGCTTCTGTACCCAACAACTCCACCTCCTCGGGGCGGACGTGGTCAAAGTAGAGCCACCCGGCACCGGCGATGACTTTCGTGAGCGGCCGGCGACGTTCGCCGCCATCAACGCGGGCAAACGTTCGATTGTCCTGGACCTGAAGTCGGACCACGGCACAGACGCACTGCGTCGGCTGGTGGAGCGGTCGGACGTGCTGGTCGAGAACTACCGGCCCGGCGTGACCGAAACACTCGGCATTGACTGGGATTCGCTCCAGCCCATCAATCCGCGCCTCATCTATTGCTCGATCAGTGGGTACGGCCAGACCGGCCCGCTGCGCGCGTATCCAGCGATCGAGTGGGCAGTCCAGGCAATGTCCGGCATGTCGGCGAGCTATATCGCCGACGACGTCGACGGCGCCTACCTCGGCGTGGGCGTGCTCGACCCGTTCAGCGGGTACATCGCGTTTTCGGCCATCCTGGCCGCGCTGCTCCAGCGCCAGCAAACCAACGTGGGTCAACGCATCGATGTCTCGATGCTCGATGCGGCCATGCTGCTGATGGCGCCGCAAGTGACCGGCCTTGCGCTCGGTGAGCGACCGGTCGGCGGGACACGGCGTCCGACCATGGTGCGCTTTCGGGCGCGCGATCGACGCCTGTTCGTAGCCGCACTGCACCGCAAGTGGTTCGAACGACTCGCCCAGATCATCGGCGCACCGGAGCTTGCCAGCGATGCACGGTTCGCCTCGCCAGGTGCGCAGGCCGAGCATGCCGACGAGCTGATCGAGGCAATCGAAGCCAGGCTGGCCACGCGTACGGCGGTCGAATGGGAGACAGAGTTCGTGGGCGCGGGTTTACCCGCCAGCGTGGTGCGTTCGCTGCGTGAGCTGCTGGCCCACCCCCATCTCGAGGCCCGCGGCACGCTTCAAGAGGTAGCCGCCCCAGACCTGGGCCGCGCGGTCAAAGTGGTCGGCGCCGGGTTCCGCTTCGAACACGACCAACCCGCCTTCCGCGGCGGCGTGCCACGGCTGGGCGAACACACGGCCGACGTGCTCGCCGAGCTGGCACGGGAGCGATCACGCGGCAGCTGACGCGGTGGCTCAAGTGCGTGAGTCAACTGCGTCGGTTGCGTATGGTCGTTGCAGTCAGCAGTAACCTTGTGGGGTTGGGTGGCGGGTAAGGAGAGGTGCTGTATGGAGATCGTCGGCACCGGCAAGCGGGTGCGCATCTACATTGGTGAAAAGGACAAGGCAGAGGGCCATCACGACCCGCTCTGGGAAACGATCCTGAAGCTCCTGCAAAGGGAGGGTGCGGCCGGTGCCACGATGGTCCGCGGCCTCGCGGGCTTTGGAGCCCACCAGAAACTCCACATCGCCCGTCTGGCCGACATCGTCACGGATCTGCCCGTGGTCATCGAGTGGCTGGACGGACCTGAGCGCGTCGAACGGCTGCTGCCACAGGTGTGCAACCTGGTGCGAGAAGGGACGATCACGCTCGAGGATGTGGAGATCGTCAAGTACACGCATCGTGAACCCGTCGCTATCCCGTCCGACACGGTTGCGGACGTGATGACACGCGAGGTGGTCGCCGTTCACCCGAACACCCCGTTAGGCGAGGTGGTCCGCCTGCTGCTCGATCGCGACTTTCGCTCGGTGCCCGTGGTTGACAATCAGAACCGCCTGGTCGGCATCGTTACCAACCGTGATCTGATCGAGCGCGGCGGGCTGACGGCGCGCGTGGAGCTGCTCGGCGAACTGGACCAGACCGCCCTCGAGCGTGAGCTGAGCAGCTCAGGCGTGCGCGGACGCACCGTCGCCGACGTCATGACTGGCGAGGTGGTGAGTGCCAGACCTGACTCAAGCCTGAAAGCCGCGGCGCATCAGATGGTGGAGCGCACGATCAAGCGGCTGCCGGTCGTCGACGAAGCTGGCGTGCTGATCGGCATCTTGAGCCGAGTAGACGTGTTGCGGACGATGGGCGAGGACTACCATGCGCCGGACGTCGCACGACCGGGCGGGGTGCCCGGCAAGCGGACTGTTGGCGAGTTGATGCGAACCGACGTGCCCTCCGTGCGAGCCGATTCCTCCCTGGGTGAGGTTCTTGACACGGTGACGTCCACGCGCCTTAACCGTGCCATCGTCGTCGACCGCGATGGACGGGTCCTCGGCATCGTGACCGATGCCGATTTACTCGCGCGGCTCGATCCTGGTGGTGACATCGGCGTACTTGAGGCGCTCATGGGGCGTGGCACAGCGCCACCGAAAAGTACGTTGCGAGCACGGGACCTCATGCGCGGGCCGCCGATCACCGCCACACCAGAAACATCGATCACCGACGCAGTGCAGCGGATACTGCAGGCCCGCCGCAAGGTGCTGCCCGTGGTGGACCCAGATGGGCGGCTGCTGGGGGCGGTCGATCGAGCCGACTTGCTTGCGCCCTTGAGACTGCCATCCCAGACTGCCTGATATGTTGGACGGCATCAATCAGGTCACGGCTCACGACGGCGGCAGCATGCCCGCCTACGTCGCTCGTCTGGGCGATCAGATTTCGCTGGCCGAGGATACCCAGGCAGGCTTGCAGCAAGCGTTCGGTTACCTGCAACGCCTGGACGACCGCTGGCCGTCGACGATGCCATCGCGGCTCTTGAACTGCTTAGGGCGTGGCCTGAAACGGGCGGCCTGGCTGGCGTTCTCGGCTTCTACATGGGCGGCCGCCTGGCCTTCAAGGTCACCGGCGAGGGGATCGAAACGGCGGTCCAACATGCGCAGTTGCGTCTGTTGGCGGTAGAACGTGGGCAGGGCTATCTGTTCGCTCGCCCGCAGCCGCCCGAGGTCGTCGGCAAGCTGCTCCATGCCCAGGACGGCACACCTCACTCGCGGAGTGTGGCTTGACCCACGATCTCGAGTAGCACGGGCGTCTTGCGCTGGAGGCGATGCATCAGGGCGAACGCCGTGAACAGCCACCGATACTTCGCCGATAGCGCGCGCATCCCCGGGCTCGCTTCGGTCACCGGCAGCACGCGGGCGCGCGCGGGCACGGTGTCTCCGATGGGTTCACCCCGCGCGGTGCTCGGTGCCACCCGGACGGCTGGATCGTTCTTGATCCGCTTGACTTTGCCAGTATCGTCGTCGGTGATGACGTACAGCGCCTGACCGACGCGGGCGAACCACACCGGAGTCATTACCGGCGCACCGCCCCGCCGAAACGTTGTCAAACTGAGGTAGTGCGCGCGCTCGATGCCAGCCAGGCTAGCTGCCCAGCCGTCCTCACCGACCGTAGGAGGTGACGATGCGTCAGGAGCGCGAACGCTTGTCGTGGCCATGGTTTCCTCGCCTTCCCGATCGAGGTTCAGCCTTGAGGGTTGCCGGGACGGTCGACGGGCGAAAACCTCGTGTCAACACGGGCCCCAGTCGCCGGGCGCGAACGCGCGGTAATTGCGGTGCGCGCACGCGTTGACCTTGCCGTGACCGTCTGCAACGCCGACAACAACTCTCGCCCGTCAGGGTGACATCAGCCTGCAGCGCAACCCGCTGCCCGATTCTCAAGAAAGGGATGTTGCCATGCTGCGTACGATTCTGGTTCCGCTCGACGGCTCGCGGCTCGCAGAACGTGCCCTGGAGTATGCGACGGCGATCGCTGTACCCACGGCTGCACGGCTGATCCTCATGCGCACGGTTGCCGAGACCGAGGCGCGGCACGCCGCCGAACGGTACCTGAACGACACCGCGTTTGGCCTCCGCCAGCGTGGCTTCGACTGCGACACCGCGACCCCGGTTGGCTCGGCGGCGGACTGGATCGTGGCCGAAGCGGAGTCCAGGGAGGTCGATCTGGTGGCCATGAGCACGCACGGGCGCACCGGACCGGGGCGTTGGTTATTCGGCAGCATTGCCGAGTCGGTGGTCGCCAGTTGCCAGGTGCCGGTCCTGGTGGGGCGTGCGTGGCAGCCGATACGCCGCGCGCCGCTGCTCACGCAGCGGCCGACACTGCTGGTGCCGCTCGACGGCTCTGCCTTCGCCGAATCGGCCCTTTGGCCAGCCTGCCGCCTGGCTGACGATCTGGGCGGTGAGCTGGTCCTGCTGCGCGTCGAGGCCCGGGCTACTGACGTCCTGCGCGATGAGTTCGGTCGAACGATCGCGTACCTTGACCAGCAGGACAAGCAGGCCCGGGAACTCGCGGCTGACTATCTGAATCGAGCGGCGAACGGCGTACGCACACAGTGGCCCGGCCTTCCAGTGCACACCGACACCCGCCTCGGGACACCCGCCGCATGCATCGCCGAGGCCGCAATCAGCACACAGGCGGCGATGGTGTTCATGGCGACGCACGGGCGGACTGGCTTGCAACGGACGGTCATGGGCAGCGTTGCCGGGCAGGTGCTCGAGCACGGCACTACGCCGCTTGTGCTGCTCCGGCCCGCGGCGGCAGCTACGGCAGCGAGTGGGCAGCCCAGCGCGGGAAGCGCCAGCCACGCCGCTGCGTATGCTGGCTGACGTCAGCCAGCCCCATCGCGGCGGCAGAGTGGCTACTATTTCGCTCAAACCGAACCATGCGTGTTTTGATCGCCGATGATCATGCTCTTTTCCGTGACGGGCTGCGCAGCCTGCTCGAGGGGCGCGGCGTGGACGTGCTTGGCGAGGCCCGCAACGGACGCGAAGCGGTCGACCAGGCCCGACGACTCAGACCTGACGTCGTGCTCATGGACCTGCACATGCCCGAGCTCGACGGGCTGGCCGCGACTCGGCTCATCAGCGCCGAGCAGCCGGACGTTAAGGTGGTCATCCTGACGGCTTCCGAAGAGGACGCACACCTGTTCGAGGCGATCAAGAGCGGCGCCCAGGGGTATCTCTTCAAGAACCTTGCCTCCGACGAGCTCTTTCAGCTCCTGGAGGGCGTTGCGCGCGGCGAGCCAGCATTGTCACCGGCGCTGGCCCGCAAGCTCTTGGGTGAATTCGCTCGCCCTGCTCGAACGCAGCCCGCCGCCCCGGTCGCGGGCGAGCTCGTCGATACGTTGACGGAGCGGGAGCGCGAGGTGTTGGACCTGCTGGTCCAGGGCATCACCAGCAACCGCGAGCTTGCCGAACGACTGGTCATCACCGAGAACACCGTCAAGTACCACTTCCGCAACATTCTGGACAAGCTCCACGTGCAGAACCGTGCCCAGGTCGTTGCATTTGCCGTGCGTCACGGCATGGTCGCGCCTCACGAATAACGACAGTCCTACCCCAACGGGTTGGACGAGAACCACCCCGCTGGGCGTGGTCAGTCCGCGGGCCGCGGCGCGACGATGATCCCTGGATTAGAAGGCAGCTTGTTCGGGCGCGACGAAGGGGGTATCCATATGTTCACCACGGTAGTGGTTCCGCTCGACGGATCAGAGCTCGCCGAGCGCGCTCTGCCTTACGCTGTCCGCTTCGCGGCCGAGCGGGGTGGCCGGCTGGCGCTGGTTCGGGCCGCCCTCGGGCCGCTGCCCAGCGGCCTGTCTTGGGAACGGCAGCAGCTGGCGGCCGTGGAAGAAGCAACCGCGTATCTTGCGGGCGTCGCCGAAAAAGTGGCGACTCGGGTGCCGGTGACAACTGCTGCGCTCTACGGCCACCCCGTGGACGAGATTCTGGCGGCGGTGGAACAGTTCGGCGCGGACAGCGTCGTGATGGCTACGCACGGTCGGACCGGACTGGCGCACCTGCTGTTCGGCAGCGTCGCCGAGGCGGTCCTGGCACGCAGCTCCGTGCCCGTGTTTGTGGTCCACGCTCGACCCGGTGAGGCCGCCGCGCCGCCTTTCGACTCGGCTTCGGCACGGATCATCGTGCCGCTGGACGGCTCGGCGTTTGCGGAAGCCGTCCTGCCGGCCGCGCTCGAAATCGTCGGGGATGCGGGCGAGCTGGTGCTTACGAGCGTCGCAGAGCCGCCCGATCACGTCGAACGCGACGAGCGCGGCCGGGTTCTGGCGTACCTGGATCAGCAAGAGGAAGCGATCACGCGCGACGCGCTCGACTATCTGCGTCGAATTCAGGCCGCGCTCACGCATCAGCGGCCGGGGCTGCACGTCACCCTGGACGTTCGGATTGGCGATCCCGGGGCAGGCATCGCCATCGCCGAGGTCGCTCGCGGCGCCGACCTCGTCGTCATGGCAACACATGGTCGCACCGGACTTCGGCGGGCACTGCTGGGCAGTGTGGCGGGCGACGTCGTGGCGACCGGGAGCGTGCCGGTTCTGCTGGTGAGCCCGGCGGTCGCGGCGGTGTCCGAGCTCCAGCCAGCAGCACGCGGAATGGTTGGCAGTGGTTAGCCGTGCCAACCCGCGAAAAAGGGGTCCGACGCCAGCGCAAAGTTGTTTCGGAACACCAGTTCCGCGGACTGCTGGAATCGGCGCCCGACGGGGTGGTCATTGTCGATGCAGCAGGTCTGATCCAGATCGTCAACCGACAGACGGAAGTGCTCTTCGGGTATCCGCGCGCTGAGCTGCTCGGGCAACCGGTCGAGGTACTGGTGCCCGAGCGCTTGCGTGAGCGGCACGTGAGTCATCGCGCCCGGTATCAGGCCGACCCCCAGACACGTCCCCTGGGTACTGGCGTGGAATTATTTGGGCTGCGCCGAGATGGGTCCGAGTTTCCGGTCGAGATCAGTCTGAGCCCGATGGCCAGGGACCATTGCGAGACGCTTATCATCAGCAACATTCGCGACATCACTGCTCGCAAGCTCGCTGACGCGCGGTTACGCGAGGTCGCGGCGGACCTGGCACGCTCGAATGCCGAGCTCGAACACTTTGCCTATGTGGCCTCGCATGACCTCCAGGAGCCACTGCGGATGGTGGCGTCTTTTACCCAGCTGCTCGCGCGGCGGTACCGGGGCAGATTGGACGAAGACGCCGACGAATTCATTGGTTTCGCCGTTGATGGCGCGCGCCGCATGCAAGAGCTGATCAATGACCTGCTGACCTATTCACGCGCCGGCACGCAGGCCCTGCAACTCACGACCGTTGACATCGGTCAGCTGGTCGACCGGGTAGTGAGTGACCTGGCCCCGGCGATCGCCGAGGCCGGGGCCAGCGTGACCCGAGATACCCTGCCTGGCGTTACGGGCGACGCAACGCAACTGCGACAGGTATTCCAGAACCTGATCGCGAACGGCATCAAGTTCCACGGACCGAACGAGACGCCGCGGGTGCACATCTCGCAGAGGCAGGCACACGGGGCCTGGACGTTCAGCGTGACCGACAATGGCATCGGGATCGAGCCCCAGTATCAGGAGCGGATCTTCGCCCTGTTCCAACGGCTCCACACGCGCGCAGACTATCCAGGTACAGGTATCGGTCTGGCGATCTGCAAGAAGATTGTCGAACGTCACCGGGGGCAGCTGTGTGTCGAGTCGGAGCCAGGTCGCGGCACCACGTTTCGGTTTACCTTGCCTGTTGGCCTCGATGAAAAGGAGGCATTGTGAGCGTCGGGCGAACGACGAATCGACCCGTCGAGATCCTGCTGGTTGAGGACAATCCGGGCGATGTGCGGCTGACGATCGAGGGTCTCAAAGAAGGCAAAGTGCACAACAACCTGCATGTCGCCCGCGACGGCGCCGAAGCCATGGAGTATTTGCGCCGCGAAGGGCAGCACGCGGGCGCAGTGCGGCCCGACCTTATCTTGCTCGACCTGAACCTGCCGCGCATGGACGGACGTGAGGTGCTGTCCGCGATCAAGTCGGACGTCCGACTGCGGACCATCCCCGTAGTGGTGCTGACGACGTCGCAGGCGGAACAGGACGTGCTGCGGAGTTATGAGCTGCACGCGAATTGCTACATCACCAAGCCAGTGGACCTGGAGCAGTTCATAACCGCGGTGAAATCGATCGAAGACTTCTGGTTGACGATCGTGACGTTGCCGCATCAAACGTGACACTCGCGGCTAAGCCGATCCGTGCGCTCCTGATCGAGGACAATCCGGGTGACGCGCGGCTGATCCGCGAAATGCTGCGCGATGCCGGCGGTGCGTCCGCGGCCGTGGAGCTCGCGCTCGTTGATCGCCTGGCGCCTGGACTCGAGCAGTTGGCCGGGCAGGTCACCGACGTGGTGCTCCTGGATCTGACGCTGCCCGACAGCCAGGGGTTTGAGACATTCACGACGGTCCACACCCGGGCGCCCGATGTCGCGATCGTCGTCCTGAGCGGGCTAAACGACGAGACGCTCGCGGTCCGGGCGGTCCAGGAGGGTGCGCAGGATTACCTCGTCAAGGGGCAGGTTGACGGCGGGATCATCCTGCGGTCCATGCGCTACGCGATCGAGCGCCAGCGGCTGGAAACCGTGCGACGCGATCTTGAGCGCCAGCGAGACGAGTTCTTTGCCAGTGTGTCACACGACCTGCGTACGCCGGTCGCGGCGATCAAAGCGGCTGTCGGCGTGGTGCTGGCCAACTTGCCTGACGAGTTCCCCGCCTCTCTGCAGCGGCTCCTGGGCAACGTCGATCTGGCGGCGGACGAACTAACCGGCCTGATCGAAGACCTGCTGGAGATGGCGCGCCTGCAGTCAGGCCGCGTGGAGCTCTGGCGGTCGTCAGTTGACGTCCGAGATGTCGTCGCCCGCGCCGCGCGAGCCCTCGAACCATTGATTCAGGCGCGTGGGCAGCACCTCGAGTTTGTGCCGCCGCCTCAACCGGTGATGGCCTCGGTCGATGCCGAACGGCTCGGCCGGGTGCTGCGCAACCTGCTGGGCAATGCACAGAAATACGGGCGCGAGCAGGGGACGATTTCCATTACCGTGGAGCGCGGGGCAACCGACGTCCGCATTGCCGTGACAGACGATGGCCCCGGAATCCCGCGGGCTGACCTGGAGCGGATCTTCGAGCGCTTTTACCGCGTGAGCGGCAGCGGCTCGTCAGGCAGCGGACTCGGTCTGGCGATTGCCCGCGGGCTGGTCGTACTGCACGGCGGCCACCTGTCGGTTGAGAGCACGCCTGGTCATGGCAGCACTTTCCGTGTCGCCCTGCCCGTCGACTGAACCGTCTTCCCACCCCCGTGGGTAGTCCGCAAAACCACCCCGCTGGGCGTGGTTGCTGTCGCTTCGGACTTCGATACTCGAGGCATTAGAGGAACCACCACGGCAAGGAGGGTTCGGGTATATGTTCAAGATCGAGAAGGTTACAGATGACAAGGGTCAAGTGCTGATCCAGGATCCGCCAATCGCACGATTCTTCTTCCAGAACACGATCATGGCCTGGCTGTGGCTGGCCGTCCGCGTGTATGTCGGCTACGACTTTGTGACTGCCGGCTGGCACAAGTTCACCACCCCGGCCTGGATGGACGGTTCTGGTTCGGGCATTCTCGGCTTCTGGAAGGGCGCCCTGGGCACCACTCCCTCCGGTGCGCCGGTCATCACCTTTGACTGGTATCGCGGCTTCCTGCAGTTCCTGGTCGACACCAACAGCGCAGGCTGGTTCAGCTACGTGATCGTCTTTGGTGAACTCGCCGTTGGTATCGGCTTGATCCTCGGCGCATTCGTCGGACTGGCCGCCGCGGGCGGACTGCTCATGAACATGGCGTTCATGCTGGCTGGCACTACCAGCACCAACCCGGTCCTGGCGATCCTCGGCATTCTATTGATCCTGGCCTGGAAGAACGCTGGCTACATCGGCCTCGACTACTTCCTGCTGCCAATGCTCGGCACGCCGTGGAAGCAGAAGGCTCCGGCGCCGCGGGCGACGCCAACCCAGCGCACTCCCGCGGTGGCCACTCGCTAATCACCCTGGCGTCGCAGTACCGCAGCCCAACCCCCGGTGGCCGCGAGGCCCCGGGGGTTTCGCGTTGCGTGTCGTAGCCCCACCCGACGGGGTGGGCCACGAACCACCCACGCGGGCGTGGTTTTCGGCGGCCGGCTGGGCGATGGTGGTGAGTACTATGAGTAGCCTGATCGGGGCGCGGCCCTTCGCCACCGTGGACGGCAACGAAGCCGCGGCCCACGTTGCGCACAAGCTAAGCGAAGTCATCGCCATTTATCCGATCACGCCGTCTTCGACCATGGGCGAGCTCGCCGATCAGTGGAGCACCGAGCACCAGTCGAACATCTGGGGCAGCGTGCCGCACGTGATCGAGATGCAAAGCGAGGGCGGCGCGGCTGGCGCCGTGCACGGGGCGCTGCAGACCGGCTCGCTGACGACCACGTTCACCGCGTCGCAAGGGCTACTGCTGATGATCCCGAACCTGTACAAGATCGCCGGCGAGCTGACCTCCACGGTCTTCCACGTCGCGGCGCGGTCCGTGGCTACGCACGCGCTGTCGATCTTTGGCGACCACTCCGATGTGATGGCCGCACGCGGCACCGGCTGGGCGATGCTGGCGTCGGCGTCCGTCCAGGAAGCGCAGGACCTGGCGGTCGTCGCCCACGCCGCGACGCTGCGCGCGCGCGTGCCGTTCATCCACTTCTTCGATGGCTTTCGCACGTCGCACGAGGTGATGAAAATCGAGCGCGTCACCGAGGACGATCTGCGGGCGCTGATCGACCAGGATCTGGTACGCGCTCACCGTGCGCGTGGCTTGAACCCGGACCATCCGGTGATTCGGGGCACGGCCCACAATCCGGATACGTTCTTTCAGGCGCGCGAGGCCAGCAATCCGTTCTACGACGTCTGCCCGGACATTGTCCAGCACGCGATGGACCGGTTGGCGGCTTCAGTCGGGCGTCAGTATCGACTGTTCGATTACACCGGCGATCCAGATGCAGACCGGGTGATCGTCATCATGGGCTCCGGCGGAGAGACCGTTGTGGAGACAGTAAAGGCGTTGATCAAGCGGGGCGAGCGAGTCGGCGTGGTGCAGGTCCGGTTGTACCGACCGTTCTCGGCTGATCGGTTTGTCGCGGCGCTGCCGGCAAGTGTTCGCGCGATCGCCGTCCTGGATCGCACCAAGGAGCCCGGCTCGGCCGGCGAGCCGCTGTACCAGGACGTCGTGACGGCCATTCATGAGGCCGGGCTGAATACCCGCGCGGTCGGGGGACGGTACGGTCTGTCGTCCAAAGAGTTCACGCCACCGATGGTGAAGGCGGTGTTCGACAACCTCACCCAGCCAGCGCCGAAAAACCACTTCACCGTTGGCATCGACGACGACGTCACCCATTCGAGCCTGACGGTCGAGGCCGGATTCAGCATCGAGCAGCCCGGGACCGTGAGTTGCCTGTTCTACGGCCTGGGCGCCGACGGCACGGTCGGCGCCAACAAGAACTCCATCAAGATCATCGGCGAAGGGACTGACCTGTATACCCAGGGCTACTTCGTCTACGACTCGAAGAAGTCCGGCTCGGTCACCGTCTCGCACCTGCGCTTCGGGCCCCAGTCGATCCACGCGCCGTACCTGATCGGCCAGGCCGACTTCGTGGCCTGCCACCAGTTCGGCTTCCTCGAGCGTTTCTCGGTATTGGATTCCGTGCGGCCCGGTGGGACATTCCTGCTCAACAGCCCGTTCGGGCCCGACGAGGTCTGGGACCATCTCCCGCGCCAGGTGCAGTGCGCGATCGCTGACAAACACCTGCGGTTCTTCGTCATCGACGGCAACGCCGTCGCGCGTGATGCCAGTATGGGTGGCCGTGTCAACACGATCATGCAGACCTGTTTCTTCGCCCTCAGCGGCGTCGTGCCGCGCGACGAGGCCATCTCGGCCATCAAGCATTCAATTGAAAAAACGTACGGAAAACGCGGCGAGGCGGTGGTCCAACGAAACTTCGCGGCCGTGGATGCCGCGCTGGCTCACCTGTGCGAGGTCGAGGTGCCTGCCGAGATCACGAGCACGCTCGCGTTACGCGCGGCGGTGCCGGACGCCGCACCCGACTTCGTGCGCAACGTGACCGCGCGCATGATTGCCGGCCACGGCGACGATCTGCCGGTCAGTGCGCTGCCGGTCGACGGCACCTATCCGAGCGGCACCACGCGCTTTGAAAAACGCAACATCGCCGTCGAGATCCCGGAATGGGACCCGGCGGTCTGTATTCAGTGCAACAAGTGCGTCCTGGTCTGCCCGCACGCGGTTATCCGGGCCAAAGTCTGCGACCCTCAGGCACTGGCATGCGCCCCGGACAGTTTTCAGACTGTCCCCGCCAGGTGGAAGGAGTTCCCCGGTGCCGCCTACACGCTCCAGATAGCCCCTGAGGATTGCACCGGGTGCGGATTGTGCGTTGAGGCGTGCCCGGCCAAGAGCAAGAGCGACACCAGCCACAAGGCCGTCAACATGGCGCCCCAGGCACCCCTTCGCGAGACACAAGCGCGCAACTGGGACTTCTTTCTCGGCCTGCCGGAGGTGGACCCGAGCCGGCTCAATCTCAACTCGGTCAAAGACTCGCAGCTTCTGCAGCCGCTGTTCGAGTTCTCGGGCGCGTGTGCCGGCTGCGGCGAAACGCCGTATCTGAAGCTGCTGTCGCAACTATTCGGTGATCGCGCGCTGATCGCGAACGCGACTGGCTGCTCGTCGATCTACGGCGGCAATCTGCCGACGACGCCCTGGGCCAAGAACACCGCCGGCCGTGGCCCGGCGTGGTCCAATTCGCTGTTCGAAGACAATGCGGAGTTCGGCCTGGGGTTCCGCCTGACGCTCGACAAACAGACGGAATACGTGAGCGAACTAGTACGACGCCTGGCGCCCGATCTCGCCGAGGGCGTGCTGGACGCCGACCAATCCACGCCGACCGGCATCTTCGACCAGCGCCAGCGTGTCGATGAGCTGAAGCGTCGCTTTGCGTCCGATGAATCGGTGGCTGCGCGCGATCTCGTCAGTCTCGCCGACGTGCTGGTGAAACGCAGCGTGTGGATCGTCGGTGGCGATGGCTGGGCCTACGACATCGGCTATGGCGGTCTGGATCACGTGCTGGCGAGCGGTCGCAACGTGAACGTGCTGGTGCTGGACACGGAGGTCTACTCCAACACCGGCGGGCAGATGTCGAAGAGCACGCCGCGTGGCGCCGTTGCCAAATTCGCCGCGGCCGGCAAGCAGCTGCCGAAGAAAGACCTCGGCCTGCTGGCCATCGGCTACGGCAACATCTACGTTGGCCGCATCGCCCTGGGCGCCGGCGACGCCCACACCGTGCGGACGTTCCTCGAGGCGGAGTCGTACGACGGGCCGTCGTTGATCATCGCCTACAGCCCGTGCATTGCCCACGGGTACGACCTGCGTTACGGCCTCGACCAGCAAAAGAAGGCGGTCCTGTCGGGTCATTGGCCGCTGTATCACTACGACCCGCGGCTGGCGGTCGACCACGGCCAGCCGTTCCACCTCGACTCGAAGCCACCCAGCATTCCACTCGAGGAGTACATCTACGCCGAAGCGCGTTATCGCATGCTTACCCAGAGCAACCCGGCGGAAGCCAGGGAGCTGCTGGTACTGGCCCAAAAAGACGTGCGCGACCGCTGGGCGCGTTATGCGCAGCTGACCAGGAAGGATGACTCACATGACGCCTGATCTCTCGACGACGTACCTCGGGCTCCAACTGGCGAACCCCCTGGTCCCGTCGGCCTCACCCCTTTCCCGCAGCCTCGACACCATTCGGCGAATGGAGGACGCGGGCGCCGCGGCGGTCGTGTTGCACTCGCTGTTTGAAGAGCAGATCGAATCCGAGAGCCACCTGCTGAATCGGCATCTCGACGCGAGCGCGGACAGCGGCCATTGGGAAGCCACCAGCTACTCTCCCGAGCCCGACGAGTTCACCCTGTCGCCCGACCAGTACCTGGAGCATGTGCGGCGCGCCAGGGACGCCGCCGGCATTCCAATCATCGCCAGCCTCAACGGGATGTCGGCCGGTGGGTGGCTCAAATACGCGCGTCTGATCGAGCAAGCCGGCGCCGATGCGCTCGAGCTCAACGTGTACGTCGTGCCGACCGACCCACGGCTGGCCGGGGCACGTCTGGACGAGAGCACGCTCGACCTCGTCCGCCAGGTACGGGAGTCCATCAGTATTCCGCTGGCGGTCAAGCTGAGTCCGTTCTACAGCAACCTGGCGCACATGGCCCGCGAGCTCGATGAGATTGGAGTGGACGGGCTGGTGCTGTTCAACCGCTTCAATCAGCCTGATATCGACCTCGAGGCGCTGGAAGTGGTCACCCGTCCCCTGATGAGTCTCGACGGCAACGGCGAGGCGCTCCGCTTGCCGTTGCGCTGGATCGCGATGCTGCACGGGCGAATCGGCGCCGATCTGGCTGCCACTGGCGGCGTGCACGCGGCCGAAGATACGGTGAAGCTGTTACTGGTGGGCGCCAGTGTCACGATGCTTGCGTCCGCGCTCTTGCTGCACGGTGTGGGCCGGCTCCACACCATCAAGGCCAACCTCGCGGCCTGGCTCGAAGAGCACGAGTACGACTCGGTTGCACAACTGCGCGGCAGCATGAGCCAGCGGTGCGTGCCCGACCCGGCTGCGTTTGAGCGCGCGCACTATGTTCGCACCGTCGGCATGTTTGTGCCGGAGAAGGTCGGGTGACTCCAATGCGCACGGCCAACCACGATCGCTTGTGGATCACGCTGACGCGGGTCGTGCTCAGTTGGGCGACACTCACTGCGGCCGGCGACCGGCCGGACATCCTGCAGGTGGTGCAAATGGGCACCGGCGGCGGCGGTCGCTAGCATGCCCTCCATCGACGTGCTGATCGTCTCCTACAGCCGCTTCGGCGTGTTGAGGCTCATGGCGGAGTACATCGCCGACGGCGCGCGCAGTGTGCCCGGCACGGAGGTGCACCTGATAGAAGTCGAGGACCTGCCCATCGACACCTTGCGTCCGGGCGAGACCGAGGCAGAGCACGTCCTCCGCCGCGGGGTCCTGATGGAGCGCATTTCCGCCGCCGACGCCCTGATCGTCGGTGCCCCGGCCTACTTCGGCAGCATGGCTTCACCGGTCAAGCGGTTTTTTGAGGATTGTCTCACCGCCGAATCAGCGCCGCCCGCGATCGACCGCTCACGCCCCTGGCGGCACACCGCGCTGCGTGACACTGTCGGCGCCGCGTTCACCGCGTCCGGTACGCCACACGGTGGCAACGAGCTCGCGTTGCACTCCATCCTGACGCTCTTCATGCACCTGGGCATGCTCGTGGTTACCCCTGGCCAGGGTCAGCCGATCCTGAGCAATCCGGCGGCGCCGTACGGCGCCACCGCCATCACGGGCGCCAGCGGAGACGCCTCCCCCACCCCAGAGGAACAGGCCGCGGCCCGAGCACTCGGGGAACGGGTGGCTCGCGTCGCGACCTGGGTGTCACTGGGACGGTCAGCGCAAACCGCCCGAACGGGTGGGACCGAAGACCACCCGTTCGCGCCCTGACAGACTACCCCGCGGGCGCGGGCCTGAACTGGCCTGCGCACTTACGCTGAGCCTATAGAAACCACCACGGCAGTCGTGGTAGGTAATCGAAAGGCTGGACCTCCAAATCATGTTGCGATTCCGTCTCGTTGTTCCCATTGTTGCCTTTGCTCTCAGCTCGATGGCCGCGGCGTTGCCCACCATGACTAGCGCTGCCGATGGCCCGGCGGTCAGCATCCATGATGGCGGCGACCCGACGACCTGGGGCTATACGCCGGCGAGCACCAGCGTCTCCGTGGGCCAGACGGTCACGTGGACCAATTCGGGTGCATTCCCCCATGATGCCGCCGCTACCGATGGCAGTTGGAAAACGCCGCTGCTGAACACCGGTCAGTCAGGATCGGTCACCTTTTCCACTCCGGGTACGTACACCTATATCTGCACACCCCACCCATGGATGCAGGCTACGATTGTCGTGACCGCGGCGGTCCCCGCGGCACCGACGGCGGCGCCAGCAGCCGATGCACCGGCCGCCATCGACCCGGCACCAGCCGTGCAACCCGCCGATGCGCCCGCCGCCACGAACCCGGCGACTGACGCGTCTGCAGGTCAGCCGGCCGACATCAACACGGCTTCCCCAACCGACCCTGGCACTGGCGACTGACCAGCCCGCGGCGGCGGTGCGCAGGAGCCCGGACGTTTTCGTCCGGGCTCTTGGCGTTGGGCAATCGCGGCAATCACGGCGCGCAGTTGATCGACTGTCCCGTCGGCACTACGGCGAAGGCTTTGACGGGATCCTCACCAATGGCGATGGGGATGGAGACAACGCTCTCCTGGCTGGTGACCGAGGAGTGCGCATAGGCGACCAGGTTGTGGCCACCGACCTGGGC
>Ga0070730_10002602_pt1 | contig 16372 bp, 11 predicted proteins | sample Coa_R1_3_FD_66447 | JGI IMG/M metagenome (GOLD analysis project Ga0070730, IMG submission 66447) | Surface soil microbial communities from Centralia Pennsylvania, which are recovering from an underground coalmine fire - Coalmine... | ecosystem: Environmental > Terrestrial > Soil > Unclassified ...
CCATGGGGAGGAGCGCTTCCTGTTGTGTTACCGCCCCGCCGACAGTGAGCCGCAGCACGTTGGGAAAGTTTTTGAAGTTGCGCGTTCCCGCGCCGTAGGCGACCTTTTCCGGCCTCATGGTAGGAAATTTCTCAAAGCGCGAGGCCAGCACGCTTACGATAGCTGCGCCCGTCGGCGTGACCAGCTCTTTCTGAATTTCGCCGGAATAAACCGGCGCGTTCCGTAGCAGTTCGAGCGTAGCCGGAGCCGGGATGGGAAATGTGCCGTGCGCGCAGTTCACGGTGCCGCCGCCGACGTTCAGTGGGGAGCAGATCCATTCATCGACGCCCAAAGCCTCCGCGCCCACCGAGGCGCAGACGACGTCCACGATCGCGTCGATGGCGCCGACCTCATGAAAATGAATCTTCTCAATGTCAGTGTTGTGGACCCTGGCTTCGGCAGCACCGAGCGCTTCAAAAATCCTGATTGCCCGATCTTTTGCCGACTGGCTGATCGCCGCCGCGTTGATGATCCGGCAAATCTCTTTCAAACCGCGATGCGCGTGCGAATGACCTTTCCCGGGTTCGTGCTCATGATCATGCGAGTGTTCGTGCGAGTGCTCGCTGCCGTGCGAGTGCGAATGGGCCGCGGCTTCTTTTTCCCAGAATTCCTCGCGCGGCAGTTCTTTTTCGCCGGCGGCGATCACGTCGAGCTTGGTGGCGCTGATGCCGCTGCGGTCCACGCGCGAGATCTCCAGGCGTGCATCCACGCCCAGAGCTTCGACGGTGCGGATGAAGAGCTCAGGCGGTACTCCGGCGTCGAGCAGCGCGCCCAGGAACATGTCGCCGCTGATTCCGGAAAAGCACTCTAGATAGGCAATGCGCATGCGAGCCTAAACACTCAATGAAAAGAAAGAAGTTTGGATCGTAATCGTTTGACGCTGGACTTTGACAGATCCTTCGCTCCGCTCGGGATTTCGCCTGCAGACTCTGGCTATCGCTCACGCCCGCATAGCGGCTTAAATTTCATCATAGGTTCACCGGGCGAGTGCCGTCAAACCATTGCAGCACTTTCCGTTTGTTATAATCGCCTTTTCCGTCAGCAACTTACGGCTTGAATAATCTCCAGCCACTGAATCTTCACCAGGCAAAGGCAAACACTTGTATTTGGGATTACAGCAGCAGCTTATCCAGCGCGTTCGCGATCTTCTGAAGCGCCAGTATGCGCTAGAGCTGCCGCGAATCGTGGTCGACCAGCCGCCCAACGTTGGCCTGGGCGAGTACGCGCTGCCGCTCAGCTTTGAGCTGGCCAAGAAGCTGCGCAAGCCGCCGCGCAAGATTGCGGAAGAGATCGTTGCCGGGCTGGGACAGGTCCCGGGATTTGAAAAGTTCGAGGTCGCCGGCGCCGGCTACATCAATGCCCGGCTCAACCGCGAAGAGGCGGCGCGGCTGCTGTTGATGCTGCAGGGGGATTGGGGAAGAGAGCCGTCGGGGCCGGCGGCGGGGCAGAAAATTCTGGTCGAGCACACCAGCATCAATCCCAACAAGGCGGCGCATATCGGCCACCTCAGGAATGCCATCCTCGGTGATACGTTTGTCCGCCTGCTTCAGGCTGCGGGCGCGCACGTGGACGTGCAGAACTACATCGACAACACCGGCGTGCAGGTGGCGGACGTGGTTGTCGGCTTCCTATATCTCGAGAAAAAAGAGCAGAGGGGAATCGAAGCTCTGATCGCCGCCAGCGGCCCGCCGCCGAGCTCCTTCGACTATCACTGCTGGGACCTCTACGCCCGTGTCTCGCAGTGGTATGAAGAGGACAAGGAGCACTTGAAGCTGCGGTTGAAGACGCTGCACGATATCGAGCAGGGCAGCAACGAAGCTGCGGCGATCGGCAAGCTGATTTCCAACGCCGTCATCCGGCGGCATCTGGAAACCATGCAACGGCTCGGCATCCAGTACGACTTTCTTCCTCAGGAAAGCGAAATCCTGCACCTGCACTTCTGGGAGTCGGCGTTCACTCAGTTGAAAGAAAAAGGCGTTCTTTACTTTGAAACCGAGGGCAAGAACAAGGGCTGCTGGGTAATGAAGCGGGCTTCTTCGTCGAAAACCGCTCAACGGCAATCCGCAGCCGAAAACAATGATGCTCCTGAGGCAGGCCCGGACGAAGATGCCAAGGTGATTGTGCGCTCCAACAATACTGTGACCTACGTGGGAAAGGACATCGCATATCATCTCTGGAAGTTCGGGCTGTTGGGGCGCGATTTTGGCTATCGCAAGTTCTATCGGTATCCGGACGGCCACGACGTGTGGATCTCGGCTGAGACCAGCGAGCCCGGCGCTCCGCATTTTGGCGGCGTGCACGCCATTTACAACGTGATCGATTCCCGGCAGGCCGATCCGCAGAACAACGTGATTGAAGCCATTCGCGGTCTGGGTTACACGGAGCAGGCGGAGAACTATCACCATTTTTCGTATGAGATGGTGGCGCTCACGCCGCGCTGCGCCATGGAATTGGGCTATCAGGTTTCAGAAGAAGAGCAGAAGAAAGCCTATATCGAGGTTTCAGGTCGCAAAGGCTTTGGCGTAAAGGCTGACGATCTAATTGATGCGCTGATTGCGGCCGCGCAAAAGGAAGTCGACTCCCGCCATTCCGAGATGGATGAAACAGAACGGCGGCAGATCTCGACACAGATTGCCGTAGGCGCGCTGCGCTACTTCATGCTCAAGTTCACCAAGAACTCCGTGATCGCGTTCGACTTCAAAGAAGCGCTGAGTTTTGAAGGCGAGACCGGTCCTTACGCGCAGTACGCCATTGTGCGCGCCAGCAATATCTTCCGCAAAGCCGGGCTGACCGCGGAAGCGATTCTGGCCGGCGAGACGGACCTGCGCTTCCTGAAAGAAGACGACGAGCTGTGGGAGCTTTGGCTGAGTGCCGGCCGACTTTCCAGCATGGTGGAGCAGTGCATTGCCACCACCGAGCCTGCCTACGCAGCGAAGTACGCATTCCAGCTGGCGCAGCAGTTCAACAACTTCTACCACCAGCACCACATCCTTACCGAAGAGGACCCGGCACGTAAGCAATTTCTGCTGGCGACGGCGGCTGTGGTACGGCAGGCGCTGGTAAAGAGCCTTGAACTGATGGGAATTGAAGCGCCGTCCGCGATGTAGAGCGCTCTCTTAGCGCGCAAGTTTTATAATCATCGCCGTGGCCGGCCCTTCTCCAACCGGTTTGCCAGATCACGCGCGCGAAGTGCCAAGCCCGCACCTTCGTGTACACGCGGTGAACGTCTACGTTCGCGATCAGGAAAAGAGCCTGCGTTTCTACGTGGATCAGCTCGAATTCCGGCTGGCGTACGACATCCGGCTGCAATCCGGCCAGCGCTGGGTGGGGGTGGCCCCGCCTGACGGCACCGCAGTGCTCACGCTGATCGCGCCGGAACCGGATTCCGAACTATGCCAGCTCATCGGCCGGCCTACGGGAGTTGTCTTTGTTACCGAGGACATCACCAGCAAATATACCGCGTGGAGAAAGCGAGGAGTGCGGTTTCAGCACACGCCGCGCCTCCGACGGATGAAGTATGAGCATGCGCATGACGATGAGCGTCCGACCGTGTTGCAGGGCAAGGAGACGCCCGTCTGGGGCAGCATCTTCACGCGTTTTGAAGACCTGGACGGAAACAGCTTTCTGCTGCTCAGCATTGACGAGATGACCCGGGCCGTTGAGGCAGAGCGCCGGGCGGAAGAGGAGCGCCGCGAAGCGGCGCGGCGCACCGCGCATGAAATGGAGATCGCACGCCAGGTGCAGGCGCGGCTTTTTCCGCAGAGCCTGCCGGCGATGAAGTCGCTCGATTATGCCGGGACCTGTATTCAGGCGCGCGAGGTCGGCGGCGACTACTACGACTTCCTGCATCTGGGCGAGGAAGGCCTGGGGCTGGTGCTGGGCGACGTGGCCGGAAAGGGAATTGCCGGCGCTTTGCTGATGGCGAACCTGCAGGCGAATCTGCGCAGCCAGTGCGCCGTGGCGCGCGATGAGCCCCAACGTCTTTTGCGTTCGGTGAACCAGCTGTTCTACGAGAACACCACTGACAATACCTACGCCACACTGTTTTTCGCGCAATATGACGACCGCAGCCAGCGCATGCGCTACATCAACTGCGGGCACCTCCCCGCACTCGTGCTGCGGCGTGACAGCAGCGTAGTGCGGCTTGACTCGACGTGCACCGTGCTCGGCCTCTTTAACGAATGGGACTGCCAGGTGCGCGAATTCGGCCTGAATTCCGGCGATATGCTGGCCATCTATACCGACGGCGTGACTGAAGCGTTGAATTCAGCGGAGGAGGAATTTGGCGAAGAGCGGCTGGTTGCCGTTCTCGACCGGCACCGGGATCAGGCGGCCAGTGGAGTGCTTGCCGCCGTGGTAGATGCCGTGCGCCAGTTCGGCGCCGGCGAGCAGGCGGACGACGTGACGTTGGTGGTAGCGCGATGTCACGGTGTGCGCTAAGCAGCGCTCTTCAAGTCCCAGGGCCCGCCCGTGGTAGCCGCGATGTACGAAATATTCTCGCGCGCTCGAGAGAAGCAGCAGCGGCAGCAGCTCTCACAGCCTCAGGAAGACAACTGCACCGTAGTTGCCAGCATCATCCTAAGAAGAACAACCCGTTTCAGGAGACGTGTGGCTTCTTCCGGTGCACTTGTTCGCCGGCTAAGTGGCAATACAGGCAAAAACGGGTCACGGGCCATGGAGGGGGAGTGGATCTGGTAAAAGCGGAGGCCGGGCAAGCCATCAGCCGGGAACAAAAAAACTCAATCGGTCCGGCTTCGAAAGAGAATCCCGCAGTTCCCGCCAGAGCGGACCGGGCCGTGCTCCTGCTGGCGGCCATTGTTGAATCGTCTGACGACGCGATCATCAGCAAAGATCTCAATGGAATCGTGACCAGTTGGAACAAGGCAGCGGAGCGCATCTTCGGCTGGAACGCGGAAGAGATCATCGGCCGGTCGATTACGACCATCATCCCGCCCGAGCTTCACGACGACGAACCGCGCATTCTGGCCAAGCTGCGCGCCGGTGAACGAATCGATCACTTTCAAACGGTGCGAATGCGCAAAGGCGGCGAGCGCCTTGACGTCTCGCTCACAGTTTCGCCCATCCGGGACGGCCGTGGGAGAGTGATCGGTGCGGCCAAGATCGCTCGCGATGTTAGCCGGCAAAAACAGTTGGAAGCAGCCATACAGATCACCGAACGGCTGGCTTCGGTCGGCCGGCTTGCCGCCACGGTGGCGCACGAGATCAACAACCCGCTGGAGGCGATCACCAATTTCATTTATCTGGCCCGCCATCATTCCGGCCTGCCGGGGCCAGTCAAGCAGTATCTGGACCACGCTGACCAGGAACTGTCCCGTGTGGCGCACATCGCCCGGCAAACGCTCGGCTTTTACCGCGACACTTCACAAGCCACGATGGTTCAGGTCCCGCGTGTGGTGGAAGACGTGCTCAGCATTTATGAGCGCAAGTTTAAGTACAAGGCGGTAAAAATCGAGCGGCGGATCGAGCCCGGGCTGACCATCTGCGCCATGCAGGGCGAGCTAAAGCAAATCCTGTCGAACCTGATCGCAAACGCGATCGACGCCAGCAACCGGGGCGGACGGGTGATCATCGGCGCCAAAAAGACCCACGACTACCACACCGGAAGCAGCGGCATTCGGATCACCATCGCCGACACGGGGAGCGGCATCGACGAGAGCAGCAGGGCCAGGTTATTTGCTCCATTTTTCACCACCAAGAAAGAAGTGGGGACGGGGCTAGGACTGTGGCTCACGAAGGACCTTCTGGAAAAGAAGGGCGGGAGCATACGTTTCCGCACCCGGAGCGCCAGGCCCTCGGGGACGGTGATGCGTGTTTATTTGCCGTCCATTTTGCCCGAGGCGGCCACGACCGTCGCCGCGTGATGCAGGATGCCGGCGAGGCCCATGTTTCGCCTTCGGCAAAGCGACCAAATTCAATGCGATTAAGACGGCTCGCCCGCAGGATTTTTCAAATCTTAACGCGATTCCCGCTCGCGCAGCCGCTCACGGCCTTGTAAAATAAATAGATTACATTCCGGCCCAGATCTGGCCTGACAACAAGCATTCATTCCAGGGAGACCAGCCAATGAGCGTGACACCCGTTTCGCAGCCTGAAACCAAGACAGTGCAACCGCAGCAGGCACCCAAATACGTATATTTCTTTGGCGCCGGCAAAGCCGAAGGCAACGGCAAGATGAAGGACGAGCTGGGCGGCAAAGGCGCCGGCCTGGCCGAGATGACGAATGCCGGTTTGCCGGTTCCTCCGGGATTCACCATCCAGACGGCCGGTTGCCGCGAGTACATGAAGACCAGCAAGGTGGCTCACGCGCTGGAACAGCAGACGGCGGATGCACTGAAGCGTCTGGAAGAGTTGCAGAGGCAGAAGCTCGGAGCGGGTGAGAATCCGCTGCTGGTGAGCGTGCGCTCAGGTGCGAAATTCTCCATGCCGGGGATGATGGACACCATTCTCAATCTCGGCCTGAACGACCAGAGCGTGGAGGCGCTGGCGCGCAGGAGCGGCAACCCGCGTTTTGCCTACGACTCCTATCGCCGCCTCATTCAGATGTACGGCAACGTGGTTTTGGATATCCCGAAGAGCGCGTTCGAAGAGGTGTTCGACGGCAAGAAGCACAAGCGCGGCGTGAAGCTGGATACTGAGCTGACGGCAGAAGACTTGAAAGAAATCATCGCGAAATACAAAGAGGTCGTTCGCACGCACAGCGGAAAAGATTTTCCGCAGAGCCCGCTGGAACAGCTTACGGGCGCGCGCAACGCGGTCTTCCGCTCGTGGAACAACGATCGGGCGAAGGTCTACCGCCGCATCAACAACATCTCTGACGATCTGGGCACGGCGGTGAACGTCCAGGCCATGGTATTCGGCAACCTGGGCGAGACCAGCGGAACGGGAGTGGGCTTTACTCGTAATCCCGCCAATGGCGACAAAGAGTTTTACGGTGAGTTTCTGATGAACGCGCAGGGCGAGGACGTGGTTTCAGGTGTGCGCACTCCGGTCCACATCAGCGAACTGGAAAAGCTGATGCCGGAGGTTTACCGCCAGCTTCACGAGATCACCACGCGCCTTGAGAACCACTATCGCGACGTGCAGGACTTCGAGTTCACCATCCAGGAAGGCCGGCTGTACATGTTGCAGACGCGTAACGGAAAACGCACCGGGCGTGCCGCCGTGCGCGTGGCGCTCGACATGGTGAAAGAAGGGCTGATCAAGCCGGAAGAGGCGATCTTCCGCGTGGAACCGAACCAGCTTTACGACTTTCTGGTCCCCAAGCTGGATGAAAGCGGCGGCGAGCCGGAGGTGATCGCCAAGGGGCTGCCGGCATCACCGGGCGCGGCCGTGGGGCAGATCGTCTTCACCGCGAACGATGCCGTGGCCAAGGCGGGGACGGGAGCGCAGAAAACTCCGGTGATCCTGGTGCGCGGCGAAACGACCCCTGAAGATATTCACGGCATGGAAGTCGCCGCCGGAATTCTGACTTCGCGGGGCGGCATGACCAGCCACGCCGCCGTGGTCACGCGCGGCATGGGCAAGTGCTGCGTGGCGGGCGCGGGCGAGATTGAAGTGGACGAGAAAAAGAAAGTGATGCGCGTGGGCTCGCTCACGTTGAACGAGGGCGACTGGCTCTCTCTCGACGGCACCACGGGCCGGGTGATCAAAGGGCGGCTGGGAACGGTTCCGGCCAAGCCGGACGATCCCGATCTGCAGACGTTGCTCAAATGGTCAGAGCCGTTCCGCAAGCTGGGCGTGCGCGCCAATGCCGATATCCCGCGCGACGCGATTGCCGCGCGCGCGTTTGGCGCGGAAGGCATCGGGCTCTGCCGCACCGAGCACATGTTCTTTGCCGAAGACCGCATCGGACACATGCGCAACATGATCCTGGCGCGCACGGAGCAGGACCGCAAGGCCGAGCTGGCAAAACTGCTGCCCATGCAGCGCTCCGACTTCGAGGGAGTCTTCAAGGCGATGGACGGCTTCCCGGTCACCATCCGCCTGCTCGATCCGCCGCTGCATGAGTTCCTGCCGCGCCGCGAAGAGCTGATGGTGGAGATCGCGCAACTGGAGATCAAAAATCCGCAGTCACCGGAAATCAAAGAAAAACGCGAGCTGCTGCGCCGCGTGGAAGAGCTGCACGAGCTGAACCCGATGCTCGGACATCGTGGCTGCCGCCTGGGAATTACCTATCCGGAAATCTCGGAGATGCAGGTCCGCGCGATCTTTGAAGCGGCCGTGAACGTCTCCCGGGCCGGAGTCAAAGTCTTCCCTGAAGTGATGATTCCGCTGGTCGGCATGGTGAAGGAGATGGAGAACCAGGGCGCGATCGTGCGCCAGGTGGCGGACCAGGTGTTCAAGGAGAAGGGCGCGAAAGTTGAGTACCTTGTCGGCACGATGATCGAGCTGCCGCGCGCCTGCATGGTGGCTGACCAGATTGCGCAGGATGCCGAGTTCTTCAGCTTCGGCACCAACGACCTGACGCAGACCGCCTACGGTTTCTCCCGCGACGACATCAGCAAGTTCCTGCCGGCGTATATCGAGCGCGGCATCCTGAAGACCGACCCGTTTGCCACGATCGATCAGCAGGGTGTGGGCGAGTTGATGGAGATCGGGGTGAAGAAGGGCCGCAAGACGCGCTCCAATTTGAAGATCGGTATCTGCGGGGAACACGGCGGCGACCCGGCTTCAGTCGAGTTCTGCCACAAGATCGGGTTGAACTACGTGTCCTGCTCGCCGTATCGCGTGCTCACGGCTCGCCTGGCGGCGGCGCAGGCCGCGGCTGCCGAAGAGCTGAAGACGGAGGCGGGAAGGACGAAGTAGCTGTTTCTGAAATCCCGACCGAGGCATCGGGGACCGGTTTACTGCACTCTTTGCAATCGTTCGATCAGCTTTTGCGCCAGATTGTCTTCCGACTCTGACCACAGCACGCGCCCGCTGATGCCGCAGTTCTTCTCGACATCGCCGGTGAAGTTCACCAGTTTTTGCACATTGGATTTGATCCGCTGCTCCAGGACGGTGGTGAAGTCGGCCTCTTCGTAGAGGAAAGGGGTATCGAGGCCGAAGTCGACCTGAATGTGGCCATTCTGCTGAAAGGCAGCATCCTCAAACTTAGGCCCAAAGGCGATGAACGTGGCCGGCTGCGGAAGCAGCTCCCAGGTTTCATCCAGATCGCCTTCCTGCACCGGCACCCACAGGTCCCAGAGCGCCTCGATTTCGTAAGCGTTGTCCTCATGCAGGAACTCGCCGGCCAGGGTGAGAGCGCGCTCAGGATCGGCGCGATAATCGAATGTCTGCTCGAACACCACCGGCTGCTCCCAGGAAATGCTGCGCACGCCAACGTATCCCACGCCACCGCGCTTGGCGGAAAAAGGGAACTGCTTCAGCACCGAGAGGAGCCGCGGCATGATCTCCGGCGTGTTGAAGCTGGGGAACCAGATGCTCAGATAGAGACGGTCAGCCATAATTTAAAGACGCTATTGTAATCTGAGATGCGCAATTGCGAGGTGGCCGGATGTGCCACGGCGCCATAATCGACGGGCGCAACAAGCGCGTGCTGTGGACGGCCGAACAGAGCGTAAAGTTCGCGATGAAATAGAAGGCCGAGGAAAATAACATGGTGGAAGCAGCGGAGCAGCTGGATTTGAAATTCCATAACCGGCTGGAGCCACCGGTGAAATAATGCGTCTCGTCCCATCCAGTCGCGGGAAATCCCTCTGCCAGGATGGCCAATGTTAAGTTTTGTCTCAGAAACGTGGCTTCGCCAGCAACTCGCGCAACCCGCATGAATACTGCCGAATCTTACTCAACACTGTGCGCCACTCGGCCCCCCTTCGTTTCAGAGGGGCGTACGCGGTCATCCTACTTCTGTGCGTTTTAGCAGTAGCTGTACGCGGTCACGCCCAAGCTTCCACCCAAGGTCAGTGGACTGCGCTTTCCACCTGGCCTACACGCGCTGTTCACACTACGCTGCTACCCGATGGGCGCGTATTTTTTATCTCCTACTATTCGGAATCGCTGCAGCCGCAAATCTGGGACCCGACGACGAACACCTTCACGACGACTTCAGCGTCAGCCTATGCGCTCTTCTGCTCCGGGCATACCAGTCTGGCCGACGGCAGGGTGTTTATCGCGGGCGGACACATTGCGGATTACACGGGCTATCCGCATGCCATGATTTTTGATTCGGCAAAGAACGCGTTCACCACACTGCCAGACATGAATACCGGGCGCTGGTATCCCACGGTGACCGAGCTGCCAAACGGAGACGTGCTGGTGGTCTCGGGCGACATCAACGCAAACACCAATGTTGACACGCTGCCGCAGGTTTTCCAGATGTCAACCAACAGCTGGCGGAATCTGACAACGGCGACCCTGGCGATGCCGCTCTATCCCAATATGCTGGTTGCTCCGAACGGCAAAGTGTTCGACGCCGGCCCGAGCCGGCAGACCCGGTTTCTGGATCCGTCCGGAACGGGTGCATGGACCAATGGGCCGGTTTTGAATTTCACCGGCTTCAGGGATTACGGTCCCGCCATGATGTATGACATCGGCAAAGTGCTGGTGGTAGGAGGGGCCGATCCGCCTACGGCGACAGCTGAGATCATCGATCTGAACGCAACAACTCCAGCGTGGAAATTTACAGGCTCAATGCATTTTCCGCGCCGCCAGCAGAACGCGGTGATCCTGCCGGATGGCAAGGTATTCATTGTCGGCGGAAGCAGCGGCAGCGGTTTTGATAACTCGTCAACGCCGGTGCTGCCGACGGAGATGTGGGACCCTGCAACCGGCGCTTTCACCACGATGGCCGGCATCGCCATGTACCGCGGTTATCACTCGACGGCGCTGCTGCTGCCGGATGGCCGGGTGCTCTCAGCCGGAGGCAACGTCGGCGGGCCGAACGCGCAGCTCTTCTCGCCGCCATACTTGTTTGCCGGCTCCCGGCCGGCGATTAACTCCGCGCCGACCGGCGCGGGATACGGACAGACTGTGTTTGTGGGTACACCGGATGTGGCTTCCATCAGCCAGGTCACACTTCTTCGCGCGGGATCGACTACTCACACCAACGACATGAGCCAGCGGTTCATGCATTTGAGTTTCAGCACGACCAGCACAGGACTGAACGTGGTAATGCCGGCCAACGCCAATATCGCTCCCCCGGGAATGTACCTGCTGTTCATTTTGAACGGCGCCGGCGTTCCCTCGGTCGGAAGCATGGTGCAGATTTCTTCAGCGGTGGTCACCACAGGAACGATCACCGGAACAGTTACAAACACCGCAGGAGCGCCGGTCCAGGGAGCGTCAGTGAGCTCAGGCGGTAACGGCGCCATCACCGGCGCTGACGGCGCGTACAGCCTTTCCGCGCCTGCCGGGACCGCCACGGTCACCGCGGCGCTCAGCGGATATCAAAGCGCGTCGACTACGGTGACGGTCACGGCAGGAGCAAGCACCGCAGCCTCGACGCTCCAGCTTGCCCCGATCAATCCCGGCAACGCAACAGGGAGTGTGGTGGACAGCAATAACAATCAGCTTTCGGGAACGACCGTCACGGCCGCGGGTTTGACCACGGTGACGTCGGGCGATGGCAGTTATGCATTGAACAACCTGCCCGCGGGAACCACCACCATCACCGCCTCGCTGACCGGGTTCCAAAGCGGTTCGACCAGCGTGACCGTGGTGGCTGCCACAACAACTACAGCGCCGACTATTACCCTGACTTCTAACAGCGGCTCGATCACCGGAACGGTCAAGAGTTCTTCGGGCGCGGCAATCGCGGGCGCTTCCGTCGGCTATGGCGGAGGCACAGCCACGACCGACAGTACCGGCACTTATACGCTGAACAACGTTCCGGTTGGCACAGTGCAGCTGGTGGCGTCAGGCAGCGGCTTCCAGAGCGTAACGCAGAGCGTGACCGTAAGCGGCGGCGCGACCAGTACGGCCAACTTCACTCTGAGTCCGGTGACAGGCGGAACAGTCACCGGCAAGGTCACCAACATTTCCAATGGAGCGATCATGGCCGGGGCGACCGTAAGCTGGAGCGGCGGCTCGACCACTACCAACACCAGCGGCATTTACACGCTGAGCAACGTCACTGCCGGAACGCAAAACATCACCGCGAGTAAGTCGGGATATCTGCCGCGCACGCTCAGCGTTGGTGTGACCAGCGGCGCCACGGCCACTCTTAACATCCCGCTGGCGACAGCCGGGAAGATCACCGCAAAAGTCGTTACGTCAACCGGCGCGGTGGTTAGCGGAGCAACGGTGACGATCAAGGGTGGAGTGATCGCCACAACCGTCAGCGGCCTTACCAACACCTCCGGGCTGTTTACGACCAACTGGATTCCGGTGGGCACATACACCGTGACGGTCGCAAAGACCGGACACACAACGCAGAGCAAGCCGGCAACGGTAAGCGCCGGCGTGACTACAACGGTCACGTTCAGTTTATTCTAGGAGAGAAGATGTTGCGCAGCAGAACGGCCCAGTTGCTTGCTTTTACGGCGGTCATCGCGCTGCTTTCGGCCGGCGCCTGGGCACAGAACTATACCGTCACTGATCTGGGCACGCTGCGTGCGGGCAGCGCGCGCGTGCACGCCGTGAACGAAGTGGGCGAGGCGGTTGGCGGCTCCGGCTATCCTCATGGAGCGGAGACGCACGCGTTCATCTGGGAGAAGACCGGCGGCATCCGCGATCTGGGAACGCTTGCCGGGGGCGATTACAGCGCGGCGTTCGGTATCAATGATTCCGGTGTGGTCGTGGGTTCGTCCAACACCGCCACGAGTCTGCACGCATTCAGCTGGACCAGCGCACGGGGACTGCACGATCTGGGCACTCTGCCGGGAGCAAATTCCAGCGCCGCCTTTTCCATTAACAATCAGGGGCAGATCGCCGGATCATCAGGCGCGCACGCCACTCTGTGGACTGGAGGCACGATTCAGGACCTGGGCACTCTCGGCGGCGCCACCAGCGAGGCCCACGATGTGAACAATCTCGGCGCCGTAGTTGGAGTTTCCGACACCAGCAGCGGACCGCATGCATTTCTCTGGAGCAACGGCACCATGCAGGACCTGGGCGTTCTGCCGGGCGATAGCAGCAGCCACGCCGATTTCATCAACGACAACGGCATGGTCGTTGGCGCTTCGGAGGGCAGCGGCGGAGTGCGCGCATTTGTGTGGACAAGTTCAACCGGCATGCAGCCGCTGACGGATGCTCTGGATAGCGCCTACAGTGAAGCGTTTGCGGTCAACAATCAGGGGCAGATCGTGGGTGAGACTGCCGGGTCTCTGGGCGTGCGGGCCTTTCTGTGGACCAGCCAGACCGGGATGGTCGATCTGAACGACGCAGTTACCAGTCTGCCAGGCGATGTGGTGCTGATTGGCGCTTTTGGCATCAACGACAAGGGGCAGATCGTGGCCGCGGGCCTCAAGAATCCAAATGTGAGCAAGCATCATGAGGTGAACGCGGACAGCCACGTTCATGCGGGACCCACGAGGGTGTTTCTGCTCACGCCGCAGTAGCTTGACCCCAGCGAGAGGGTTCAAGCTTGAAAAACCTTGTCGACGGGCGAAATACCTCAGCGGCTGAAGCCAGAGATTGAGTGCAGCTTTACCGCAGGGCTTGAGCCCTGCTCAACCCTGACGCACACACCAAAGCAGGCAATGAACAATGGGCGGCTCCTGTTATAATCCGCGCCATGTTAGGCGGACGCAGCAGCGAACAGTGGATTGCGCAATATGCCGGCAGCCACACGCATCCGGTGAACCGGCTTTGCCATAGCCTTGGCATCCCGCTCATCGTTATCTCTGTTGCGCTTTTCGTAGCCGCGATTTTCATCCATCCGCTCTGGATCTACGGCACGGCGCTCTTTGTGTTGGGCTGGATCCTGCAGTTCATCGGACATGCCTTCGAAGGCAAGGCGCCGGAATTCTTCCATGACTGGCGATTTTTGCTGGTCGGCGTGCGCTGGTGGTGGGCAAAAATGCGCGGCCTGGCATAAGCGGCACGCGATCTAAGGCCGTGACATATCTCCCGGTAAAAGCAACAAGTCAAGTCATTTGCACTGAATTATTAAAGTGTCGCATCACCTTAAATCACGGCTGAAGCGTGATCGATCCGGGGTTTTCCACATTGAAACGCGGGCCAGCGAGCGAGTATGGTGGTTGGCAGTTCGTACAACCTACCGCCGTATTGACGGTACAACTTTCAACCCTCAACGAAAGGAGTACCACGATGTTTACCCGAGTTGTAGAAGTGACCAGCAAAACGGGAAAAGCCAGAGACCTGACCCGCACAGTAAATGAGAGAGTTCTCCCGATTCTGAAGAACCAGACGGGCTTCCTCGATGAGATCACCCTGGTTTCCGATGAGGACCCGAATCGTATTCTCGCCATCAGCTTCTGGAAGAGCCGGGAGCATGCGGAGAATTATCACCGGGAGCATTTCAACACCGTGACGGACATCATCAGCAACCTCACGGAAGGAACGCCACAGGTTCGGACCTTCGAAGTGGAACAATCCACCATTCACAAGATCGCTGCCGGCAAGGCAGCCTGATCAGCCAAGCTGCAAAAAGAAAATGCGGGCCGCAAGGGCCCGCGTTTTCTTTGTATGCGCAAGGTGCAGAATCACTTTTTGCGGAGAGGTGTCGCCGCCGCGGCCTTGCGCTTCACCTTGTTGAAATCGACCATGTAGACGCGCAGCCCGAAAGCCGGAGTGATTTTGGTATATCCCGCGCTGAGCTGGTCTTTATAGCGATCGAGATAGAAGTCGAAGGGGTCGCGCGGGTCGGGATCGATCAGCACCATGTCAGTGTCATGCATCACCAGCTTGCCAAATTGCAGCCGGTTACCGTGGTAGGCCATGTAGTTCTGCGCCGGCACTTGCTCCCAGCGGTGCTTTTGCGGATCGCCGAAAACCTGCACGATGGTGGTGCTCTCCAGCCGCACGGCGGTGACTTTGCCGGAAATATGCGGAGGCGGAAGAATTTCTGCCGGGTCAAGAATCAGGTCATCTTTTTCCGCGCGCACGCCGCGCACCTTGCCGGTTTGTACCATGTCCGCGATATCCACTCCAAAAAGGTCCATTAAGCCTTTTACCGGCAGATGCAGAGCTTTTATCTTTTCCGTATGCAGCCGGATTTTGCCGTCGGGTGTGGCGCTCAGCCGGTCCTCGGTCTCAAATGGAATATCACCTTTTTTGTGCAGCTTGCCTTTAATCTTAAGGCGGTCTTTTTCGATGCGGATGGAGAGATCTTTGAGCGGCGCATCGTTGGCGTTGAAGACGTTCGCATTAAGCACGTTGGCGAGCGACTGCGGGTCCATGGCGATTTCAGCGGCTGCGATGTCCAGCCGGAAGGATTCCTTCTGGTCGAAAACCGGGATCTCTCCCGCTTTGGTGGGAGCGAGCGTTCCGGCGAGGCGGCGGAGATGGACAGAGACGTCATCCGAGTAGTGATACATCACGTTATGCATCTGCACGTGGACGTCGCCATTCTCTTGGGCCGAGTCAGAAGCAATGAGCGCCAGCGGGACGGCGGTAATCGCAACCGCAATGGCCCGAGCCAAAAAGCGGAAGGTGCGCCTGTGTTCTGAGAATAGATCGCCAGAAATCTTCATCCAGAGTAGGAAGGGAAAAGGGCGGAGAGGGTTGCGGCCAGAGTGTAAAATGGTGGGTTCCGAGAGGTTTCCATGACACCCAGCGCAACTGCCGTCGAACTGAAAGCATGTCCGCTTTACATCAACGGAGAGCGCGTGATTTCGCGCGGTCCCAAGGACGTCCAGCACAATCCAGCTACGGGAGAGGCGGTAGCGGAGATTCCGCGCTGCACGCCGGAGGAGATCTCGGCCGCGGTCGAAGCCGCGCACGCGGCTTTCCCGGCGTGGAGCCGGACGCCTGTGGTCCAGCGCTGCAAGGTGCTGTTCAAGTTTCGCGAGCTGCTGGAAGCCAACGCTGAGGAGTTGGTCCGGCTGATCATCGAGGAAAACGGCAAGACCAGGGAAGAGGCGCAGGGATCGTTTGACCGCGGGATCGAGTGCATTGAGTTTGCCTGCGGCGCTCCCACCCTGATGATGGGCGACACGGTGGACCGCGTGGGAACGTCAGTAGATAGCTGGTCGACACGGTACCCGGTCGGCGTTTGCGTGGGCATTACGCCGTTCAATTTTCCATTCATGGTCCCGCTATGGATGTTTCCCATGGCGATTGCCTGCGGAAACACCTTCGTGCTCAAGCCGTCAGACAAAGTACCGCGCACTTCGGTACGGATGGTGGAGCTGGCGCACGAGGCAGGTATGCCTCCTGGAGTTTTGAATCTGGTGCACGGGGCAAAAGA
>Ga0070730_10002603_pt1 | contig 16367 bp, 7 predicted proteins | sample Coa_R1_3_FD_66447 | JGI IMG/M metagenome (GOLD analysis project Ga0070730, IMG submission 66447) | Surface soil microbial communities from Centralia Pennsylvania, which are recovering from an underground coalmine fire - Coalmine... | ecosystem: Environmental > Terrestrial > Soil > Unclassified ...
TGAGCCGCCTCGCCCAGGCCCACCAGGCCGGCGCCCATATAGCGCAGGGCCAGCGCCAGCGTGGCTGGCCGATCCAACTTCTCAGCCTGTGCCGCCGCCGCGCGCGCCTGGTCCAGCGCGGGCTGAAATTGTTGCTGCCGCAGCAGCGCCCAAATCTGGCGTAGCTGCACTTCCAGCAGGCCAGCCGCGTCGCCCTGCTGCGCATACGTCTCGGCCGCCAGGGCCAGCTCGTTTTGCGCCTGGCGCAGCTCGCCGGCCTCGATATCGGCCGTGGCCAGGTTAATGTACAGGCGCGGCGCTTGCCCGGCCACCGGCGCCAACTGCTCGGCCCAGCGCTGCAAGGTGGCGGTGCGCCCGGCCTTGAACATGGCGCCGGCCTGCTTATCCGCCAGGCGCACCGCGGCGGCCAGGTCGCTGGCTTGCACGAAATAAGTCACCGCGGCTTCGGGCATGCCGTTGGCAGCAAACCACTCGGCCGCGCGCACCTGCAGCGCCTTCAGCCGGGCCGGGTTCTGCTGGCGCAGTTGCTGCTGCAGAAAGTCACGGAACAGGTTGTGATATTGGTAGGCGCGAAACTCATCGCCGACGACCGTGACAAACAAGCGCTGGCTCTCGGCCTGGTGCAGCAAGTCGCCGCTGTCGGTGCGACCCAGCACTTCGTCGCAGATCTCTGGCTCCATCTCGGGCAGCACGGCCGACTCGAGCAAGAACTGCCGCAGGGGTTCGGGCTGCTGATCGAGCACCTCGATCGCCAGGTAATCAAACAGCGGGCTCTGGTTCTGGCGGGCCTCAATCAGGTTGGCCATCAGACCCTGCCACATCAGGTGCGTCGTGAGCAGAATGCCGGTGATCCAGCCCTCGGTGTTGGCCACCAGGGCTTCGGCCGCCGCCGGCGGCATGTCCACCCGGTTGCGCAGCTTGAGCAGCTCTTGCACTTCATCCGGCCGAAAGCGCAGATGCTCCTCGCTCAATCCGGCGATCTGCTGCTTGGCTGCCAGCCGCGCAAATTGGAGCGTGGGCAGGGTGCGCCCGGCGATCACCAGGTGGGCCTGGTCGGGCAAGTTGTCCAGGAAGGTGTTAAAGAAGGCCGCCACCGCTGGCACGCCGTCCACCAGATGGAAGTCGTCTAGCACCAGCACGAAGTAGTCGTCAAGCCTCTGCGCAATTTCGCGCGCCAGGGCCAGCGCCAGGTCGGTTGCGGCAGCGGATGGTTGAGCAGCCAGCCGGGGCAATTGTGAGACGAAATTGGGAAAGCGAACGGCCAGAGCGCCGGCCAGGTCGTCGATCAGCGCCACCAGGTCGCGGTCGGTTTCGGCCAGTTGCAGCCAGACCAGCGGCTCGTCCGTCTCGGCCGCAAAGGCCGACAGCAGGGTCGATTTGCCATAGCCGGCCGCGGCTGTGATCAGCACCAGCTTGCGATAAACGTTCTCGTGGATGAAATCGACCAGCCGCGATCGTAACAGCAGATCGGCTGGGCGGCGGGGGGCGGCCAGGCGCATGGAGTGCACCGGGGGACGCTCGCTGGAGTGCCGTGGAACTTTAAGCGCGGACGGGCTAGAGGCGCGCGGACTCCGGTCCTGGCGACTGGACTTTGACTTGCGCGGGGCTGGCCTGGAGCGAAGGGGTTGGCCCGTGGGCGGCGCGTCAGCCATCGAACAACCGCTCCTTTACATCATTCGCATCTATGCGTGGGCGAGCCCCCATCGCTTTGGACGCAAGCGGCGCACCATAATAATTTCAAGTGGAGATTGCAGTGGGATTATAACCCTTTTCCACATTTTGCCGGAAGGGGGGTTCAAGGGAGCGTACAAATCTGATTTAGGAAATCCATAGGATTGTGTCGTCTCCTATGGGACGCTCACCTGCCCCAATGCCACGCGCTGGTCCGCGGCTGCGCCCGGTCCGCTGGCGGGGACGCGGCTGCCATCGGCGGGGTCGTACAAGCCGGTCCACAGGGTGTAAGCTCCTGCGGGTAGGTCGGCGGGCAAGTTGAGCGTATGCGCATCGACGATGTATTCGCCCGGCAGCCAGCCGGTGGTTGGCCGGGTCCAGTTGGCCGGCGCCGCGTCGCTCTGCGCCCACACCCGCCCATCCGCGCCCTGCAAATGGACAAACACCGAATAGCCGGCCGCGGGCGTGGCGGTCGCGCGCCAAATCAGGTTCACCGTCAGTGACGCCGCGCTGCGCGTCAGGTCGTAGCCTTCGAGCACGCCCACACCGCTGAACTCGGCCCCGCTGGGCGCCGCCACCGGTGGGCGCGCGAAATTGCGGGCCGGCGCGCTGATGTGCAGGCTACCCAACTGGGCCGCGCCTGACAGCGACGCGCCAGCCTGGGGTAACAGCGCCAAACTTAGGCTGTAATCGCCGTCGGGCAAATACGCCGGCAACCGGACGAACGCCTGGCCGCGCCATTCGTCGCCCGGCTGCCACTGGCTGGTGGGCAGGCCGTTTACCGGCGCCACACTCATTTGAAACGCCGTTTGGCCGTTCGGGCCGGCCAGGCTCACCTGTGCCGCTGGGTCTTGCGCGGTGGCCGCCAGGCTGCGCCAGAACAGGCTCAGCCGCAGGGTGTCACCGGCGTTGGCCATGGTCTTATCCAGATCATAGCCCAGCAACGCTATCGTCCCAAAGTCGTGCGCCGCGGGCCGCGGCGGCTGCAGCGCAAATGGCTGGCTGGGGCGCCTCAGGCTAACGGCGCCCAGCGCGAAGCGCGGCGCAACGGCATTGCCGGCCGCGTCGAGCAGCGAGGCGATCTGCTGATGGTCCAGATCGAACACGCTGCCATAGAGCATGTAGGTGCCCGGCGGCGCGCCGGCCAACGGGCTGATGTGCCGCGCCCACTGGGCATACTGGTCCAGCGGCCACAGCGGCGTGGCTGGCGGCTCGCGCTGCCAGCGCGGCGGCAAATAGTTGGGGTCTAGCCAGCTCAGGCCGGACGCATCTACCAGGTCGAACGAGGGCCAATAGCGGGTCTGGCTGGGCGTGGTGCGCGCCATGTACAGCGCCACATCCAAAGCGCCGTCGCCCGCCAGTGTCGTCTGTGACAGATCGTACCCCAGCAGCCGCATGCCGCCGTCGAAGTCGGTCAGCCGGGCCGTCTGCCCAATCTGTGCGCCTGCCGCCGGTGAACGTGAACCCGGGTCAAACCAGCTCGCCCGCAGCGGGTTCGGCACACGATCCACCAGGCCGAATTTTGCGATCACCATCGCCAACACGAACAGAAATTGGTAAATGGTAATTGGTAACTCGACTCCCCTCTCCCAGCGGGAGAGGGGTCGGGGCGCCCCAGCGTGGGCCAGATCGGGGAGAGTTGCAGATTGGCGACGTCTCTCCCAATATCCCACCAGCCCCCACGCTGCCATGCCGAGCAGCGTGACCAGCGACGCTGCCCCGGCCGCGGTGCGCAAGGGCGTCGATCCAAATGTCACCTGCACCTGGTGCGTGCCGGCCGGCAGTTGAAAAACGATCAGCCCGCTGCTCGCATCCGGCGCGGCCGGCACGGCCAGGCCGTCGAGGCGCACCTGCCAGCCGGGGTAGTAAAACTGGCGATATGTGGCCATGACGGGCTGCGTGGCGGCGACCTCGTAGCGGGCATTGAGCGGGTCGGCCAGGCTGGCGGTTGTGACCGTGGCGCCGGCAGGCAGGCTCAAACGCGGCGGCTCCTGGCCTTGCATGATCGCGTCCGCCAGGCTCAGGTCATCGGGCACGCCGCTGGCGGTCAGAGGGATGTACTCGCCCTTGGCCGTGGTGCCCACCGTGTGGCTGTCGATCTCGAATTGCACCATATTGGCCACATCGGCGGTGGGCGACGAGGCGCAGTAGCGCGGATACCACCAGCCCAGGTTGCCGAAATAAAGGATGCCCACCACGGCCACGAGCGGAGTTGCCGCCAGCCAAGGCGGTAGCCGCCGCGCCGCGCCCCGCTGTTTGAGCCAGGCCGCGATCTGCGCCGTGCTCAGGCCGATGAGCACCGCTGCGCACAGCGCCGCCGGCCCCAACATGCGCCAAGGAAACTGCACCAGCGCCAGCGGCGTGATCAGCCGATACACCGGCGCGGAGACGGACAGGGTGAGGAAGCTATAGCCGACGAGCCCGGCGGCGAAGAAGAGTGTGTGGGTGTGTGGGGGTGGGTGTGTGGGAGCAGACGTACTCATCAACGCCGCCGCCAGCGCGGGCAGGCCCAGCAGCACCGGCAGCAGGCCAATGCCACGGGCCGGCGAAGGGTTAATCAGCAGCGGGTCTTCGCTGTGCGGCAGTGCCAGCAGCTCGGCCGGCGAAATGAAGTTGGTGTACCAGGTGAAGATTGGCGCCACGAAGAGCCGGTCGGAGTGTACCAGGTCGCGCTCGGCCAATGCCGGCGCCCAGAAGTACGCCGTCACCGCTGCGCCGATGGCCAGGGCCAATAGCCCGCGCGCCAGCACCCGCCACGAGCGTGCCTGCCAGGCCAGCAGCGCGGCGTAGCCGGCAAACAGGGGCGAGGCGATGAGGGCGAAGATGTTGTGGGTGAGGACGAGAGCGGCATAAGAGAAAACGACGAACACCCATGAAAAAATGGGGGCAGGTGAAGAAGGATCGCTGCGCGGGACCAAAATGTTGCGCGCCCAGCCCGCGGCGGAATCGCCGCGCCGCGCTATCCGCAACAGACCCCACAACACCAGCGGCGGCCAGACGAAGGCGAACGATTCGGCCAGGTTGCCGCGAAAGAGGATGTCGTAGGCCAGATAGGGCGCGAAGAGATAAGCCGCGCCCGCAGCCAGGCCGGCGCTGTCGCCCGCGCGCGCCTCGCCCATGGGCAGGTCGCGCACGAACCAAAACGCCGCCAACCCGGCCAGCCACAGCCCCAGCGCGAAGGCCAGCTTGAGCGCTGCTGGATAAGCCAACCCAAGCACATGCAGCAGCACGACCCCATAGGACGAAAGGGGCGCGTAAAAATTGAAGAATGGGTAACCATAGCCCAAAGCCATGTGCGGCGCCCAGCGCGGAAACAGGTGGCCCAGCGCCAACTGGCTGCCCAGCTCCACTGCCCGATACAAATGGAAGGGCGCATCGTCAGTGCAGGGCAGCCAGGCGCTGCCCAGCGGCGCGGCAGCGGCGCCGGCCAGCAAGGCCATCGCGGCATAGGGCAAAAAGCGATTTCGGGAGTGCGTGGCCATGGCGCGGCGAGTATAGCAGAGCGATGCTCTCCCCTGGGTTTTTACCCGGTTATTGACTCAATCCGCCGTAATACATGCTGGCCTTGTCCCATTTATGAAGCAGGGATAAACTCCGCATTGACAGGTGGTCGGGCAGCGCGGCCCGCTTGCGCCGCGGGCGCACGGGTCTGGGGCGGCTCGAACGCGTTGGCGGCGGGGAAACAACCAGTGAGTGAGGGTAAGCAACCATGAGCACACATATCCATTTTATGGGAACCGACTACTCCAGCGTCGAGGCGATGCCGGCGAATTTGCGCAAGGCTTACCAAAGCACGCCGCTTTCTTTGAATGGGACCGACTACGCCAGTGTCGAGGCGATGCCCCCGAGCGTGCGCGTGGCGTTCGAAGAAGCCTATAAGAAGGATCCGGATGAATTTGAAGACATGCTCGGCGTGGACGACGACGACGAGAACGACTCCGAAGACAATGAGACGGCAGCCCCCGCCTGGGGCGGGCCGCGCCCGCCTGGGGCGGTGCCCGTGCCGGCTGAGTTTGCGACGGTGACCAGCCTGGGCCCGGCGCTGGAGGTCTACCCGCACCAGGGGTTGAAGATTTTGCCGACTTTTGGAACGCCCGGCGTGAGCGTGCTGGTGCGCTATCGCGATGGCCTGGCCTACCGCGCGGGCGACAATGTCGTTCACGCCTGGCAATGGGAAGAGGTGGTTGTTATTCAGACAAAGATGGCACGCCACCCTGCAAAAGATAGCTCGTGGACTTCGCATGAGTACACGCTCACGAAAACCGGCGGCGAAAAGCTGATCTTGAACGACGAAGTTAAGGGCGTGCGGGACGCGGCGGAATATATTAAGACGGCGGTATTCAAGCTGTTGCGGCCGTCGCTGAAACAGCGCTACCAGGCGGGCGAGGCGCTGGCGTTTGGCCCGGTGACCGTGCACAAGCAGGCCGGCCTGCAGCTCGACGGCCAGACGTACGCGTGGGACAGCATCGAAGACATCAAAGTGCACCATGGCCAGCTTAATGTGACGCTGCGCAACCGCCAAAAGCACGCGGCGCACACGTCCGCGATACCCAACGTCGAATTGTTGTGCCAGCTCATTGGCGTGCAGCTCGACAATGACCAGCTCGCGACAGAAGCTTTGTTTTGACGCTATTCGCTGACCCGCGCAGCTATGCTATGATTGCTGTAGCGTCCAAGCGGGCCGGGTGATCGCGTCTGGGGCTGAGGCCCCAGCCGAGGAAAGTCCGCGCTCCGCAGAGCACGGTGCCGGGTAACACCCGGGGCGGGGTGATCCGCCGGAAGAGGGCCACAGAGAAGTGTATTGCCTGGCCTGGGGCAACCCGGGCTGGGCGAGGGTGAAACGGTGCGGTAAGAGCGCACCGGCGCGCGCTGTAAGGCGGGCGGCCAGGCATCCCCCACCGGGAGCAAGGCCAAGCAGAGACGAGGCGCGGCTCGCGCCGTTCGAGTCTCGGGTAGGCTGCTAGACCCGACCAGCAATGGGCGGGCGAGAGAGATGATCGCCTAAAACAGGACGCGGCTTATGGGCCCGCTTGGACGCTGGCGCATCGCCTGCCCGCGATGTTGTACAATGCCGCTATCGCTGCTTAATCTTCTTGCTCTGTCCCCCACCTCAACCCTATGACCACTGCCCAAGCAACTACAACTGATCTTGTCGCCGAGCGCATCGTCGCCCGCATCGCGCCGGTGGTGCGCGCCAAGCAGCACCAGGTGGCGGCCGCTATTGGCCTGTTCGATGCCGGCAACACCATGCCCTTTGTGGCGCGCTACCGCAAAGAAGCCACCGGCGGCCTGGATGAGGCGCAGTTGGCGGGCATCAGCGAGCAGTTGGCCGTCTGGCGGGCGTTGGAAGAGCGCCGGGCCACCGTGCTGGCCGAGATCGAGTCGCAGGGTAAGCTGACGCCCGGCCTGCGCGAGCGCATTGAAGCCGCCGACTCGCGCACCGTGCTCGAAGACCTGTATCTGCCCTTCCGGCCCAAGCGCCGCACCCGCGCCAGCGTGGCGCGCGAAAAAGGTTTGCAGCCTCTGGCGGAATTGATTGTGCGCCAGCCGGTGGCTGAGGGCACGGCGCTCGAGATGGCCCAGCCGTTCGTGGGTGACGCCGTCCCTACGCCCGAAGAGGCCTTGGCCGGCGCGCGCGACATTGTGGCCGAGGCGGTCAGCGACAACGCCGAAGTGCGCCAGCAGGTGCGCGCCCTGGCGCTCAAGTGGAGCAGCGTAACGGTCGAGAAGATCGCCGACGCTGAAGACGCCAAGCAGGTTTACGCCAACTATTACGCCTTCAGCCAGCGCGTGGACCGCATGCGGCCGCACCAGGTGTTGGCCCTCAACCGCGGCGAAAAGGCCAAGGTGCTGCGCGTGCACGTGGCCGTGGCTGAGCGCGATTGGCGCGATGTGGTGGAATATTACTTCCGCGCCGATCAGCGCTCGCCGCTGGCCGGCGAGCTGGGCCTGGCCATTGCCGATGGCGTGGAGCGGCTGCTGCTGCCGGCGGTGGAGCGCGATGTGCGCCGCGGCCTGACCGACAAGGCCGAGGCGCACGCCATCAGCGTGTTTGCCGCCAACTTGCGCGCCTTGCTGACGCAGCCGCCCCTGACCGGCCGCGTGGTGCTGGGCATCGACCCTGGGCTGCGCACCGGCTGCAAGGTGGCCGTGGTGGATGCCACCGGCAAGCCCCTGGAAACCGCCACCATCTACCCGCACGAGCCGCGCAAGCAGTGGGCCAAGTCGCTGGAAACGCTGAATGACCTGGCCGCCCGCCACGGCGTGAGCTTGATCACCATCGGCAACGGCACCGCCTCGCGCGAGACCGAACAACTGGTGGCCGAGCTGCTGCGCGGGTTGCCGCCTGAGCGCGAGGCGCGCTACCTGATCGTCAGCGAGGCCGGCGCCAGCGTTTACAGCGCCAGCGCGCTGGCGCGTATGGAGATGCCCGATCTCGACGTCAGCCTGCGCGGGGCGGTGTCCATCGCCCGCCGCGCCCAAGACCCGCTGGCCGAGCTGGTCAAAATCGATCCGCGCTCCATTGGAGTGGGACTGTATCAGCACGACGTCAACCAGGATCGCCTTACCCGCGCCCTCACCGGCGTTGTTGAGAGTGTGGTCAACGAGGTGGGCGTGGACGTGAACACGGCCTCGCCGGCATTGCTCACCTACGTGGCCGGCATCGGACCCAAGCTGGCGGTGCAGATCGTCGTTTCGCGCGACCAGACCGGCCCGTTCCACAGCCGCGAGGCTTTATTGAATGTGCCCGGCCTGGGGCCAAAGTCGTTTGAGCAGGCGGCCGGTTTCTTGCGCGTGCAGGGCGGCGAAGAGCCGCTGGACGCCAGCGCCATCCATCCCGAGAGCTATGCCCTGGCGCGCGCGGTGCTGCAGCGCGCCGGTGTGGCGCCGGAGTCATCCCCGGCCGAGCGCGCCGCCGCCCTGGAGCACTGGCGCGCGCCGCGCGAGCTTGGCGCCCTGGCCGCCGAGCTGGGCGCCGGCCGGCCCACCCTGGCTGATATCCTGGAACAACTAGCGCGCCCCGGCCGCGACCCGCGCGAGGAGCTGCCCGCGCCCATCCTGCGCAGTGATGTGCTGGCGTTGGAAGACCTGCAGCCCGGACTGCGCCTGAAGGGCACCGTGCGCAACGTAGTAGACTTCGGGGCCTTTGTGGATATTGGCGTTAAGCAGGAAGGCTTGCTGCACCGCACGCGCCTGCCGCGCGGCCAGGTGCTCAGCCCCGGCGATGTGATCACCGTCCAGATTGTATCGGTCGACGCCGAGCGCAGCCGTATCGCGCTGGCCTGGGCCGAAGACGAGCCGCCCGGCGAAGCGCCCGAGCCGGTCGCGCCCACGCTCGTGCCCGATCTGGCGCCCGAACCCTCGCCAGAAGAATAAGCGCCTGCAATAAATTCACCCAAAATTCATGGGGCGGCGTGTGTACGAAGGACACACGCCGCCCCATGAATTTTGGGTTCTTACAGCAGCGGCGCGGCTGGATTTGTGAATACAGCCAATGACCATTATCATCTGGCGCCAGCCAGAGATAATCTCAGGGAGTGCCCGTGGAACCGATTGCCCTCCGTCGCGCTCAAACAAGTGGTGCCCTGCTCCTGCGGCTCTCCGTGTTGTTGTCCACGCTATTGGCCAACGTGTTGGCCGCCCCACTGGGGGCAGACGATACGGTCTGGGCCGATCCGGGCGGCGCGGCCAGCGCCCTGGAGGGCGGCATCGTGGGCGACGGCAGCCCGGGCTCGTGTGATGAAATCGCTCTGCACAACGCGCTGGCTGGCGGCGGCACGGTCACTTTCCACTGCGGTGCTCTGCCCAAGCAAATCCTGATCGTTCACCAGCAGATGATCACCCAGGCCACGACTATTAACGGCGGCGGCCTCATCACAATCACCGGCGGGCTGGCCACGCGGTTGTTCAACATTTCCCCCAGCGCCTCGCTGGAGCTCGACCAGATCGCGCTCGACAGCGGCGCGACCAACGGCGAAAGCGGCGGCGCCATCGTCAATGGCGGCGCCTTGCGGCTTAACCAGGTCACCCTCCAGTTCAGCCAAACAGATAATGGTCATGGCGGCGGCGCGATCTATACTTTCGGACCGCTTCTTATTTACGACAGCTATTTCTACAAGAACCAATCCGGCGGCGGCGGAGCGATTTATGCCCTGACCCCCGACGCCCAGGTAGAAATCCACGACACCACTTTTGAGCAAAACCAGGCGCTCGCCACCGCCGGCCGGGGTGGCGCCGTCTGGGTAGATAACGGCGCCGTCGTTCATGTCTACGACAGCTCGTTGGCCAACAATCACTCCAAGGGTGATGGCGGCGCGGTCTACAATGAGGGCACGTTCGCCGCCGACCGCGTGGTCTTCAACGCCAACACGACCGACCTCGGCGGCGCCTTCGGCTTTGGTGGGGCGATTGCCTCGATCGGGGACCTGACGCTAAGTAACACCTATCTGTTTGCCAACGCGAGCCGGTATGGCGGCGGATTGTTCGTCGGCCAGGCCGCCGCGCCGCCCGTGACCCGCCTGCAAGACACCTATGTCCTGCAAAACCAGGCCATATATTCAGGCGGCGGGCTCTATGCCAGCACCACCACCACGGCCACTACAGTGCTGACCGCCACCGAAGCCGTTATTGTGGGCAACTGGGCCGACTTTGGCGGCGGCCTGTCGATCAATAACGCCGCTGTCAACATCGTCCGCTCGGCCATCGGAGAGAATCACGCCAACTCGGCCGGCGGCCTCGGCAACACCGCCAGCAGCACGCCGCCTGGGCTGGTGCGCATCTACGACAGCACCATTTATAGCAACGTGATCACCACCACCGAGGGCGGCGGGCTCTTCAACCAGGGGCTGATGGATCTGCGCAACTTGACACTGGAAGGAAACGACAGCGGGGTGTTCAACAGCGGTTCGGGCGAAGTCATGTATATGGCCAACACCGTCTTGCACAACGTCGGTTTGAATTGCGACGGCACTGGCGCCCATCCTGCCTCGCTCGGCGGCAATTTCTCTGGCGATGTCAGTTGCAGCCTGCTCGCCACTGGCGATGTACAGGGCCTCGGGCTCAACCCGCTGCTCTCGGGCCTGCGGGTCAGCCCGATCAACCTCAGCCAATACTTTGCGCCTCTGCCGGGCAGTCCGCTCATCAACACGGCCACGTTCCCTTGCTCCCCGCGCGACCAGTTGGGCGCCTTGCGCCCCGACGCGTGCGATAAGGGCGCGATCGAATTTCACGGGCTATTGCCGGCGTTGTGGCTGCCGCTCGTCCGACGATGATCCTACGAGGTGCCCATGAGTGCTTCCAGCAAAGACATCCGCGTCATCCGCAATAGCCTGTATATCGAGCCGATCTCTTCCTGCAACCTGCATTGCCGCATGTGCTATGCGAACGTCGTGAACGGCGAGGGCCGCATGATCCGCGCGGCCGGACAGGTGCTGGATTTCGTCCGGCGCGTGGTGGCCACGGCCGACGACCAGGTGGGCGTGTATTGGTGCGGCACGGGCGAAGTGTTCCTGCACCGCGACTTTCCCCAAATGGTCAACCAGTTGCTGGCCGAGTACCCGGAAGAACGGCTCAGCCACAATATCCAGACCAACGGCATGGTGCGCCGGCTCAAGGAATTTACCGCCCTCGAGCGCCTGAGCTTCAACGTCTCCATCGACGGCTCGCGCGAATTCCATGAATGGCACCGCGGTAAGAAGACCTACGACCCCACTATCGCCTTTTGCCGCGAGGCCTTCGATCGCGGCGCGCGCAGCGTGATGGTGCGCACCCTGCTCACCCGCCGCAACATCTGGGACCTGGACGAGTTTTACGCCGAGCTTAAGGAGCGTATCGGGCCCAAGGTGGAGCTAGCCGTCGGCGTCATTTACACCAACGAGGTGCTGCGGCCCGTGCGGCGCCGCGCCAACGCCATCGCCCAGGTGGATATCGACGACAATATCGCCATCTCGCGCGAAGACGCCCTGCAGATCCTGGCCGACAAATACCAGAACCGCTACGAGCTGGACGAAGACCCCCAGGCCGTGCAAAACTATCTCAGCCTGAACACGTATGGCGTCTTTAGCTGCTGCCACGGCATTCTTAAGATGGGCGAGCCGGAGGATGACGTCAACCTGCTGATGGAGCGCATCGTCGCCTCGGAAAATCGCTGCCGCGCTTGCGCGATGTTCCCGTGCATGTGAGCACCCAAAGTCTTAACTGCCCCAATTGCGGCGCGCCGCTGCAGGGCGCCGGCGGCCAGTCGACCGTCGTCTGCGACCATTGCGGCTCGGTGATCGCTCTCAAGCCGCCGTCGCCCGCGCCCGGCCCGGGTGACCGGCCGGCGGCGACGCCCGAGCCGTCGTCCTACGAACCGCGCTACGAATACGGGCCCGTGCCCCAGCAGCAGCCCGCGCGCAGCGATCTGACCTCGCTGGCGCTCGGCCCCGTGGATGCGGCGCACGTCCTTCAATTACTGCACGACAAGCGCGAGCTGGACGCGATGCTGTATTACCAATCCAAGACGGGCGGCAGCCTGGACGAGGCCAAAGACGCCATCCGCGCGATTGAGGCCGGCCTGCAAGACGCTTCGGCGTCCCTCACGCCGGGGGCCGCTTCCACTGCGATGGATCCGGCCACTTTGCCAGAGGTGCTGCGGCTGACCCAAAGCGGCCAGACCATCGCCGCCATCAAGGCCTACCGCGAGGCCACCGGCGTGGGCTTGCGTGAGGCCAAAGCCCGGGTTGAGCAACTGGAGCGCCAACTGGCAATGGGCACGCCCAGCCCAATTATGACCGCCGTGCCCATGCCCAGCCCGCCCGCCGCGCGCTCGCGTTCGGGCGCGCTGGGCTGTACCTTCGGTTGCCTGGGGTTGGTGGCGCTGTTCATATGTATTTTTGGCGGCTGCAGCGCCTATGTTCAGACCAAAGCCATCTATCAATGCAGCTTGAGCGCCATCAAGACCGCTGTAGCCAAAAATGAAATCTTCGCGCCTCCCATCAACGCCGGCTACCTCGTCATTGTCCGCAACTACAACGAAGCAGCTGGCGGCAATAGTTATTATCTGAACATGGCCTATGCCGCGCCGGTCTGGGGCGCTAATGGCTGGGGCTGGGTCGACGCCCACGTCGTCGTCTATGGCAGCGGCCGGAACCAGGTGACGGCCACCCTCCACAAAGGCGGCCAGAGCCAGGTGCTGTTACCCACCCAACAGATCAACTGTGCCCAGTAAAACGACAAGCTAGACCCTAGGGGTCTTTGAAACCCCTAGGGTCTAGTGGGTTGGGCCAGCCTGACAAACCACCCCGGGCACTCCGGGCACGCCCCCCACATCCGCTCCCAGCGGGCCGTGTCGGGCAGCCCCACCACCGCGCAGGCCAGCCAATGTTCCCCCGCTGCATGCTGCCCCAGCAGGCTGGGCAGCAACGTGAGCGATGCCAGCAGGTTGGTATTGGGCGCCGTCGCGACCACCCGGCCCATGCGCTGCACGAGGCCCTGGCCCGCCAGGTCGCGCAGGCCGCTGGCGCCCGCCGGGCCGCTGGCAAGTGCCAGGCCTCGGCCGGCCTCCTGCCGCCCTATGGCCGTCCGGTCGAGCGCGAAGCCGCCTTCGGCGCTCCACAGCCGCCGGCGGCAGCGCAGCCGGTGCAGGCGCAGATGCCAGGGCGGCCATGGGATAAGCCAGGTCTCCACCTCAACGTCATCCCATGGCTCCCAGCGCGAGCGCAGCATGCCAGCTTCGATACGCGCCTCGATTGGCGTGTCACGTACGCGGTAATGCGCGCCATCGTCGCTCAAGGCCAGCATGCTGTCGGCCGCGGCTTGTCCCAGCCCGCGCCTGCCGGCGGGCATGGGTTGGAGCCTGCCGGCGGGCACGCTAAAACCAAACACGGTTGAGTAGGCGAACTTGGCGTACTTGGCGGACCCGTGCCGCGGCCACAGCCAGTGCTGCCCGCTGGCCAGCGCAAACACGTGCGCGCTCTCGGGGTCGCGGCAAACCAGCATCCCCGCGTGCGGCATCTCGCGCACCGCCGCCAGCGCCGGCTGGGGCGCGGCCTCGGCTTGCCAGAAGGGGTGCGTTTCCGGCAGCGCCAGCGGCAGAAAAAACTTCATGGCCCAGTAGGGCGAGCCGGGTGAGTTGTACTGCTCGGCCATCTGGAGTTGCGCGTAAGCGTATCCAATCGACAATCGCCCGTCGGCGGTGAAGATCGGGCGCTGGCTCCAGGCGCGCAGGTGGCGCAGCGCCAGGCCTTTCACCACCGGCCACGGCAGCGCCGCCACATCAGCGAACGCCAGCGCGCCCCAGAAGCTGCCCTGCGCGAAGCGATACGTCAGGCTGCGGCCAAACGGCAGCGCCGCGCCATCGGCCGCGAACCAGTGCATAAAGTCTTGCGCGAACAGCGCTGCCCGCTCGCGAAAACGCCGCGCCCGGCCGGGGTCGAGCTCCGCGCCCAGCCTGGCATACAGCAGCCCATAAAAATGCATGGCGAACGCGACGTAGTAGTCGCGCTGCCCCCCCGGCCCGTCCCGATACCAGCCCTCGCCCAGGTAAAACGTCTCGAGCTGGTCCAGCGCCGCCTGGCTGGCCGCGGCATCGTGCTCCGCCCCAACGCGCGCCAGGCCCAGGTTCACCAGCACGCGAAAAAACAGCCAGTTGTTGTTGTGCAGGCTGCGCCGGTTGATCTCCAGCAGCCAGCGTGTGAGGTTGGCCTTGGCCCGCGGCGCCAACGGCTCCCACGTCTCCTGTGGCGCCAGGGCCAGCGCGAAGCCAATGGCTGCCATCTCCACCAGCCGCTGCTCGCCATTCAGTGGCTGGCCCCAATACTCGGGATGGCGCGGATCGCTGCCGTTGCTTAGCCCGCGCCGGTATAGCTCCCACTCGTCAAAGCTGCCGCCGCCCGCGGCCAGCGGCGCCAGCCCCCACAGCGGCCGCGCGAAACTCTCCAGCTCGTTGGCGCGGTCGTGGCTATTGGCGAAGTTTTTGGCCGGTCCAAACGGCAGCCGCTGCGTCCAGCTCAGCGCCCGCCGTTTCGATTCCAATAACCAACCCCGGGCGTCATTTGGCTCAAAGGGCAGGCGCAGGCGGGCGCTGCCGGGGCTGAAATAGGGCCTTAGCGGCGCAAACAGAGCGCGCACGGCGGTTTGCAGGTCCGTGCGCGTGAGTAGGGGGTTAGCGGCGAGGGGGTTCAATAGCGTTCAATGCTAGCGTTTCAGCCACCCGGGAGGCCCTTCGCGCGCGACCGTGAGCGCAATATGAAACGATGGCATTCGCGCTGCTCATGACATGATTCCGGCAGGCCGAGCCGGGAGGCTCTTCGCGCTCGTGGCGGCGATTACTATCCAGCGATTGCGACTGCGCTCAGAGGTTGTGAACGTATTCCTGCTCCGGATATGCGCTCGTCGGCAACTATGAATGCACTCGTGTGCCGTCCGGCCAACTGGACCTGTGCCGGGCATCCTGCGCCGCGGGTAAAGGCCAGCGGCGCGTTAGGCCGGGACGACTGGGCGCGCCTGGCGCAAGTTGATGGTTTGCATCAAGTTATGCGCCAGCACAAACCACAACAAGACCGCCCGGGCTTTGTGCAGGCCACGCACCAGCAAGCGCTGCAAGCCGCGTTGGCGCAACAAGGCGTTGGCCCACTCGACCGTGGCGGCGCGCTGTTGGTATTTGGTCTTCGCCTCGGGAGTGCGCATGCGCTGTTTCCACTCGGCGACCTGTGGGCTGTCGCTGGGCAAGATTTCATCCGGCGGGTGGGGATTGCGCTGGCTGGGTTGGCGGTCGGGGATGGGCGTGTAGAGGGTCACCCCACGCCGGCCGGCCGCGGTGATCCCGGCATTGGAGCGAAAGCCGCCATCCACATAATGGTCGTCCATCAGCCGCCCATAGCGGTCTTGGGTCTGATCCAGCATCGGCTCCAGCAAGCGCACATCGGCGTCCGCGCTCAGGTCCACCCCGACAATGATCCGGCTGGCCATGTCCACATTCACTTGCGCGTTGAACGCTGGCCGGAAGCCGCCATCGGGCATTTTCATCACGCGCGCTTCCGGATCGGTGGTCGAGGCGCGCGCCGGACGATTTTTGCGCTTGAGTTCCCGCTGCTGGTCTTTGGCGGCTTGAACTTTGGCCACGGCCTGCACGGCCTGCTGCACCCGTTCCAGCCGTTGGCGCGCCGCGCGCTCGCGGGCGGCGGCTTGGCGCGGCGTGGGGGCGGGCCCATCCTCGGCCGCGCCGGCGACCTTGAGGTGCGCGACGTGCTGCTCGGCTTGTTCCAGGCACTGCTCCAGCGTCTCGGCCCGCCGGAAGGAGCTGGCCCCGGCACTCGCCCGCACGCGCACGCCATCCTGGGCGGTGCGCGTCAGGTCGACCAAGCCGGCTTCCAGCAGCGCCGCCACACTGCGCGTCAGCAACTCATCCAGCGCCGCGGCGTGCCCGACCCGAAAATCGGCCAAGGTGTGGTAGTTGACACTCACCCCGCCCAGCAGCCACAGGTAGGCCAAGTGCTCCCGACACAGCCGGTCCAGCGCCCGCGCACTCCCCACGCCGTCCAGCGTGGCCGCCAGCCACACCGCCAGCAGCAGAGCCGGATCAATCGCCGGATGCCCCGGCTCGCCTGCCACGGCTTCGATCGGGGCGTAGAACGCACTCAGGTCGTAGCTCTGGACCATGGCCCACACGATCCGCACCCGATGGTCGCTCGGCAGCAAGTCGTCCAAACTCGCCA
>Ga0070730_10002604_pt1 | contig 16365 bp, 22 predicted proteins | sample Coa_R1_3_FD_66447 | JGI IMG/M metagenome (GOLD analysis project Ga0070730, IMG submission 66447) | Surface soil microbial communities from Centralia Pennsylvania, which are recovering from an underground coalmine fire - Coalmine... | ecosystem: Environmental > Terrestrial > Soil > Unclassified ...
GCAATGCCTCGGCGGTTCGCAGCGATCTCTCGCAGCTCAACCGTGCGATGACGGACGAGGGAAACTTCGGCGTGGGCAGGATCCAGACGTCCCGCCAGGGTGTCGCGCTCCTGACGGCGCCGGTGCGGGGAGACGCCGCCGGCGGCGCAGCCGTCAGCGCTGTCCGCGACCTTCGCAAGCACATCATCCCGTCGATCTTTCGCGACAGCGGCGCGAAGGTCTACGTCGGAGGCGCCACCGCCGAGAACGTCGACTACTTCGACGCGGTGACGAACCCGACGCCGTACGTCCTCCTCTTCGTGCTCGGGCTCAGCTTCATCCTGCTCACGGTCGCGTTCCGCTCGATCGTCGTCGCGCTCGTCTCCGTCCTGCTCAACCTGCTCTCCGTCGGCGCCGCGTACGGGCTGCTGACGCTCGTCTTCCTCGACGGGGACGGCGCGAGCCTATTCGGGTTCCAGCACACGCACGTGATCGACGCGTGGGTGCCGCTCTTCCTCTTCTCGGTGCTGTTCGGCCTCTCGATGGACTACCAGGTGTTCCTGATGAGCCGGATCAAGGAGCGCTACGACGTCTCGGGCTCGACTCGCGATGCGGTCATCGGCGGCGTGGCTTCGACGGCGCGGATCATCACAGGTGCGGCGCTGATCATCGTCGTCGTCTTCGCCGGGTTCGCGGCCGGGAAGCTCGTGATGTTCCAGCAGATGGGGTTCGGCGTTGCGATAGCCCTGCTGCTCGACGCGACGGTGATCCGCTCCGTCGTCCTGCCGGCGATGCTCGGCCTGCTCGACGACTGGAGCTGGTATCTGCCGCGCTGGCTCGACTGGCTTCCGCACGTCGAGGTCGAGCGGCCCGTCGCGGACCTCTGAGACCACGCCGGCCGTAGAGGAGGCATGTTCGGGATCCTCGCGCTCCTCCTCGTCGTCGCGCCGCCGCACTTCCACGCCGGGCACGGCTGGCAGGTCGGCTCGCGGCCGGCAGCCCGAACGGGATCGTGATCCAGCTGCTGAACGCGCTGGAACGTCCTGCCCTCTGGGTCTGGTTCGGCCGGGTACATCCGACTCGGCGCCAGCTCGCGCGCGCGAACGCCGAGCTGCGGACCGCGGGCTAGCCCGGCTTCTGCCGCAGTCGCTTCGTCTGGGAGCGCCGCTTCTTCTGCTCGAGCCGGCGCTCGCGCGCGGCTGCGCGCGGCTGCGTCGGAACGCGCTTTCGTTCGACGCGGAGCGCTTGTCGTAGTGCCGCCACGAGCCGCTCGACCGCGAGCTCCCGGTTGCGCGACTGGCTCCGTTCGTCCTGAGCGACGGCGCGCAGGACCGGCCCGACGCGTGCGATCACGCGCCGCTTCTGCGTCTCCGTCAGCGCGGTCGATGCCTCGACGTCGAAGACGGCCACCACTCGAGTCTCGGACTTCTGGGCGTGCTGGCCGCCCGGCCCGCCCGAACGGGAGACCTGCAGCTCGATCTCCGAGACCGGCAGCACGACGGAACGCGTGACGCGAATAGACTCGGCGGCCATGGCCGCGATTCTGCTCGACGTGGACGGCGTCCTGCACGTCTCCGGTCAGCCGCTCCCGGGAGCGGTCGAGGCGGTGCGGCGGCTGCGCGCCGACGGGCACCGGCTGCGCTTCGTCACGAACACGACGACGCGCTCGAAGGCCGAGCTCGCCGGGCACCTGCAGGCGATGGGCATCGAGCTCGACGAGAACGAGGTGCAGACGACCGCGGACGCGGCCGTCGAGGCGCTGCGCGGCCGGCGTGTTCTCGCCCTCGTCATGCACGCGATCGTCGGGGATCTCGAAGGCATCGAGCTCGTCGGCGACAACGTCGACGCCGTCCTGCTCGGCGGCGCGGACGACTCGCCCGAGACGAACCTCGTCTTCTCGTACATGAACCTCGCCCGCGCGTTCGCGGAGCTCGAGCTCGGCGCCGATCTCTACTGCCTCCACCGGAACCGCTGGTGGCAGACGCAGCGCGGGCCGCTGCTCGACTCCGGCTGCTTCGTCGCCGGCCTCGAGTACGCGTCGCAGACCACGGCCACCGTCCTCGGCAAGCCGAGCGCGGCCTACTTCGACGCGGCGTGCCGCGCGCTCGACGCGGAGCCGTCCATGACCTGGATGGTCGGCGACGACATCGAGGCGGACGTCGCAGGCGCGCGAGGCGTCGGGATGCGGGCCGTCCTCGTGCGCACCGGGAAGTTCCGGCCGGACTCCGTCGAGGCGTCGCGGGTCAAGCCGGACGGGATCGTGTCCTCGATTGCCCATCTCCCCGAGTGGCTCGAGGAGCACATCGCGTGAGCGTCTGCGTCGGCACCGACCTGATCGAGATCGAGCGGATCCGGCGCTCGCTCGCGAGGTATGCGCGCTTCCGGGAGCGCTGCTTCACCGAGGCCGAACGCGCGTATTGCGACTCCCGCACGAATCCGGCGGAAAGCTATGCGGGACGGTTCGCCGGCAAGGAGGCGGTCGGCAAGGCGCTCGGCTTCGGCGTCGCCCGCGCGTTTGCCTGGAAGGAGATCGAGATCGTGGGACGGCCGAAGCCGTCCGTGCATCTCTCCGGGCGCCTCGCGGAACGCGCGGCGGCGCTCGGCATCGGCTCGGTCGATCTCTCGATGACGCACTCCCGCGAGCTTGCGCAAGCGGTCGCGGTCGCCGTCGATGGCTGAGCTCGAGCCGCTCTACACGGCCGAGGAGATGCACGCGGCCGAGTCCGGACATGACGTCGACACGATGATGCGGCGCGCGGGAGGGATGGTCGCGGAGGAGCTCATGCGCCGCTTCCCCGACGCGCGCCGGATTGCGCTCCATGCCGGAGGTGGCGCGAACGGCAGCGACGGGCGCATCGCCGCCGACATCGTGAGCGCGCAGGGGCGCGAGATCGTCGACGAGCGCCCCGACGTCGTCATCGACGCGCTCCTCGGCACCGGGCTCAGGGGCGAGCCGCGGGACGAGGCAGCGCGTCTGATCGAGCAGATGAACGGTGGCGGCGTTCCGGTGCTCGCGGTCGACATCCCCTCCGGCGTGAACGCCTCGACCGGGGAGGTCGCGGGCGCCGCGGTGCGCGCCGACATCACCGTGACGATGCACGGGCCGAAGGTCGGGCTCGCCGTCGCGCCCGGTCGCTTCCTCGCCGGCGGCGTCGTCGTCGCCGACATCGGGCTCGAGCAGGCCGAGACCGAGCACCGGCTCGTGACGCCGCAGATCCTCGAGGAGATCCCGCGCCGCTCCTCGGGCGACAACAAGTACACGGCTGGGCACGTGCTCGTCGTGGGAGGCTCGAGGGGGATGACCGGAGCGGCGGCGCTCGCAGCCCGAGCGGCGCTCCGCGCCGACGCCGGCTACGTGACGATCGCGGCCCCCGAGGAATCGATCCCCGTCCTCGAGACGCTCGTGCTGGAGGCGGTCAAGCGGCCGCTCGACGACGTCTTCGACGTCGCTGCACGAGCGAGGGCGGTGGCGATTGGTCCCGGGCTGGGGCGTGGGGACGAGGCGAAGCGGCTCGTTCGCCAGCTGCTCATGGAGGTGGGCGTGCCTGCGGTGGTCGACGCCGACGCGCTCTTCGAGCTCGAGCCGGCCGAGTGGCCCGCGCCGCGCGTCCTCACTCCTCACGAGGGGGAGCTCGGGCGGCTGCTCGGTCGCGACTCGAGCGAGATAGCAGCTCACCGGCTCGCGTCGGTGCAGGAGGCGGCGGAAACGTTCGGCTGCGTCGTCGTCCTCAAGGGCGAGGACTCGCTCGTCGCCGCGCCGGGGAGCGGCGTGCTCGTCGCGGCGCTCGGTCCGCCCGCCCTCGCGACGGCGGGCACCGGCGACGTGCTGACCGGGATCACCGCTGCGTTCCTCGCCAAAGGCGTGGAGCCGCAGCGGGCGGCGGCAGCGGCCTGCACAGCTCAGCAGCTCGCAGCGCGCGAGGCGCCGCAGCGATACGGGCTCGTGGCGAGCGACGTGGTCGAGGCGCTGCCGTCGGCGCTCGCCCGGTAGCCGGTCGACTCGCCAGAGCGCTCCGAGCGACGCGATGACTGCGGCCGCCAGCCCAAGGACATGCCGTAGGCGGCTCCGCACGGCGGAACGTACTCCTCGCACCGCGGCCAACTAGGCTGGCCGCCGGTGCACCGAAGCGAGATCACGATCGACCTCGGCGCGATCCGCCACAACGCGCGGCGGTTGCTCGAGCTGCTCGACGGGGCCGAGCTCTGGGCAGTCGTGAAGGCGAACGGCTACGGGCATGGCGCCGCCGACGTCGCGCGTGCCGCGCTCAGCGCCGGCGCGACTGCGCTGTGCGTCGCCACCGTCGACGAGGGGCTCGAGCTGCGGGAGCGTGAGCCGGAAGCGCGCATCCTCATCATGGGCCCGCCGAGCGAGCCGCGCGAGGTCGCCGCGGCACGGAACGCGAGGCTCGAGCTCGTCGTCTCGGGCGGCGAGATCCCCGGCGACATCCCGGTTCACCTGAAGCTCGACACCGGCATGGGGCGGTGGGGGCTTTCGGAGCTGCCGACGCCGACCGCGAACGTCGTGGGGCTGATGAGCCATCTCGCGACCTCCGACTCCGACCCCGCCTTCGCGCGGCAGCAGATCGCGCGGTTCCGCGAGGCGACAGAGCCGTACTCCCACCTCACGCGCCACCTCGCGAACAGTGCGGCCGCACTGCGGCTACCGGAAGCACGCTTCGACGCGGCCCGCTCCGGGATCGCGTTGCTCGGGATCTCCCCGTTCGAGACGGATCCGGCCGAGGACGGGCTTCGTCCGGCGCTCTCGTGGCGGAGCCGCCTCGCCCAGGTGCGCCTGCTCCGGCCGGGCGAGAGCACGGGCTACGGCCGGCGGTTCGTCGCCGGGCGGCCGACGTGGATCGGCATCGTTCCCGTCGGCTACGAGGACGGATTCCGGCGGGACATGTGCGGTACCGAGATCCTGGTCGACGGTGAGCGGCGGCGGACGATCGGCACGGTGTCGATGGACGCGGTCGCCGTCGAGCTCGACCGGGAGCTGCCGGTCGGGACGCCCGTCACGGTGATCGGGGACGGCGTCCTCGTCGAGCAGCATGCGAAGGTCGCCGACACGATCGGCTACGAGATTGCCTGTGGGATCAACGCCGGCGCCGTCCGAGCACGGCGCATCGTCCATGACTGACCGGTTCGCCCGCACGGCGGCGCGCGTTGCCGCGCGGCAGGACTCCCGTGCGGCGCGGCTCGCGGAAGAGGTGCGCGACTTCGCTCAGCCGCGCGGCGACGAGCGCGCCCTCGACGTCGGCACCGGCGCCGGTGCGCTGGCGCTCGCTCTCGCGCCGCTCGTGCGGGAGGTGGTCGGGCTCGACCCGGTGCCGGAGCTCCTCGAGCTCGCCCGCCAGCGCACCGCGCGAAACACCGAGTTCGTCGAGGGAGACGGCACGGCGCTGCCGTTCGCCGACGGCGAGTTCGACCTCTCCGGCACGCACCGCACGCTTCACCACGTCGGGCGGCCCGGCCTCGTCGTCGCCGAGCTCGCCCGCGTCACGCGACCCGGGGGCCACGTGCTCGTCGTCGACCAGCTGGCGCCCCTCGACCCGGCCGAGGCCGCTGCGCTCCACGAGTTCGAGACCGTCCGGGATTCCTCGCATCGACGCCTGCTCAGCAACGCAGAGCTCGAAGAGCTGTTCGAGGTCAACCGGCTCGAGCTGATCCGGGAGCGCCACGACGAGGAGCCGCGTGAGCTCGGCGCGTACCTCGATCTCGCCGGCTGTGAGGGCGATCGCCGCGTGCGCGCCGAAGAGCTCGCCGCCGCGAACGTGGGTTTGCTCGTCGAGAGCGTCGGCTGGTACTTGCTCGAGCGCTAGTAGCGGCCGGCGACGCCGCCGTCGAGATTCGCAAACGCCTCGCGTAGTTGCGCACGCTCGGTCTCGAGAGCCGTGAACGACAGCATGAGGCGCCGCTCGCCTTCGGACGTCAACCGAAGATGGGCGACGCGCGCATCGCGTTGTGACTGCTCGCGCTCGACGAGCCCCGCGCTCTCGGCTCGGCGCACGAGCTCCGTCACGGTGCTCTGCGCGAGCTGCAGCCGCTCGGAGAGCTCGGTCACGGTGGACTGCTCGGCGCCGCCGGGAGCGCCCTTGATCATCATCAGCAGCGTGTAGCGCTGCGGGGTGAGACCCGACTGGCGGGCGACCTTCTCGCTCCGCCGCAGGAAGTGCCGCAGGGCCGACCTGAACTCGGCGACGGCGATCACATCGCGGATCGTTGGCTGCGGCTCTTCGACCATGTGGCGATTCTAGGGTGCTTTTGACATGCGCGAAAGAACACGTGTTGCAAGGTTCGGCAAGACGTCCTGCAGCGGGCCGAGCGGCGCGTAGAACCAGGGCACCGTCGTCTCGCCCCGATCGTCGTCGATCGAGCGCAGCACGTGCCTGGCGACGTCGTCCGGGCCGATCACGATTCGTTGCACCACGCGGGGCAGCCAGGACTGCGGGAATCCCTCCGTCTCGACGAAGCCGGGCTTCACGGTCTGCACGCGGATTCCCTCCCGGCGCAGCTCGGCCGCGGCGGTGCGCGAGAACGCGAGTTGTGCATGCTTCGAGGCGGAGTACGGGCCGCTCGGCGGTCCGGATACGACGCCGGAGACCGAGACGATGTTCACGACGTCCGCAGGGGCTGCCGCCCGCAGCCCAGGCAAAAACGCGCGCAGGCACCAGATGCCGCCGAGGTAGTTGATCCGGATCAAACGCTCGATCACGTCGGGATCGCCGTCGACGAACCGCGTGCGCCCCGGCACTCCCGCGCTGTTGACGAGCACGGCGATCTTCGGGTGGCGGGCGAGGATGCGTTCGGCGGCCGCATCGACCGCCGCCCGGTCCGCGACGTCGCACGGCTCGGCCTCCCCGCCGATCTCCTCCGCGAGCGCTTCCAGACGGTTGGCGCGGCGCGCCAGCAGGACGCAGAGGTCGCCGCGGACCGCGAGCAGGCGGGCGATCTCGGCGCCGATGCCCGAGGATGCCCCCGTGACGACCGCCACACGGCCCACGACGGAGAGGCTATCTCTGGTACGAGGCCCGGCGAAGCGGTACTTCCCGGCCTCTCGACGTCCCTCGCGCGGCTCCAGCGAGCACCGCTCCGCCAAGACCTTCTAGTGGTCACCCCGGGCGGCCTCCCTGCGTCCTTGGCCTGCTCGCTTTTCGCACGGTCAAAGGGCACTGGACGTACCGGAGCAACCACTAGGATCACGCGGATGGCCGGAGCCTTCGAGGGAAAGCGCGGACTCGTCCTCGGCGTCGCGAACAAGCGCTCGATCGCGTGGGCGATCGCGCGGCGGCTCGCGGACGGCGGCGCGAGCCTCGCGTTCACGTTCCAGGGTGAGCGGATCGAGCCGACGGTGCGCGAGCTCGCGGCCTCCGTCGACTCGCCGCTCGTGACCGGGTGCGACGTTCGTTCCGACGAGGACGTGGCGCGGGTGTTCGGCGAGGTGGGGGACGCGTTCGGCGGCGAGCTCGACCTGCTCGTCCACTCTGTCGCTTTCGCCGCTGCGGAAGACCTCGAAGGCCGCTTCACCGACACGCCGCGCGAGCGCTTCTGGCTCGCGGTGGACGTGAGCGCATACTCGCTGGTCGCCTGCGCGCGCGCCGCGGAACCGCTCATGGCGCAAGCCGGAGGAGGCTCGATCGTCACGATGACGTATCTCGGAGGCGAGCGCGCCGTGCCGCACTACAACGTGATGGGCGTGGCCAAGGCGACGCTCGACGCGTCGGTCCGCTATCTCGCCTGGGATCTCGGCGAGCAGAACATCCGCATCAACGCGATCTCGGCCGGGCCGGTTCGCACCCTCGCGGCGCGGTCGATCGCCGGCTTCACGACGATGGAGGACATCGTCGAGGAACGCTCGCCGCTACGCCGCCACATCACCGCGGACGACGTCGGCGCCGCGGCCGCCTACCTGCTAGGCGACGGCGCCGGCAACGTGACCGGAACGACGCTGTACGTCGACAGCGGCTACCACGCGATGGGCATGTAGAGCCGTGGAGGGCCCGCAAACGCGGACCCTCCACCTGCACGTCCCCTAGGAGCAGAGTGCCTTCGTCGGCGTACTCTCGAACTCGTCGTACCCGATCTCGTTGCGCAGATCGGCTCCGTACTGCGCAGCCTTGCCGTAGTCGTTCACTCCGGGCCCGCCGGAGACGTTCCCGAACACGATCGAGCACTGATTCCCCTTCGTGACGGTGCTCCAGTAGGGATAGAAGTTGCCCGGACCGTTCGGCGGCACCGTGCAGCCGCTGAAGCTCTCCGCGCAGGTCGTCTCGCTCAGCGCGAGATCCGTCTGGAAGAACGACTGCTCGTACCGCCGGCCGTTCGAAGTCGGCGTCGACTGCGCGAAACTCCCCGGCGTGGCGCCGGTCGGCGCGATGCCCGTCGGCCAGTCGGCCCAATACGAGGTTCCGTCGAAGTCGACGTCGCCGCCGCCGTCGAAGTTGAGGCAGCCGTTCATCGTGTTCGGGTCGGAGAAGATGCCATACGGGTTCAGACCGCTGTGCGTGTCGCCCTGCGGGAAGCACGGACCGTCGTCGGGCTCTGGGTTGTTCGCCCCGCCGTCGGATGTCGACTCGTACGGGCCGACGCACGTCAGGAAGAACGGATCGATGCTGTTGATCCCGTCCGCCAGGGACTGGCACGGCGTCCAGTGCCCGATCTCGTACTCCGTGCTGATGGTCATCTGCAGCGCGGCCCAGGGGACGATGTTCCCTGCCGCAGCGGTCGAGTACTCGGGCTCGTAGTTGAACGGGATGCCCTTGCAGTTGCCGATGTTCGTCGCCATGTAGCCGTTGGCGGCGGACGCCTGCATGAACCCGCTCTGACCGGTGGTCAAGTCGTCGATCCTCACTTCGAGCGCATTGCCACCACCTCCCGGCAGCGGCGCGTCCAAGATGTGCACCTTCACCGTGTCGCCGGGGTTCATCAGCAGCGTCTGGTCGTTCGGCGTGTAGCTGGCGAGCGTTGCGACCTGCGGTCCTGCGGGCCCGGTCGGGACGCCGTTCTTCTGGATGAATGCGAAGTTCGTGGGCTCCTCGCAGTTGCTGTTGCAGTGGCTGAAATTCAGCGTGCATTCGAGGTCGTTGATGTGCAGCGACGCACACCAATGCGTGTTGTCACAGCTGATGTTGTTGACGAACGGCCCCTCGCCAGGCGGATAGAACTGCACCTCGAGGAACGAGCTCCCGCCACCTGGGTTGCCCTTCAGCGGCGCGCCCGGGAACTGCCGGCCCGGCGCGTTCGTGTCGCTGTTCGGCTTGCACGCCGATTGCGGGTACGAGTACGGGTCGCAGAGCGCCATCCCGAACCACGGAGCGATCGACAGCTCGAACCAGTGCGTCACGTCGCCACCGGGGGTGCCGACCGTCGGAGCTGCCGCCGGATCTGTGCCCAGCGTCTCCGTCCAGGTCACGTTGTTGCCCGATCCCGGCCGATTGGACAGGAAGGCCAGGTCGGGCTCGTCGTGCCCGATGTAGTGGCCGTTGTCGTAGAACCGGCCGTCGTAGTTGTTCGCGTTCTCGACGCCGGGAAAGCCTCTGACGTCCGTACAGACCCCCGTCGGTTTGATCGATTGCTGGATCGGGCTGAACCCGTTGCAATCGAGCGCGCCGGGCATTGCGCTTGTTCCCTTCCCCGTCGAGTTGGCCGCCGCGGATCCCGCGAACACGACGGCGGCCACGACGGCGAGGACGAGGCCGATGAGCGTCGCCGTGATGCGGCGCCCGGGTGAAACTCGGCTCATGTCTTCCTCCAGCCTGTCGTCCTGCGCTTTCGGTGCCAGGCCAAACCGGTCGCAGCATGTCGCGCCGGCGACACCCTTGAGCGGCCCGGATCCTAGACGGTCGTGGGTCCGAGTGTCGGGCGAGATGCGGCCCGCGGCCGCCTGGTCGCCGCCCACCGTGGATTCTCGGAGCTACTTGCCGAGGACGTTCGCCCCGGACATCTGATCTGCGACACGGAGCTTGTTCACCGTGTTGTCGTCCGAGTACGCGATGTGCGCGAAGGCTGGGCGCTCCTCTCAGCCGCCGCTGATGGCGGCGATGACGTCGAGCCGCGAGCGCTCCGCGACCGGAGTGTCCAGCGCGGCGCGCTCGCCGTCGACGTAGACGTGGATGTGGCTCCGCAGCGACGGGCCTTCCGCGACCAGCCGGTCGCGGAGCCCCGGCCAGCGCTGCTCGAGCTCGTCGATCGCGTCCAGGACGCTCGCCGCCGCCTCGAGCTCGAGGCGGCGAGGCAGCCCTGGAAACAGCGGGCTCAGGGTCCCCGGAAGCCGTACGTCGGGCACGTGGCTACTCGACGATCGCGACGTCCACGGAGGAGATCGAGGGTAGGTAGCTCGCGATCTCGTTCCATGTCTCGCCCTCGTCCGGGCTCGCGAAGACCTGGCCCGTGCTCGTGCCGACGTAGACGCCGGGAATGTCGTGCCTGTCGATCGTCATCCCCTGGCGCAGGACGCCGAGATGCGCGTTCTCCTGCGGCAGGCCGTTGCGCATCGGCTGCCAGCTCGAGCCGGCGTCGCGGGTGCGCCAGACCGTCGTCTTGCCCTCGTGCATCGTCCGTCCGTGGCCTCCGTCGACGGGGATGACAAAGAACGTCTCCGTGTCGTGCGGATGGACGGCGGCGGCGAAGCCGAAGTCGCCCGGCAGCCCTTCGGTGATCTCGGTCCACGACTTGCCGGCGTCGTCCGAGCGGTGCACGCCGACGTGGTTCTGCTGGTACATGCGTTCCGGGTTCGAGGAGCGGACGAGCTTGTGGACGCAGAAGCCGACGTCGTCCCAGTCGGACGGCCAGTCGCGTCGAAGCCCGTTGTTCCGCGGTGTCCAGGACGAGCCGCCGTCCTCGGTCTCGAACGCGCCGATGCCCTGCACGATCGCGAAGAAGTTGTCGGAGTCGCCGGTGTCGGTGACGAAGCCGGAGATCCCGAGGTGGCCGGGCGGCTGGCTCGCGGGGTCGTCCCAGGCCTCGCTGCCGTGCTGGCCGGAGAGCGTCGACAGCAGCGACCACGTCTCGCCGTTGTCGCGGCTCTCGAAGATTCCGGGCGCTTCGACGCCGACGAGAAGTCGATCGCCTGCGCGCGCGAGCGTCGAAACCTTGGACACCTTGCGTCCGTCGTCGTCGCCGTAGGACAGGCCCTCGCTCGACATCTCCCACGTCTCACCGAGATCGTCGCTGCGCCAGACGCCCGAGCCATGCCATTCGCTGGCGGCGGCCGCGTAGATCGACCCCGTGGTCGGGTCGTAGATGGCGTGATAGATGGGCCAGCCTTCGCAATACGGGCCGCGCAGCGTCCACTCGCGGCGGTCGTCGCTCTCGAGGATGAACGCGCCCTTGCGCGTTGCGACGGTCAACAGCGTCTTCGACATCGATTCGCTCCTAGCGTTCGCGGGACTGTCGAGAGTGTCGCCGATCGGCGACATCTATGGTTCGAGACGGCGGAAGCGCGAGAAAGTCATCGGTCACGCGTGCAGTGGCTCGCCGGTCTCGAGGAACGTCTTCAGGTTGCTCAGGACGAACATCCAGCCCGTGCCGGAAACGCTCTCGGCGGTCTTCGGCGCGCCGTCGAGGCGATCGTGGACGACGGTCAGGAGGGTCGTCCCGTGTTCCCGAGGCTCGATCTCCCAGGTGACGCGGCTCGGTTCCTCCGCCGCGAGCTCAGGGTCGTAGGCAGAGGTCCAGCGGTGGACGAGGCGGCGCGGCGGGTCCGACTCGAGGATCTCCTCGGCCCACTCGAGGTCGCCGAGCGTCGAGAAGCGCCGTCCGCCGCGGAGCTCGACCCGGACGCCGTGGAAGTAGCGTTCGGTGAACTCCGGCTTCGTGATCGCGTCCCAGATCTGCTCCGACGTGGCGCGGATGAAGACGGAGTAGACCTGCGTCGTCTGTGCGGTCCCAGCGCCGCCGACGCTTCCTGCAATCGTGCTCATGCGGTCTCCTCCAGTTCGTGCTTGAGGTCGGCGAGCGCTGCGACGCGGTGCTCCGTGTACTTGTCGATCCACCGGTCGTGGATCAGGCGGATCGGCACCGGGTTGAGGAAGTGGAGCTTTTCCCGACCCTGCCGACGGGTGATGACGAGGCCTGCGTCCTCGAGCACGCGGAGGTGCTTCATGACGCCGAAGCGAGTCATCTCCAGCTCGGACTCGAGCTCCGTGAGGGTGCGGCCGTCGCGCTCGAAGAGCCGGTCGAGCAGGTGGCGCCGTGTCGAATCGCCGAGGGCCTTGAAGACGTGGTCGTCGTCCACGCCTCGATAGTAGGTGACTAAATAGTCACATGTCAAGCGCTCAGCTCACGGGCGGCGCGGACGAGCTCGTCGAGATCCGGCAGCTCGCTCGTCTCGTATGCCCATGCGCCGCGGATCACGCCGCCGGTGTCGAGAAGGAACGCGCTGCGCCGCGAGACGTCCCGCATCCCGTTGTGCTCGAAGGCGACGCCGAAGCCGTGCGTCGCTTCCGCATTCCAGTCGGAGAGGAGCGGAAAGTCGAGGTCGAGCGCCTGCATCCATGCGACGTGCGTGTACGGCGAGTCGCGCGAGATCGCGAACGGCTCCACGCCGGCGCCCTGCAGCTCCGCTCTCCTGTCACGCAGGAGCTCGAGCTCGGTCGTTCAGGTGGAGGACCAGTCGAAGAGATAGAAGAGCAGGAGCAGCGGGCGCTCATGTAGGAGATCGCCGATGCTCGCGCGCTCGCGCGGCGTCGTCCACACCATCGCTTCGAGCGGCGCCTTCTCGCCGACGTCCAACACAACCGCGATGCTACGTGGCGACTGCGGGCTCCGGTTCCGGGTCGGTCGCCACCTCCGTCGCCTCCGCTATCTCGCGCACGACTTCGACGATATCGCGGTTCGCGTTGAAGATGTGGAGCTGCCGGTCGGCGCCGTTGCCGCGGCCGAGGATCTCCTGGATTCCGGCGAGCTCTTCCTCCGAGCCGAGGTCGCGCGCGTGCGGACGCAGCGTCTCGAGCGTGCGCCGGATGAGCGCGGCGACCGGCACCCGGTTGCGTCTGCCGGTCTGGAGATCCATCACGGGCGCGGAGAGCCCGTAGCGGGCGGCGAGCCACTTGTTCTCGGTCGTGAGGATGCGGTGGAAGGACGGGATCTCCTCGCCGCGCGCGACACGCTCTGCGTAGTGCTTGACGAGAGCCTGGCAGTAAGCGGTGATCGCGATCACGTCGTCGAGCCGCGTCACCGCGTCGCAGATCCGGATCTCGACCGTGCCGAGGCGCGGGTGCAGGCGGATGTCCCACCAGATGTGGGTGTAGTCCTGGATGCAGCCCGTCTTCTCGAGCTGGTTCACGACCTGGGCGTAGTCGGCGTAGTCGCGGAAGCGAGGCGGGGGCCCCGAGCGTGGGAAGGCGGCGAAGACCATGTGGCGCGAGGAGCGGAGCCCCGTGGGCTCGCCGCGCCAGAAGGGCGAGCTCGCCGAGAGCGCCACGAGCTCCGTGAGGTGCGCGATGAGCCCGTTCACGACCCGGATCGCCTTCTCCGCGTCGTCGACCGCGACGTGCACGTGCATGCCGAAGATCAGCTCGCGGCGCGCGATGTACTGCATCTGGTCGACCATCGCGCGGTAGCGGTCCTTCGCGGTGATGCGCTGCCGCTCGAAGAGCGAGAACGGGTGCGTGCCCGCCGAGCCGACGCGCAGCCCCTTCTCGCCTGCGACGTCGGTGACGTAGCGGCGGATGCGCAGCAGCTGCTGCCGCACACCGGCCGGCGTGTGGCAGACGGGCGTCGCCACCTCGAGCACCGACTGCATGAGCTCGGAGTTGATGCGCGGCTCGAGCTCGTGCCCCGCGACGGCGGCGAGCACGGTGTCGATGTGTTGGACGAGGTCGAGGGTCTCGCTGTCGAGGAGCATGTACTCCTCCTCGACCCCGAGCGTGTACGGATCGCTCGTGCCGAAGGCGTGGTCGAGCACGCTGCCGCCGGGCGGGAACTCGGAGCCCTTCCCCGTGATCGAGGGCGGAATCAGCGAGCCGCTCATGCGGGGACGATATCTCCCCTGTTTGCAGGAAGAAAGCGCCGGCCCAGCACGACGAGCGGAATCCCGATCACGACCGACGAGGCGACCTTCCCCACGAGCTGGCCGTCGAAGAACTGCAGCCCGGACGAGCCGAACGCGAGTAGGAGGAAGATTGCGCTGTCGATCGGAGCGCTCGCGCCCGCCGAGACGACGACGCGAAGGCTGCCGTGGACGCGTCATCGCAGCGGCGCGCCGACGAGGTTGTCCACCGTTTCCGAAGCGAGGAACGCGACGGGACTGGCAGCGACGATGCGCCACGTCGATCCGGCGGCGCTATCGAACTCCTGCCCAGGGACGAGGGCGAGAGCGACGCCGATCGAGTACACGCCTCCGCGTGCGGTGAGATGCACGATGGGGAGCTCGATCTTCTTCTGCGCGCCGATCTGCGCCGAGAGTACGACGGCGACGTACAGCCCCGCGAGAACGGACAGTCTCATTCCGGGAGGAGCGCGTCGGCCTCGATCTCGACCTTCCAGGCCGGATCGAGCAGCCCGGCGATCACGAGCATCGACGTCGCGGGCAGCACCGGGCCGAACATCTCGCCGTGCGCGCGGCCGACCGCTTCCCAGTCCGCCGGGTCGACGATGAAGCTGCGCGTGCGGACGACGTGCTCGGGGGCCGCGCCGAGCTCGCGCAGGGCGTCTCCGATGATCGTGAGGCAGCGTTTCGCCTGCTCGTACGGATCGTCCGACTCGAGGCCGACCGGGGCGGTTCCGCTCACGTAGACGTGGCGTCCGTCGCGCACGGCGCGCGAGTAGCCGACCGTGTGGGCGAAGGGCGAGACTGCCGGGACGGACGCACGGGCCACGTTCCTAGTATCCGCGAGGTGGAGGCGCTGCGCGCGATCGACGGCTGGGGCGCGGGGACGGCTGCCGCCGGAGTCACGAGCGCGGACGGCGTCGTCGCAGCCCACGGCGCTTGCAACGCCGAGCTGCCGTGGGCGTCGATCACGAAGCTCCTCACCGGTCTCGCGTTCCTCGTCGCGCTCGAGGAGGGGACGGTCGACCTCGACGAGCCCGCCGGCCCCCCGGGCGCGACGGTGCGGCATTTGCTCGCGCACGCTTCCGGCCTGCCGGTCGACGGCGCGCAGCCGATCGCCGAGCCGGGCCGGCGCCGCATCTACTCGAACACCGGGATCGAGGTCGCCGCGAAGCTGCTCGAGGAGCGCGCCGAGATGCCGTTCGCCGACTACTTCGCCGCAGCGGTGGTCGGCCCGCTCGGCCTGACCGGCCGCCTCGCCGGCTCACCCGCGCACGGTTACCGCGGCCAGCTCGACGACCTTCTGGCCGTCGGCCGCGAGTTCCTCGCGCCGACCCTCGTAGCCCCCGAGACGCTCGCCGAGGCGGCAGCCGTCCAGTTCCCCGGGCTCACCGGTGTCTTGCCGGGCTTCGGCCGCATGGAGCCGAACGACTGGGGGCTGACGTTGGAGTTGCGAGATGCGAAGTCGCCCCACTGGACAGGCTCGCACAACTCCGAAAGCACGTTCGGGCATTTCGGCGCGAGTGGAACCTTCGTCTGGATCGATCCCGAGGCGGGCGTCGCCTGCGGTGTCCTCACCGACCGGCCGTTCGGCGCCTGGGCGAAAGAGGCCTGGCCCGCCCTCGGCGATGCCGTCCTGAAGGGTTAGGTCCGGGCGTCCCCGAAGTTGAGCCGAACGGCCCATGGCCATCGGCCGACATCGCGTCGATGATGCCGTTCAATGAGCGAGCGCGGGCTGCATCGGATCGAGGACGACATCGCCGAGACATGGCTCGAAGACTGGGCCGGCGCCGGTCTGGGAGAGCTCGAGGCGTATCTCGCCAAGCACGCCGACTTCCTGCGGTTCGTCGAGGGGCACGAAGCCCCGCAGCCGGCGGAGTAGCTCGCAGAACATTCGGGCGGGCGCGGCGAGCGCGACAGTGGTGTCGCGCTCTGTCGCTCAACTCTCGAATCCGAGCTGGCGCTCGAGCATGCCCTTCGGCATCGCGCCGACGACCGAAGCCTTGGGCGCGCCGCCCTCGAAGAGCATCATGTTCGGGATCGACTGGATCCCGTAGCGCATCGCCAGATTCTGGTTTTCGTCGATGTTCACCTTCACGAGCTTGAGCTTGTGCTCGTCGGCGATCCGCTCGAGCACGGGCGCGACCGCGTGACACGGTCCGCACCACTCGGCCCAGAAATCGACGAGCACAGGCTCGTCGGCCTGCAGGACCTCGCTCTCGAAGGTGGTGTCGGTGACGTCTGTTGCCATCGTTTCCTTTCGGTGTCGCAGTGGAGGAAGCGCTTCTACCCACGCCTCCGGGAGTCAGAACGCCTGAGCCTAGACTTGGCTTCCCGATGCCCGAGCCAATCTTCCAGTCGCTGCCGGACAAACCCGACCATCCCGGGCTCGAGGAGGA
>Ga0070730_10002605_pt1 | contig 16364 bp, 14 predicted proteins | sample Coa_R1_3_FD_66447 | JGI IMG/M metagenome (GOLD analysis project Ga0070730, IMG submission 66447) | Surface soil microbial communities from Centralia Pennsylvania, which are recovering from an underground coalmine fire - Coalmine... | ecosystem: Environmental > Terrestrial > Soil > Unclassified ...
CTCAATCCGGGCGTTAGCGCGATCCTTTGCCTCATAGCCACCGATCTGGGCCTCAAGTTGGAGGTGGGCAATGTTGGCATCGAGCACTGGTTGAGGGGGCAGAGATGAGCCGGCGTTGTTGAAGTGCATAACAGTGGCACAGCCGGGGGTATCTTGACGTGCTTGTTGAAGATCGAATGGCATGATGTCTCCTCGTTTTTGTCTTTATTCTATCACATGCTCACTCAATGGATGAGGTAGAATAGGAGAAGAAGGCTCAGCCACTATCGTCCCTCTTGTTCTCCGGGAGGATGGAGAGCATAAAAAGAGCCAGGCAAGCAGCATCCGTCGACGTTGCTCGCCTGGCTCTGTGAAGTATCGATTTACAGTTTACTGGCCCATAACCTTTTTGGCGATGAAGCCAAACAGGCTCATCAAAGCTTGTTTGACGACGGGATGATTCAGGGTTTCAGGGCTCATCAGTTTCGACATGATATTGGGATTGTCTTTGATGAAAGAGGCAATCTTGGCAAAGTCAAGGCCATTCATGGCGTTGGGATCAGCGGTCTGGACGCCAGCAGCCTGGGGCTGAACACCTGCCTGGGAGAAGAGGCCGAGAATAGTCTCCAGCAGGCCTTTGCGCTGGTCCTGAGGCATCTGCTGGAAGGCTTCTGCATTGGCTTTATCAACTACTTCTTTTGGCTGGCTGGTCATGAATTGTTTGTAAACGTCGGCCAGTTTATCGAAGGGAATCTGATCAAGCGGGACATTGCCTATAATGTTTTTGGCTAAGTCGAACATGGTTCTTCCTTTCTTGCCCGGAGACGAGACCGGGAAAACAAGCATTTTATACCCTTTTCTATCGGCAACTTTCCTACTTTCTTTCGTCCAATTGCACTGATAGAGTGACTACACGCATCTCGTTGAGAGAAATATTTCCCTCAAGCCGCAGGAACATACACGGTTGACGTTTGGACAGATCTGCTGTCAGGAAAAGAAAGTTGTTAAGTGTTGTCCTGTGTATGAGACATAGCACGTTGCAGATTCGGGTAGAGGCAAGGTAATTCTCACGAAAATTGCTTATGTTGACTTTTATTGGTAGTGAGGCGGCGACAAATCTGCTCGTTCAAGCCTATTTATGCCACTGGATGAGGACGAGTTGACGAAAAAAAGGCGAGGGGAAGCACAGAAATCTACCTGTGTCCGAACTCGCCCTTTTCAGGGAGGAGGCTATGTCACTCTATTGTGTGGGAATGACCACACGACCCTGGCCGGTTGGTGGCATGTTGGGGCCGGAGCCAACATAGCGGATCGCGGTGCCGATAGCGGTGACCTCCATCCACTCATTATTATGCATAAATTCCACCTTGATATCAACGCCGATCACGCCATCGGCGCCGAGCTGATCGGCCTCGAACTGCATTCGACTCAGCGCCAGTTCGCGGGCCTGATACATCAATTCGGAATACTCTTTGAGTTCGCCCTGGAAATTCCCTTTAATGCCGACCAGCCAGTTGCGCACTGCACCCATAGAGTAGATGCAATTGCCCATCACTAAGCCCATCGGCTGGAAGCCCTTATCGACGACGAGCCAGAACTCTTGACCACTGAGGTCGGAGGTAAAGGCCCGTCCCCGGTAACCTGGTCGAATATCCATTGCACGGCGTGGGTCAGCCATGATATTGTGCCTCACTTTCTTTAGCGCGGTAGTAGCCAGTTGCTGTTGTTAGCATATGAGAGCGGTCGGCGAAAGTCAATGCCGTAAAAAACGCTGCGACCTTTCCCTATTTGTCTATGCATGTTAAAGTAGACGGGAAATTGCGCTGAATAGAGAATGTTGGAGTAATGAGATGAAAACATACAACCTGTGTATCCTGGGGTTTGGCAATGTGGGTCGCGCGCTTGTGAGCCATTTGCAGGCGAAGACACCCGAATTGCAGGAGCGTTATGGTATTGAGTGGCGCCTCACCGGCGTGGCGACGCGCCATATGGGCTGGATTGCCAGTCCGGCTGGCCTGGATGGGGAGGCGCTGTTGGGCGGGCAAGTCCCGGCTGGAGATACTCTGGGGTCAGGTGATGAGCAAGAGTGGCTGGCGGCGGCTCAGGCTGATGTGCTCTTTGAGTTGACCTCGACGAATCCACAAACTGGCCAGCCAGCCATTGATCATCTGCGAGCCGCGCTGGAGCATGGAGCGCATGCGATCACGGCCAATAAGGGTGCGTTGGTGCATGCCTATCCTGAACTGCATGCTCTGGCTCAAGAGCGAGGCAAGCAGTTCCTGTTCGAGGCAACCGTGATGGGAGGCGCACCAGTCTTCTCGCTCTTTCGAGAGGCACTGCCTGCGGCCAGGTTGGTACGCTTCCGCGGCCTGCTCAACTCGACCAGCAATGTGGTTATCGAGGAGATTGAGCAAGGGAAGAGCTTCGAGGAGGCGGTGCGGAAAGCGCAAGAACTGGGAATTGCTGAAACCGATCCGAGCGCTGATGTGGATGGTTGGGATGCGGCGCTCAAGGTCTGTGCCATCGCCACTGTTCTGATGGATATGCCGATCAGGCTGGAAGAGGTGCGACGCGAAGGTATTCGTGGTTTGAGTGCCGCGAAAGTGCAGCAGGCGCGGGCGGCAGGAAGGCCTTTCAAACTGGTCGCACAGGTGGAACGGGTAGATGAAGGCGTGGTTGCCAGCGTCCAACCGGAACAACTGGAGCCCGGTGATCCGCTGGCGGCGGTCACCGGGGGATCGATGCTGGCACACTTTGAAATGGATATGATACCTGGTCTGACAATGACTTTGCATGTGCCAGACACCGGAACGGTTGGCCCTGAGGTGACCGCCTATGATGTAATGGCGGACTTTATCAGAGCCGTTTCCCGTTAGTGCAGGGGCATCCAGACAGTGGGATCGGCGGGAGTTTGCTCCTCAGATTGCAGATCTTTGACCTGGTGTACTCCCCCATCTTCAATGGGCGGGAACCAGACGTAGGGAATGCCCTTGCGTAAGGCATAACGGATCTGGTTGCCAGTTTTGACGGGCGAGTGGTATAGTTCCACGTTCAGGCCACGCTGACGCAACTGGCTGGCGGTACGAGCCGCTTCCTCGCGCAGTTCTGCTCGTGGCAAGACAACCAGAACCTGGGTTGGACATTTAGGGCCAACTGGCAATCTCTTTTCGGCCAGGAATTTAGCGAAGAGTCGTGAAAAGCCAAGCGAGATGCCCACTCCTGGTAGCTTGCGACTAGTGAACGCCCCCGCCAGATTCTCGTAGCGCCCACCAGAACAGATACTGCCGAGCCCCGGGAATTCCAGCAGTTTCGTCTCGTAGACGGTCCCGGTGTAGTAGTCGAGTCCTCGTGCTATCGACAGGTCGGCTACAAAAGCGTCTGCTGATAGCGGGATCAGCTCCTTCATCACATAGCTTAATTCATCCAGTCCCTGGTTGAGCAGATCAGATTCCACCCCCAATTCGCGTACCTTATCCACAAAGGAAAGGTCACTGGTGCGAATGCTGGCCAGTGCGAGGCAGCGGGCAGCCAATTCGCGGGATAGGCCCAGGCCTGATTGTAACTGCGTGATGACGTCATCAGCGCCAATCTTGTCGAGTTTATCAAGAATGCGTACTGCTGAGATGGTATCCTCAATCCCCAGACCTTTGAGGTAGCCTTCCAGGATTTTGCGATTGCTGATCAGAATCTGGAACTGGCCCACACCCAGCCGCGACAGGATATCATACATAATGGCAGGCATTTCCGCGTCGAAGTGGAGCGGAACCTGATCCATATTGATCACATCGATGTCGCATTGGTAGAACTCGCGGAAACGCCCTTCTTGCGGACGCTCGCCGCGCCAGACGCGCTGGATCTGGTAGCGCTTAAAGGGAAAGACCAGTTGACCGTAGTGTTCCGCCACGTAGCGTGCTAGAGGAATGGTTAAATCGAAGTGGAGGCCCAGGCGCGCCTCGTTCGCCTCGTCATCGGTGTGCAGACGTCTGATCGCATAGATTTCTTTATCCGTCTCCCCTTTGGCGAGGAGCGCATCGATCTCTTCAACCGATGGGGTTTCTAGCGAACAAAATCCATAGCTTTCAAAGACGCGACGAATTTCATCCAGCCACTTTAGCTCGGCAATTCTCTCTTCGGGCAACCATTCGGGAAACCCACTCACATTCGACACAGTAGACTCCTTATTTTTCTTACAACAATGCCTGATCAGGCAGGCCGCGTACCTGCATATCTTGCGGATGCTCCACGATAAAGCGATATTCAATCTGTTGCTCCCCATCGGCAGGCAAGGTAAAGCTCCAGGTGAGCAATTCCAGCTTGCTGCGGTTGGATGGCTGTGGCTGAATTTGCTGCACCTTGATCTTGATACGCTCATGCTGGGGAACCGGCAGATGATCGCGTATGGCGATATGCCTTGGCGAAGAAGCATAATTATGCACTGTAATGCGATAAGCGTATGTAATGCGGCGAATATCGCTTTGCAGAATACTCCCTTTATCAACCGAGCGCTCAATCAATTCGCGTTTGACCTTGATGTCGTCATCGATGCCCAGAAAGACCTTGAACTTCTCTGTGGGCGCCGTTTCTTTGATCCGCGTGGTGCCCACATACTCGCCGCCGAGGAAGATACTGGCGGATCCGTCAAGCAGCACACGCTCGGTCGTATTGGTAATAGCGGCGCGCAGGTGAGTGTGCTCCTCAATGATTGGCGCGCTGACGTAATCGAAGACGCAGGGCAGATTGTCGCGGGCAATCGTGGTCTTATGGGGCGAGTTATCGGAGGGAATATCCACCGAGCGGCCCACACGAAAGACAAGCGCTGTCCCGGTATGCTCAACCGTCGCGGTATCGACGCTGGCGATGTAGGCAGGTGCTTCCAGGGCCATGTCGAGTGAGTCCCTGCTGGCGCCATAAGATGCAGCAGATCGCATCATCTTTGCTCCTGATACTGCAGGTGCTGCCATCGCTAGCTGCATTGGCGGTGGCGGCAGCACGACCGAGAGATACCAGGGATCCAGTTCGGGCAGGACGGCGGCCAGGCTGGGTCGCGCTGTGGAGAGCGCGAGTTGGACGTTCTCCCAGCGCTCGCCCGTTGTTTGCTGAACCATGCCCACATAGGTGAGATCAACTTCGCCTTTGCTTTTCTCATCGTTTATCTGCGCGCGTACATCATACTGAGGATACCAGGAAGCGCCCTCTACCAGATAGGAGAGTTCCAGCTCAAAGTCGCCGGACGTTGCCAGCGCAATGCTTACGATAGCGGCCTGACGATCGGGGAGATGGTGGCCCTGTTGTTGCGCGAGTTCACGCTTTTTGGCTGCGACCTCCTGCTGTGCCTGCTGTAGCTCTCCGTCCAGATGTTGTGCTGCTTCCGCATCTTGTAAGGCCTGGCTGGTCATAAAGCTGAAGAAATCGGCGCAATCTTGCGGCTTCATCTGTCCCTGCGCCAGCCCTTTCGCGAAATCCTTCGATTGCTCGCCCAGCGCTCGTAGCCATTTCCGGCGGTCATTGAGCGAATCCTGGCGAGCCCGGAGTAGCTGCTCTTGTTGCTGCACCTGTTCTAACTCAAGCTGTAGTGCTCGCAGTTCGCTTTCAGGGGGACGACTATAGAATGCGGTTGTCACATCGACATTGATGATGCGCGTTCCTTGTGATCCCTGACCTGCTGTACGCAGTGAGTCACGCGAAAACTGTGGCAGGTTGTTCACACGTAATTCGTGTTCGCCTGCCTCTAAATGGAGGCTACCCCGCCGTATGACCAGGGCACGGTCAGCGTAGACAGTAACTTCTTTAATTTGGGCATCGAGATCAATCATAGATAGTGCCTTTGCCTCCGCTCATTTTTCTTTCTTGCGTAGTTTTAAGATATCATATCCTATTCGCTAGTAGAATACCAGATAGGAAAAAAGGTTTCTCTGGCAAATTCTGTAAATTAGGGACGTGTGTATCGTTAACGAGACGATACACGATGGTAAATAAAGATTCAATTTGTAGTTATAAAACAATAGAAGCCTGCCTTTTGATCTCAAAGGCGGGCTTCTATTGTTGCGTTTTCTGCGTTGTCTGTGGACCCGCAGCGAGCGGGCCCACAGACAACGAAGGGTCAGACGCTTTGTCCTAGCAGTTTGTCCAGGGTCTCGCGTTTAATACGATATCCCTGTCGTGTGCGCAGATGCGGTAATACTACAGCCTCTAGTATTCCCTGCTTTACCCATCGCCTGACCGTTGTGTCGTCCACACGCAGAATTTGTGCCACTTCCGACACTGTTAACAGTTCACTCATTCCCTTTGACTCCTTGTGTGATTATTCCTTGAAAGCAGCTCTTTTGCTGCCGCCAATGCAAAGCAGGTAATGTAAGAATCTGGTCAAGGAATAAAAAATGTCTCTTATGTAGATTATTGTATAACAATCTCCGACATTTTTCAAGTGGTGAGACGGACAGGGTTGGAATACAACCTCTGAAAGGAGTGCCTTTAAACAAAACAGATAGGGCTGAACATTCTCTTTTCAGAACCTCATCTGCTTTTAGAAAACGATAGCTCATGTAGCAAGAGCAAGCCTTGCCAGGGTTCATGTAGGAACGGAGTGAGTAGCATTTGTATGTAGCACAGTGGGTGCGCTGGCTCAGCAGCGATCAGGCCCTACGCTACGATCCAGTGACACGCGCTGCTATTTCCCACCATGACTTTGAGGCGATTCACCCCTATACTGACGGTAATGGGAGGGTGGGGCGCCTACTCCTCAACCTGCTGCTGATGCAAGACGGATATCAGCCCGCATTGGTGCTGAGAGAGTGGCGTCCACGCTACATTCAGGCGCTGCAACAGGCTCATGCTGGCGAGTATAATGCATTGATCGATCTGATAGGGCTCGCAGTGGAGCATGCTCTGGATCTCTATCTAGAGGCCTGTGTAGAAAGTAGTACACATCTCTTGCCCATGAATGAGTTGGCCCCCCTGTTCAATACGACAGTGGATTATCTTGGTCAACTTGCACGACAGGGCAAATTTGAGGCAAAGAAGCGAGGACAACATTGGTACGCCGCCAGAGAGGCTGTCCAGCAATATTTTCAGGAAGCGGATAATCAGCCTCGCGGTCGTCCTCGCAAAAATCAGTAAGATCTTGCTGGCCTTTCAGTACCGCCTTTTGACATCGGTGCGAGAATAGTATATAAAGTGATGGAAACAAACGTTCGATTACAGAAAAGGACATTGATTATAATAGAGGTTGTGAGGCGCCCATGTCCAGTCCCGCGCGAAGACAATATTTACAGATTAAGAGTCAGTATCCCGATGCCATCCTGATGTATCAGGTGGGGGATTTCTATGAGACCTTTGATGAAGATGCCGTCATTGTGTCTCGTGAACTACAGATTGTGCTTACCAATCGTCCCTATGGAGACGGTGAGCGAGTCCCCTTGGCTGGAGTACCGCTGCATGCTCTGGACAACTATGTTGGCAAGCTCATACAGCGTGGATATAAAGTAGCCGTGTGTGAGCAGGTGAGCGAGCCAACCGGCAAAGGCGTTGTAGATCGAGCGGTGACCCGTATTTTGACGGCGGGCACGCTCTCTGAGCCAAATCTGTTGCCTGCCCGCCAGAATAATTACCTGGTAGCGATTGCCAGCGGGCGTGCTCAGACAGGTCTGGCGGCGGTCGATGTAAGCACTGGCGAGTTTACAGTTACCTGGTTTACCACCGATGAAGTTCCTGTGGCCCTGGAGGCTGAATTGCAGCGCCTGGCTCCAGCTGAATGCCTGCTGGTTGAGGGCGGGAATCGGGAGGCCTACCAGTTCCCCTCCAAAACGGTTACGATCACAGCATGCCCTCCGTACTTTTTCCAGCGTGAGGCCGCGCAGGAACGTCTCTGCAGGCTCTTTGGTGTACAATCGCTAGAGGCATACGGCTGTGCGCATGTGCCACAGGCGATCGCGGCTGCGGGAGCGATTGTTGCCTACCTGGAGAAGATGAATGGGGCGTTACTCTCGCTGCTGACGGGCCTGCGCTCGTATCGCACGACCAGCTATATGATCCTCGACGCTCATACACAGCGCAATCTCGAACTGTTGCAGGGGACGCGCAGTGGCACCATGCAGGGAAGTCTGCTGAGTGTGCTGGATCGTACGATTACGGCGATGGGGGCGCGCCATCTGCGGCGCATGATTACGCAGCCACTGCTGGATTTGAGTCAGCTGGATGCACGTCTGAGCAGTGTCGAAGAACTCTATCTCAGTCCGGCCCTGCGCAGTCGTTTCACGATGTATCTGCAAGAGTTTAGCGATCTGGAACGTATCGCTGGACGGATGCGTCAGGGAACTGCGGTACGCAATGAGATGTTGGGGCTCTGTGACAATCTCAGTGTTGTCCCCCATGTGTGTGAGGTTCTGCAGGGCTGTGATGCCCCTCTCTTGCGCGATCTGGCGGAGGAGATGGACCCCTGCCCACAGGTCGCGGATCTTGTGCGTCGTGCGTTGATGCGAGCTGGAGAAGAGGATGAGAACGGCGACGATAGCAGGCTGATCCGTCCCGGCTTCCACGCGGAGCTTGATGAACTGTTTGCCTCCATTCGCGATTCGCGGCGCTGGATGGTCTCGCTGGAGGCGCGTGAGCGGCAGCGCACTGCTATCAAATCGCTCAAGGTTGGCTTTAACAAAGTTCATGGCTATTATATTGAGGTCACCCATGCCAATAGTAAGCAGGTGCCGCTGGACTATATGCGCAAGCAGACCCTGGTCAATGCTGAGCGTTTTATCACGCCTGAACTGAAAGAGCACGAGGCGCGTATCCTGAGCGCTATGGAACGTATCGAAGAGATGGAGCGCAGCATCTATGCTGATCTGCTGCGCCAACTCAGCGTCTACTACCCACAACTGGCCGCCACCGCCGCCGCTGTTGCTAGAGTCGATGTACTATTGAGCCTGGCGGAGGTTGCGGCTCATCAGGGTTATGTACGGCCAACGTTGGAGCAGGGATATGGGCTGGAGATTATTGCCGGTCGGCACCCTGTTGTTGAATATGGTCTGGACGGTGATGTATTCATTCCTAACGATACGACGCTGGAGGCTGAGGCTGCTACACGTATCCTGCTATTGACCGGGCCGAATATGGCCGGTAAATCAACGTATCTGCGACAGGTGGCTTTAATTACCTTGCTGGCGCAGATGGGGAGCTTTGTACCGGCGCGTAAGGCTCGGATAGGGCTGGTTGATCGCATTTTTACGCGTGTTGGAGCGGAGGACGATATCGCCTCAGGCAAGAGCACCTTTATGGTAGAAATGGAAGAGACCGCCACCATTCTGCATAACGCCACACGCCACAGCTTGATTATTCTGGATGAGATTGGACGTGGGACCAGTACCTACGATGGTCTGGCTATCGCGCGAGCTGTCGTGGAGCATCTGCACAATGAGACGGGTGCGCGTACCTTCTTCGCCACACACTACCACGAACTGGCCTCTATGGCCGATGAACTGCCACATCTGGGCGTCTGTACGATGGCCATCAGCGAGGATGAGCAGGAGGGCATTGTCTTCTTGCATCGCGTCACCGCTGGCTGTATCGGGCGTAGCTATGGCGTGCATGTGGCGAAGCTGGCGGGAATGCCACCAGGCGTGGTCAGACGTGCTGAGATGGTCTTGCAGCATCTGGAAAGCGGAAAGAGCGGGACGGATGATGTTTTTGCCCATCTGATAGGTGGATTGTCCACTGATCAATATAGCAGTTATGCTCACAATGGTCACGGCAGACACGATGAAGCGGCCTCTACGATTGCCGAGACACATGGTCGCTATAAGTGGCATAGTGAAGAGGCGCGCCAGGTAGCCGCTGTACTGGAGAGGCCAGGAGCAGCTGAGCCGGACCTGGAGACGATTGATCTCAGCTCGATTACTCCACTGGATGCTCTGAACCTGTTGTTTTTGCTGCAAAAGAAGAGAAAAAGATCAAAACAATGAGCCAGACACACACCTATGACGCGCAACAACGTACACCATGGCGTGCCCCCCTGCACGAACTGCCCGTGGAGGTCGCGGAACGTATCGCGGCGGGAGAAGTGATTGAGCGCCCCGTCTCAGTGGTCAAGGAACTGGTGGAGAATGCACTTGATGCCGGAGCACGTGAGATTCGTATTGAACTGCGTGGTGGGGGTCTGCGTCTGATACGTGTCACGGATGATGGCTATGGTATACCCGAAGACGAGCTGGAGCGCGCCTGTCAGCGCCATACAACCAGCAAGATCAGCACCTTTGAAGACCTGAGTCGCCTGCACTCATTGGGCTTTCGTGGCGAGGCTCTGGCGAGTATCGCGGCTATTGCCGACGTGACCCTGCTCAGTCGCGCCCTTGAGACGGAGGGGATGGGGGAGGAGCACGCAGCCATCTGGGCGACGCTACGTGGCGGAGAGGTGACGCAGCGGGGGAGACGTGCTCGTCTACATGGTACAACAGTGACGGTGCGTGACCTGTTTTATAACGTACCCGCGCGCCTCAAGTCTATAGCCAATCCGCGCACAGAAAACCGGCATGTTCTCCAATTAGTGCAGCGTTATGCTGCGGGCTACCCCACTGTGCGTTTTAGCTTGCTCATTGATGAGCGCACGATTGTACGGACCAGCGGGACGGGTGAGCTGGCGGTGACCTTAGGGGAACTGTATCATGTGCCGCTCGGCGAGATGCTCTACCCGGTCGATGTCAGTGAGAGCGCGCATTTTCGCATTCATGGTTATATTGGCAATCGTGTGCTGGCACAGGGCAATCGGCATTTTGTGACGCTGTTTGTAAATGGACGCTGGGTCCATGCCCGCTCTCTGCACGATGCGCTGGAGCGGAGCTATCGTGGCCTGTTGCCTAAAGGAAAGCATCCCCTGCTTGTGCTCTACCTGGATCTGCCGCCCGATGAAATCGATGTCAATGTTCATCCCGCCAAGACGGAGGTTCTGCTGGTGCATGAAGAGGCGGTGACTACGGCGCTGACCCAGATTGTTCGTTCGGTATTGGAGCGTAGTCCAGCGACGCCGGAAGCTGTAAATTTTCCTGGCCCAGCCCTGATGAGTCAGCGGCGCCTCCCCGGTCCACGGCGTAGAGGGCTGCATGTCGCGGAATCGGCGGAAGGGTATAAAGTGGAGGCTGCTCAACCTGGTACGGCGGAAGTGATTGCCCAACTCCGTCCGCTGGCGCAATTACAGCAGGCCGTCATCCTGGCCGAAGCCCCTGATGGTAGCCTGTACCTGATCGACCAGCACCGGGCACATGAGCGCATCATTTATGAGCATTTGCGCCACATGTATGCCGGCGTGCAGTCGCAGGAGTTCACTGATACACATCTTCTGCTGGAGCCGGTAATGGTCGAGATGAAGCGTCACCAGGCCGACCTGTTGGAGCAACGTTTGCCGATGTTGCGGAGCCTGGGTCTGGAGTGTGAACGCTTCGGGGGACGCAGCTTCTTGATCCGCTCAGTGCCGGGTAGCGAGGGGCATGAGCAACTGGCGGCCCACCTGCAAGAATTGGCGGAGATCGCATCGGAAGATAGTACTGATTGGGAGGATCATCTCTTCATCGGGCTGGCCTGTCGCTCGGCCCTGCGGCGCGGGCGTGAATTGAGCATAGGCGAGCAAACGACCCTGCTCAAAGCGCTGGCCAATGTCTCTGCTCCCGCTGTCTGTCCGCACGGCAGCCCGATCCTACTGCACTACAGTCGACCATTCTTGATTGAGAAGTTCGATTGGTGAATCAGTATAGGACTCCGTAGGTTCCGTTTGTCACAATCAAGCGGGAAGCATATAATGGAAGGACGCTGCGGAAGAGGGAGGGGAGGGCTATCATTTTTTTTGTTGATAAGGCTTGGGAGGGACCTATATGATTATTTTAGAGACGGAACATCTGTTGTTCCGACCATTGACATTCTCCGACCTGGACGATATGACCGCACTCTATGCAGATCCCGAAGTGACGCGCTTCCTGGGTGGGCCGCGCAGTCGGGATGAGGTGCAGAGTGTGTTAAGCGGATATATCCGTGAATATCAGACCTATGGGCACTCATTCTTTGCCACTATTCAGAAGATCGACCAGCGTTTTATCGGGCACTGTGGCCTCCTGAATCAGGAGGTAGAGGGTGAGCCGGAGATAGAATTGGGGTATGTGCTGGCGCCACAGTATTGGCAGCGTGGCTTGGCCCTGGAAGGGACGCAGGCGCTCAAAGACTATGGATTGCAGAAGTTGGGCTTCCCGCGCCTGATTTCCCTGATCCCACCTGACAATCACGCCGCTATCCAGATTGCAGAGAAGATTGGCATGCAGTACGAACGCGATGTGGAGGAGTGGGGACAGCACTTCCGCCTCTATGCTGTCAAGCGGCCTAAGTCCCCCAACGTTTGATTGAGAGTTTTCTCTCTTACACTTTTTGAGAAGGAAGAGAGCCTGGTAACACATCGGTAACACTCTCCAAAGTGTTACCGATGTGTTACCAGGCCTGGAGCGCCCTCTGGAGAGGCTTCATGGCCTCCTGGTAACAGGTAACTGCTCTGACCAGCCAAGTTTGTGACAGGTGCTTTCCAGAGAAAAGCTGACTCATTTGCTCTGCCTCTCGATGGGTGTCACAGACGAAGATGGTCAGAGCAGTTACTGCTCTGACCATCTTCGTCTGTGACACCTGATCGCTCTTTATCCTCTATCATCCTCTTTGATAATGGTACAATTCTACAACCATCTAACTGGCAAAAGCGGTATTTCCGGGATTTTGCTTTTCCCCTCCCCCAGATGTAACCTGTAACCTGTACTCTCTCAACCCGCTCCAGAGGCCGCTGCAAGCCCGGTTACATCCCGGTTACATGTAACCGGGATGTAACCGGGCTTGCATCGATCCTGTCACCCACTCAACGAAGTCAGAGCAGTTACACTGTAACCAGGTGTAACCAGGGTGTTACCCTGTATTTAACAATCTGGCAGTGCGTAGAAATTGTGAATGGCTGCCAGGATTTTCGTATAGTTGACCGTGGCAAAGTTCGTTGTGTTAAGTTCGAGCAGGGCGCCACCGATGTCCAGGGGTGTATCTCGCCCTCTGAGTAAGAGAGGTTTAAATTCATCTATATTCTGTTGCTCTACATGGCCTGGATGCCGCTCTTTGCTCATGGCTCGCTCCAGGAAGCGCTGGAAAAGCACGTCGCCCTGGGTGACGCACTGGATCTGGAAGGGCTCAAAATCATAGAGTTCTTTTAGTTCAAGAAATTTCTGTGTGTGGTAGTTTGGCGAGAAGTTGCTTTCGGCGATGAAGGATTTGCCAGCTTTGAGTTGTGTCTCGATGAAGGAGAAGAGGAGCGCGTAGGTTGCTATGCCTAACTTTCGCGACCATGCACGGTCACTCCACCCCAGCGTATCGAAGAGCATCTCTTTAAGTTCGTCTTTATGAAGAGAGGGAAGGCGCAACTCCTCGGCTAAATACCTGGCAAGAGTCGTTTTGCCAGTACCGGGCAATCCGTTGACAATAATCAGTAGAGGCTTGGTCAAAAGTTATCTCCAAAATGTGTGGGCGAGCAGTTCTGCGATCGCCAGAAAGATCAGATCGAGCGCTAGCAGGATCAGCAGGGCGAAATCCACATGCTGGGCTACCAGCGTTGCGATGCTGAACATGGCATTAAGCTGGTGGAAGTACCAGAGCGCAGTGATGATCGCGCCGATCAGCAACACCATCCCTATTACAAACCAGAATGCGCCTTCCCAGTCCTTGCGGCTGGGCCAGAGTTCTGATGTGACCGTGAGGATGAGGTAAGGTGCGAAAAGCAAGGTCCACCAGGGCCAGCCTGGTCGTAGAATCTGCAGGTGTTCGGTCGCATCCCAGAGATTATAGCCAGTTGCAACCCAATAGAGCAAAATGAACATCGCAGTCCCGCCAAAGAGGGGAGCAATGCCGCTGATGCCATCGCCTATATAGGTAATAGGGCGACCAACTGGTCGATCGTACTGCACCTCGCCGAGTTGGAGCCATTGCCGCCCCCCGCTACGCATGATCCGTCCGTTAGGGCCACGTGCTACCATCGGTTTAATACTGAAGAGAGTGATGCTGGTAATGCGGAAGCCAAAGGGCCTCAGCAAGAGCACAACCAGGGCATGGCTCAACTCATGCACCATCACTCCTGGCGCGTTCAGCCAGAACCAGATGAGCATGCCGCGTTCACGCATGAGCTGATAGCCGATCTGATCGACCCGACGGCGCAATGTCTTGCGCGTGATACGGAGCAAGATAAATAAGACAAGCACCCCGATAATCGTCAACCAGGGCTCGTAAGGCGTTATTTGCTGGATCAGTTGGGGGTCCATCGCATCTTTACTTTCAATTGCAACTGTGCTGCCTCTCTACAGTTGTTATATCCGTAATTGCTAGTGCTATCAATGGATTGTGAGTGGTCCAGGTTCTATTGTATCAGGTTCTGTCTGCGCCTGTCTGTGTCCTGCCTCACTCGCTGGAAGTGATGGTGGATGCTTGCGCTCATAGTAAATGCCCCAGGCGCCGAAGGCAAGAGAGCAGAACGACATGATGTAAAGAACGCGATCAATGCCTAAAGCGTCGGATGCGACCCCCAGGAAGAGGATCACCGGAATGGAAAAGATGCTGTACAGGACAAGTTGCAGAGCCAGCACACGTCCCTTGATCCAATCAGGGGTGAGTTCTTGCATCCCACTGAGCGCCGAAACATTGACAAATGCCAGGGCTAAGCCAGCTGCAAGCATGAGCAATGCAATGGTAAACAGGAGTAGCGGATTGGTATTCCAGGATTGTGGGTCCAGGGTGTGTGCCAGCAGGGTAGAGAGTGGCAGGAGCAGCATGGCAAGCGCGAGACCGATCGTGCCGCAGAGCACTGTGCGCGACCTGCCCAGGCGTTGAATAATACGTGGGATGATCGCCGATCCCCCAACCAGCCCTATGCCAGCCGGGGCAAAGACAAAGGCCATGGCATTGCGTGGTAAAGAGAGCAAATTGGTCACAATAGGAAGCGCGATCTGCCCAATCACCAGGATCAGGATACCCGCAAAAGAGAGCTGCACGACGGCCAGGAAGAGTGGCTTCTTAGCGCGCACAAAGCTCCAACCCTGGTACATCTCATGCCAGACATTGCTCATAACTCCAAGCGTCTCCGCCGTCACAGGGCCAGTTGCGCTTTTGTAGCGCCTTTTTTGGGCAAAGTTTGCACGTGGAATCATGAGAATCAAACCTGAACAGACCAGATAGAGCAGGCCGATAATCATGTATAACTCGATGATCGAATCAAGCGTAAAGTGCAGGAGTGTAAACTGTGGCAGCAGCAGGAGCGCCAGGGGGGCCAGGAGCACATAACCCAGGGCCTGTGAGAGCGTTAATGTGATATTGAAGAGAGAGAGGGCCGGGGTGAGTTCTTTTTCATCAACAAGCAGCGGGATGGCCGCGCCTTCTGCTGGCGCGAAGAATTGTGTGATGGTTGAGATCAGAATGGTGAGCAGATAGATAGGGAGGAGTGCTGAACGCGCGAAGAGCAACGTAACCACAAAGGCAAAGGTTGCCAGGGCACGCAGGCAGTTTGTGCCCCATAATACCAGGCGCTTATCCATATGATCAACGACAACGCCCGCCGGTGCGCCGAAAATAATAGCCGGGATGGTAAAACAGATAATCGCGATACCAATGGCCGTGGCTGAGGCCTTCTCTGTGCTCCTACCACTAATCACAATAAGCAGAGCATAATTGGAGGCGTTGAAAATAATCTGGGAGATGAGTTGGGCCAGCCAGAGTAGCAGAAAGTTCCGCTTTTTGAGCAGCGTGAGATACCCTCCGCTTTGTGTGACCAGATCCATAGACATATCTCCTCAGCACGGATACGAGGGCCGTCAGGTCAATCCGCAGAGGATGACCTGACGTCGTCAGATGATCCTTGAGGACGGCCCTCGGTCCCTACCAACTATTTTCTATACGAAGCATCGTCCGTAGAAGTTTGGTAAATGCTGCCTGTGCGAACTTATTCTTCGTCGAATAGATCGCTCTCGGGTTTGGCGAGGCGAGGCAGCGTCTGTTTCGTACGGCGCTCAACCTCTGCGCGGGGCAACAAAACGCGTCGCCCACATTTTTCGCAGCGCAGACCGATATCGGCTCCTAAGCGTACAACCTCCCAATCAAAGTTGCCACAAGGATGCTGCTTGCGCAGGCGTAAGCGATCACCTAATTCAAGATGCATTGGCTGCATAGTATTTTGCCTTCTTATATATATAAGCCATGTTCCATAATATATTGCTCAACTGCTTCCGGCACCTGATATTTTATCGGTTTCCCTTCAGCCACCCGCCTGCGCAGATCGGTGGACGAAATCTCCAGTTGCGGAACTGGAAGGATCAGCAACTTTTGTGAGATGCCAGGCAAACGAGCCTCCA
>Ga0070730_10002606_pt1 | contig 16360 bp, 14 predicted proteins | sample Coa_R1_3_FD_66447 | JGI IMG/M metagenome (GOLD analysis project Ga0070730, IMG submission 66447) | Surface soil microbial communities from Centralia Pennsylvania, which are recovering from an underground coalmine fire - Coalmine... | ecosystem: Environmental > Terrestrial > Soil > Unclassified ...
CCGCCAGCACATTTCCTGATTCACTGGTTGCAGAGTTCGCCCGGACGAACACCACGACTCCCGCTACGATAATAAGAACAAACGCGAGCCCGAGATATTTAATCGTGGTAATCATTGCCCCTTGCAGTCCTTTCGTGTGGCAGAGATCGGTGGCGGGCGGATCATACGCCCAATGCATAGGTCGGTCAATGGAACATCTTTTGTCGATGATTGTTGTAACCCCATATCACTCATTTAGCGTGATGCAAAACAGTTTTCCTCTGCTCACTTGTGAAATCGTCTGCTTACAACAGTTGGTTACAACAGTTTGGGGCGTGGAGAGTCATCCCGACAGCACGCATTAAGCAGGGCACGGGTTTTAGTAATCAGCTGTTCCGTCTGACCACTGTGGCACTGGAACCATGAACGTAGTCAAGTGCTGCCAGGTGTCAGTCAAAGCAAAAGTTGGAGAACCCGGCAGATCCGCTCCCCATGTAGCAGGGTCGGTTCGTGAAAAGAAAAACATAAGATGGGGATGCCAGTGTCCGTCGTCATCGCTCACGTAGCCCTGCTTTGACATCATGTAGCTCATAGCTCCGGGTTCCATCTCAGGCAATTGTTTCTTGTCTATGGCGGCGACGATGGCCTCCATCATCTGAGCTTTCGTGCGTCCAGCAAGGATCAAGTCCGTCTTCTTGATTGTGCGCGGAAGGTAGGAGCGTACACCTGCCGCATTGAGGCACATCGGAGCACGCAGCTTCGGATTCCAGAACTCCGGGTCGTCTGTTGGAGCCACCGTCCAAGAACGTTGCACCATGCACACGAAACCGTTCTTCCCCTGACTCGCAGTTTCCCAACCGTGACGTCCTAGGACCAGGACCTCGGCATCGCGTGAGATGGACTCCGGTGCTGCACTCCGCGCCAGCTTGATCTCAGAATTCCGATCCTCCATCAGGTATTGATCGAGAGGAGCCATGCTCGAATATGTCGCCTTAGCATCCTGCGCTGCTGCTTGACACGCAGCGCCGAACATGACAGCCAGAGCAATACTGCTCCCTGCGATTGAGAGAACCTTCCTTCTCTGCATGGTTTTTCTCCTTGAACCTCAGCGCGCAATTGTAGCGCGCAGGAGCGTACTTGATGAAAAATCGCCATTGCACTCACTGACCTTGTTGGGAGCGACTTCTGCTCGTCCTCTGCGCATGGTGATTTCGGTGGTCGCCGTGCTGATCGTCTCGAACCTGAGTGTATTAGAAAACTAAACCTTTCTAACAGGGTGATTGGAGGGCAGCAGGACCAATGTTTTCGCGGACTTCAGATGGTGGTTTTTGTTGGGGATTTCTAACAAAGACGAAACCGCCATCAGAACGCCGATTCTCGCGATTCGTCGCGCACCTACCCGATACCCTCGCCCGACCGCCAGTCAGCCCTCTAGGGGTGAGTAAATCGGGTTTTCTAGCCATCGTATCGGGCCAGCCTGCAGCCCTTTTTTTACCTTTACCTTGCCAAATTCCCCACCCCGAGGCAGCCTGATGGGCCTCTACCGCAGAAGTGACCGACACAGCAAGAACAGTATCTGGTGGATCAGCTATATAAAGGACGGCCGCCAGCATCGCGAAAGTTCCGGCTCCAGCAACAAAATCATCGCTAAGAAGCTTTTAGCTCTGCGTACCGCGCAAGTGCTCGAAGATCGTTGGAACCTCCCCAGGTCGAAATCTCCACGGTTGGGAGACTGGGCTCCAGAATTCCTGAAGTCGGTCACGCACGCGAAAACGAGGTCGAGGTACCAGTCGAGCCTCAATAACCTGTTGAAGTATTTCGGAAAGAACATCCGCCTGGCCGAAATCACTCCGGAATCGATCTTCAGGTTTCAGCAGAAGCGATTGGAGGAGGATGTTGGGAAAGCGACTATCAATCGAGATACGGCGACGCTCTCATCTTGCCTCTCACGGGCAAAGAAAATGCGCTTCCTTTCCCACAACGCGTGCCGCGACGTGGAGAAGCTCAATGAGCGGCGAGAACGCCGCCAAGCGAAGCCTTTGTCGTATGAGGAAGAAGCGAGAGTGAAGCAGTTCGCACCGGCGTGGCTCGCCGTGTTGATCACGCTGCTAGCGGAAACCGGACTGCGCGTCAAGAAAGAAGCGTTACCTCTGAAGTGGTCTGATGTGGTCCTCGAGGCCGACCCCGCATACATCCGAGTCTGCGCATCCAAGAGTTCTGCGGGGCTGCGCACCGTTTGGTTGACGGGGCACTGTAAGCTTGAACTCCTGAAATGGCGTACTGAGGTCGGGCCGAGCCTCTCGCCTTTCGTCTTTCCTAGTCCAAGAATCCCCAACGCCCCAGTCACTGACTACAAGACAGCTTGGCGCACCGCTGCCCGCAAGGCTGGGCTTTCTGATCGACAAATCTATGATCTGCGTTCGACGTTTGCGAGCCGAGCTAACGCTTGCAGGGCTTCGGGGTTGACCCTCGCGCAATTGCTGGGGCATGCCAGCACACAAGTTCTCCCCACTTACGTTAAGCCTCTCGATGAGAACACGAAGGCAATTATCGAAGGGCTCAATGCGGCGCGCAATCTTCACGACCTTGATGTCAAGTCAGTTCAGTGAGAGCTCCTAACTGACGGCCTATCAGCCGTTCACACCATCATGTGATTGTGACTCTCCAGGTGTGCGGTCAGTGTGCCGAAACTCTACCGTGTCCACATATTGCGTATTGTTGGATACGCCGACAGCCGCCGGGCGCACCGTGGCACGGGTCAATATTGTGCAGAAAGTCCGAACCTAAAAGGGCTGGCGCCACGCCGCGCTACCCCGCAAAAAGTCGGCCGCATCAAGTGGCCGACGCACGCCGCTACCTCATCGAATAACGCGAAAACGGGCGCCGCCTCAGAGAAGCCGCCGGTTCCACACCAGCCGAAGCCTTAGAAGCCCAAAAACGCAAGCGCCTCGACCTTGAGGCAAATGCCTCAGGCCTTGCCGTCCACGATCCCGAAGAAGAACAAAAAGAAAACTCCCTTCCGCTCCGGACTGTGATCTACGCATTATTGCAGGACATCAAAACGTTCCGTAAACCGCTTCCCACTATCCGCTCTCATATACAAGAAAATAGGAGCTGACTGCACACGCCGTTACGAAATCCGAACACGCCCAAAATCACATCGCATCCTGCCCTGTTTGTGATATATAAGTCGGTTTTTCTTCCCTCGTCCCAGTAGGTGTGCGCGCGCCCCCTTGACCCTCCGCACTCACCTGGTACTGTGAATTAGCAAAATGCATCCTATGACTAAAGATCTCTCCAAACTTCCGATTAAAGCAAAACAGCGCAGTGAAATCGTAAACCCAAAGGACATATTCAAGTCCCTAACTTTGCGGGGCCCTGTTCAAAACATTTTGGAGCCTCAAGCCGAAGCCTTGGGTGAGTGGTTCGACAAGCGTCTCAGATATCTGGGATTGTCATGGCCGGCCTGCATTGATTCTCTAGAATCCTATTTGGCCATCGATCCGAAGCAACCGGAACAGATGAACATCGGGCTGTGAACCGCATGTGCGATTTAAGTATCAGCAGACTCAAGGAATAATCTGGCAATTCGATGAAAATGCACCGGCTCACACCCAAACAAAGGCGCTTGGTCAAAGAGCTAGATGACATGGCCTCATTGCTCCGTCTGAATTATCGAGAGATTCGAGCGTATGAGCGGGAGTCGTGGACCCCACGTCTGGAACACATCAGGCGACATTTCGTGCGGAGTGAGGTGATCCTCCAATACACTCTTATCGATGAATTCCTCAATAACATTTTGTGCCGCCACTTCTTCGGACAAAGGCAAACTTTTGTCCGCCTATGGAAAACGAAGCGCTTTCGAGACTTCAATTACTTCTTTATCGAGAAACTCAGCCTGATGGAAAGCTGGCGTTCGCGAGATCAAGCCTTCTTCCCAGAGAACTTGCGCAGCGCGAAACCCTCCTGGAAAGGAAAGAACATTTTCTCCTTGGATGGCGTCAGTGTTTTTGTAGAAGACATCGGTAAAATGACCGATTTCTTTATCAGTAAACTATTTGCTGGTAACTGGGCCTCCATGACGAACAGCTCGACCTCCATCTCATCACCGTAAGCGCCGTTACTAAAACGTCGATAAGTGCCCAGTGCGAATAAAGCAGTCCGACTTGGGCGAATTCCTGGGATAGTTGAGGAGGGGCGACTCCTCCGATTTGCAAGTCCAATTGAACAATTGAACCGCGTTAGATTGCTACCTAGTTAACGCCAGCTAAGCCTACCAGCCTACCCTTCGCGCTGCTTCTTAGCAGAAAGTATTCGCCATTTTCGCGGCTCACCCTACCTAGGTAGGGGGGACGGGATATCACGGGCCGAACGTATAGTGTGTGAACGGGCTCTGCACTGTGTCGATTTCTTGGCGAGTGTCAAGTAAAACGTTATAAGAGCATGAATTTGATTCATGCCAACTCGTGCTGTTGTAATCACTGCATGTGTTGTATGGCTTGCTCGAGAAGTTGCGGGCTGGCGATGGATTCGTCAAGGCATAGCAGCAGCGCTCCCCCCAAAGACGGCCCGCGATCTTCCGATCGTGGGCCGTTTGCATTCGCCGTAGGAAAGCAACTTCTGGCAACACACATCCTTAGAAGTTGCCGAACTGACCGCGGTGGCTGTATAGCAGCGAATTACGTCACAATGGTCGGGAAGGCCGGCGACCAAACCCGGTTTCGTGGCATCGTAGTAGGAGCAGGCTATGTGGCATCCAACATTGATGAAGGTTCTTGCCGGCATATTGCTGTTGGCGTTTGGAACACCGTTCGTGTCTTTAGCCCTCCTCATGCCGCCAGGCGGTATGACAGGCGGCTGCCACGGCCATCCGCCAATGCCGACCTCGAGTCATAGCTGCTGCTACGCAAGGCCAGAAGCTCCGGCACAAGTACAAATAAACCCAATCGCCATAAGCGGCCGTTTGCCCATCGCAAAGGCATCGCCGCTCAAGGTTGAGTGTACGAACGTTGCAGTGATGGCGTACTTGCAATGGGACTTCTCTCCACCGCCCGAATCCGTTCTTCGTATTTGATACAGGTTTGTTGATCTTCTCCGCAGGCTAGGGCGGAAGAGTGCCCGAAGCTCGCGCGACTAAAGTTCAAAACCCTCATTCGAGCTTGGAACGGAGATCTTCGTGCGAAAAAACCTGATAGTCCTGTATGCGGTATGGATCTGTTTGCTGGCAAGTCCGCAGACGCAATCGCAATCGATGCCGTCATCGAAGCAGGATTCAGGCGGGCACGGGTCGCACCAGCCACAGAAACCATCTGGTAGCGACATGCAGCAAATGCAAATGCCGGGGATGAATCACCACGCAATGAGCATGGGTGAAACGCCAAAAACCTTTCTTGAGGAGATTCAGCACCACGGCACATCTGGGACCAGCGCAGAACCGAATTCCACACCCATGCCGATGCTCATGACCATGAAGGGCAAGTGGATGCTGATGTTTCACGGCGAGGCTTTCGTGAGCGCTCTGCAACAAAGTGGTCCACGCGGTTCCGACAAAGTGTTTTCAACGAACTGGTTCATGCCTATGGCACAACGGCAACTCGGACCAGGAACGCTTACTGCAAGAGTCATGCTGAGTTTCGAACCGGGCACCGTTACTGGAAGGTACTATCCCGAACTTTTCCAGGAAGGCGAGATTGCATTCGGTAACCCCATTGTTGATGGCCAACATCCTCACGACTTCATCATGGAATTAGCAGCACTCTATGACTTGAAGGTTGGCGAGCACAGTCTACTTTCGTTCTACTTTGCCCCTATGGGCGATCCAGCCATGGGACCGACTGCGTATCCACACCGCGCGTCGGCTTCGGAAGATCCAATTGCGCCGCTGGGCCATCATTTGCAGGATTCGACACACATTTCAGACGACGTCATCACCACCGGATTTACCTACAAAATGGCTCGCATCGAAGCATCGGGATTTCATGGGCGCGAACCTGACGAGTTCCGATGGGACATTGATTCGGGCAAGATCGATTCCTGGTCGATTCGCGGTACGGTAAACCCTGCTCAGAACTGGAGTGTGCAGTACTCTTTCGCACACCTCACAAGTCCCGAGGCGCTTCATCCGGAGGAAGATTTGCAGCGAATGACTGCGTCCATCATGTACAACCGGCCGATGGCTCGGGGAAACTGGGCGAGCACACTCCTGTGGGGACGAAATCGCAGCCTCGACACCGGGCTTGTATGGAATGGCTATCTAGCGGAATCGACGCTTCGATTTTCGGAGCGGAACTATGTTTGGGGACGCATCGAGAACGCCGATCGAACGAATGAGTTGCTGCTCAAGAATCGGTTGGAACCGCCGAATTTTCAAGAAAGCATCGTCGGCCGCTTGCAGGCTTATACAGGAGGCTATGAGCGGGATGTTGACCTCGTCCCGCACCTGGCAACCGGATTTGGCGCGCAACTTACCGTCTATTCCACTCCAGGCACTTTGGTGAGTGAGTACGGTACTCATCCGGTAGGGGCAGTCCTGTTCCTGCGCCTTCGGCCTTTTGGGAAGGAACGTTGATCTTTGTACCGCAAGGTTGAGTTTGTAGAGCATCTTTGCGGTGTTTCGAGGACGTAACCTCTTGATGTGACCGGCTCAACATTCGGATGTGATTTAGATCACATCCAGATGAGTTTGACCGATGTAGGATTAATTCAGCATTTGTCGTGAATATACGCTCCCAACTCGTCGCTCTCTTTTTGTTGCTCGGTCTGCTGGCCTCACCTGCCGTGGCAATGGCTGGCTGCTTGACCCACGGGTCCGCAAATCCCGGCCTACCATGTGAGCCGCATTGCCCGAAGATGGCCTCGATGATGGGGAGCATGGCGGAAACCCCACCGAGCAGTATCGGTCCATCGACTTCAATGTCGTCGTGCTGCAGTGTTAGCCCGAGTCGCCCCGAGCCGGCATCTCAAGTCACCACGCCGAACGATTCGTCGGCCTTCATCGTGTCTTCAGCACCTGACGTTGCGACTCCGATTGTTCGCCCGACGGTAATGCGGTCGAACGCAGCTCCTCCTCCTACTCATAGTCCCTCGCAGACTCTTCTCTGCACGTTCCTGATCTAAAACAAATCCCACTCGAATCTACGGTTTCGGAGTGCGGCCGTTAGCGGCCCTCGGCGGAATTCGCTGAACTCCTAACCGTCATGTTCACCATTCAAAGTATTCGTTCGGAGCACGTGCTCCGTTGGAGGACATATGAAGTGGATATCGATTAGGTCAGCGATCGCAATTTTGGCTTTGTTAGGGACGTCATTCTTCTTTCTCAACTCCCAGTTGGAAGCGCAGACTGCAAAAGTAAGCGGAGTGTACCTGACCGCGGATGATTATCAGAATCACCGGCTGTCATTTATGGGGCAATGCGGATCCAAAGACCACGGTGTTGAGCTCCACGATTTCCTGCACAAGTCGTACATCCACGTAAAACACGACTCGAAGAAGAAGCGTTATGAGAAGAAGAATCTGTTTGGCCTCCAGGCATGTGACGGACGTAATTTTCGCTTTGTCTCCAATCTTGAGTACCAGATTGTGGAATCCAAGGACCTGTACATCTACATGCGCGAGAGCTGGGTCGCCCACGGAAGATCCACACAAACCGTGCAGGACTACTACTTCAGCGTCGGCGGCGACGGCCCAATCCAGGCGTTGACCTTCAGAAACCTAAAAACCACATTCCCGGACAATCTTCGCTTTCTAGGGTTAGTCGCCTCACGCATAGAAGACGACCGAGAGTTGGCTCAGTATGACAGATCTCATCAGACGTTCGCAGTCAACCGTCTCCTGCTCGAATCGCGCGAGCAGTAGCAAGAGATGTCGAAATTTAACTGATGAATCGAAGACCAATTTCGGACAAATCAACTGGCACTTCTCTTCGGAGCGTGTTAGCCGGGGGGAAGTGCCTCGTTCGCGAACACCTTAGCGGGTTCATGCCCGTTCAACCAATCGACAACACACACAAGAGGATTCCAATAATGAGAAGCAGGTTGTTATTTGTATTGCTGACGGTTGCTGCCGGTTTCGCAGCAGACTCAACCGCCGCGCCCAAAGTCACGGCGCAAGTCTCACATGACCAAGGCATGTTCAGCGGCCAGAATGCGCTCAACCTTGATGACGTGGTCAAGGTGGCGTTGGCCAAGAATCCCGCCGTGCAGAGTGCTGCTCACACCGTTTCAGCGGACCGAACCAAGATTCGACAGGCAAGCGCCTTACCTGACCCTACATTTGGTATTGGATGGATGGGCAATCCTCGACCATTCAGTGTGCAAACGGGAGACCCATCGAGCTATCGCAGCGTAAGCGCCATGCAGATGCTGCCTTTTCCTGGCAAACGCAGCCTCCGTGGGCAGATTGCCGGGAAGGAAGTCGACGCCAGCCAGTGGGACTTGGAAGCAGTTCGCCGGCGCGTGGTCGGCGATGTGAAAGCTAGTTATTACGACTACTGGTATTACGACAAGGCACTCCACACCACCGAGCAGAATCGCGACCTCTTAAGCAAGCTCTCTCAGATCGCAGAAGCCCGCTACCGCGTCGGCAAGGGCATGCAAGCGGATGTGCTTCGTTCACAGGTTGAGATTTCGATGCTGCTCCAGAAGCTGACCACGCTGGAGCAGCAACGGGCGACAGCGCAAGCGCGCTTAAACACACTGCTGGCTCGTGATCCCGATGCGCCACTACCGCCAGCTGCGGACCTAACGAATGCGACCCCATTCAACTACTCGCTTGAAGATCTATACAAGCTGGCGCGCGAAAACGATCCCGAATATCAGCGTATGCAGAAGATGGTCGAGCGAAATCAGCTGGCCATCAACCTGGCACATAAGGATTATCTGCCGGACCTGAGTGTTGGCTACATGTATGAACAACGTCCCGCGATGCCCGACATGCACGGATTCACGTTTACCGTGAATCTCCCCGTCTTCTATAAGTCTAAACAGCGAGAGGAAGTGCGACAGGCTAAGGAAGAGGAGCTGTCCGCATCAAGTTCCCGCGACAATCGCCAGAACGAACTCTATTTCGACCTCAAGCAGAACTATTTGGCGGCGAAAGCCTCAGACAATCTTCTGAAGCTGTTTTCTCAGGGGGTAGTGCCGAAATCATCGCTCGCGCTGGAATCTTCGATGTCTGCCTACCAGGTCGGCAACGTGGACTTTTTAACCGTGATTGGGAACTTCACAACAGTTCTGAACTACGAGACTGATTACTACCGCGAATTGGCCAATTACCAGACGTCGCTTGCACGCATGGAAGCGCTGACCGGCGCTGACCTGACCAGCGTGCAGTCACTTCCGAGCGCGCCTGTGCCGTCGGATAAGAAATGAAGGAGCAACCCATGTCTTGGACAAGCAAAATCTTACGGGCCATTGCACTGATTATGGCAATCGCTGTTGTCGTCGGCGTCATGTACGGAGGCAAGGTGCGTGCAGCATTCCAGCACGATCACGGCCAGCAACCGGCCGCGACCGGGGAGCGAAAGGTCCTGTACTGGTATGACGCTATGAACCCGCGGCACCATTACAACAAGCCCGGTAAAGCTCCTGACGGTATGGATCTGGTTCCCATGTATGCGGAGCAAGAAACCCCGCCTGCAAACAGCACAGGAACAGTCGAGGGCACCGAACGCAAGATTCTGTTCTGGTATGACCCGATGCATCCACAGTACAAGGCAAACAAACCAGGGAAAGCGCCCGATTGCGGCATGGATTTGGTCCCGAAGTATGCCGATGAGCAGGCGTCAAGCATGGCTCCCGGATCGGTGATGATCTCCGCCAGCAAACAACAACTGATCGGCGTTCGGACGACCGAGGCCAGGCGAGAGACCTTGGTTCGGGACGTGCACACAACTGGTCAAATCACCGCTGACGAGACGAAGATTGCGCACGTTCATGTCAAGATTAGTGGGTTCATCGAGCAAATCTTTGTCGATTACATTGGCCAGCTCGTGCAGAAGGGGCAACCTCTATTTACGCTGTACAGCCCCGATCTGGTTTCGACACAAGAAGAATACCTGATCGCAAAACGTGGCGAGAAGACCCTCAGTACATCGAGTTTTCCTGAAGTCGCGCAAGGATCGGAATCTCTGTTGCGCTCTACCCGCGAACGGCTGAAATTGTGGGACATCAGCGACGAGCAGATTAGGAAACTCGACCAATCCGGTGAGGTGAGCCGGACATTGACCTTCTATTCGCCGATCACTGGGTTTGTAATGGAGCGCAAAGCATTTCCACAGACCTCAGTTACGCCCGACACCGAGCTCTATACCGTTTCCGATTTTTCGACGGTGTGGGTCAACGCTGACATTTTTGAGTACGAAGTGCCCTTCGTGAAGATTGGCCAACAGGCGGAGATGCAACTCAGCTACTACCCCGGCAAGACCTGGAACGGACACATTTCATTTATCTACCCCACCGTCGATCCCACCACACGCACGGTGAAGGTGCGGATGGAGTTTCCAAATCCCGATTTCAAGTTGAAGCCGCAGATGTTCGCGGATGTCGAGCTAAAGATCAACTACGGCAGTCAAATCGTCGTTCCGCAAGAGGCGGTACTCGATTCTGGCAAAGAACAGAGGGTGTTTGTCGCCAAAGGCGACGGCTACTTTGAGCCGCACGCGATCATAACGGGCGCGAAGCTGGATGGCAAAATTGTCGTTCTTTCCGGATTGAAAGCTGGGGAGACGGTTGTCAGCTCCGGCAATTTTCTTGTTGATTCCGAAAGCCGGCTGAAGAGCGCCACGGGCTCAATGCAGCACTAAGGAGGAACAATGGCACGCAAGATTTCATACGCTGCGTTGGTTTTGCTGCTGGTAATCGGCGGACTGCTGATCTTCGGCGAGTGGAGCCTGCATCGCCGCTCAGAAGAGGTGTGCGGTATTTGTGCACGCCATATCCATCGGCAAGCCGGAGTCGTCGCCGAGATTGGTGGTCGGCGCCATCACGTTTGCTGCGCTCACTGCGCAATCACAGAAGGTTTGCAGGAACACAAAGCGGTAAAGCTGATCGAGGTGACCGACTACAACAGTGGCCGCAAGCTCGATCCCACTCGCGCTTGGTATGTCGACGGCAGCCGTATCGTTGCCTGCACGCATGACATGACTCACATGAATGAAATGAAGCAAGTCGAAACAACGACCTTCGACCGCTGCTCGCCGGGAACGTTCGCGTTTGCAAGTCAGGCGGACGCTGACTCATTTGCGGCAAAGAATGGCGGGGTCGTTGAAAGCCTTGGCGAAATGCTCGCCGGTGTCAATGCCGGGGAGGAAAGACAATGATTGACCGAATTATTGAAACCTGCGCAAAGCACAAATTCCTCGTCTTCCTGTTCATCGGAGTTGGTGTCCTTATTGGCTGGCAATCGATGAAGAACACGAAGCTCGATGCCATTCCCGATCTGTCTGACACGCAGGTCATCGTGTATGCCAAGTGGGACCGCAGCCCCGACATCATGGAAGACCAGGTGAGCTACCCAATCACCTCAGCCTTGCTCGGTATGCCGAAGGTGAAAGACATTCGCGCCTTCAGTGATTTCGGTTACTCGTATGTGTACATCATTTTCGAAGAAGGCACTGATATCTATTGGGCCCGCTCGCGCACGCTGGAGTACCTCAATTCGGTCACGCCTCGTCTGCCCAAGGGAGTCAACGTTGAACTTGCCAAGGACGCCACCGCGGTCGGCTGGGTGTATCAGTACGCGCTAGTGGACGACACGGGATCGTATTCGCTCGACCAGATGCGGAGCTATCAGGATTGGTATCTGCGCTATGCCTTGCAGTCAGTACCGGGCGTAGCGGAAGTTGCGCCCGTCGGTGGATTTGTGCGCCAATACCAGGTCAACGTCGATCCCAACAAGCTGCTTGCCTACAAAATCCCGATCAACATGGTTGCGGATGCAGTGCGGAAATCGAACAACGATGTGGGCGCGAGACTCGTGGAACAGTCCGGCCGCGAATACATGGTGCGGGGACGTGGCTATATCAAATCGCTGGATGACATCGCCCGCATTCCCCTGATGGTGAATTCGCAAACGGGGACTCCGGTGTTGGTGCGCGATGTTGCTACCGTGACATTCGGGCCCGATATTCGCCGTGGCGTTTCGGAAATCGACGGCAAAGGCGAAGCCGTCGGTGGTGTTGTCATCATGCGCTTTGGCGAAAACGCGCAGAAGGTCATCGAGCGAGTCAAAGAGAAGATCTCTGAAGTTGAACCGACGCTGCCAAAAGGCCTGAAGATCGTGCCCACCTACGACCGCTCGGACCTGATCGATCGATCGGTCGAAAACCTGAAACACACGCTGGTGGAAGAACTGATCATTGTCAGCCTCGTGATACTTGTCTTCCTGTGGCACTTCCCGAGTGCCATTATCCCGATCATCACCATTCCTATCACCATCATCTTGGCCTTCATCCCAATCCAAATGTCGGGCATGACCGCGAACATCATGTCCCTCGGTGGAATGGCGGTCGCCATCGGCGCGATGGTAGACGCTGCGGTCGTCGTGGTCGAGCAGACCCACAAGAAACTGGAGCACTGGAACGCGGAGGGTCGGCCCGGAGATTATCACCGCGTTGTGATTTCGGCCGTGAAAGAAGTTGGTGGGCCGAGCTTCTTTGCGCTACTCGTCATAGCTGTCGCGTTCTTGCCAGTCTTCACGCTCGAAGCGCAGGAAGGCCGCCTGTTCAAGCCGCTGGCGTACACCAAGAATTTCGCCATGGCGATTGCGGCCGTGCTGGCGATCACGCTTGACCCGGCTATGCGGCTGCTGTTCACGCGCATGGACAATTTCAAGTTCCGGCCGAAATGGCTGGCCACGATCGTCAACGGGCTGCTCGTGGGCAAAATTCATGGTGAAGACAACCACCCCATCAGCCGACCGCTAATGAAGCTCTATCACCCGATTGTCGAGTTCGTTCTGCAACACAAATGGAAAACAATCGCTGTGGCTGTCATCGCCATGGTGGCGACGATTCCTGTGTTCTTCAAACTCGGTTCCGAGTTCATGCCGCCACTCGATGAAGGCACCTTGCTCTACATGCCGACGACGCTACCCGGCATGTCGGTGGCGGAGGCGGCTCAATTACTGCAAACCCAAGACAAGATCATCAAGAGTTTTCCCGAGGTCGAGAGTGTATTTGGTAAAGCGGGTCGGGTGGAAAGCGCAACCGATCCGGCCCCATATTCGATGATGGAAACCGTTGTCGTGCTCAAGCCGCACATGCAGTGGCCGAAGCGCGAGCGGTTTTACTCGAAATGGGCGCCTGAATGGGCGCAGAACATCTTCCGCCGTTTCTGGATCGATCACAAAACTACGCAGGAGTTGATTTACGGACCGGGTGGAATGAACGAAGCGCTTGATATCCCCGGTGTCGCCAACGCGTGGACCATGCCGATTAAGGCGCGCATCGATATGCTCACGACCGGCGTTCGCACGCCTCTCGGCATCAAGGTTCTGGGCTCAGACCTGGGCGAGATCGAGAAAATCGGCGAACAAGTAGAAGCTGCTCTTAAGGACATCCCAGGAACGACGAGCGTATTCGCGGAGCGCACGACGGGCGGCTACTTTCTGGATTTCGACCTCAAGCGCGATCAACTGGCACGGTATGGATTAACGATCGACGACGCTAACGAAGTACTGATGTCGGCCATCGGCGGTGAGCCTGTCACTACAACCGTCGAGGGCCGCGAACGCTACTCCGTGAATGTCCGCTACCTTCGCGATTACCGTAGCGATCTCGATGCGCTCCAACGTGTGTTGGTGAGCACACCGACTGGCGCCCAGGTTCCTCTGGTGCAAATTGCCGACATCTCGCTCAAGACCGGACCCGGCATGATCCGTGACGAAAACGGCCGCCTCAGCGGTTATGTATACGTAGACGTGAGCGGTCGGGATATCGGCAGCTACGTTACTGACGCCAAGAATGCTGTGCGACAGAAGGTCAGCGTTCCCGCTGGATACCAACTGGTGTGGAGCGGCCAGTACGAATCGATGCAGCGTGTGAAGGAGCGGTTAAAGATCGTACTTCCCGTGACGCTGTTCATCGTCTTCCTGCTCCTCTACTTCAACACTGGTTCCGCGGTGAAGACTGGCATCATCCTGCTGGCGGTGCCATTCTCCGCCATCGGCGCGATCTGGTTTCTCTATCTGCTGAATTACAACATGAGCATTGCGGTCTGGGTTGGGCTGATCGCCCTGCTCGGCGTGGATGCGGAGACAGCAGTGTTCATGTTGCTGTACCTCGATCTCGCCTATCACGATGCAATCAGCAAGGGCCTGATGAATAGCTGGGACGATCTGCGGGAAGCCATCGTCCATGGTGCGGTGAAACGGTTGCGGCCAAAGGTCATGACCGTGGCGTGCATGCTCTTCGGGCTTCTTCCAATCATGTGGTCGGTTGGAGCCGGTGGCGACGTGATGAAGCGTATCGCTGCCCCGATGATTGGCGGCATCCTGACATCGTTCCTGATGGAGTTGGTTATCTATCCGCCGATCTTCGCTATCTGGAAATGGAACTTCGAGGTGAAGCCGAGGCTGAACAAGAACACTCCTTCGCAACCCACCGTGCAGCCGCAGCAGGAGTTGGTCCATGTGTAAGCAGAGGCCCTGCGCCACAGCACTTGCTATCGCGACACTCATAGTCATGCTGTCCGGCATCGCTCTGAGCCAAGCAGTTCAGGTTAAACCGGCGCGTCAGGAGGTATTCGCCATCGTCCACGACAACCTGAGCGACGCTGCTGATAAGGTGCTCGCGGCATCTTTAGCGGATAAAACGTGGATGAAGGCTTCGGATAGCGCGAGGGGCAGTGCAAACAGTGAGTCGACAGGTGGAGACCCTATCGGTCGGCTGCGTGCTGCCGTCGAGCGGGTCAACGATCTTCGACCGACGATAGAACCCATTCTGCGCGAAGAGGGCATACCTGCCGAACTGAGCGCGGTCGTTTTGGTCGAAAGCGGCGGCCTCACCACGGCTCTCTCCCCCAAGGGCGCGCGCGGTGTCTGGCAGTTCATGCCCGACACCGCGCGGCGCTATGGCCTGGTCGTAAACGGACCCCGTGATGATCGCACCGACATTGAAAAATCAACACGGGCAGCTGCTCACTATTTGAGGGACCTCTACGGTCAATTCGGAGATTGGTCACTCGCTCTTGCCGCCTATAACGCCGGAGAGCGGGCTGTGCGCGTTGCTATGAATCGCAGCGGAGTTCGGGAGTTTCGATCGATTAGCGACAGGATGTTGCTGCCGGCGGAGACTCGAAGTTATGTGCCCGCCGTGACGGCTGCGATTAACCGCCTTCATTACGCGGGCTCTCTCGGTTTAGACCGAAGCGAAAGCAGGACACAGCTTGTCTATGCGTTGTCAGAGTCAGGTAAAGCAATGGTGCACTAATTCATACCAAGAAACTAATTTCGGAAGGAGAATTCATCGATGTTAAAACTCGGGAAAAGCGTTTTGACAATTGTCGTCTACCTAATAGTCACCGCATCAGCTTTTGCCGCCTCGCGGACATTGACAGGAATCGTCACAGACACCATGTGTGGAAAGAAGCACATGATTGCAGGCAAGAGCGACGCAGACTGCACTCGCGAGTGCATGAAGTCGAAGGGGAGTTGGACCTACGGCCTCGCGGTTGGCGAGAAGGTGTACAGTCTGTCGGGCGACACCAATCAACTCGCCTCGTTCGCAGGGAAGCGGGCCAAAGTGACTGGTGAACAAACCGGCAACAACGTCGCGGTGCAATCGATTACCTCGGCGCCCTTAACGCTTGGGAATGTCCGACGGTGATCTGTCTTTACAGGCTGAAAGTGGCGGGTGTGGGTTTGCGAGAAGGGGCCACATTAACACTCGCCTTGCCCCCGAATGCAATTCGGCAGTATCCGGGTTTCTGGTGGAGTTCAAAATGGACCACGTCGGACATCACGCACAGGGACGAGTCCCAAATCCAGATCACAAGACGTCAAATGCCCGCGGAGGCCACGACCGTCACGCGAGACATTCCGTGGCGATGTTTCGCGACAAGTTTTGGTGGAGCTTCGCCCTCACAATCCCAGTGGTCTTGTGGTCGACTGACGTCCAACACTGGCTTGGGTACACGGCGCCTTCTTTCCCCGGCTCGCAATATATCCCTGCCATTCTTGGGACGGTCGTCTTTATTTATGGCGGGCTAGTATTTGTTCGCGGGGCATGGGGAGAACTTGCCGATCACAAGCCCGGCATGATGACTCTCATCAGCCTGGCCATCATCGTCGCTTTTGGTACATCGCTCGCCGCAACATTCGGCCTATTTGAAATTGAAGTCTGGTGGGAACTCGCATCACTGATCACGATCATGGTCCTCGGCCA
>Ga0070730_10002607_pt1 | contig 16358 bp, 11 predicted proteins | sample Coa_R1_3_FD_66447 | JGI IMG/M metagenome (GOLD analysis project Ga0070730, IMG submission 66447) | Surface soil microbial communities from Centralia Pennsylvania, which are recovering from an underground coalmine fire - Coalmine... | ecosystem: Environmental > Terrestrial > Soil > Unclassified ...
CCTGGCCGCGCTGCGCGGCGCGGGGGCCTTCCGCCTCACCCGCTGGCTGCTGCGCCGCCTGTTCGAGCTGGACGATCCTCGGCTGGAGGTGGAGGCCTTTGGGCTGCGCTTCAAAAACCCGGTCGGGCTGGCCGCCGGCTACGACAAGAACGGGGTGGCGGTCAGCGGCCTGAGCGCCTTGGGCTTCGGCCATCTCGAGATCGGCACGGTCACCCGCTTGCCCCAGGCGGGCAACCCACGCCCGCGTATCCACCGTTTCCCGGCCTCGGACGCCCTGGTCAACAGCATGGGTTTTCCAAACGCGGGGATTGAGGCGCTGCCATCCAACCTGCGCGAGGCGCCGGCTTTGTCAGGCGCCAGCCGCCTGCCCGCGCGCATCGGAGTCAACCTGGGCAAGGGCCGCGACACGCCGCTGGAAAAAGCGGTCGATGATTATTCCGCCCTACTGCGCTTGGTCCATAGTCGCGGGCAGGCGCACTATGTCGCCATCAATGTCAGCAGTCCCAATACCCAGGGCCTGCGCCAACTCCAGGCACGTGATGCGCTCGAGGCGTTGCTGTCTGCCCTGGTGGAGGTGCGCGACGGCTTGCGGCCGCGCCTGCCGTTGCTGCTCAAGGTCGCGCCCGACCTCGCCGAGGCTGAGACCGATGACGTGCTGGCGGCTGTCACGCGCACCGGCGCCGATGGTCTCATCGTCTCCAACACCACCACCAGCCGCGCCCGCCTGCCCCAGGCCACGGGACTGCCCGGCGGCGTCAGCGGCGCCCCGCTGCGCTCGGCCTCCACCGCCATGATCCGGCGCCTGGCGCGCCAAACCGCCGGCCGGCTGGCGATTGTCGGTGTCGGGGGTATCCTAAGCCCCACCGATGCGCTCGAAAAGCTGCGGGCCGGCGCGGCGCTGGTGCAGGTCTATACGGGGCTGGTCTACGCCGGTCCCGGCCTGGTGCGCGCCATTAATCGCGAGCTGCTGCAAGCCTGCGCGCGCGATGGCCTGGCCGGCGTGCGCGAGCTCGCCGCCCAGCAGATCTAGGGGGCCCATATGCGAAAACTAGATCCGCGTTTGATCGGGGGGCTGCTGCTGGTTGCCGGCGGCCTCGTTTACCTGTTGCAAAACCTGGGCCTCATTCACTGGGGCGGTCTCGTCTGGAGCATCGCCGCCGGCGTGGCGGGTGTGCTCTGCGTAGTGTGGTTTATCCTTGATCGTCATCAATGGTGGGCCATCATCGCCGGCCTGGTGTTGCTGGCTATAGCGGCATTGGCGGCGCTTGATACGCTGGCCCCTTCCGCGCTATCCCGATGGGGCGGGTCCCTCTTCCTGGGCGCCATCGGGCTCAGCTTTTGGATCATTTACGGGTTCGATCATGAAAAGTGGTGGGCCATCCTTCCCGGCGGGGTGCTGGTCACGCTGGCGGCCGTCTCCGCTCTCGACCGAGGCACAGGCATCCAGACCGGCGGGATATTCTTTCTAGGCTTGGGCGTTACCTTTCTCCTGGTCGCTTTGGCACCCAACCCCCATGGTCCAATGCGCTGGGCGTTCATACCCGCGGCTGTCCTGGTGCTACTTGGCTTGCTTTTGTTCGTAGGCCTACAGGGCATCATCAACTACATCTGGCCGGTCGCGCTCATTATCGCTGGTCTGTTCCTCGTGCTGCGGGCTTTCCGCCGTCGCGCCTAGCGGCAAAGAGATACTTACTTTCCGGAAAATCACAAGGCTGCAACCGTGAAAGCACGGTTGCAGCCTTGTGATTTTCCGGGACATTTCACTCTGCTTTGTGCTCTCTGCTTACTGCCGCCTCTTCTCCACGCCGCTCTGCCGGTAATGCTCCTGCAGGCTGCGCACGCTGAGCTCCTTCGCCTTGAGCGCTGAAATGCCATTCACGGCCGCCGCCGCTGCGCTCAGGGTGGTCAGCAGCGGCACCCCGCGCCGCACCGCCGCCGCGCGCATCGCTCGGTTATCGTCATAGGCCCGCGCGCCCAGCGGCGTATTCAGCACCAGTTGCAGCGCCCCCTGCTCCACCAGGTCCTCTACGTTCGGGTGCCCCTCGCTTACCTTCTTCACCGCCGTCACTGGCAGTCCGGCGCGCGCCAGCCAGGCCGCCGTGCCCGCGGTCGCAAACAGCACAAAGCCCAGCCGGTGCAGGTCGCGGCCGATCTTCAGCGCGGCGCCCTTGTCGAAATCATTGACCGTGATCAGCGCCGCCCCGCTCAAGGGCAGCGGGGTGCCCGCCGCGATCTGCGCCTTGGCGAAGGCATGTCCAAAATGCGAGGCATGCCCCATTACCTCGCCGGTGGATTTCATTTCCGGCCCCAGCCGGTAGTCGGCGCCCGGGAATTTTTTGAACGGCAGCACGGCTTCCTTGACGAAGAAGCCGCCCACGTCCGGCATCTCCGTGAAACCCAGCTCAGCCAGGCTGTGGCCGGCCATCACCTGCGCCGCCAGCCGCGCCACCGGCACGCCGGTTGCCTTGCTGACGAACGGCACCGTGCGCGAGGCGCGCGGATTGACCTCCAGCACATACACGATATCGTCCTTGATGGCATATTGCACGTTCATCAGTCCCCGCACGCCCAGGGCCATGCCCAGGCGCTCGGTATAGTCGCGGATGATGCTGAGGTGATACAGGCTGATCTTATACGGCGGCAGCACGCAGGCGCTGTCGCCCGAATGCACGCCGGCCTCTTCGATGTGCTGCATCACCCCGGCCAGCACCACGCGCTCGCCGTCGGCCAGCGCGTCCACGTCGATCTCAAACGCGTCCTCGAGGTAGTGGTCGATCAGCACTGGCCCGTCCGGCGAAGCTTCCGAGGCCAGCGCCAGGAAAGCCGCCAGCGACGCGTCGTCGTAGGCAATCTCCATGGCGCGCCCGCCCAGCACATACGATGGCCGCACCAACACCGGGAAACCGATGCGCGCTGCCACCCGCCGAGCCGCCTCCAGCGACTGCGCGTTGCCCCAATCCGGATGCGGAATCTCCAGCCGCTGCAGCAGCTCCCCAAAACGCACGCGGTCTTCCGCCAGATCGATCGAATCGGTTGGTGTGCCCCAGATGGGCGCGCCAGCCTGCGCCAGCCCGCGCGCCAGGTTGATGGGTGTCTGGCCGCCAAACTGCACGATCACCCCCTCCGGCCGCTCGGCGTCGATGACGTTGAGCACATCTTCTAGTGTCAGGGGCTCAAAATACAGCCGGTCGGCGGTGTCGTAATCGGTGCTCACCGTCTCCGGGTTGCAGTTGACCATGATGGTTTCAAAACCCATCTCGCGCAGCGCGGCGCACGCCTGCACGCAGCAATAGTCAAACTCGATGCCCTGGCCGATCCGGTTTGGCCCGCCGCCCACGATCAACACCTTGCGCCGCTCAGTCGGCTCGGTCTCGTCCCCGCTCTCATAGGTCGAATAGAAATAAGGCGTGAAGGCTTCAAACTCGGCTGCGCAGGTGTCCACCCGGTAATACCCTGGGCGGATGCCCAGCGCCAGCCGCCGCTTACGCACGGCCAGGGCCGCCTGGCCGGCCGGTGCGCCCGGCACCAGGGCGCGGCCGATCTGCGGATCCGAGAAACCCAGTCGCTTGGCCTCCAGCAGCACGGACCGCGGAACATTGTCCAGGTTGAACCGGCGCCAATCAGCCTCCACCGCCAGCATGTCTGCCATCTGCTGCACAAACCATGGATCGAACTGTGACTGCGCCGCGACGTCGCCCGCGCTGTGGCCGGTGCGCAGCGCGTCGGCCACCGCCCACAGCCGCTGCGCGGTCGGCACGTTTAATGCTGCAGCGCCCGATGAGCCCTTTAGCTCGCCCCCAAAACCCGCGACCCCGATATCGAGCCCGCGAATGGCCTTGTTGAGCGCCTCCGGAAAGGTCCGGCCGATGGCCATCACCTCCCCGACTGATTTCATCTGCGGCCCCAGGGTCGGGTCCGCGCCGGGAAATTTCTCAAAATTCCAGCGCGGGATCTTCACCACGCAATAATCCAGGCTGGGCTCAAAGGCCGCTGGCGTCACGCGAGTGATGTCGTTGGGGATCTCATCCAGGGTATAGCCCACCGCCAGCAAGGCGGCGATCTTGGCTATGGGGAAGCCGGTGGCCTTGGAAGCCAGCGCCGACGACCGGCTGACGCGCGGGTTCATCTCGATCACCAGCACCGCCCCCGTGCGCGGGTTGACCGCGAACTGTACGTTCGAGCCGCCGGTCTCCACCCCCACCGTCTTGATCACCGTGCGCGCCATGTCGCGCAGCACCTGGTACTCGCGGTCGCTCAGGGTTTGAGCTGGGGCCACAGTGATGCTGTCGCCGGTATGCACCCCCATGGGGTCCACGTTCTCAATCGAGCACACCACTACGAAGTTGTCGGCCCGGTCCCGCATCACCTCCAGCTCATATTCTTTCCAGCCCAGCACCGACTGCTCGATTAACACTTCGCCCACCGGCGACTCGTGCAGTCCAAATTGCACAACCTTGTGCAGCTCCACGCCGTCGTGCGCGATGCCCCCACCCGAGCCGCCCAAGGTGAACGAAGGCCGGATGAGGCACGGGAAGCCCAGGCGTTCGGCGATGGCCTCCGCTTCGGCCAGGCTGCGCGCCAGGCCCGATTCAGGCACCGGCAGTCCGGCGGCGATCATGGCTTCCTTGAACTTCAGCCGGTCCTCGGCCACGTCAATGGCGCGCGTCTGTGCGCCGATCAACTGCACGTTGAAGCGTTCCAGCACGCCCGCGCGCTGCAAATCCATGGCCAGGTTCAGCGCCGTTTGCCCACCCACCGTTGGCAGCAGCGCGTCCGGTCGCTCGATGGCAATGATCTTTTCGACAATCTCCACCGTCAGCGGCTCGACGTAGGTGGCGTCGGCAAACTCTGGGTCGGTCATTATCGTGGCTGGGTTGGAATTCACCAGCACAATCCGGAAACCCTCGCGCTTCAAGGCCTTGCACGCCTGCACGCCCGAGTAATCAAACTCGCACCCCTGGCCAATGACGATTGGGCCGGAGCCTAAAACCAGTATTGTATGGAGATCAGTGCGGCGTGGCATGCTAGTAATTGGTAAATGGTGATTGGTAATTCGAAGGCGCTCTAATTACGATTTACTAATTACCATTTACGTCTTTTGTTTCATAAGCTGGATGAAATCGTCAAACAGATAGTTCGAGTCGTGCGGCCCGGGCGCCGACTCGGGATGATATTGCACGCTAAAGGCTTGCAGGCGCTCGGCCCGCAGCCCCTCGACGCAACCATCATTCAGATTGACGTGGGTCACCACCACGCCGGCGGGCAGGCTTTCCGCTCGTACCGCGAACCCGTGATTGTGGGTGGAGATTTCCACCTGCCCCGTGGCCAAATGCTTCACCGGCTGGTTGCCCCCGCGATGGCCGAACTTGAGCTTGTACGTGTCGCCGCCCAACGCCAGGGCCAGGATTTGATGCCCCAGGCAAATGCCAAAAATCGGCACCTGCCCCAGCAGCCCGCGCACGCTCTCAACCCCATACGTGACAGCCGCCGGGTCGCCCGGTCCGTTGGACAGGAACACCCCATCCGGCTTGAGCGCCAACACCTCCGCGGCGGATGTCGCGGCCGGCACCACGGTCACGCGGCATTCGTGCGCGGCCAGCAATCGCAATTGATTGCGTTTGAGGCCATAGTCATACGCCACCACATGCCAGCGGCCGGCGCTGGCCCCGGCCGGCCAGTGATAGCGTTCGGCGCACGTCACGCCTTGGGCCAGGTCCAGGCCATTCATGTCGGGCGCGCCGCGCGCCGCGGCCAACAGCCGGGCCGGGTCCGGATCGACATTCGACAGTGCGGCATTCTGCGCGCCGTGCGTGCGAATGTGGCGCACCAGCGCGCGCGTGTCGACCTCCGTGATCCCGGCGACACCGGCCGAGCCCAAAAAGTCGTCCAGCGTGCCCGTGGCGCGCCAGTTGCTGGCCAGCGGGCTGGCCGACCGCACCACGAAACCAGCCAGCCACGGGTGTGCCGACTCGTCGTCCAGGCCGGTCGTGCCATAATTGCCGATGTGCGGCTGAGTCATCACCACCATCTGGCCAGCATATGAGGGGTCGGTCAGCACCTCCTGGTAGCCGGTGATACTGGTGTTGAAGACGACCTCGCCCGTCCGGTCACCCTGCGCGCCCATGGCCTGGCCGGGCCAGGCGCTGCCGTCGGCCAGCACCAGCAAAGCGGGGCGCCGCTGAGTTCGCACTGTACTGTCAGACATCCCTGGGCCTTATCCGGTGTTGCGCAGCCCGGCGGCGATGCCGTTAATGGTCATCACCATCACTTCGCGGAGCTCTTCTGCCACCGGCCCGTCCGGCTCGGCTTGAGCGCGCAGGCGTCGCAGCACGTCCACCTGAATATAGTTCAACGGATCGACATACGGATTGCGCAACTGGATGGAGCGCTGGATCACCGGGTCGTCATCCATGAGCTCGGCATGGCCGGTAATCTCCCGCACCGCGTCCACCGTGCGCTGATACTCGGCCCGCAGTCGCTCGAAAATTGTGGCGGCCAGCGCGCGATCGGGCACCAGCTCGCTGTACAGGGCCGCAATACCGAGATCAGCCTTGAGCAGCGACATTTCGGCGTTGTCGAGCAGCGCCTCGAAAAACGGCCACCCGGCGTACATCTCGCGCAAAGCCGCTGCCTCGCCGTCGGCCAGCGCCGTGCCCAGGCCATACCAGCCCGGCAAGTTGAAGCGGCTTTGCATCCAAGAAAACACCCACGGGATGGCGCGGATGTGGCTCACTTCCAACTTGCCGCCGCGCCGCGTGGCCGGCCGCGAGCCAATGCGCAGCCGGCTGATCTCATCCAGCGGTGTGGCCGCCCGCCAAAACTCCAAAAACCCGGGCGTCTCGTAGACCAGGTGGCGATATTCCGCTCGCGCCTGCGCCGCCATCGCACTTAGGCATTCACGCCATGCCTGCGCCAGCTTCGGTTCAACGCCGTTGGATCCTATCGGCGCCGAGCTCAGCAGGACAGCGCTGGCAATTTGCTCAAGATGGCGGTGTGCCAGGTCTGGGTCGCCATAGCGCGACCCAATGACTTCGCCCTGTTCCGTCAGCCGGAAGCGGCCGTTGACAGTACCTGGCGGTTGGGCGCGGATGGCGCGATTAGCTGGCCCCCCGCCCCGCGCCACCGTGCCGCCGCGCCCATGGAACAGCGTAAACTGGATGCCATGCGCGCGGCACACACGGGCGATGGCTTCCTGCGCCTGGTACAGCGCCCAGTTGGCGGCCAGGTAGCCGCTATCTTTATTGCTGTCAGAATAGCCGATCATGATCATCTGCTCGTCCCCGCGCGAGCTCAGATGCCGCCGGTAAACATCCAGCTCAAATAGCTCGCTCAGGATGCGCGGCGCCGCCTCCAGATCATCCACCGTTTCAAAGAGCGGCACAATCGACAAGCCAGCCAGGCAGTTGGACCATTTGGCCAGCAGCATTACCGTCAGCAGGTCGGCCGGGCCGCGCGTCATCGAAATAATGAACGGGCCCAGCAGTTCGGGCCCGTAGACGCTGCCCACGCGGGCGATGAGACGAAACAAGTCCCAGGTCTCGGCGGTGTCCACGGTCACGCCCGGGTGGGCCGACAGGCGCGGCACGGGCCCCGCCAGCAGCTTGAGCAGCGCCGCCGAGCGGGCTGCGTCATCGCCCGTCTCAAAGTCCAGGTCCAGGTTCAGCCCGCGCAGCAGCTCACCCAGAGCTGAGGCCAGGCGGGCCGAGTCCTCGCGCAGATCCAGCCGGGCGGCGTGCAGGCCAAAAATATCAAATTGGCGCCGTACCTCCAGCAGCTCGCCGCCGGCCAAAATAGCCGGGATGGCCTCCGCCACCGCTCCCAGCAGCTCTGTGAAGTCATCGGGCCGCACGCGCGCCTTGTGGGGCGCCGCATCCAGCAAGCGCGCGGTCATGTCGTCGCGCGAAGCTTCTTCCAGGTCCGCCGCCAACAAGGCGATCGCCAATCGAAACGGCTCATCGGTGTAGCGCTGCGCCAGGTAGGCCACGTGCGGCGGCAGGGGCTCGCGCGCCTCCAGCCAGGCTTGCAGCCGCAGGGGCAAGGCCACTCGCCGTGCGCCCAGGCTCAGCCGCCGCGCCAGCTCCTGCAGCCGCGCCCGGTGTCGCTCCACCGCCAGGCCGCGATGCAGCCGGAGCGTCTCAGCGGTGACGGCCGCGGTGACGTTCGGGTTGCCGTCTCGGTCCCCGCCAATCCAGGAGGCCAGGGTCAGCCAGCGTTGGGGCATGGGCAAGCCGGGATAGTGCTCCGCCAGCGCCGCCTCCAGGTCGGCGTAAATCCGCGGCAGAGCGTCCCAGAAAATCGCGTCTACAAAATACAGGCCGGTACGTACCTCGTCGGTGACCGCTGGCTTGGCCGTCCGGGCGCGGCTGCTGAGCAGGATGCTGGTAATCTCGGCCAACACCTGGCGCAGCGCCTCCTGCCGCTCGCGCGGCAAGAGGTCCGCTTCTTCCAAGTGCTTGAGCGCCTCGGAAACACGCTGCACCTTGGACAGGATCGTGCGCCGCTTGGCCTCGGTGGGGTGCGCGGTCAGCACCAGCTCAATATTCAGATTCTCAAGCAGGCCGGCCATCGCTTCGGCGGACACGCCCCGCGCCTTGATTTGCCCAACCGCGTCGGCCAGCGATTCGGCGACGGGTGCCGGATACATTTTGCGCTCGCGGTCGCGCAGTGCCCGCACCCGGTAGCGTTCTTCGGCCAGGTTGACCAGGTCGAAATACAATGTAAACGCCGAGGCCACCGCGCGCGCCTCGTCGGGCGTCAGCCGCGACACCTCCCCGGCCAGCGCCGCGGCCGCGCCGGGCTCGGCCGCCCGCCTGGCCTTGGCCTGCGCGCGAATGCGCTCCTCGGTCTCAAACAGAGCGGGCGACTCTTGCTCAGTTAGAACCTGGCCGAGCAGGTCGCCCAGCAGGTGAATGGTTCCTGGTAAATCCATTGGCACGGGCGCGGCGTTCCGGTCTAGCTTTTGAGCGAGGCCAGCGCCTTCTCAGCGCTGTCAACTGCGCGGACCTTCACCTGGGTATCGATCACGTGGCCGGTCTCATCGATCACGAAGTGGCTGCGAATGACGCCGATCGACTTGACGCCGTAGTTGTTCTTTTCGCCCCAGATGCCATAACGATTGAGCACTTTGTGGTCGACATCCGATAGCAATACGAAAGGCAGGTTGTACTTGGTCTTGAACTTGCGGTGCGACTCGGCGCCGTCCGGGCTGATGCCGATGACGACCGCATTTTGTTCCTCAATCGTCGGATAAGCATCGCGGAACGCGCAGGCTTGCTTGGTGCAGCCGGCGGTGTTATCGGCTGGATAGAAATACAGCACCACCCGCCGGCCGCGGAAGTCGGACAGCTTGTGTTTTTGGCCGTTCTCATCCGGCAGCTCAAAATCAGGCGCGAGATCACCGGCAGCAGGCGGGGTAGCAGACATGTTGGCCTCAATGAATGAATGCGCACAGATAATTGTAATCGAAGAAACCGTCACCAGCCCAAAGTGCCCGGCCCGCCCTTGAATGGGCCCACCACCTCGTGGGTAATCCAACCCCCATAAAAGCCGCCCGGCATGGCCGTGGCCGGCTCGCCGTCCACCAGGCATTGGTCCATCGCCTGCGGGTAGAACGCAATGTGATCGCGGATCGCCTCATAGCCCGCGTTCGGCTCGTGATAGGTCCAGGCCGCGTTTTCCACCCGCCGAGCGCCGGCCACCACGGCAAAATAGTTCGCGTGACCTTTCCATTCACACAGCGTCACTCGCTGGCCGGCCTCCAGGCAGTCCGCGTCCACATCCGCCCGCGGAATGTAGTAGACCGGCGCCTGGCTCGTTTCCAACACACGCACCGCTCGGCGAGTATCGGCCACGCTCTGTCCGTTATAGATCACCTGGATGTGCCTGGCGCAGGCTTCTACGCGCGGCGGCCGCGGATAATCCCACACGGACTCCTGTCCTGGTCCTGGCTGGATTCGCTGCGGTAAAGTGGACATCGCGTCATCGCCTCTTGGATGCTATGCGGATTGTACCTCACAGATCACGTACCTCCGCCGTCGCCCACCACTCGCCGGCCTCACCCGCCAGCTTGCTCACCCGCGCCGACCGTCCGTCGCGCGCCAGGGCCGCGCACCCTTTGCTCACCTCGTCCTTGCGCCAGTGAAAGAGTTGACCGATTTGCGTTTCTGTGGCCGCGCCAACCGATTTCAAGAACAAATCAATTAAATGCGCCCGCGCCTCGCCGCGGCCAATGCCGCGCGCTTGCTCCGTCACCTGCGGCAGCCAGTGGTCAACCCGGTCATAGATAAAGGCATATTTCCACCGGCCCACTTCGGCCACACCCACCGGCAAAATACGCAGGCCTCGCTGCAGCTCCACCAGCGCGCGCTCGAAACGCGTGTCGCTGTCGCGGCTGGTCAGGCGTGCCTCGCGTCGCAGCGCCAGCGTGTCCAGTGGACCCTGGGCCAGCAACGTTTCAAATACCTGTTTCGATTCCACCCCCAGGCGGCCGGCTTCATATTCCAGCAGGTAATCACTCGGGTCGCCATAATTCTCCGACAGCGCGTAGAAGTAAGGCAGCGTGTCCAGCGACACCATCGTCGCCTTGCCCCGCAGCAGCTTCCCGTAATACCAGCGCCGCGCTGGCAGCAGCCGGTCCTTCCACCCCCAGGTCACGTGCCCAGGATCGTCATGTTTGTCGGCCACCGGCCGCCGCCCGGCCACGGCCACCCACAGGCTGGGCAGATCCACACCCTTGATTGGCCAGAAGTACACAAACCCCCGCTCCTCTACATACTCCACTGCATCGCCCTCATTGCGCAATTGGATGCCGCGGCTCAACCGAAACGTCTTCGACCGGTAGGATTCGTAGCTTGTTTTCGAGATAGCTCGCGCTTCAGTGACAGCCATGATGGGTTACCGCTTCTGGAGCGTATTCTTCATGGAGTTGCTCCGCACGCGTAGCGACGCGGCGGTCTTCCCGACCCAGCCCCGCACGCCCGACGACAGGGCAGCGACTTGCCCCCGGCGGGGTTCGCGGGGGTGTGGCGGGGTCTCAGTCGCATTATAGCCAGCCGGCCGCTGCCGATGCAAGGTTGCGGCAATCGCTGCCGCACAACCCGCTGTCCGCAAACGTGAAATTGAAGGCCCGTCACCCTAAACGAACATTCTACATACGGTTGTGAAACCGCCTCCCCCAATTGACCCAATCACAGTAAAATATTCCGATTGTCGGTCGGAAAACACCGCCAGCGAGCAGCGACCGCGGTCCTGGTGTTGCTCGCCGCCTGCGCAGCCCTGGGAGCCCACCGTGCCCAAACAATATGAACAATTCAAGCATGACTACGAAGCGATCAAGCAGGGCGTGGTAGCTGGTGAATTGGAGATTACCAAGGAGAAGACCAACCGCGGCCACCTCGATAATCAGCTCGCCGAGCATGCCAGGGAGATTGGCCGGCGCGTGCGCGTGCTCCGTGAGAATGGCACACCCGGCACCACCATTTCGGCTTTCGACAAGGATCCTCAAGTCCATAAGTTGTTGGGCGAAATCGACCAATACCTGGCCCAGATTGAAGCCGTGAACAAACGGATCAGGGCCCACGAAACCGGCGACTGGCAGAAGCTGGCGGCAAGCTACACTGCGCTGCAGAAGGACCTGACGGCCGAAATCGCAGCGCGCAAGAAGCAGCTCAGCACGAAGCTCGGCACGGGCAACAAGTCTCTGCCTGACATGGAAAAGCTATTGACCGAATCCGGCACGATCAGCAAACGCGTCACCGCGCTGGCCAAGTATTCCCTGGCCGCCAAAAAGCTGATGGATGTGTCCGTCAACAAGCGGCGCGTGGAAGACAGTATCACGACCGAGCTGAGCAAGTCTCAAAGCGAGGCCCTCACCGAGGACCAGGCCGAGATTTTTCAGAGCCTCCTGTCTGACCGCAACCTGAAATTCGCCTTCGCCAGCGCCAAATCCGCCTGCCTGGCCGTCATCACCGCCGTATCCGAGGCCGAGACCGCGCATAAAGCCAATCAGGCCCAGGCACTCAAGGATGCCCAGGCCAAGGGCGCCCAGGCCATCAAGCGCCTGGACGAGGTGGTGGACAAGTATCAGAGGGCCTACCACACGCTCGGCGACGCTGTCATCCTGACCAACAAACAGGGACCCGCCATCAAGCAGACTGTCGCCTCGATGGGCACTTTGAAACAGCGGGGCCACACCGAGATGGCCAAGATGCCCAAGACCTGATCCCTGCCGCTCGCCGTCCCGGCGTCACATTCAGCACTCCCCGCCGCGCCACCGGCCGCACAGTGAGTGCGGCCGGTCTTCAATCTGAGCCGTCCCGCCCTATTTTCACAAACCCGGCCGGACCCAGTAGCGGCGAACCGTCCCCGCCTGGCCAATGCCAACTTCGGTTAGAATGCGTTTGTGATCGAAACACCCGCCGCCCTGCACCCCGCCTCAATGGTCGCCGATCTTCGCGAGATCGCGCAGACCCTTTCGGCGGCCTGGGACGTGGACACCACCCTTGACCTGGTCGCCCGCAAGACCGCCCAGGTCATGCGCGTCGACTCGTGCTCGATCTATTTGCTCGATCCCGGCGGCGACACCTTGCGCCTGCGCGCCTCCACCGGCCTCGCCCACCAATCGCTCGGCCGGGCGGCCCTCAAGCTGGGCGAGGGCCTCACCGGTTGGGCCGCCCAAAACGGCCAACCCGTCGCCGTCCAGGACGCCCAGGCCGACCCGCGCTTCAAGCTGCTGCCGCAAACTCACGAGAGCGATCTGCAGTCGCTCCTGGCGGTGCCGCTCGTCAATCGCGGCCGGGTCATTGGCGCCTTCAACGTTCAAACCCGCCAGCGCACCGAGTTCACGCCCATGCAGATCGAGCTGGCCGCCTTGATCAGCGACCTGGCCGCTGGTGCCATCGATCGCGCCCTGCTCTACGACCACATGAACCGCCAGATCGGCGAGCTCACCACACTGGCCAAGGTCAGCCAGACCGTCACCTCGCCCATCTACCTGGACGAAATGCTCGACCTGATCGTGGAGATGGCCGCCAAGGTGATGGGCGCGCCCGTCTGCACCCTGCGCCTCATCGACCCCAGCGGCGCCGAGCTGGTCACGCGCTCGGTCAACAGCACCGGGGTCGACTTCCACCATCGCCCGCCAATAAAGGTTGGCGAGGGCGTCACCGGGCTGGCCGTGCGCGATCGCAAACCCGTGCGCATCTTTGACATTCGCACCAACCCGCTATACCCCTTTCGACACTTGGCCCAGCAAGAGGGCCTGATCTCGATGCTCTCGGTTCCGCTCACCGTCCGCGAGCGGGTGATTGGCGCCTTAAACTGCTACACCACCCAGCCGCGCCACTTCAGCGACAGCGAGGTGGCGCTTTTCTCCACCCTGGCCAACCAGACCGCCCTGGCCATTGAAAACGCGCAGCTCGTCACCAACGCCGCCATCGTGCGCGAGATGCACCATCGCATCCGCAACAACCTGCAAACGGTTGCCATGCTCCTGCGCATGCAGGCCTCCGACGAAACGGCCCTCACGGTGCAGGACGTGCTGCAGGTCAGCGTCAACCGCATCCTCAGCATCGCCGCCGTGCACGAGGTGCTGGCCGGCGAAGGCTTCCGGCTGGTCAACGTCAAGGACGTCACCGAGCGCATCGCCGCCATTGTGTCGCAAAACATGCTCCGGCCGGACTTGCAGGCCCAAATCGTCGTCGAGGGCGTGGCCATGGTGCTGCCCTCCCGCAGCGCCACGGCGCTGGCGCTGGTGGTCAACGAGCTGCTGCAAAACTCGCTCGAGCATGCCTTTGTCGGCCGCACCAACGGTCTCGTCCGCATTACGCTCAGCCGCGGCCCGCAGGAGTGGATCGTGGAGGTGAGCGATGATGGCGTTGGCCTGCCGGACGTGCGCCCCTCCAGCCTGGGCCTCGAAATCGTCGAGACGCTGGTCCGTGACGATCTGCATGGCAGCCTCACCTTCAACAGCACCCCCGGCGGCACGCTGGTCGTCGTGCGGCTGCCCCACCCCGACGAAGCCGCGCCCGACGAACTATGAACCGGCTCAAGATCCTGGTGGCCGACGATGAGTCCATCATCCGCATGGGCCTGCGCACCATGCTCACCGCGCTTGGGCATGAAGTGCTGCTGGCCGTCAACGGCCGCGATGCCCTCCAAATCGTGCGCGGCGCCCGGCCGGACCTGGCCCTGCTCGATTTGCAGATGCCTCTCACCGACGGGCTGGAGGCCGCCAAGGTCATTGCTCGCACGCGGCCGATGCCCATCATCATCCTCACTGCCTTCAGCCAGGAAGACTTGCTCCAGCGGGCCGCGGCCCTGCCCATCCAGGGCTACCTGGTCAAGCCCGTCAATGAGCGCGACCTGGCCGCCGCCATCGAGGTGGCCGTGGCGCGCTTCGCAGAAACCCAGGCGGCCGCCCGCGAGATCGCCGAGCTGCGCGATAGCCTGGAGACCCGCAAGGTGGTCGACCGCGCCAAGGGGCGCCTGATGGAGAGTGGCCTGACCGAGGAAGCCGCCTACCTGGCCATCCAGCGCCGGGCGCGCGAGGGCCGCATCACCCTAAAACAGGCCGCCGAAGCCGTGCTCGCCACCAGTCAGACCTAACCAATTTCCCGGAAAAGTACAGATTGCGACTGGGCGAAGCCCGATGACACGGTGCCTTTCCGAATATACCCGCTAACTTTTGGTAAAATTTGACCCTTGCTTGTCCTGACCCATTTGTGATATATTGCGCGTGTCTGTGACGGAGCCAGACTCAACAACCAAATAATCTGATTGGGCCGCGACGCCTACCTGCGCAAACTTTCTAATTTGCCCAGGTGGGCGTTTTTCATTTTCAACCTTATGCTCACGACTGCACTTGCTGGCGCCCTTATGGCGATCTCAATGAGCGCTCCTCCGGGACCGGTGACCATGGAAACGGTCCGCCGGGGCCTTGGCGGCGGCTTTCGGCCAGCCTTGTTTGTGCAATTGGGTTCGGTCATCGGCGACCTCACCTGGTGCGGCGTGGCGTTGTTAGGTCTCGCGCCGCTGGTGCAAGTTGGCTGGGTGCGCACCGCGTTGTCCGTCGCTGGGGTCGCGCTGCTGCTCTACCTGGGCTTCACCGGGCTGCGCGATGCCTTCATCGCGCAACCGGCCGGGCCCGCGTTGGGCGCGCCGAACGGCAGCCATGGCGGGGCCTTTCGCAGCGGCCTGGCCATCTCCATGGCCAACCCCATGGCCATCGGCTACTGGCTGTCGGTGGGCGGTGCCCTCATTGCCGCCGGCGTGGCGGGCACCACCCCGCTCCAGACCGGCACGTTCGTGGGCGGCTACCTGGCTGGCACGCTGGCCTGGTGCTTGATTTTCGCGTTAGCGGTCCGGTGGGGAAAGCGCCTGCTTTCGCCGGCCATGTTTCGCTGGCTCACCGCCGCCTGCAGCGGCGCGCTATTGTTTTTTGGCCTGGCGCTGGCCGCCCGGCTTTTGGGCCTGGGCGCTTGACCATTCGCCCGGCCGCACCGATTTGAAGTCTGTTGTTCGCATAAGGAGCAAGGCATGACCACGAAAGAAGCAACACAAAGTTTCGCGACCGCACAAGAAGTGATTGATTTCGCCGCCCAGCAGGGGCTTAAGATCGTCGATTTCAAGTTCGTCGATCTGCCCGGCACCTGGCAGCACTTCAGTGCCACCATCGGCGAGCTGACCCCCGACGTGTTTTCCGAGGGCATCGGCTTTGATGGCTCAAGCATCCGCGGCTTCCAGGCCATCCACGAGAGCGACATGCTGCTCTTCCCCGATCCGCGGACGGCGATCGTCGACCCGGTCTGTTCGGTGCCGACCTTGAGCCTCACCTGCAACGTATTTGATCCCGTCACCCGCGAGCCTTACAGCCGCGACCCGCGCCACATTGCGCTCAAGGCGGAGGCCTACCTGCGCGAGACCGGCATCGCCGACATCTCCTACTGGGGGCCGGAGGCCGAGTTCTTCGTTTTCGACAACGTCCATTTCGAGCAGACCCAGAACGCCGGCTCCTATTCGGTCGACTCAAACGAAGGCATTTGGAACAGCGGCAAAAACAGCGGCTCATCCAACCTGGGCCACCGCCCGCGCTGGAAGGAAGGCTACTTCCCGGTGGCGCCCGGCGACCAGTTGCAAGACTTCCGCTCGGAAGTGGTGCTCAAATTGGTCGAGGCCGGCGTGCCGGTGGAAGTGCACCACCACGAAGTGGCCACTGGCGGCCAGTGCGAGATCGACATGCGCTTTGGCAGCCTGGTGGACATGGCCGACCACCTGATGGTCTATAAGTACGTCATCAAGAACATCGCCATCGCCCACGGCAAGACGGCTACCTTCATGCCCAAGCCGCTGTGGGGCGACAA
>Ga0070730_10002608_pt1 | contig 16350 bp, 14 predicted proteins | sample Coa_R1_3_FD_66447 | JGI IMG/M metagenome (GOLD analysis project Ga0070730, IMG submission 66447) | Surface soil microbial communities from Centralia Pennsylvania, which are recovering from an underground coalmine fire - Coalmine... | ecosystem: Environmental > Terrestrial > Soil > Unclassified ...
TCGTAGGCCGCGTCCATCAGGTTGTCGCGGCTCTTCACGAACCCCGGCCGCTGGGCCAGGGACTGCAGCAGCAGGAACTCGGTCACCGTTAGCCGCACCGGCTTGCCCTCCCACAGGCAATCGTGGCGGGCCGGATCGAGCGTCAGGCGCCCGCGCTTGATGGCGCGGTTGTCCACGCCTTCGCCGTCGCCGCTGGAGGTGGGCGGACCCGTTTCGCCGCCCAGCACCTCTTCGGGATGGGCGCGCCGCAGCACCGCCTTGACCCGTTCGATGAGCAGCCGCTGGCTGAAGGGCTTGCGGATATAGTCGTCGGCGCCGAGATTGAAGCCGAGGATCTCGTCGATCTCGTCGTCCTTCGAGGTCAGCATAATCACCGGCACGTTGCTGGTCTGGCGCAGCCGGCGCAGCACTTCCATGCCGTCCAGGCGCGGCATCTTCACATCGAGAACGGCGAGGTCGGGCGGATCGCTTTCCAGGGCGGCGAGGCCGGCCCCGCCGTCGTAATAGGCGGTCACCTCGTGGCCGTGACTTTCAAGTGCCAGAGAGACCGAGGCGACGATGTTCTCGTCGTCATCCACCAAGGTGATTTTAGCCATGAATGCGAAGTCTTCCTTTCTTGCGGCCCCCATCCTCAAGGGTGGTTAGTGTGGCCGGAACGGCGATGCCGCCGTACATGTTCCTATTCTGCCTTCATTGACCGCTTGGCGCAAATTCTTCCATGGCTTGCGCAAGCGTCACATCCAGCTCGGTCACGCCCTCGGCGTCATGAGTGGCGAGCACCACTTCGACCCGATTGTAGACGTTGAACCACTCGGGATGATGATCGAGTTTTTCCGCCGCCAGGGCGACCCGCGTCATCCAGCCGAATGTGGTGTTGAAGTCGGGGAATCGAAAGGTCTTGCGGATCGCGTCGCGACCCTCGACGGCCGACCAGCCTGGCAGGCGGGCCAGGGCGGCGGCGGCGCCGATCCGCGCCGGCCGGCTCACCGCCGCGCCTCCGCCGCAGCGAGGGCGGTCCCAAACGCCATGTCCGGCGCGATTTCCGGGATGCCCGTGACGCGGGCCAGGTCGGCCAGAGCCTGAGCCTCGCTCACGACCTTGATCGCCGTCATGCCCAGCGCCGCCGCCGGCTTGCAGTTCACCCCCAGGTCGTCAAGGTAGACGCAGGCCGCCGGGGCGACCTCCAGCAGCTCGCACATCATCTGGTAGATCCGGGGATCGGGCTTGCGCACGCCGGCCTTGGAGCTTTCGATCACCGCGTCGAACAGGGCCATGATCTCGGCCGCACGCCCCGCGCCCTCCCGGGTCGCGCTCATGCCGGGACCGTGGCCCTGGGCCATGTTGTTGGTGATGCAGCCGACCTTGAAGCGCGCCTTGCACAGCCTCAGCGCCTCGACCATCGCCGGACGCACATCGCCCGAGAGGAGGGGCAGCACGTCGGCGCCCCGCACGGGGTGGCCGAGCGCCGTGGATTCGGCGAGGAAGTGGCTGTCGAAGCCGCCCGCGTCGATCTCGGCCCGCTCGAACAGGGCCCAGGCGTTGGCGTCGGGATTCGTGGCGTTGATGCCCCGAATCAGGTCGGCGGGCAGTCCCCTCGCCTTCTCGAAACGGTTGAAGGCCTCGAAGGGCGAGGTCGTGAACACCCCGCCGAAGTCCCAGATCACCGCCTCTATCGCCACGGGCCGCTTCCTCGCCAAGGTCATCGCCGTGGCGACACCTAGAGCAGGTTCCCAGACGTGGGAACCGGTTTTCGGAGGGAAGGGGTGGTCAAGGGCGAGTCGCGAGCGCGGCCCGCCCTCGACCGGGGCCAGAGCGGCTATCGGCGGCCCGGCTCGCCCCGCTGTTGCGGCGCGGGCGCCGCCCGGGCCTCCCGCATCACCGGCTGGGGCGGACGGGCCATCGCCTGGGGCGGGGGTCTGAACCCGCCGCCGCCGAAGTTCTGCGGCGGACGGGCCACGGCCTGGGGCGGAGGCCGGAACCCGCCGCCGCCGAAATTCTGCGGCGGACGGTAGCCGCCGTTGAACGCCTGCTGCGGATGCGGCGCGGGGGGACGGTAGCCGCCGTTATAGCCGCCATAGTCCCTCGCGGGCGCGTGATAGGTGTTGCTGCTGTAGCGCTGGGCCGCCGGGGGCGTGCGCGGGGCGTTGAAGCGTTCGGCCCCGTTGCCGGCCGTCTGGCCATACCGCGGCGGAGTCTGGCGATAAGCGCCGTTGAAGCCGCCGTTGTAGCCCGCCGGTCCGCGCCCGCCATTCAGGCGATCCTGCCCGGCGATGGGGGCTTGTCCGAAGCGCTGCGGGCCAGGAGCGCCCGCGACTCCCGGCGCGCGGTTGGGACCGGTCTGGGCGTGAAAGGGGCCGCCGGCCCGGGCGGCGGGCACGACGCCCGGACCTCGCAGCGAAGCGGGGCGGGCCGTCGCGGCGATCGGCGGCGCCCCGTGGTTCACGCTGGCCCTGAGGGCCGGTTGGCTGCGCGCCATCTGGAAGTGCTGCTGCTGCACCGGCGTCGGCCCCAGGTGCGGCGAGCGGGCCGCGGACAGCTGCTGCGCCGTCGGCCTCGCCTGCACGCCGCCCGGACCGTTGAAGCTCACCCGGTTGAAGCCGCCGCGGGTCACGACAGGACGATCGTAGACGTTGGTGATATTGACGTTGCGGATGTTGTTGACGGACCGGTTGTAGAAGAAGTCGCGGCCGCGCCAGTAGCCGCCCTCGTAGCCATAACCGGTATAGCCGAATCCGTAGTCGATGCCGCCGTAGAAGCCGACGAAGGGGCCCCAGTAGCCGGCGCTGAACACATAGGCGCCGTCCTGCCAGCCCCACCACGGCGGGGTCCACAGGAAGCCGACTTGCGGCGGCAGCACCCAGGTGCCGGGCACCCAATAGTAGTCGTCGTCGTAGTCGCTCCAGCCCCAGTAGCCCGGGGTCCAGATGTAGCCATAGCCGGGGGCGGGCGGTTGTTCGTAGTAGGGCAGGGGCGGCGGGGCGACCCCGACGCTGACACCGACCCCGAAACCGATCTGGGCCTGGCTGGCGACGGGTGCGACGACCGCCGCCCCCCCGAGGCTCAGGGCCAAGGCCAGAGACGTGGCGGTAAGCGGACGCATGGCATTGCCTTTCGCGAGTGTTTCCGATCTGCCCCCTTTACGCCACCGTTTCTGAACCAACTCAGGCGTACCCGTTCATCTGTCGTTCAGGATGGCCCGACCGTGGTCGGATGGCGGCGGCGAACTTGGCTAACGCCTCAGGCAAACTTGAGTTTCCTCAGCGTGGCGCCCGACGGTCCCGCTGGACCGGCGCGAGGGTGCGCAGGGTGACGACCGCGCACAGCAGCGCGCCGACGATCACGAACGCCATCGGGCGCGGCGTGCCGTCGCGCAGGGCCCCGGCCACGGCGGCGGCGGTCGCCCCCGCCGCGAAGGAGGCGGCCCCGAACAACGAGGAGATCGCCCCTGTGCGCAGGGGATCCACGCCCAGGGCGCCGACCGTGGCGTTGGACTGGTTGAAGCCGAAGCTGGACATCACCAGGAACATCGGAACCATGATCCCCGCGAGGCCGCCGAAGCCGGTCATCGCATCGAGGGCGAGCAGCAGGGCCGCCGCGAACACCGCCAGGTTGGCCCATTTCAGGATGACCTCGAATGGCACGCGGCGGGCGAGGCGGGCGTTGATCTGCGTCGCCCCGATCAGGCCGAAGGCGTTGACGCCGAAGAACAGGCCGAATCGGCTCGGCGGCACGTGGAAGACGCCGATCAGAACGTCCGGCGAAGCGGCCACGTAGGTGAACAGGGCCGCCCCGGAAAACGCGCCGGTGAGCACGAACCCGATCAGGCGCGGTTGGCGCAACAGGGTCAGGTAGCTCCGCAGGGGGTGCTCGCCTCGCGCATGGTCGGCGGTGGCCTGTGAGCGCGATTCCGGCAGCAGGGCGAAAGCGGCCACGGCCGCCGCGGCGCCGAACAGCGCCTGGAAGCCGAAGACCCATCGCCAGCCCGCCACGGCCAGCAGCCAGCCGCCCAACAGCGGGGCCAGGATCGGCGCCAGCCCCATCACCAGGGACAGCAGCGAGAAGATGTGCAGCACCTCGCTGTAGTGGAAACGGTCGCGCACGATCGCCCGGGCTATCACCATGCCGGCGCAGCCGGCCAGGGCCTGGGCCACGCGGAGAACGATCAGCAGCGACTCGGACTGCGCCAGAGCGCAGCCGGCGGAGGCGGCCGCGTAGAGGACGAGGCCGAACAGCAGGGGCGGGCGCCGGCCGATCCGGTCGGACAGCGGCCCATAGACCAGCTGGCCGGCGGCCATGCCGATGAAGAACGCCGCCACCGTCTGCTGCATCGCCGCGGGAGTCGCGTGCAGGCTGCGGCCGATCGCCGGCAGGGCCGGCAGGTACATGTCGATGGAAAGCGGCCCGGTCGCCGTGATCGCCCCCAGCAACAGGACGAGCCCGAGCGGCGGCTTGGCCGCCCGCGCCAGGCCGTCGTCGGCCGGCTCGGTGGAGGCTTTCGTCGAAGCGTCGATCTCGCGGACTCCTGGTTGGGCCGCGACCCTTTAGGGGATGAGCAGGGGCCCGCCTACTTGCGTTCCGTGCGGGCCAGTAAACCGACGAGGTAGTCCTTCCACACCCCCGCCTGCGTGTGCGTGCCGTGGCCGCGGGTGGCGTCGGAGATGGGGATCAGGATGAACTTCGCGTTCGGCATCCGCCCGACCATCCGCTCGGCGATGCCCAGCTCCGGCGGATTGATGAAGTCGTCCGCCGAGTTGATCCACAGCACCGGCGTGGTGATCGTCTCCAGTCTGGCGGACGGGTCGTACTCGCGGCTGGCGTTCACGTAGTAGATCAAGTCGTTGGCGTCGGTGGTGGCCACCGCATGGTCCAGCGCGTCGTCCACCCGCCGCTCGGCCGCCTCGCGGGTAGGAAAGTTCTTCTGCATCTGCAGGGGGCTCGAGCCCATGATGAAGATCATCTCGTCGGCGTTGCGCAGCCCCTCGACGGGCTCGCTCTTGTACTCGCCGTGGTTCCAGGCGGGATCGCGCTCGATGGCCTCGATCGACATGTAGCGCATCATCCGGTTGCGGCCGGCGATCTGCACCGGCAGGCAGGCGAAGGGCGCGAGGGCGTCGGCGAACCCGGGCCAGGTCTCGCCCCAGACGAAGGTCTGCATGCACCCCATGGACGTGCCGAGGATCAGGCGCAGGTGGTCGACGTGCAGGCCCTTTGTCAGCATGGCGTGCTGGCTCGCCACCATGTCGTCGTAGGTATAGGCCGGGAAGCGCATGTGCAGGCCGTCGGAGGGCTTGCTCGACTGGCCGTGGCCGATGTCGTCGGGCAGGATCAGGTAGTATCGGGTGATGTCCAGCGGCTGGCCGGGACCGAACAGCACGTCGGAGAACTGCGGGGCCATCAGCGAGTGGGCGTCACCCCCGGTGCCGTGAAGCAGCAGGACCGCGTTGTCGACATGTCCCTGGGCGTCGCGGTGGGGCGTCCCCAGGGTCAGGTAGTGCAGATGCAGAACGGGCAGGGTGGCGCCGTCCTTGAACTTGAAGTCCGCGATGTCGAAGGCGCCGTCCTTCGCCGGCCACACCTTGGCCGCGGCGCCATCGGGGGCGCCGCCCATGGTCTGGGCAGGGGCGCTCCCCGCGAACAGCAGCGCGGCGGCGAGTGCGAAGGCGCCGATAGCCGCCCTCACGCCTGAACGGCCTCGGGGGCCGGCAGGACCTCCTGGATCACTTCGAAGCCCTCGAAATTGGGATGGCCCAGATAGAGCGGCTTGGCGCCCCCGGCGGTCCCATGGGCCGCGCGGAAAGCCTCGGACCGCGTCCACGCTTCGAAATCCTCGCGCGAGCGCCAGACGGTGTGGGAGGAGAACAGCGTGTGATCCTCGGCCGTGGGTCCGCGCAGCAGGTGGAAGCAGACGAACCCCGGCACGCGGTCGAGGTGCGTGTCCCGCCCCAGCCACACCGCCTCGAAGGCGGTCTCCTCGCCGGGCAGCACCTTGAAGCGGTTCATGGCGATGAACATCATCCAGTCTCCCTATCGCCCCGACCGGCCACCACGTGGGTCGCCCGCCGTCTTAGGGCGCGCTCTACTTCAACGCCAGAGGATTGACCGGCGATCCGAAGGCGTTGGTGAAGGCGATCGGCGGAGCGGCGAGCAGGAACGCCCACCGCCCGTCCGCCGCACAGTCGGCGGCCAGGGCGTCGAGGTTGAACATCTCACCCAGCGGACAGCCCATGTCCCTCAGGCACAGCATGTGGAAGGCCAGCGGTATTTCGGAGCCGAGGCCCTCGGGGCCCATCACCTCGACGGCCACGTTGTCCGCGCACACCGCCGCCAGCGAATGGTCGTGCACCCATTCGGCGCAGGCCGGGCTGAGGCCCGGCTGCATGCCGTTGAACGCCTGGCGGTCCTTGTCGATGGTGAAGCGCTGGATATGGCCGGTGCGGACCAGCACCACGTCGCCGGTCTTCATGGTGACGCCCTGGGCGGCGCAGGCGGCGTTGAGGTCGTCGACCGTGATTGCATAGTCGGTGGCGAGCCGCTCGACACGCTTCAGCCGGGCGACGTCGAGGAGCACGCCGCGGGACATGATGCCGGGGCTCGCCAGATGCTCGATGCCCATCTTCGCCGCGCCCTTCTCGGTCAGGGTCTCGCGGGCGTCGCAGTTGTTGTAGAGCACGCCGTCGTAGTGGACGTGGCCCAGCGCGTCCCACTGCGTCGCCGCCTGCAGGGGCATGTGGATGACGTCGTCGGAATAGACCACGTTCGGCCGCGCCGGGTTCAGCGGCGTGAAGAGGTCCGTCACGTAGAGCTTGGGGTTGAAGCGCCCGGCGCCCAGCTGCGGGCCGTTCTTATCGAAGTTCAGGCCGAGGTGGAACAGCTTGCCGCTGGTCACCGTCGCCACCGCCTCCTTCAGCGTCTCCGGTCCGATGTGGTTCAGCGTCCCCCGCTGGTCCGCCGCGCCCCACCGCCCCCAGTTGCGCAACCGCTCCGCCAGCGCGTCGAAATCCTGCCGCTTCATCCCGGGCCTCCCTCAGCCTGTCCTGCCGGACGTTTGTTGGCCGAGGGTCTAGGGAGGGGTCGGAGGGGCGTCAAGCAGGGCCGGTGAGGGGCTAGTCCGCCGCCGCGTGACCGCCCCCGCCGCCGGTGGAGCGCTTGGTCAGCCAGATCAGGGGGACCAGCAGGATCACGATCCAGGCCGAGGCTCGGAAGAAGTCGAGGGTGGCCAGCAGATAGGCCTGGTCGACGAACTGCCGGGTCAACGCGCTCACCGACTGCGGCAGGCTCATGCCCGCGCGGCTGAGCCCGCCCATGGCCTTCATCCAGTTGGGATCGGTCGAGCCGACGACCTCGGCCAGCCGGGTCTGGTGCACGGCCTCGGAGCGGTCCCAGATGGTGGTGGTGAGGGCGGCCGCGAAGCCGCCTGCGGTCAGGCGGGTGAAGTTCGAGAGCCCCGTGGCCGCCGGAATCTTGCTCGGCGGAACCCCGTTGAGGGTGATGGAGATCATCGAGACGAAAAACGTGCTCATCGCCACGCCCTGGACCAGCATCGGGACCACCAGGGCGCCGAAGCTGGCGTCCGAGGTGTAGCCCGAGCGCATCCAGAACGAGGCGGCGAAGGCGAGCATGGACAGGCTCGCGGTCCAGCGGGCGTCGACCCGGCTCATGACCTGGGCGGCGAACGGGGTCAGGATCACAGCCACCACCCCGCTGGGCGCCGCCACAAGGCCCGCCCAGGTGGCGATGTAGTTCATGTGGGTCTGCAGCCACAGCGGCTGCAGCACGTTGATGCCGAAGAACACGCCGTAGCCCAGGCAGGTGACGACACAGCCCATCGTGAAGTTGCGCGACCTGAATAGCGACAGGTCGACGACCGGGTTCTTTTCGGTCAGCTCCCAGATCACCCAGGCGACGAAGCCGACCAGCGCGACCACGACCATGACCACGATGGCGGTGGAGGAGAACCAGTCGGCGTCCTTGCCGGTGTCCAGCATGATCTGCAAGGCCCCCACCCAGATCAGCAGCAGGATGAACCCGGTGGTGTCTATGGGGAGCTTGCGGACAGGCGTCTCGCGGCTCTTCATGTTGCGCCAGCACAGGTAGGTGCAGACCACACCTACCGGGACGTTGATCAGGAAGATCCACGGCCAGCTCATGTTGTCGGAGATGTAGCCGCCCAGCACCGGTCCCATGATGGGCGCCACCAGGGTCGTCATGGACCAGATCGCCAACGCCGCGCCGCGCTTGGCCGGCGGGAAGATCGAGATCAGTAGGGCCTGGGAACCGGGGATCATCGGCCCCGACACCCCGCCCTGAAGGACCCGGAAAGTGATCAGCGACGCCAGGTTCCAGGAAATCCCGCACAGGAACGAGGCCACCGTGAACAGGGCCACCGAGACCACGAAGGTCTTCACCACCCCGTAGCGCATCATCAGCCAGCCGGTCAGGGGGACGGACACGCCGTTGGCCACCGCGAAGGAGGTGATCACCCAGGTCCCCTGGTCGGCGCTCACCCCCAGGTCCCCGGCGATGGTCGGCACCGAGACATTGGCGATGGAGCTGTCCAGCACCTGCATGAAGGTGCCCAGCGCCAGGGCGATGGCGGTGATCGCCAGCCCGACGCCGCCCATCGGCACGCCTGGGGCCGAAGACGGGACAGCGGGCCGCGCGGACGCTGTGGGGAGCGCGCGTGCGGTGTCGGTCATGACCGCAGTTCCCGCCGCCGCGACACCCCCTCAGTCGGCTTCGCCGACAGCTCCCCCATGAAGGGGGAGCAGGCGCGTTCCTCCTCCCCCTTCATGGGGGAGGTGGCAGGCCGCAGGCCTGACGGAGGGGGCGCTCTCACTTCCCGTCCCCCGAGACGTCGATCGTCGCCTTCATCGAGAGGCCGACGCGCAGGGGATGCGCCTCGAGTTCCCTGGGGTCGAGGGTGATGCGGACCGGCAGGCGCTGGACGATCTTGATCCAGTTGCCCGAGGCGTTCTGGGCCGGGATCAGCGAGAAGGCGGAGCCCGTGCCGCCGGACAGGCCCTTCACCCGGCCGTGGAACCTGACCCCGCCGCCATAGAGGTCGCTGGTCAGGACCACCGGCTGGCCGGCCCTCACCCGGGCCAGCTGCACCTCCTTGAAGTTGGCGTCGACGTACACGCTTTCCGTGGGCACGATCTGCATCACCACCGCCCCCGGCTGCACCTGCTGGCCGATCTCCACCGCCTTCTTGGTCACCACCCCACTCATCGGGGCCGGGATCACGGTGCGCGAGAGGGCCAGTTCGGCGGCGTCGAGTCGGGCCCTGGCCGCCAGGACGTCGGGATTGTGCTCCACGTCGGCGCCCGCGATCTGCGCGGTGTTGACTTCGCGCGAGCCCTGGGCCGAGCCGCGGTTGGCCGTCGCCGCCGCTTTGGCCGCCTGGGCCGAGATCAGCGCCGCCTTGGCCGTGTTGAAGCGGTTCTGGGCGTTGGTCAGCTCGTCGCCGGACACGGCCCCCGAGGCGCTCAGGGCCTGACGGCGGGTGAGGTCGGTCTGGGCGCGCTGCAGGTCGCCCTGGGCGCTGGCGATCTGGGCGTCGGCCTCGGCGACGGCGGCCTGGCGAGCGGCCACCTGGGCGGCGAGGGCGCTGTCGTTGGCGAACATGCCGCGCACCTGACGCTCGGCCTGGCCGAGGGCCGCCTGGGCCTGGGCGACGGCGATCTTCTCGTCGGCGGGATCGATCAGCACCAGCGGCTGGCCCGCCTGGACCTTTTGGGTCTCCGCCGCCAGCACCTTGATCACCGGTCCGGAGATCAGCGGCGTCACTTCCGCGGTGTCCGCGCCGACATAGGCGTTGTCCGTCGAGACCTCGTGCGAGGCGATCAGCAGCCACCAGAGCCCGGCGGCGATCGCCCCGACGAGCACGACGGCCGCGAGCAGGCCCAGCAACAGCCAGCGGCGGCTGGGCGGACGAAAGCCGGGCGCCCTTCTGGTCGCCGGATCGGCGGTCGCGGTCCTCCCGGCGGGGGGCGCTTCCTCGACGATGGTGGAACCGGAATCGGGCATCGGGGTGCTCCTTAGGCCGCGCCGGTGAAGCCGCCGCCGAGCGCGCGGACGAGGGCCACATCGAGGGTGAAGGCGCGGCTGTCGAGGTCGGCGACGACCTGGCGCTGGGCGAGGACGGCGTCTTCCGCCAGCAACACCGACTGGAAGGTAGAGAGGCCGCCCTCGTAGCGCAGGCGCGCCACCCTGTAGGCGCCCTCATAGAAATCCAGGGCCTTGCGCGACTCGCCGAGCCGCTGGTCGAGGGCTCGCTCGCTGGCGGCGACGTCGGCCACCTCGCGCAGCGCCTCGGTCAGCGCCTCGTCATAGGCCGCCACCGCCGCGTCGCGGTCGGCCTGCGCCCCGCGGAGGGCCCCGCGCAGGCGGCCGCCCTCGAAGATCGGCAGGTTGAGAGCCGGACCGACGCTGCCGATCGCCGCGCCGGGCGTGAACAGTTGGTCGAGGTGCAGGGACTGCTGGCCGAAGTAGGCGGCCAGGTTGACGTCGGGATAGAAGGCCGCCTTCGCCTGCTTCACCCTGTGGCTGGCCGCCTCGGCGCGCCAGCGGGCGGCGATGACATCCGGGCGCCGCCCGATCAGCCCGACGCGAAGGTCGGCGGGCAGGCCGAAGGCCGTCAGGCGCGCCCCCTTCGGGGGGGCAAGGGCGAGGCCGCGGTCGGGGCCGGCGCCGACCAGGGCGGCCAGGGCGTCGCGGGTCTGGACGATCTCTTCGTCGAGGGCGGCGATATTGGCTCTGGCGGCCGGCGAGCCGGCCTGCGCCTGCTTCAGCTCGGCCTGGGTGTCCAGGCCGTTGGCGACCCGTTGCGCGGTCAGGCCGGCGGTCTCGTCGCGCACGCGCGCCGCCTCGATGGCCACATCCCGGTCGGCGTAGAGGCGGGCCAGGGTGGCGTACTGGCTGGCGATGTCGGTAGTCAGCACCAGGCGCGCCTCGGCCGCGTCGGCGGCCGCCGCCCGCGCTTCGGACGCCGCCGCCCGCACCGCCGCGCGGTACTTGCCCCAGAAGTCCAGCTCCCAGTTCAGGTTGAGGGTGACCTGGCCATAGTCCTGGTAGCCGCGGGGCGTGAACGCCTTGGGGAACAGATAGGCGTAGCTCTGCTTCTGCAACTGGGCCTCGCCCTCGGCGTTGAGCGACGGCAGCTCCTGGGCGGCGGCCACTGCCGTCGCCGCGCGCGCCGTGACCACCCTCGCCTGCGCCTGGGCCAGGGTCGGCGATCCCGCCAGGGCCTCGTCCATCAGGGCGTCGAGCTGCGGATCGCCATAGCGCTTCCACCAGCCGTCGGCGGGCCAGGCGGCGGCCGGCGCCGCGAACGATCTCGCCGTCTCGTAGGCGACGGGCGCCTTGGCCACGCGGGCGGGGGTCGCTGGAGGCAGGCTGGCGCAGCCGGCGAGCGCGAGCGCGGTCAACGCGGAGACGCCGACGCCGCGCGTCGCCCCACGGGGGGAAGCGTTCCAGTCCATAACCCACTCTCCGGTACCGAAGTTGACCGTACCGTACGGTCATGGTACCGTCAAGCCCGAAAGGTAAGCCCATGAACGTCGAGACGAGGCCGCGCCTGGATCGCGACAGCCGCCGCGAAGCGATTCTCGACGTCGCGGCGGAGGTGTTCATGGAAGTCGGCTATTCGGCCGCCTCGATGTCGATGATCGCCGCCCGCGTCGGCGGCTCGAAGGGCACGCTCTACAACTACTTCAGGGGCAAGGAGGAGCTGTTCGAGGCCCACATCGCGCGGCACTGCGCCTGGCAGTTGGAGGCGATGGACAAGCTGTATTCACGAGGCGGCGACGTCCGTTCCGCCTTGATGGAGCTGGGGCGAACCTTTCTGCGGTTCGTGCTGTCGGGATTCTGCCTGCGCAATTTCACCCTTGTCATCGCCGAGGCCGGTCGCGCCCCGGAGATAGGCCGGTTGTTCCATGAGGCTGGGCCGTTGCGCGCCGCAACGCGGCTCGCCGAATTCATGGCCCAGGTAGCTGGGGAGGATCGCCTGCGGCCCTGTGATCCCCATGTAGCCGCCCATCAGTTCATCGGCCTCTGCCAGAACCGCCTGTTGAAGGCCCGGCTGTGCAACGCCATCCCCGAGCCCACCGAGGCCGAGATCGCGACCGAGGTCGCCGCCGCGGTGGAGACCTTCATGGCCGCCTACGGACCGGCCGCGTAAGCGCGAAGGAAAACGTCGACGGCCGCATCGGCGGTGGCGACCATTTCGTCGGCGTCGACGGCGTCCCAAACGCCTTCCAGGCGCCGTTGAAAGGGCCCGGCCTCGAGCAGAGCCTGTAGATGCATGGTGGCCCGCCAGGGGTCGACCGGCCGGATCACACCGCGTTCGATGCAGGCGGCGATATAGTCCGCCATCGCCGTCCAGCGACGCTTGAGCCCGTACTCGAAGAACAGCTTGCCGACGTTCGTCTTGGAGCCTTCGGCGATGATCACGCGCCGGAACGAAACGGCCTCGTCGCCCAGGACGAAGGTTACGAACGCCCGCGCGAAGCAGGTGATCACGGCTCGGAAATCCTGATCCGGGTCCAGTCCCTCGAAAAGAGGGCCGAGCTGTTCGGGCCCCCTCTCGAGCATGACGGCGACGAACAGATCCTCCTTCGACGAGAAGTAGCTGTACAGGGTCTGCTTCGATCCGCCGACCCGCGCCGCCACCTCCGCCATGCTCGCCGTGTCGTAGCCGCGCTCCAGGAACACCGACTTGGCGGCGTCCAGGATCGCCAGCCGCTTCCCTTCCGTCTTGACACGCATCAGGCCTCCGCCTTCTTTTCTGGACCCAGGCGTACACTTTTAGCTTGACGCGCACCATAGCGCAACATAATTAGACCGTACAGTTTGGTCCATTTATGAGCTCCACCATGACCCACGCCCTTTCATCCTTAAGAACACCGGCGAGGGCCACCCTCGCCGTGGTCCTGGCGGGCGGCCTGCTGAGCGCTTGCGCCGCCATTCCCAAGCTCCCGCCGGCCGAGACGGCCCGGACGGGCGAGACCTACGCCGCGCGTGAGAGTTTCCAGGCGACCCCGGCTGAATGGCCCGCCGACCGCTGGTGGTCGGCCTATGGCGATCCGCAGCTCGACGGCCTCGTCGACGAGGCCCTGGCGGGATCCCCGGACCTGGCCGCTGCCCGCGCGCGCATCCTCAAGGCCCAGGCCCTGGCCGGCGAAGCCCGCGCCGCGACCTTGCCCACCCTGACCGGCAACGCCTCCTATCAGTCGGTCAAGCAGAGCTACAACAACGGTGTCCCGCCGGCCTTCGTCCCCAAGGGCTACAACGACGCGGGCCGGATGACCCTCGACTTCGCCTATGAGTTCGACTTCTTCGGCAAGAACCGCGCGGCCCTGGCGGCGGCGACCTCGAACGCGGAGGCCGCCCGGGCCGACGCCGCGGCCGCACGCCTCGCCCTGTCGACCAACGTGGCCAGCGCCTACGCCGACCTGGCGCAGCAGTTCGCCGACCGCGACGCCGCCCGGGACGCCGTCTCGACGCGCGAGCAATCGCTGCAGCTGATCAATGACCGCCTGACCAACGGACTGGAGAACCGGGAGGCCTCGGAAGAGGCCCGCTCCAACCTCGCGTCGGCCCGGGCCAGCCTGAAGGCCGTCGACGAAACGCTGAACCTGACGCGCAACCGCCTGGCCGCCCTGCTCGGCGCCGGTCCCGACCGGGGCCTGGCGATCACCCGCCCCAGGATCGGCGCCCTCAAGCCTTTCGGCCTGCCCGCCGACCTGCAGGCGGATCTCATCGGCCGCCGGCCCGACGTGACGGCCGCCCGCCTGCGGGCCCAGGCGGCGGCGCACGGGATCAAGGTGGCCAAGGCTCAGTTCTACCCGGACATCAACCTGAGCGCCTATTTCGGCCAGCAGTCGCTGGGCCTGGACACCTTTCTCAAGGCCAGCTCGGTCATCGGCGCGATCGGCCCCGCCGTAAGCCTGCCGATCTTCGACGGCGGACGGCTTCGGGCCAACTATCGCGGCGCCGCGGCCGACTATGACGCCGCCGTGGACAGCTACAACGGCGCCCTGACCCAGGCCCTCAAGGACGTCGCCGACGTCGCCGTCAGCTACCGGGCTCTCGACGAGCGCCTGGCCCGGAGCCAGGAAGCCTTCGACGCCTCGCGCCAGGCTCACGAGATCGCCCTGCAACGGTATCGCGGCGGCCTGGCCACCTACCTCGACGTGCTGACCGCCGAGAACACGATGATCGGCAATCAGCAGGTCGTCGCCGACCTGCAGGCCCGCGCCTTCACCCTCGACGTCGCCCTCGTCCGCGCCCTCGGCGGCGGCTTTCACGCCGCCTGATCCCAAAAGAAGGAGCCGTCCCCATGTTCGATGCCGAAATGGCCCCTGAGACCACGGGCCCTCGCACCACTGGCCGGCAGACGGCCCTCGCCCCCATCCCCGCCAGGGACGACAGGGGCGGCCAGGAGAGCCGGGCCGCCAAGCCCAGTCCCTTCGGCAGGCGCAGGGCCCTGTTCGCCGGCTTCGCGGCCGTGCTCCTTGCCGGGGCGGCCGGCTGGGGCGCCTACTATGTGCTGGTCGGCTCGCACCTCGCCGAGACGGACAACGCCTATGTCGGCGCAGACGTCGCCCAGGTGACGCCCCTGGTCGGCGGCCCGGTGAGCGGGGTGGCGGTGCACGATACCCAGTTCGTCAGGCGAGGCGATGTTCTGGTCACGCTCGACGACACCGACGCCCGGATCGCCCTGGCCTCGGCCGAGGCCGAGCTCGGCCGCGCCGAGCGCCGGGTGCGCGGCTATCTCGCCACCGACGAGAGCCTGACCGCCCAGATCGCGGCGCGCGACGCCGACGAAATCCGCGCCGACGCCAATCTGGCCGGGGCCCAGTCGGATCTCGACCGCGCGCGCATCGACCTGGACCGGCGCAAGGCCCTGGCGTCCAATGGAGCGGTTTCCGGCGACGAACTGACCCGCGCCCAGAACGCCTTCATCAATGCCCAGGCCGCCCTCTCGGCGGACAGGGCGGCCCAGGCCCAGGCGGGGGCCAATCGCGCGGCCGCCACCGGCTCCCTCGCCGCCAACCGGGTGCTGACCGACGGAACCACCGTCGAGACCAATCCCGAGGTTGCCGCGGCCCGCGCTGCGGTCGACCAGGCCGCGGTCGACCTCTCGCGCATGGTCATCCGCGCGCCGATCGACGGGGTGGTGACCCGCCGCAACGTCCAGGTCGGCCAGCGGGTCGCCGCCGGCGCGGCCCTGATGCAGGTGGTGCCGATCCAGCAGGCCTACGTCGACGCCAACTTCAAGGAAGTGGAGCTGCGCAACGTCAGGATCGGCCAGCCGGTGGAGCTGACGGCCGACCTCTACGGCGGCGCGATGAAGTACCACGGCAGGGTGGTCGGCCTGTCGGGCGGCACCGGCTCGGCCTTCGCGCTGATCCCGGCTCAGAACGCCACCGGCAACTGGATCAAGGTCGTCCAGCGCCTGCCGGTCCGCATCGCCATCGATTCGGACGAGTTGCGCCGGCGCCCGCTGCGGGTGGGCCTCTCGATGACCGCGACGATCGACACCAGCAGGTAAAGGGAGCCCGCGCCATGGCCGACGCCGCCTCGCCCGCCGCAAGCGCCCCACCGCCGCCCCTGGCGGGTTGGGCGATGATCTCCGCCGGCCTGATCCTGGCCGCCGCCAACTTCCTGGTGGTGCTGGACACCACCATCGCCAACGTCTCCGTGCCGAACATCGCCGGCGGTCTGGCCGTGTCGCCGGACCAGGGCACCTGGGTGATCACCTCCTATTCGGTGGCTGAAGCTGTCACCGTGCCCTTGACCGGCTGGCTCGCCTCTCGTTTCGGCTCCGTCAAGGTGTTCGTTGGCGGAATGCTTGGATTCGGGATCTTCTCGTTTCTGTGCGGCCTGGCGCCGTCCCTCGGCATTCTGGTGCTCTTTCGGGTCCTGCAGGGCCTGTGCGGCGGGCCGCTGATCCCGCTGACCCAGACCCTGCTGCTGCGGGTCTTCCCGCAGAAGTACGCCGCGGCCGCCACCGGGATATGGGCCATCACCACCTTGATTGCCCCGATCCTCGGACCGATTCTCGGCGGGGTCCTGTGCGATAACGTCGGCTGGTCTTCGATCTTCTGGATCAACGTGCCGATCGCCATCGTCTGCGCCTGGCTGGCCTGGACCCTGCTGCGGAAGTTCGAGACCCCGGTCACCCGGGCGCGGATCGACACGGTGGGTCTCGGCCTGCTGGTCGTGTGGGTCGGTTGCCTGCAGGTGATGCTCGATCTGGGCAAGGATCGCGACTGGTTCGCCTCTCCGTTGATCGTCGCCCTTGCGCTGGGCGCCGCGATCGGCTTCGTCGCCTTTCTGATGTGGGAG